>Ga0182027_10001111_pt1 | contig 45288 bp, 36 predicted proteins | sample 712E1DmetaG_FD_121300 | JGI IMG/M metagenome (GOLD analysis project Ga0182027, IMG submission 121300) | Permafrost microbial communities from Stordalen Mire, Sweden - 712E1D metaG (Illumina Assembly) | ecosystem: Environmental > Terrestrial > Soil > Wetlands > Permafrost | place: Sweden...
AGGGATGCTGTGAAGAAGCTGTTACAAGACAACCTTGAACTCTCCGACGAGCTGGAAAAGAAAATCATGGAGGTTTTGAAAAATGTCAAATAGGACAACCGGGTCGTTATTTCTCACGCTAATCATCGCACTTTTCCTTATCACATCCTGCGGAGGAAGATCCACTATGTCCGATAAAAGCAAATCGGGCAAAGACACCCTTACCGTCCTGTTGGAAGACCTGAGTAAAAAGATCGCCGATCATCCTTCTGATCCCGACCTTCTGCAGCAACGGACAAAATACTACCTGATGGATCACCAGGAAAAGATGGCATTTGCAGATATCTCGAAAGCCATTTCCCTGTCTCCCAACAAAGCTTCGCTTTACATAACACTTTCCGATGTCTACCTGGGCATGGGAAAACCCGACAATTGCAATGAGGCGCTGCTGAAAGCCATTGCCATCGATCCCCGGAGCAACCCGGCACTGATCAGGCTTGCCAAACTGAACCTCATCATCAAAGATTACAAGTCCGCATTTGAATATTTGAAGAAGGCACTCGAGGTTGAACCTCAAAACCCCCAGGCTTATTTTACAAGGGCATTGGCCCTTCTCGAAAAAGGCGATACCGTTTTAGCAGTTGAGGATTTCAAGAGAACGATAAACCAGGACCAGCGGTTTTACGATGCCTATGTAGAACTCGGAGAGTTGTATTCGATGAGAAAAGACCCGGTAGCAGCCGATTACCTGAAAAATGCAATCAGGATCCGGCCCGACAGCAGGGAAGCATTGTACATGCTGGGTATGTTCTACCAGGAGAACGAAAAGTACGAAGATGCTCTGGAAACCTATGCAAAGCTGGCAAAAATCGACAGCACCTTCAAGGATGCTTCTTACAATACCGGATACATTTATCTTGTATACTTACATGATTTTAAGAAAGCCGCGAGCTATTTCTCGGATGCATTGCAACGGGATCCCGCTTATATCGAGGCTTTGTTCAACAGGGGCTATGCCTATGAGTTATCCGGGGAGTATTCAAAAGCATACAAGGATTACAAGCATGTGCTTGAATTAAAGACTAATTACCAGAAGGCAATTGACGGGCTGAACCGGATTGATAAGGCAGGAGAAAAATAAAGTTCCCTCTTACAGCATCTCGAAGAGATCCTGCAATTCTCCTTTATCTCCTTCCTTGTTAAGAAGGTAATGAAGGACAGAATGTGCCCTTACGAGACGAAATCCATATCGTGTCTCAAATAACCGCTTACATTCATACACCGCAAATTCCATGGAAACTTTCCGCGGCTTTTGATATAAAAGGACAAAATCTTTCAGGTCCTGGTAGATATCCGTAAAATTTTCTGCCAGGCTTGACTTGACCGGGTCGGTATGCGATCGTTCATGTGGATCGATAAAATAGTAAAGATCATCCTCCCCGAATTTCAGGTGAAGGGTGTTGAAGAGCCCTTCCCATTCTTCTTCCGTAACAAAATGCTCTGCAGCCTCTTCATCAGTTAATTCGATAACCGGTAAAAGCGAAGCCTTGATATAGATCAGCGGGCAGATCTTCTGAAGAAACAGCAGGATATCTTGCCGGTCATAGCTTTCGGCCTTCTCCAGGAATAAACAATACTCATTTGCCACGGTCAGCATTTCAAGAACAGTCTTTGAATAAACCGGATCCTGGGGAACACCATTTTCTTTTCTTTCCATAACAGAGGTCTTAATTTTGAAGGTTTTCAGCCTGGGGCGTGGTAACATTATAGTCGGGTAGCGTGATCCCTGTATTCTGATCGAACCTGAATTGCCACCAGGGCACGCCATGTGGTACCGAGGGGTAATAAAAACAAGAGATCAGGAAAGGAGGGAAGATGAGGTTGTCGTTCCGGATCAGAATCCCCAGTCCCACACCTGTATAGAAGGGTTGGTGAAAAAGGGACTCCCTGGCTGGAGCTACAAAACCACCTTTTCCCTGTATCATAAATGCAAACCTGAAGCCGTAAAAATAAATCGGTGTGTACATGACCACCGAGAGACTTGCAGATAATGATTTTCTGCCATAAAAAACAGTGTCGAACTTTACCTGGTCGATGAGGAAGTCATGGTTGATATTACTGTAATCGGGATTATTTTTCCGGAAATTGAAACCAACACGGTAATCAGAAAAGATAAAACTCCGGAACTTGAATTTTTTATCCGGCGTTACAAACAGGGGAGACAGGTATTTCAGGCTCATCTTGAAAACACAGTCCTCCATTGATTTGGTATAAAGATATCCTCCCAGCACGACCCTGCCCGAAAGGAACCCGAATCCATTGAAAAAATCACCTGCTGAGACGTCGACACCCCCATAAAGCCTTGTATAAAAATTTGTTATTTCAGGACCCAACGTAACCTGGAATGCTCTTCCATAAGGAATGATCTCCGGTTTTCCAAAATGCAGAATATAATCGGTCAGGTAATAATTGTTCGCTGAAAATGCAAGACCTGTCAGGATCCGGGTAGTGTTGTAGTAGATTTTATTGGAATCAATTGTAAATCCGGGTCGTGAAGAAAATGACCTGCAGAAGAAAGATTCGGAGATCACGAACCGTGATGGGATCGTCGTATTCTTTAGCTGAAAGGCCCGGCCACCCCAAAGACTTACATCGTTGAAATAGCTGATTTCAGGCTTGATCTCATTTTCTTCCACCCTGCTCTGCTTATGCACTACCATTTTTGTGTACTGGTAGCCCGCACCAAAAGCCCATTTGGTATTAATGGAATAAAAGTTGCGGTTGAAGAAAATCCCCATGATTTGGTTTCCTTCATCATCCAATGTATAGTTTACCAGTGTGTTGAGGAAGGTTCCTGCGATATTATCGTAGGAATAGGATGCACCGTCGAGACGAAAGTAAGATTGACGTTTTGTTCTGAACGAATAACTCGTGGAAAGCCTGTCGGCCAGCCCGAGAAAATTTCCATCAAAAAGCCGGAAAGATACATAACTGGGACTTGCAGTCAGTACATCAAAACCGATCGAAAAAACATCCTTGGTAATGATGACAATATCCACCGAATCACCAGATGGATCCGGGGCTGTAACGTAAGTTTTTACATCCTCGATGAAAGACATCTGGCGAATATTCCGTTCGTTATCGGCCAGCAGGTAAGGATCGACTTTCTGCCCTTCTTTAATGAACAGGTTTTTCCGGATAACCCAGGAATGGGTTTTCACATGTGCCGCATTCATGGCTTTACCAGGAGCAGTTTGCGCATCTTTCAGTGTGTCGTAGATGCTGGTTCCAAAAGGACTCAGGGTTTCGATCCGTATATGCCGGATCACCTTTCCTTTATATTGTTTGAACGGGTCTTCACTTTTAACCTTCTGCGAATTGCCGGGCAGGAGTGGTATCTCAGGTGGTTTAAAGGCCAAACCATATAACATCTGGGGGATTTTTTTTCGCGAGAATTTTTTATAAACTGAATCATAAAATGTCTTTGACCGTTGTTCATTTTTCAAGTTTATCTCTGGGATCTCATAAGATGGTACGATAAAAACCGTGTCTTTCAGGATCTTGTATGTCTTCCCTTTGTAATTAAACCAGGTTCCTTTCTTCACATTAATGGTATCGTAAGAAACGATGGCTTTAAGGTTTTTCGGGTTTTCCTGGCTCCATGAAGGGAGTGAAAAAGACAGCAGGAAAAGAAGTGAGAAAAAAATCCCCGCCATACTGCCTGACGGCAGGTCCACAAATCGGGTTGGTCGAGGATTCCTCATTTATTTCAGTTTCATCGAAGCGATGATGTCATTGATTTTTTTGGTCGAGATAACATTCTTATGATCATATTCTTCTATACCGCCCAGGTTCTCCTTCACACTGAAATAATACTTGATCTTGGGTTCGGTGCCGGAAGGCCTTACGCTGATGCGGGATCCATCTTCCAGGAAGAATTGCAGGACATTCGATTTCGGAAGATCGAGGACTATTTCCTTCCCGGTAACCATGTTCTTCGCACGCAAAGCCAGGTAATCTCTTATCTCCACTACTTTTGAGTTATTAATATTGACCGGAGGATTCCGACGGTAATCTACCATCATTTTCTGGATTTCTTCTGCCCCGGTCTTTCCTTTCTTTGTAATAGAGATCAGTTGTTCCTGGTAGAATCCAAGTTCCTGGTAGATACGGATGAGGAGATCGAAAAGAGATTTCCCCTGGCCGGCCATCCATGCAGCAGCTTCTGCAAGGAGCGCACATGCGCTCACAGCATCTTTATCCCTGACAAAATCACCGATCAGGTAGCCAAAGCTTTCTTCCCCTCCTACGATGTATTCCATTTTCCCTTCCTGCTTACGGATCACATCTGCGATAAATTTGAAGCCGGTGAGACATTCAAAATACCCGACGCTGAACTTTTCCGCAATCCGCTTCAGGAGTTCGGTGGTGACGATAGTGGAAACGACGAATTCATTTCCGGTCAGCATCTTCTTCTCATCCCAGCGATACAGGATGTAGTAGAAAAGAAGAGCTGCAGTCTGGTTCCCGTTCAGTAGAATGAATTCACCTTTGGCATTCTTCAGTGCAATGCCAACGCGGTCGGCATCCGGATCTGTAGCCATTACCAGGTCTGCATTGATTCCACGCGCTTTTTCGAGAGCCAGCGTCATCGCATCCTGTTCTTCGGGGTTCGGGGAACGTACCGTCGGGAAATTCCCATCGGCCACCATTTGTTCCTTCACTGGGGTGACATTTTCAAAACCGTATCGCTTCAGGATTTCCGGTATCATTTTACGCCCGCAACCATGAAGAGGTGTATAGACGATCTTCAGATTTTTCTGAAGCCGGATTATATCAGGTGACAAGGACAGGCTGAGAACAAGATCAAGATAAGCTTCATCGACCTCTTTCCCTATTTCAATAATATTTTCAGGATCGCCGGTCCACTGCACATCATCCACTGAAGTGATCTTCTGAACCTCCCCGATCACATTTACATCATGGGGAGCGATCATCTGTGCACCATCATTCCAGTAAGCTTTATAACCATTGTATTCTTTAGGATTGTGGGAAGCAGTCAACATGACCCCGGTCTGACATTTCAGGTGGCGGATTGCAAATGAGAGTTCCGGAGTTGGCCGGATGTCATCAAAGATAAAAACCCTGAAACCATTGGCTGCCAATACTTCTGCCGTGATTTTTGCGAATAGCCTGCTATTATTGCGGCTGTCGAATGAAATGGCTGCCTGTATCGGGTGAACATCCGGAAACATCTTCAGGAGATAATTTGCAAGTCCCTGTGTGGCCATACCAATGGTATATTTGTTCATCCGGTTCGTTCCGGCACCCATGATACCTCTCAATCCGCCGGTTCCGAATTCCAGGTCGCGGTAAAAGGCATCGGTCAGTTCTGCCGGGTTATTTTCCATCATCTCCCTGACCCTGGCTTTGGTATCATTATCAAAATCTCCATCCAGCCAGATATTCGCGCGTTTCAATATATTAGGGTCAACTGTAGTATTCATAAGTTATTGTTGATTAAAAAATCGAAATTCTTTCTATCTGTCCTTATTCAGAATTAATGATATCCCATCATATTCCCGATGCATTCCTTCAGGCTGGTTCTCCAATAAGGAATCTCGATCCCAAACCGTTCTTTGAATTTGGTTTTGTTGAAAACACTGTAGGATGGCCGGGCAGCAGGAGTGGGGTAGTCTTTTGTTTCAAGAGGTTCAAGAATGCAGTCGATTCCCGAAATTTCAATGATCGCATGTGCAAAATCGTACCAGCTGATCACACCCTCATTGGCATAATGGTAGATCTCCATGGTCCGGGTATTTGCAATTTCCGGCAGAATGTCAAGAATTGCTTTGGCGAGATCTCTTGCGTAAGTGGGCCCGCCGACCTGGTCATAAACAACCTTTAATTTTCCTAGTTCTTTTCCTTTTTTCAGGATCGTTTTTACAAAATTCTGTCCATACTCTGAATATAACCATGAGGTGCGGATAATGATGCCTTTAACATCCTCTTGCAGGATCCGCGTTTCTCCTTCCAGCTTGCTTTTTGAATAAACAGAGACAGGATTTGCCGGGTCGGTTTCTTTATAGGGTTTGTAACTCTTTCCATCAAAAACATAATCCGTTGAAATATGGATCAACAGGATCCCTTTTTCTGCACAGACCTTTGCCATTTCCCCGGGGGCAGTCGCATTCACGGCCATCACCAGGTCGGTTTCGGATTCTGCCTTATCCACGGCGGTATATGCGGCACAGTTGATCAGGATACCGGGTTTATGTGCGGCAAGGAAGGCAGCCATCCCCTGGGAATCGGTCAGATCCAGGTCACGGACATCGATGAAAGTAAAAATATGATTTTTGTAGTCTCCGGCAAGTTTTTTCAGAGTGCTTCCCAATTGCCCATCACCTCCTGTTACGAGAATTTTCATCTTTTTATATTATGTTAATACCAGAACAGGTTGCAAATTTACTGAATAGCCTGAAAAGAACCGTGATCAATCTGGTAAATTTACTGTGTGATATTCAGAGGTGGATGAAAGCACTCTTAGGTTCTATCCTGCATATCCTCCGGGAATCTTTTTTATAGTTCAGCGAAACTGATTATTTGTTAAGAAATCCGGAGATCCCGAAGCTAAAGATCCAGCCGGGTCTGGATGGCTTTTACGTCGTTTGTCAGTTTCTTCACCATTTGCACCAGCTGGTAAGTATTATCGGCAGTATTTTCTGGGATTTCCGGACTGATATAATTGACGAACTGCCAGATCTCACGAATGTCGTTCACCGCGATTTCATAAGGTTCATAAGCCGGGTTCAGGGAATGAAGAATGAGTTTCCCTTCGGTTCTGATCTTATTTTCAACGACTTTAAATACGATGCCTTCTTCGGAGGTGAGGATAATGCATGCATCCCGGTCGCGAACAGCATGCCAGTCCAGGACGAAAACCCCGGTTACCCAGGCTCTGTCAGGGATGGGTAGCATGGAATCGCCGCTTATCTGGAACGTGCGGTATTTTTTTTGTTTTGAAAGAAAAGGAAGCCGGAAAGTAGGGAGGATGCTGATGTACTCCGGGTCGGCAAATCCGCTTTTGTATCCGGCTTTTGCTTTTTCCGTTACCAGTTCGATGTTCTCCTGGTTGTCCTGGCCTACGGTGGTGGCCAGGATCCGCAGGCTGCTGCCTTTGATGAAAACATCGTAGCCTTTTTCCAGCTGCCTGAGCTGGCTTTCGTGCAATTTCGTGAGGTCGACCTTGACCATGGTGTCGATCGCTACCCTGAAATAATTTGAAAAACTTACCAGGGTTTCTATTCCGGGTTGGGCAACGGCATTCTCATATCCGCTCAGGGTTGAACGCTTCATCCCAAGGGCAACTGCTACGTCATCCTGTGTACGTCCCATCCTCTTCCGGAAAAATTTTATGTTTGAAGAAAAAAACATATTGCAATTATTTTAAATTTTGATTATATTGTAGTCGTAATAATGATTAAAAACACGTCAAAGATAATAAAAAATAAATAGCGAAATAGCGAAATGGCGAAAAAAATAAAATAAAATAAACCTATAAACCCCGTAGGGGTGACATTATTCTAGCAAAAAAACATGAAAACGTATGATGTAAAGAGCTTTAATCAGAAAATGAGGGCAAGAACAAAGGCTTTTGCCGTTTCGGTTTATGCCATGCTTAAGAGGATCAGGCTGGATGACCTGAACCGGGTAGTTGTCAGACAACTGATAAAAAGCGCTTCATCGGTGGCAGCAAACTACAATTCTGCTACACGCGGAAGGTCGGAAGCTGAATACTATTCAAAACTTTGCATTGTGGTTGAGGAATGTGATGAAACTATTTTCTGGCTTGATTTTCTTGTAGAAGTGGGTGTTATGACCTGTAATCAGGCTAAGGACTTGCAGTCCGAAGCAGAAGAACTCCTGAAAATTTTTTCAACCATCAAGAAAAAGCTAAAAATAAAACGAACCCCGGTGAACTAAATAATTTTCGCTATTTCGCTACTTCGCTACTTCACTATTTATGCTGAAAGCCAACCGCAATATCGTCCATTTTGATCTCGACACCTTCTTCGTATCGGTGGAACGCTTGCAGAATCCTGCATTGCAGGGCAAGCCGGTGATCATCGGCGGGATGTCCGACAGGGGCGTCGTGGCAAGTTGCAGCTACGAGGCCCGCCGTTTCGGCGTCAGCTCGGCCATGCCCATGAAGATGGCCCGGATGATGTGCCGGGATGCCGTATTCATCCGGGGTGATATGGAGCTTTATTCACGCTATTCGCACCTGGTTACCGACATCATCGCAGAAAAGGCGCCGTTATATGAGAAAGCTTCTATTGATGAGCATTATCTCGATGTGACCGGTATGGATCGTTTCTTCGGCCTGCAGAAATGGACCCACGAACTTCGTACGGCGATCATGAAGAATACAGGATTGCCGATCTCATCCGGCCTGTCGGTAAACAAGACCGTTTCGAAGATCGCTACCGGTGAAGCCAAGCCGAACGGGGAACTACAGGTTCCGGAAGATCATGTGAAACCGTTCCTTGCCCCATTATCGATCCGGAAAATACCGGGGATAGGGGAAAAGACCTATCCTTTGCTCCGATCCATGGGAGTCGCCACCATCGATACCCTGAGCCGAATCCCCATGGAAATGATGGAACGGGTCATGGGGAAGAACGGCATCATCCTGTGGGAACGGGCCAACGGCATCGACACGACCCCGGTAAGGCAATATTCGGAGAGTAAGTCTGTCAGCACGGAAACCACATTTGAACAAGATACGATCGATATTATCCGGATGAAGGAGATCCTGGTGAAGATGGTGGAAAAGATCGCTTATGAACTGCGTGAGCACCAGAAACTCACCGCCTGTGTGACGGTCAAGATCCGGTATTCCAATTTCGATACCCATACCATCCAGCAACAGGTTCCTTACACGGCCTTCGACCATGTCCTCATTCCCATTGTGAAAGAACTGTTCGACAAGCTGTACCAGCGCCGTATGCTGATCCGCCTGATCGGGGTACGTTTCAGCAAGCTGGTTCCCGGCAGCCAGCAGATCGACCTGTTCGAGGATTCGTTGGAAATGATCAACCTGTACCAGGCGATGGACCGGATCCGGATGAAATACGGGAGGAAGATTGTGAGAAGAGGAGTGGCTTTTACAAATGGGGAAGTAGCGAAGTAGCGAAAAATGGGGTTTGCTTCGGCACTTCGTGCCTCGTAATAACAAGGTTTTTGGTAACTGAAGGAGATTGCTTCGTCGCTTTGCTCCTCGCAATGACAAGGTTTTGGTAACTGAAGGAGATTGCTTCGTCGCTTTGCTCCTCGCAATAAAAATAGCGAATATCGTGAAGCCTTACGAGCTGATTCTGTGATCTTTATAAACTTTATGAACTTTATGAACTTTAAAAACTTATAAATCGTAATTATGTTCCTGAACTGCCATTCATATTATTCCCTCCGCTATGGCACTCTTTCCATTGAAAAACTGGTGGAAACAGCAAAGGCATTTGGCGTCACCACCCTTGCACTCACCGATATCAACAATTCCACCGGTATCGTCGAGTTTGTGAAGACCTGCAGGGAGAATGGGATCAGGCCGGTTGCGGGAATTGAGTTCCGCAGGGAGGAGCAGTTATTGTACATCGGACTGGCCATGAATAATGAAGGCTTTCGTAAACTGAATGATTTCCTGTCGGTTCATACACTTAACAGGTTGCCGCTACCGGACCAGGCTCCGGAGTTAGAGAATGTGGCGGTAATTTATCCTTTTTACCCCTCCCCCTTGCCCCCTCCCCATTTGGGGAAGGGGATGGGGGGTGGGGCTCTTGGCATTCGTCCTTCATTCATCCGCAAACTGGCAACCCTCCATGACAAAAATATCCTTGACCGCGCGGTCATCCTTGCCCCGGTTACATTTACCGATAAAAAGGAATACGACCTGCACTGCAACCTGCGGGCTATAGATAACAACATCCTCCTCAGCCGGCTTAACCCTGAGCAACTGGCTGCTCCGGACGAAATGATGATCCCGGAAGAGAAGGTGAAGGATCTTTATAAAGACTACCCTCAGCTGATCCTGAATACGGAACAATTACTCGGGGAATGCTCGATCGATTTTGATTTTTCTTCTCATAAAAACAGGAAGACCTTTACCGGGAGTTCCTATGATGACAAAACCCTTCTTGAAAAACTGGCCGATGACGGGTTGGTATACCGGTATGGTAAGTCCAACCGCGAAGCAGCAAAACGGGTCAGGCATGAACTGGAGATCATCGATAAAATGGGATTTTCATCCTATTTTCTGATTACCTGGGACATCATCCGCTATTCCATGTCGCGGGGGTTTTACCATATAGGCCGTGGTAGCGGCGCCAACAGCATTGTGGCCTATTGCCTGAAGATCACCGATGTGGACCCCATCGAACTGGATCTTTACTTCGAACGCTTTATCAACCCGAAACGAACCTCTCCTCCCGATTTTGATATCGATTATTCCTGGAAGGAAAGGGATGAAGTGCTGGATTATATCTTCAAACGTTATGGCCATAAACATACTGCCCTGCTGGGCGCCATGTCAACATTCAAAGGCAATTCGATCTACCGGGAACTGGGGAAGGTACATGGCATTCCAAAAGGGGAGATGGACGATCTCCTGAAATATCCTGAAAAAGAGATCCATAAGAATGAGGTTATCCGCAGGATCAGTGAACTCGGGGCAATGATGGTTGATTTCCCGAACATCCGCAGCATTCATGCAGGAGGAGTGCTGGTCTCTGAGGAACCGATCACCTGCTATACCGCCCTGGATATGCCTCCCAAAGGTTTCCCGACCACCCAATGGGATATGTATGTGGCGGAAGATATCGGATTCGAAAAACTGGATATCCTCAGCCAGCGGGGCATCGGGCACATCAAAGAAACTGCCGAGATCGTCCTGAGAAACCGTGCCGTGAATGTTGATGTCCACAGGGTACAGGAATTTAAAAAAAACGAAGCGGTAAAACACCTGCTCAGGGTGGGGGAGACCATCGGGTGTTTTTACGTGGAAAGTCCTGCCATGCGCGGATTATTGAAAAAACTGCAATGTGATAACTACCGCAGCCTGGTTGCTGCCAGTTCCATCATCCGCCCGGGTGTGGCCCGTTCGGGCATGATGCGTGAGTATATTTACCGGTTTCATCACCCGGGACAATTCAAGTACCTGCATCCTGTAATGGAAGAACAGTTGAAGGAAACCTATGGTGTAATGGTGTATCAGGAAGATGTGCTGAAGATCTGCCACCATTTTGCCGGACTCGACCTGGCGGATGCCGATGTCCTGCGCCGGGCCATGAGCGGGAAATACCGTTCAAAAAAAGAACTGCAACGGATCATCGACAAATTCTTTGAAAATTGCAGGAATTTCGGCTACCCGGAGGAAGTTACAAAGGAGGTCTGGAGGCAGATCGAATCCTTTGCCGGTTATTCCTTCTCCAAGGCTCATTCAGCATCCTATGCCGTGGAAAGCTACCAGAGTCTCTACCTGAAAGCCCATTATCCATTGGAATTCATGACCGGTGTGATCAACAATTTCGGCGGGTTTTACAGATCCTGGGTTTATTTCAATGAGGCCCGCAACTATGGCGCTACCCTTCATCTTCCCTGTGTCAACCGCAGCGAATATAAAACAAGCATCGCCGGAACCGATATTTATGTTGGATTTGTTCATGTGGCAAACCTGGAAAGCCAGGTAGGCAGGGCTATCAGCGAAGAGCGAAAAACGAATGGCGAATTTCTCGGACTGGAGGATTTTATCCTGAGAACGGGAACGACCCTTGAACAAATGATCATTCTTATCCGGATCGGGTCATTCCGCTTTACGGGTAAAACCAAAGCCCAGCTTCTCTGGGAAACCCACCTGTTACTGGGCAAAAATACTGAACTTTCAAAATCACCATCCCGGATCATCAATCATAAATCAGAAATCGAAAATCGTCAATCGTCAATCGGAAATGCAATCGTACATAGTAAATCTGAAAATCGCCTGCCTGCCGGCAGTCAGGTAAATCCTGTTCTCTTTTATACCCCGCCAAAAACGTACGAATTGCCTTCCCTGGAACAAGATACAGTAGAAGATGTTTATGATGAAGTTGAACTGCTCGGATTTCCGGTTAAACATACCTATTTCGACCTGCTTGAAACCTCGTTTCGCGGGGAAATCATGGCAAAGGACATGATGGGTTCCTTAGGGAAGAAAATACGGATGCTGGGCCAGCTTGTGACGATAAAATATGTGAGGACCGTGAAAAAGGAATGGATGCACTTCGGAACGTTTATCGATATTACAGGCCATTTCTTCGACACGGTTCATTTTCCTGATTCCGTGAAGAATTATCCTTTCCGTGGCGATGGGATCTACCTTGTTCTGGGCAAAATTGTGGAGGAATTCGGGTTTCCCAGCATGGAAGTCCAGAAAATGGCGAAAATGCCATTGAAGAAGGATCCAAGGACGGGATAATTGACAATTGACAATTGACAATTGATAATGGAGTTTAGTATTCAGAGGTCGTAAATCGTAAACCGGAGATCGTAATTTACTTGATCCCGATCATCATATTCGAACCCTGGGGCGTATCTCTTCTCCGGATATACTTAAATCCTGCACCCTGCATCCACGATTTGATCTCTTTTTCAGTGTAGGTATCTCCTTTTTCAGTTCCTACCAGCATATTAAGGGCAAAGAAAGCGCCCGCTGCCGGACCTGTCCGGTCATCCGTCATGATATGGTCAAGAATGACCAGCTGCCCTCCGGGATTCAGGGCTTCAGCACATTTATTAATGAGAAGTTTATTCTCATCCGGTGCATTGATATGAAGAACTGCGGAAAGCAGAACCAGGTCATAATCATAACCTAATTTGTCTTTCAGGTAATCACCGGAAATAGTTGTGACCGAATGTTCAAATCCTTCCTGGGAAATATATTTTTTGGTGATAGGGATTACGTTGGGAAGATCGAAGATTATTCCACTGATCACAGGGTTTTCCCGGATGAATTCAAATGTAAATGCACCTGATCCCCCGCCAATATCCAGTACGCTTCTGGTTTGTGAAAGATCGAGTACTGCTGCAATCTCCTTCGCCTGTTGTATCGCTCTTGAATGCATGGCAGCAATGAAGGATTCGAGCCAGTCTTCATCCCGTTCACCGATAGGGTGCTTCATGACTACCGAGGTTCCGGCTTTCACGGCTTCCGTTAATGTGCTCCACGTCTTCCACAAATGTACCATATGGGAGAGACCACCCATGTAAGTTGGTTGTCCTTTGATCAGGAAACGGATCGAGAAATCCGTGTTGGAGAATTGACTACCTGATTTTTTCAACAGCCCGATGGGAACCAATGCATTCATGAGCCGGTCGGTAGCGCGTTCATTGCTTCCTATTGACTTTGCCACTGAGGACGAGCTTAGCGGACCGTCTTTTAAAATTGTAAAAAGGTCAAGTTCATGCGCTGTAAGGACGATCCTGCTGATTCGGTATGCATTAACTGTTTCCAGAAAGTCACCGGGTGAATTGATCTCGTTCATGAGTTTGTATTTTTATTTTAAACTTGCTTTTCTTATAAAGCTCAACTTTGGATGAGCTAAATTAACAATTTTCATTACATTTGTCCATGGGAGAGCGGAAATTTCTCCTGAAACTGATTGTCAAACAATTAAAACTAATGTTATGAACATTTCGATTTCCATTATTGTCATCGGGGTTTTGGTCCTGCTTTTCTTTTCCGGTGTAAGGATTATCCGGCCCACACATCGTGGATTGGTTGAAAGGCTCGGGAAATATAATCGTTTTTCAATGCCGGGTTTTCACTGGATCGTGCCGGTAATTGAGAGAATGTACCAGGTGAATGTCACCGAAAAAATGATCAATGCAGAACCCCAGGAGATCATTACCAATGATAACCTCAATGCAAAAGTTGATGCCCAGGTTTATTTCAAGATCAAATCGGATGAAGATAGTGTGAAATTTTCTCAATACAATGTCAACAGCATTGAGTACCAGATCGTGAACCTGGCCCGCACCACACTTCGTAACATCATCGGAACCCTTACCCTGAAATCAGCAAACAGCGAAAGGGGAAGAATCAACAAAGACCTCCATACGACCTTGCTCTCTGAGACCAGCCACTGGGGCATCGAGATTATCCGTACCGAATTAAAGGAAATTGAACCTCCGAAAGATGTGCAGGAGACGATGAACAAGATCGTTAAAGCGGAAAATGAAAAGATCGCTGCTATCGATTTTGCAACGGCTACAGAAACCAGGGCCGACGGAGAAAAACGGGCCGAGATCAGGAAAGCGGAAGGGTTCAAACAAGGAGCCATCCTGCGTGCCGAAGGCGAAGCACAGGCCATTCAGCTTGTCAATGAAGCTGCCGAAAAATATTTTATCGGGAATGCCCAACTGTTGCGCAGAATCCAGGCACTGGAAACCTCCCTTAAAGAAAATGCAAAGTTCATCGTTCCAACTGGCTCAGATCTCGTGAATGTACTCAGTGAAATGGGTGGTATCATTCCACTGAAACCAAAAGAAACCAAAGAACCCTGAACCTCTCAGCCTGGGATAAAATGATTTGTAAAGGAGTTAAGGCTTAGGGTTTTGCCTTGACTTCCGCTACATCTTTTATAGGTCACGACCGTAATCTTTTTATTTCCGATTCGATTTTGTCGTGAAGACTCTTATGTTCAGTCTTTTCCGCATTCAATTTCGAGGATAATTCTTTGAACTTTTCATCGACCCCCGATATATGATTTGCTTGCTCTTTCAAGACTTTGGCGACAAATTCATCGAGTTCGGTGGCAAAGGTTCGTTGTTTCTTTTCACCCTGCTCTATCTGTGCAGTAAAACTAGCTGAAAATTCTTGTAAAGTCTTAGAAAACGAGTCAGTCGCCTTCTTCATTTCTTCCCTCATCAAAACAACTTCCTGTTTCACTGATTCGCCCAATTTCATGTTTTCTTCGGATAATTCACGGATACGCTCATCGGATTTGCTTTTCAGGAAGAAAACAAGAGCCAGTAATACCAGGAATATAATAGCGATGACAATAACTGCCAGCAAGAGGTAATTCTGTGCGTTCATACTGGTTTTGCTGACCCTTGCATCAAGATCGTTGAACCGTCCTGCCATTTTTTGCAGGGAATCATTGGTCTGTTTAACTGCATTCACATTTGTGGCAAGGCTTTTGGCCAGGCTGTCGTAAACAGTTAATTGTTTTGTTGCGATTTTTTTTGCATCAAATCCTGCTTTCTTCGCAGCATCGATCCCTTCAGAGATCTTTTTCTTTTCCGATTGAAAATCTTTCTTCAGAAGATAATCGGCATTCTGTGCCCAGGAAGTAACTGTAAACAGGGCAATAACGAGAAGTGTAAAACATTTTTTCATAGATTGAATTTTGGTTTTGTTTATAGCCAGGACTCTCCCCATAAGTTTAGATGCAGGAAACAGGAACAGTTATGGCATGAGGATTGGTTAATGCCATAAAGATAATACTTAAAAATCCGGAAGTCAATATGGAGATGATATTAATACCCGAAAAGGTCTTCCAGCGTTAGTTTTGTAACCGGCCCGATCTGCCTGAGCGCACTAAAATCAACGGCCGACTCCCTGCCCAGGACTAAATATGTTTTTGCTTTGTGATTCAGATATTTATCCTCAAATGTGATCATATCATCTAAGGTCAATTCTGCAACTCTTTCGAATATATCTTTTCGAATATCATGGGTAAGACCTAGTTTTTCTGCATTCAGGAAATTCCAGATGCTGTTCATCCTATGGATCCTTTCGGTACTGATTTTGTTTAACAAGGCATATTTGGATCCATGAAATGTACTCTCAGAAACAGGAAGGACTTTAAAAAGTCCATCAAATGCGACAAAAGCATCCATAATCTTATCATTCTGAGTTGCAATGAAACCCTTATTCATATAAGATCTTTCAAGATCCGCCGGCTCCTGGTATCTTGAGGTCGCGGTATATGCCAGGGCTCTTTTTTCCCTGAGTTCCTGGAAAACGATATTGCTTCCGAAATACAAGTTAAACAGGGCAATTACAGGTGCCAGGGAACGGTCGTATCGTCCGCCCTTGATAAGGGTTTGGAGTTTTGCCTGCTTGGCGTCATAAGGCGCGAAAAACACTTTATTTTCAACCGTCTCTTTTTCCCGGAATACCAGGGGTGCAGGAACCGGTTTTAAGACTGGAGGACCTGAATGGTATTTTTCCAGTAGCCCGGTAAGTTCAGCTGCCTTGGTATTCCCATAATAAAGGATATCGTGCCTTATATTCCTGAGATCTTTGATTTTCCCAACCAGTCCATGAGCTGAAAGCGACCGGAGTTCACTTTCAGTCAGGATGTTTTTATAAGGGGAAGAAGACCCATAGATCCCAAAGCTGAGCAAAGCAGAGAATACTTCATTCTGATTGGCTTTCCCATTCGATCGTGCTTTAAGCGTATTTTCTACACGATTATCCAGAGCCTCTTTATCAGGGACCGCATCGGCAAGCAACTCCTCCATCAGGCAAATCGCTGGTTCCATATTTTCACTTAACCCGCTAAGGGAAAGCGATGTCTCTTCATCCGTTGTATTCACCTGGAATGTGCAGGCAAGGCGGTAAAATTCCAGGTTGATCTCCTCCACAGTATGTTTCGACGTCCCGAGGTAAGGAAGCAGGTCTATGGCAAAATTCATTACCTTATCATGGTTCTTACCCATTTTGTAATAGTATTCCAGGTGAAAGGTTCCATTCTCGGTATTTTCCTTGTATAGGATACGCGTGGAATTTGTCTGTTGCAGTGTTTCAATGTCCTTCGAATAATCAAGGAATTCAGGTTGTACATCCGGGATCTTTGTTTCTTTCAACTTTTTCAGGAAATTCGATTCCTGATCACGGTTGATGTGTATTGGGGTTATGGGCGGCTTGCTTACTTTCGGCACCTCTTCGGGTGGTCCCTGCCTTTTGTAGATGATCACGGAATTGTTATGCAAATACCTGCCGGCAAAGGCAACGATATCTTCCTTCCTGATCCTGCCCATTTTTTCGATATAATCTGTAAAATCCTTATAAGGAATATCATTCAGATAGGCATGTGAGATTGCCATCGCCCTGCCCTGGTTCGATTCATATTGTTTTAACAGATCAAAGCGGGCATTGTTGAGGACTGCTTCCGGCAACCACCCTGGAAATTCTCCTTTTTTAAGAAGCTCCACCTGCGAAATCAGCAGATCCCTGACTTTCTCCAGCGATTGACCCGATTTCGGTCGTCCGCTCAGGACCAGCATACCATAATCAGCCAGCTGGCCATCGTATGCCGATGCATTCAACACTTTCTGCGGATGGTTCAGGTTCAGGTCGATCAGCCCTGCGTTGCCATTTGAAAGGACAGAGGCGGTCATGGTGAGCAGGAGAGAGTCATCCTCGTTTGCTTTGATATCAAATCCGTACCCGATCCGGATATTCTCTGCCTCAAGACCTGTAATCTCCTTTACCACCGGTGCGTCCAGAGGTTTCCATATTCCGGATTGCAAAGCCGGAACGGGCCCGGGTTTCATTTTACCGAAGGTGTTGTCTATAATCTCAATGGTACTGTCAGGATCGATTTCTCCCGACATGCAGATGGCCATATTATTCGGTACATAATATTTCGAGAAGAATTCACGGATGCTCTTCATCGAAGGATTTTTCAGGTGTTCAGCCTCACCCAGCGTGGTTTGTGTTCCATAGGGATGATTGGGGAAAAGAATTTGCATCAGGACTTCATTGACTTTCCGGTTGTCGTTGGTCAGCGACATGTTTTTTTCCTCGTATACGGTTTCCAGTTCGGTATGGAATAACCGCAACACAGGTCTGGAAAACCGTTCCGCTTCAATCCTGGCCCAGTTTGCAACCTGGTTGGAAGGAATGTTTTCCATGAAGATAGTGTAATCATTGGAGGTTCCTGCATTGGATCCCTGGGACCCGATGGCATCCATCAGTTTGTCATATTCGTTGGGAATGGCATGTAGTGAAGCCTGGTATGAGATGTTGTCGATTTCCTCGTAAAGGAGGGCACGTGTGCTCTCATCTTTCTCCTTCCTGTACTTCTCAAACAAGGCTTCGATCTGGCCGAGCAGCTTCGATTCCTTTGTCCAATCGGTGGTTCCGAAGTTTTCTGTTCCTTTGAACATCATGTGCTCAAAATAATGTGCCAACCCCGTGGTTTCCGGCGGATCCATCTTGCTGCCCGTATGAACAGCAATATAGGTTTGTATCCTGGGGGTATCGGAATATATAGAGAGGAATACCTTAAGGCCATTTTCCAATACATAGATCCTTGTACGCAACGGATCTCTCCTGACGGTTTCGTATTTGTATGTTTTATTCGAGGCCATAACGTTTGTATAGCTCAATCGTTTAATTGCTTAGTCGAATTTGTAACTCTGTGACTTTATAACTCTGTAATTTTTTTTATTGTTGGGAAAAGATAAGGACTTTAATTAGACGTAACACATAATGATAAAAAAGTTTGGGAAAAACATTCTTTCAATTTTATCGTATATTTACGCGTGAATTTATTCATATTGAAGGAATAAAGCAGTTCAGTATTAATCAAAATCATCATTTTATGGAACAGTGTTTACACCAGGGCATAGCTTGCTGTCAACCGATGGCACTGGCGCCCATGTTTCTCATTCCTCTCCTCATCATTGCCCTTCATGTGAGCATGATAAGGTATGTGTCCCTCTGGTTCGTTTTCAAAAAAGCCGGCGAACCGGGTTGGGCAGCTATCATCCCGGTATACAACATTCTGATCGCGGTTAAGATCGCCGGTAAACCTTGGTGGTACATTCTTCTTCTGCTTATCCCCATCGTCAATATCATCATCGGGATCATGATCCTGCACGGGATCTCAAAGAGCTTCGGGAAAGGAGGGTGGTATACAGTAGGGCTTATCTTCCTGAGGGTCGTCTTTCTTGCGATTCTTGGTTTCGGTGCCGCTGTTTATACCGGCAGTAAAGACAAGTTTCAAAGCTGATTTTTTTCCGATATTCGGGGAGCTTTGATGATTTTTTCCGCAGGATAATAATAAACGCGTCTTCCTGCGTTTTCTTCTAACCAAAACAGAGATTATGACTGATCTTTTTCGTCCATTGAAATTAAGGGACGTAGAATTGAAGAACCGGATAGCTGTGTCGCCGATGTGCCAGTATTCCAGCAGGGATGGCTTTGCAAACGAATGGCACCTTGTGCACCTGGGAAGCAGGGCAGTGGGAGGTGCAGCGCTGGTTATGACAGAAGCTACCGCAGTTTCCCCCGACGGAAGGATTTCCATTGATGATCTTGGAATCTGGAAAGATGAGCATATCGGCACACTGAAAAAGATCACAGATTTCATCCTGCAGCAGCATGCGGTTCCCGGCATCCAGCTTGCGCATGCAGGCAGGAAATCAAGCCGGACCTCTCCATGGAACGGTGACAGGTTGTTATCCATTTCTGAAGGAGGTTGGGAAACTATTGCCCCCAGCGCAATTCCTTTTTCTGATGATAGTTCCATTCCTGCAGCACTGACTGCCGAAGGAATCGGAAAAGTCATCAATGATTTCCGGTCCGCTGCAATCCGTGCATTTAAGGCAGGGTTTAAGGTGGCGGAAATCCATGCAGCACATGGTTACCTGGTTCACGAATTCCTGTCGCCCCTGACAAATAAACGCAAGGATGACTATGGCGGTTCATTCGACAACCGGATCCGGATCCTTTTGGATATTGTTGAAGCAGTCAGAAGTGTATGGCCGGATGGATTCCCGATTTTTGTCAGGATCTCTTCGATCGATTGGAGGAATGATGGCTGGACAATTGAAGATTCAATTCATCTTGCAACTATTCTGAAAGAAAAAGGCGTTGATCTCCTGGATTGCTCCTCCGGCGGTGCCATACCGGGAGTGACAATACCGGCAGGTCCCGGATACCAGGTGCAGTTTGCAGAACAGATACGGAAGAGATCCGGCATTCCTACCGGTGCTGTCGGCATTATCACCACACCTGCCCAGGCAGAAGCAATTATTGCCAGTGGCCAGGCCGATATAGTTTCGCTTGCACGTGAGTTTCTCCGTGATCCTTATTTTCCGCTGCGGGCTGCCAAAGAACTCGATGCCGATATTCAGTGGCCGGTACAATATGAGCGGGCAAAGCGGAAGAAATAATTATTTTATCCAGGCGATAGCAATTACCATTATTTTTTGTATATTTATCGAAAGTATTTTCTAAAATCGATTTATACAAAAACATTGTACCATGAAAAAGAACATTTCTGGACTTTTGTTCATGTTGTGCATCGGCTTCCAGTTGTCTTTCTGTTATTCGCTTCAAGCCCAGGGTATCACACTGGTTAACGACACGATTGATCTCACTCCTCTGATTCCCAAAACCGTTGACATCCTTGCAAATGATGTCATCCCTCCGGGTGATTCTGTGACAATTACTTATGCAGGAGCTTCCGGCTATGTTCAGGGTACAGTTCAAACGAATGGATTCGTCACATTTGTTGCCAACTACGATGGGAACAAATGGGGTTATTATCCGGTCGTTTCAGGAAGCTATCATGTTCACGATTACACGCTGGATACGATTGCCTCAGCGCACCTGATATTCCGGATCAGGGATTACAGTTATGATTCCCTGATTGTGAATAATATCAATGCCCGTTTAGAAGCCAGCGGAAGTCATTTTTTTGGACCGGATTCCGCCCGGTTTGAAGTTCCTAAGTACAGCGGCAAGAATACGATCTATTGTTCTAATTTCTGGATTGGAGGACTGGATCAGGATTCTGTTCTTCACCTTGCTGCACAGATGTATGGACAGGGACCGCAGTCGGGATCTCCACATTCTCAGAGTGATTTTTTTGCAGGACCAGTGATGGATTCTGCAGCTTATTCTATATACCAGGATACCCTGTGGAACTATGTCTGGAATCTGTCCAAACAGGAAATCGAATATCATAAAGCACATTGGAGTGATGCAGGTTATCAGCCCATTCATGACATCTTAACCTGGCCTGGGAACGGTAATGTGAGTCTTGGACAGGCAGCCCAGTTAGCGCCCTATTTTGATCGTAACAACGACGGCATCTACAACCCGATGGATGGAGATTATCCCCTGATCAGGGGTGACCAGGCGCTTTATTTTATCTTTAATGACGACCGGAGAATTCACTCGGAAACGGAAGGTGATAAAATGAAGGTGGAAGTTCAGGGAATGGCGTATGCCTTTGACATGCCTCAGGATTCAGCATTCTGGAATACAATCTTTCTGAATTATAAAATAATCAACAGGTCTGACAAGGCTTATTACAATACCTATCTTGGAGTATTTACTGATTTGGATATCGGTTGGTACATGGATGATTATATTGGGTGTGATGTGGAAAGAGGCATGTATTATGGATACAACGGAACACCTGTCGATGGCTCAGGTCAACCAGGGACCTATGGCGCTCATCCACCTGCACAATCTGTTACATTTCTGGGAGGACCTTATCTTGATCCTGACGGATGTGATAATCCTTCCTTCAATGGACCTACGCTCAACGGACCTTCTTTCCATGGAGACTGCAGCATTGTGGGATTGAACGGCACAAACCAACTGATGAACTATGGTCCGGGAAATGCCGACAGCGGCTATTTTATTGTCCGTGATGAAGCAATAAACGGGATAAATTTTGGCGATGGCATCGCAGACAATGAAAGGCGTGGGATGAGTAGGTTTATATACTTTAATAATGATGGTACACTTCAGGGTAATCCTAAATATTCTCCCGATTATTATAGTTACTTGAGAGGGTTGTGGAAAGATGGCATATCTATGACCTATGGCGAGGATGCCTACAATACAGGTGGACCTGCTTGTGATTTTATATTTCCTGAATTATCCGATACTTGTAACTGGGGCACAAAGGGTGAAGTGCCTTCACAAAAATTATGGACGGAAACCACAGCCGGAAATGCACCCGGCGACAGGCGGGGAGTAGGTTCCAGCGGACCCTTCACATTTAATCCCGGCCAGGTTGAGGAATTCGACATTGCCTATACATTCGCCAGGGATTATACCGGTAACTACCCGGGAGGTTCCATTGGCAAACTTCAGATTTTTACGGATAGCATCAGGAAGCACTTTATATCCAATGTTCTCCCCGGTGGTGGTTCTTTCAACGGGATTGAACAAATGAATACTTATACTGATCTGGCTGTGCAAATATTCCCGAATCCTGCATCATCCAGGGCTTATATCCGCTTTGACGGCATCGTTAATGAACCCGTGACAATCAGGATTATCAATGCCAACGGCATATTGATCCGGACAGAAAAAAGAACTTCCGTTGACCGGATGATTACCCTTGATCTGACGGGGTTATCCTCAGGATTGTACCTTTTATCTGTCGAAACAAATAATCAGGTTGTCACGAAAAAATTATCGGTAGTAAAATAAGATTGATTGCAAACAACCTGGTGACCCTCAGGAATTTCAGCAGAATTCAGGAAATTTTATCGGCCACTGATTATCTGAACGACTAAACAACTAAGCGCCTAAGCACCTAAGCATTTATCCTAAACCTTTTCCCCGCATTCCGGACAGAATTTAGCGCCAGGGTTTAACTTAGCCCCACAGTGTGCACATTTATCATCTTCATTCAGCTTTGCCCCGCAGTTGGGACAAAATTTGGCATTTGCTGCCAGGGGCGCTTCACATTTCGGACAGGTAGCCCGTATGTTCGTCCTCCAGTATTCCGTACCAAGTTTCTTATCCTCTTCTGCCATTGCAGCATGCTCATGGATCTCTTCCACCGATTTCTCGGATTGTGCATAGGACATTTCCACGCCAAGATCGGGGGCACAGTTCTTACATAACCCTTTTTTCGTGTTCCAGCATTGTTCCCTGCACACCCAGGAATGGCAATGCGGGCATTGGATGAAGACCGGCGCCATTTCAATGATTGCTTCTTCAAAAGCTTTATCATGTGCTTTTTTCCATGATGCATCCCGCACTGTCTGGCCTACCGTAGACAGCCCTCCGAGAAAGCCTCCGAAAAGAGAACTGGCAGTACCCAGTATTTTTGAGGCCTGCCCGGCCGTATAACCTCTTGCCGTTGAACGGTATCCTGTTCCGCAACATCCGCAATTGAACTCAAATTGAAATGCTAAATCCGTGCTGATATCGGAATAATTATTTCCGAATTTTATTGTTTCGGGCATAAATCTGGTTTTGGTGATTCAAAAGTAATACAAAATTATGCAAAAAGTACAGTTTTTCTCCTGATACCTGATGCAACAACCAACCAAACAATAAACTTTCCTTACTGTACAATGATGAAAAGAAACAAAGAAATAGAAGAATCAGCGCTATCCGGGATAGATTGGTCACTAGGAACCTTTACATCCACGGTTATAATTGGGTTGAATGTGTTATTCCTGAAACTTCGGAATCGCCACCCTGAACCATGTTCCCTTATCGGGGATGCTTTTCACATCAATGGTTCCATGGTTCAGATCGGTTAACTTTTTAACAATGGAAAGTCCAAGACCGCTTCCGGTGATGTCTTTTGTTTTGGTGTTCCTGATCCGGACGAAATCCTGAAAAAGCCTGTCGAGCTCTTCCGTATTCATACCGATACCAGTATCTTCAACCTCAAATATGACCTCCCGCGGCGTCTCATCAACCCGTAAAAATACTGAGCCTCCTTCCTTGTTGTATTTTATGGCGTTTGAAAGAAGATTGTTGAATATGATCTCCATCTCCGATGGGTCGGCAATTGCATAAAAACAATGATCACAGGAGAAATGGACCTTTACCGATTTCTGGATTGCAAGAGGTTCGAGGGTTTGCTGTGTCTTACGGACAATCTCAGCCAAATCCGTCTTGCAGATATTACGTTGCTTCTTCCCGCTCTCAATACGGGTCAGGTCAAGCAGATCCATGATCAGTCCGCGCATTCCTTTGATGCGTTCCAGCGAGCGCCCTATTATGGTCTGGTAATCGTCGATATTTGTCCCGACCTGCTTATCCTGCATGATTTTCAGATATCCCTCAATGGCGTTTATCGGGGATTTTAATTCATGGGAAAGGACAGACAGGAACTGGAACCTGACCTGCTTACCCTGTTCTGCCATCTTTTGTGTCATCCGTTTAAGGAAAAGGTGCTTGGTGATGCTTTCCATCGCAGCTTTCAACTCGGCCGGGGTAAACGGCTTTGGAACAAAATTATAAGCCCCGTTGTTTGTTGCTTTTACTGCCAGGTCCAACGAAGCATATGAAGTGATCATCATTACCTGTACATCAAACTCCTGTTGCCGGATGTGTTCCAGAACTTCGATCCCGTAGATCCCCGGTAATTTATTATCCAGCAGGACAATGTCGACCGGCTCTTTTTCAAGAATCTGGATGGCTTCTTCGCCGGTGGAAGCTTCAATGGTTTCAAAAGTGAAATCTTCCTCCAGGAAAGGAAACCCAACGGAATAATTTTTTAATACCCGGCTGACTCCCGCCCGGATACCGGGTTCATCATCCACAACAAGTACCTTTAATGCGTTCATAACTATACCTTTAATAGTTTGTTTATTTCCCGGTGGAGCTGATCCGGCCGGATCCCTTTCTCAATGTATTTGTCGGCTTTGATCCACCGCTTATCGCTGCCGGTTTCAAGTGTAAAATTCAATCCGGTCACAGCCGTGACCGAAGTAACAATGATCACGGGAACATCGGGGTATTTTTTCTTGATTTTATAACTTAGAATGAATCCGCTGTCCTGGTTTTCCATCATCAGGTCCACTATGGCCAGATCAGGTTTTATTTTCATAAGTATTCCTTCGCCTTCTTTCTGGCTGCAGGCAGTAACCGGCTGATAACCGAAATTATTTACATGGAACCTGAGTTGTTCCAGCTGATCCGGGTCATCATCTACAATTAATATCGTTTTCATTTTATAGGAATTAATATATGCATTCGTTTGTTTCTTCGCTTTTCGCTATTCGTATTTCGTTAATCGATTATTCGATATTCATCTTCAGCTTCTTGGTAAGGTGATCTTGAATCTTGTCCCGACCTGTCCCTTCGATGCATCGGTATTCGAATCGACTGTTATTTTCCCCTTATGCATCTTGATAATCCCATACACAAGAGGTAACCCCAGACCGGTTCCTTTTCCAAGTTCTTTTGTTGTAAAGAAAGGTGTAAATATCTTCTCAATATTCTGCGGGGAAATGCCGTGGCCTGTATCAGAAACAACAATCCCGATCTCATAAGGGGAATCTTTCAGCGCAAGACTGAGAGTCCCGCCTTCCGGCATTGCTTCCACTGCATTTTTTTCAAGGTTGACAAGTACCTGCATCATCTGGTCCTGGTCGATCATAGCAATAGGGTCACTCATTTCTGAATGGAATTCGAGGTTGATGTTATCGCTCTTAATGATGGACTGGAGGCTCTTTTTACAAAAGTCTTCCAGGTTGGTATCTGTCTTCTTAACCTGGTTCTTGCGTGCGAAATTCAACAAACCGCCTACGATCTTCTTGCAACGGTCGGTTTGTTCGACAATAAGTTCAAGATCCTTCCGATTCTGGGCATTTTCAGGAGATTCTTCCAGGAGGATGTTGGCATACATGGTGATGACCCCGAGTGGGTTATTCAGTTCATGTGCAATACCCGCAGATAGCTGTCCCATGCTGGCCAGTTTTTCAGATTGTTTCAGCGCCTGGCGGGCATTGGCAAGCTTTTCGTTCGAAAGGTTCAGTTCTTTAACGGAATGATGAAGTTCCTCGATGGTATAAGGCAGGCACATTTCAATTTCGGCAAGGCCTTCAAGGATGGCGATGGCATGTTCATAACAAGTATGGTAGCCGCAAGCGCCACAGTTCAGATGGTCTTCCGCCTTTGATTTTCCCATGGAAAGCAGTACTTCTTCGATCTCTTCTTTTTTTGGAAGCGGATATCTCCGGTCGCGCGGATAAAAACTTACCGAGAAATCCATGCCTTCAAATTCGTCAATACTTGCCTGCCATTCTGCCTGGTGTTGGGCATCCAGCTTCGTTTTTGCATAGTTGCTGATCGCCGATCGCAGGGAATATTTTTGTTGAGGCTTGCTCATCCCCGGGCCCATGATACATCCCTCACAGCTTAGCAGTTCCATGTGATTGTTCAGAACCCCGCACTCGAATTCTCCAATGGCTTCTTTATAATTTACAGCACCTTCAGCCACAACAAGATTCCCTTTGATGATATCGTCGCTGCTGTTTACGGTTTGAAGCATTCCCCTGCTCACCGGGTATATGGCTCCTTTGCCTGCCCTTGGAGGGTCAAATTCAGCGCAAATGTCTGCATCGGTTTTAATATCCTTTATCTGAAACAACTTCCGGAGTTCTGCAAACGTTATGGCGGCATCCACTTCATCGGATTCGGCTTTTTTAGCAATGCAGGGGCCGATAAAGACCACTCTTGTATCTTCACCATAATGTTTTCGGATGATCCGTGTAGTAGCGACCATCGGCGAGGCAATTTTTGCAAGCGAAGGAACCAGTTGTGGATGATAATGTTCTATATAATAAACCACGGCAGGACAATCGCTTGAAATCACCGGGCTTGCCTGAGGGTCCTCATAGATCTTATTGTATTCACGGGAAACCATGTCGGCGCCGAAACCAACTTCCACCACCAGGTCAAATCCAAGTTTCCTTATCATGCCGACCAATTGCCGGTAGTCACTTATTTCCATAAATTCTGCGGGAAAACTGGGAGCGAGACAAGCTGCAACTTTATGATCAGATTGTAGTAAATCGAGCACTGTTGTAGTAAAATCGAGGTATATCTTCGCTCCCTGGCTGCATACACGTACGCAGTTCCCGCATGCAATGCACCGTTCATTCATCACTTCTGCCTGCCCATTGTTGATCCGTATTGCCTTAACAGGACATTCCCTGACACAGGTATAACAGACACGGCATTTGTCTTTTACAGTATAAACGAGTTGTTTTCTTGGTGCAGTGTTCATTTTACTGATTTATAGTAGTACATCTCTTTTGGTGTAAGTGGTATGCAGGATTTCATGACTTTTTTCCCCCAGGGGCTTTCCCAGGAAAGCCTGGTAGAGTTCAATGACTTCAGGATTTTTATGAGAAACCTTTATCGATTCGTTCTCATCAATTCTGTAAAGGGATTTCATCCGCTCCCTGAGCGCGTCATCATTCTTCCTGAGCGGTTGTCCTCCGCCGCCTATGCAGCCTGCCGGGCAAGCCATGACCTCGATGAAGTGAAGATCTTTACGTCCGTGTCTGATCTCCTCAAGTAAAATGTTTGCATTAGCCAGACCGTCAACCACGGCGATGCCCAGGTTTAGTCCGTTGATTTGAATTTGCATTTCTTTCCTTCCCGAGAGCCCTCTTATCTCATTGATCTTAAAATGGGGAAGCTCTTTATTTGTGATTTTAAAATAGGCAGTCCGGAGCGCTGCTTCCATTACACCCCCGGAAACTCCGAACAGTTTTCCCGCAGAACTCCTGATCCCATGAGGAGAATCTGCTCTCTCGGCTTCCAGTTTATCAATCCTGATGCCGAATAACCTGAAAAAATCAACCAGTTCCCGCGTCGTAAGTACTGCATCAATATCCGAGATCCCTTTTTGGGTCATCTCTTCCCGCTGTCCTTCAAATTTCTTTGCCGAGCAGGGCATGATTGAAACCACGTAAAGATCCTCAGGTTTAGTACCCGAAATTTCCGCATAATAACTTTTCAAAACGGCTCCAAGCATCTGCTGTGGAGATTTGCAGGTTGAAAGATTAGGGAGAAAGTCACTGGCAAATTCTTCCGCGTATTTGATCCATGCCGGGCAGCATGACGTGATCATAGGTAAAACTCCATTGTTGTTAAGCCGTTCAATAAGTTCAGCCGACTCTTCCATGATGGTAAGGTCTGCAGCAAATGTTGTGTCAAAGATTTTATCAAATCCGATTTTCCGTAGTGCCGCATTTAACAGGCCGTTGACATCTGTTCCGGCAGCCATACCGAATTCTTCCGCGATGGTTACGGAAATAGCAGGTGCATACTGAACTACCACCGTTCTTTTCGGATCCTTCAGGGCATCCATGATTTCTGCGAAATGGTTTTTTTCAGAGAGTGCTCCGGTAGGACAAACCATAATGCACTGTCCGCAATTAACACAACTTGAAGTATTTAATCCTTTATTGAAAGAGGTTCCGATGACTGTATTGCTGCCCCGGTTGATAAAATCAATGGCTGAAACGCCCATCACTTCTGAGCAAACCTTGATACAACGGCCACACAGGATGCATTTTGCAGGCGATCTTACAATGCTGGCACTGGAAAGATCGGCGTGGTGACTGTTTTTTTTACCGGAGATCCTTCGTTCCGTGATATGATGTTCCCTGGCGAGATCCTGCAGATCGCAGTTCCCGTTCCTGATGCAGTATAAACAATCGTCCGGATGATTGGAAAGCAATAGTTCGACGATTGTTTTACGGGCCTGGATAACCCTTGGGGAGTGTGTTTCAATAATCATCCCGGGCTCTGCGGTAAATGAACAGGCGGTAATAAGTTTTCCTGTCTGTTCATTTTCAACTACACACATCCGGCACGAGCCAGTTGGCAGGAAATCCTTCATGTGACAAAGCGTCGGGACGCGTATTCCTTGCCGGTCAAGCACATCCAGGAGTAATTCCCCACGTTCTGCTTTGACCTCTTTTTTATTGACCGTTATTGACAGTTCCATAATGAAATTTCTTATAAATCCACAACAATTGCGTCAAACTTGCATGTCTCCTGGCAAGCGCCGCAGCCGATACATTTATCGGCAACAATAAATTGCGGTGTTTTTTTTGCCCCGACAATAGCATTGACCGGGCATTTACGTGTACATGCCATACAGCTGGTACATAGTTCACTATTGATTTTGAAAGTTCTTAAAGATTTACAGGCTCCTGCAGGACATTTCCTTTCAAAAATGTGTGCTTCATATTCGTTGCGGAACCATTTCAGGGTGCTTAGCACCGGATTGGGAGCAGAATGTCCAAGACCACAAAGAGAAGTATCCTTGATCACCTCACTCAGTTTTTCCAATTGCATGATACCTTTAAAACGTTTCAGGGCATCATACTTTTCTCCGGGAACAGGTTTCCGTGTGATGCTTTCGAGGATCTCCAGCATTCGCCGGGTTCCTTCCCTGCATGGGATGCATTTCCCGCAACTTTCCCGCTGGATGAAATCCATGAAAAACTTTGCGATATCCACCATGCAGGTCTCTTCATCCATCACTACCAGCCCACCGGAACCCATCATGGCGCCGACAGAAAGCAAGGTGTCATAGTCTATTTCAATGTCGAGATTTTCTTCAGTGATACATCCTCCTGATGGACCTCCGATCTGGACAGCTTTAAATTTTTTGTTATTCCTTATTCCTCCGGCAATATCAAAGATGATCTGCCGCAAGGTCGTTCCCATTGGGATTTCTACAAGGCCTGTCAGCGACACCTTCCCGGAAAGGGCAAAAACCTTTGTACCCTTACTTTTTGCTGTTCCGATCGATGCAAACCATTCAGCCCCTTTTTCAAAGATCCCGGCAACATTGGCAAGCGTTTCAACATTGTTGATCACGGTTGGTTTTCCGAACAAGCCTTTCTCAGAAGGGTAGGGGGGGCGCGGCTGTGGCATTCCTCTTTTTCCTTCTATGCTCTGAAGCAGCGCCGTTTCTTCCCCGCAAACAAATGCACCTGCACCCATTTTAATCCGGATATCAAAACAAAAACCGCTTCCCAGGATATTCTCACCAAGGAACCCTTCTTCCATGCTTTGTTTCAGGGCTGTTTTTAACCGTGCAATCGCAAGCGGATACTCAGCCCTGATATAGATGTATCCTTTGGAAGCGCCGATTGCATAGGCAGCAATGGCCATTCCTTCGATCAGTCTGTGAGGATCTCCCTCTATCACAGCCCGGTCCATAAAAGCACCCGGATCGCCTTCGTCAGCATTGCAAACCAGGTATTTTTGATCCGCTACCGTTGCTGACGCCATCTTCCATTTTCTTCCTGTCAGGAACCCACCGCCGCCACGACCTCTTAAACCGCTTTTTTCGATCTGTTCACAAACTTCTGCGGGGGTGAGGTTCTTTAATGATGTTGCCAGTGAAGTGTAGCCTCCGGTTGCAATATATTCCTGCATGCTGACAGGGTCGATGATGCCGCAGTTCCTGAGAACCAGGCGCAGCTGGGGACCAAAAAACGGGATCTCATCAAAATACCGGATTCCTTCCCAGGGTATTAGTCTCTCTTCTCGGAATTGCCCGAGAACGCCTGATTCCGGAATATGTAAAGTGAAAACATCATCAAGAATTCCATTCACCTTTTCTGAGGTGACTTTCTCGAAACTCAACCGGGTATGACCTGGGATCCTGACATCCATCAAAGGCTCCGATGAACATAACCCGATACAACCAACCTCCACGACCCGTGCATCCATCTCATGATCCCGGATGTACTTCTTCACACTGGCGATCGTTGCCGAGGCTCCGGCTCCGAGACCACAGGTTCCTGCACCGATATAGATCAGGGGAACTTCCAAGCGTGGCTTTCCTTCTTCAGTCTTTTGATTCTCTGTATTCATCAATAATGTGTATTAATGATTCAGCAGTGACTTTTGCGTGAAATGTTCCGTTTACGCAAACAACAGGTGCAAGTCCGCAGGCGCCAATACATGCTACCACTTCGATACTGAACAACCCATCCCTGCTGGTCTGACCTGATTTTATCTTCAATTTTTTCTCCAACGCTTCGAGTACTGTAGCTGATCCAAGAACATGACAGGCTGTTCCACGACATACCTGGATGTGAAATTTTCCCGTCGGTTCGAAACGAAACTGGTTATAAAAAGTAGCTACACCATAGATCCTGCTGGTAGGTATTGAAAGGTAAGATCCAACCCTGACAAGAGAATCCTCTGAAAGATATCCCTGTTCCGACTGGATTTCCTGCAGGATCGGGATCAGGTCATCTTTTCCCGAACCCGGGTGATTTTTTAAGATATTTTCAATTTGTTCTTTCATGGAATTGTGAGCTGGCTTAACGAACTGTTTCTGCCTTAAGAAGTTTTGAAATAACAGGTAATAAATTATTGGAATCCACGGGTTTACTTATAAATCCGCTAACCGGGACCACAACGCTTTTCCCTTCTTCATTCAGGTAATCGATACAGGCTTCCCCAGAAATAATATCATTGATCAAAAGCACCTGGAGTTCCTTATATTTTCTGTCTTTCCTGAATTCCTTGGCCATCTGCTCGACACTGAAATTGCTTGTGGTCAGCACTTCGATGGAGGTCTGTATGATAACCGGCATGCCTTTTAACTTCGGATTCTCATGCAGCGCCTTTGCCAGTTCAAATCCTTCATAATGTGTGGTCATCATTACATCCAGTATTGCAATATCCGGCTTCATGGCGGAGACGATCTGAAGCGCTTCAGCCTTGCTGAAGGCAGGATGTACACTGTAACCTTCGTGCTCGAGAATGGTCATTAAAACATTGATAACATCGCTGTCGTCATCAACAATCAGAACTTTAAATGTTGGTTTCATGGTTTGTGGGTTTTGGAGGTTTGTTAATAATTTCACAATGCAAAAGTATCCTCATCATTAAAGGTGCACAAGCGTATAAAACCCAGGTTGAAACCAGGTGGAAATACCTGGTTTTATGAAGATAAATAATTATGAACCAGCTGGATAATAGGGGGCTCAATCAGGAGAAAAGAAGTAAATTATTTTTCCGGATGAAAATACAATTGATTTTTACCCAGGGAATTATGAGAATTTTCTGATTGAAAAAAGATGGTAATTTTTTCGTTTTTTTTTATGCCAGGTGTTTCCTACAGGGTAGCTTTCACCCGGATTAGGCCTTGATAAGTCCGTTTTTGATGGCAAACATGACCAGGTGGGGCGCATTTTTTGCCCCGGTTTTCTCAAATAACTTCGCCCGGTGTCCGTCGATGGTTCGCTGACTTAATCCTAAATGTTTTGAAATTTCAGGATTGGACATTCCTTTACAGATGAGCTCCAGGACTTCCTGTTCCCGACTGGTCAGGTTCACGTCGGTTTTTTTGCTGGTTGTGGCAACCTGCTGCTTTTCAAGACTGCTGATAAATTCTTCGGAATAATAATTGCCATCTGCAAGTACAGTAAGAATGGCTTTTTCCAGTTCGTCCTGGTTTGTTTTCTTGAGAAGAAATCCGGATGCGCCTACTTCGGACATTTTATTGAAATAACTGATCTCTTCATACATGGTAAGTGCAATAATCTTTGTCTCCGGGTAAAGCGCCCTGACTTTTTTCGTGGCTTCTATGCCATCCATTTTAGGCATCTTGATATCCATCAGGATAACATCGGCAGCAGTTTTTTTCAGGAGTTCCAGGAGTTCATTCCCGTTGGCAGCTTCCCCGACAACCTTGATATTGTTAATCTCATTCAGGATGGTGAACAATCCTTTTCTGAAGATGACATGATCATCCGCAATGATGACTTTGATTATTTCCATACCGGTATTGTTATTCTTTTTTTAATTTAACTGAAATCGTCATGAACATTCCTTTCCCTAAAGAGGAATTAAGATCGCAGGTTCCATTTATCGTTTTAACTTTATTCAGGATGTTGTATAAGCCCAATCCTGATCTGCTTTTCATTGCAGTCTCCATATCGAACCCTGAACCATCATCACGGTAATACAAAATGATCTGGTTATCGATGCTTTTAAGGTCGATTAGAATATTTTTTGCTTTGGAATGTTTCAGCGTGTTGTTGATAAGTTCCTTGACCACCTGGAAAAGGATGGATTCCTCAATTCCCCGTCTGTCGATGGAGTAGTTCATTGTCCGCAGATCGATGGTAAGAGACCCTGCCTGGTTGATAAAACTGCAGAATTCCGTGATGGCAGCCGCGAGTCCGAAATCCTTTAGTACGTTCGACCGGATCTGGTTGGAGATCTCACGGCTGGTCCGGATCGCCATGTCAACGAGTTCATCGATATTCGCAACGGTTTCCTCTTTACCCGTTTTTTTAAAATCACCCTTCTTAAGCATGTCCGTATATAGCTTAATGGTAGAGAGTATCGGCCCGAGATCGTCATGAAGATCTGCTGCAAACCGTTCCCGTTCATTTTCTTCCGTAGAGATAATGGCTTTGAGGATCCGTTCTTCAATCTCTTTCCGTTCCGTGATATCACGGGCAATGGTCAGGATCCTCTTTTCCCCGTTGTATTCGATGACCCTGCTTTTCATTTCAAGGGGGATGATCTTTCCGTCATGGGTAATATTTTCAGTTTCATAACGGAACTGCCCGAAATGCCGGATCATGTCCAGGTTCTTCTGAACATCTCCAACATACCGTTCCGATTTAATTTCCCTGAAATGCTTTCCGATCAACTCTTTTTTTGAATACTTCAGGTTTTCACATGCAAGGTCGTTTACCTCGAGGATGAATCCGTCAATATCGATAATATAAATTTCATCGCTGGAACTGTTAAAAATGGTTCTGAATTGTTCCTCCGATCGTTCCAATGCTTCCCGTGCAAAGGCAAGTTGTTTGCTTCCCCTTTCAATCTGCCTCAGGTATCTGTGCACATTCTTGGTCGTAAGGAAATAGATGAAAACTGAAAACAGAATGATTGTGACCAGGGCAATGTATATGGCATTCCTGATGATTCCCCGGATCAATGGCCTCGACTCTTCTGTACTGTCAATGGAAGCACATACATAGAGCTTGAATCCGGGAAAATATTCATAAGCAACAGAGGATTGATTGATTTCATCCTTGAACCTGTAATTGATCAATCCGGATGATGATCCTGAAATTTTCTTAAACAACTCACCCGATACCCGGCGATCTGCCCTATGCGGATGGATTATAAGTTTTCCCTGTTCATCGAATACAAAGACATACCCGGTTTTGCCGATTACCAGGTTGTTCAGGATAGACCGGAGCTGTTGAAGGTCTTTTTCCTTATCACCGGTGTAGAGCATCCCGACCGGTTTCCCGTTTTGGTAAACCGGTTCGTATGCAGTGATATACCAGTCGTTCACTACAAAAGCCCTCCCGAAATATGTTTTTCCTGAAAGGATCGATTGCGCAACAGGCGATTTATTCGGAATGAAGGTATAAGTGGCTCTCCGTCCCAGGTCATCCCTGACATTGGTGGCAATCCTGACAAAACCGCTGTCGGTCCGCTGGAAGATCGTGATGGTGCCTCCTGTAAGAGAAACGACGCTATCTACAAACCAGTTCTTCTCATTCAAAAGGACACCGTTGAGGGTCCATCCGTTTAATTCTGCAAGGTGACTTTGATGCGTGTTTTGATTCGTTATCGGGTGAAAAATCTTATCCGGGGAAATTTTCAGTTTGAAAGAATAGAAAATGGAATGCAGTACTTTAAGGTCGTTCGTTACCTTTTCAAATTTAAGATTCTGTTCCCGGCTGAACATTTTGGTGATGGTTTGAACCTCGAGCTGCAGGTTGTGCCCGATGGTGCTCCGGATCTCTCTTTTTGAAATACGGATGCTGACAAGAGAAAAGATTGAAACTGCAATGATGATTCCAAGGAAAATGGGAAGGAAAAGCTTGATTTTAACAAGTAAACCACTGAACCGGAAAGGCATGGATATATTTTTTACGAAAGTAGTGAAAAATAGTGATCTGAAGTCGTGAAATCCCATTCCCCTTGGTCTGGCATGATGACCTTCCTGTCAAACAGATAATCCCACCGAAGACAGTGGATACATACTCTGCTGCTCAGCGAAGATAACTTCTTTTCTGTGAAATTCTTTTGATAAGAAGCACGATAGCTTTTATTTCAGGCTCTAACTTCTCCAGGACAGCCGTATTTTCCCGCATCAATTGATCCTTAATAGTTAAAAAGTGCACGTGCGAACTTGCTTTTGAATAGGATGTTGTTTTCATGAAACGTTCCATGGCACTCAGGATAACAATCTTGTCATGCCATTCCCCGATCACTATCTCAGCAGATGTCAGATCCAGGCGCAACTGATTCAATCCGGTCGCAGGAGCTACCTGTGAAACCTGGTTTGCAATAGCTGACATTGCTTTAACATTCTGTCGAATCCGGTGAATATACCCCGGATCATTCCATCCGGTCAGAAGATATTTTACCCTTACTGAGCTCCTGTCAATCATTTCCCACGAATTGATAACAAGTTGTTTTTTGCTCAACCGGCTAACAAGTTTTTTAACGGATCTGGTTAAGTCTTTTAGTTTATGCCTGTCGAAGCTGGTTATAGACTTAAGGTATTGCCGGATCTGAATCTGGTTCCTTTTTACAAGCCATTCATGGAATGCAAACAGAACCGGGTCCGGATCGTTTCTCTTTTCAAGAAAAAGAAGGATCAACTGGATCTCACGAATAATCCCCGCCTTATTAAAGAGATCTTTGAATAGCCGGCGAGCTCCTGTTTCCTTCGAAAAACCAGGCACAGCAGTATCGAACAGGATAAGCAAGGCATTCATCTTCTTTACATCCACCCTCGCTTTGTGAATATCTTCAATTTCGCAGGTGATTGCTGCTTTATAAAGGCTGGATTGAAAAGAAGCGATGAGTTTACGGAAATACCTGTAGAAGAACTCACCTGTTTCTGATCTTTTCATGATCTGCTGGCTTCATGTTCTTTCCCGGGAGATTCCGGGGTGGTTGATTTGATCAACCCTGTTTTTAATTTCTTGTATGAACCATTCAATTCCTGCATCAGGACAATCCCTTCCTGTGCCAGCGTTGCAAATCTCTGTTTAGAAATGTGCTTTTCGCTCATGTCTTTTAACACATTATTTCTGCGATTCTTCCAGCCCCTGATTGCATTGACCAGAAGCAACCCGATCTCGCTGGAAAGAATGGAATGATCTCCTTTAACAATGAGATATTTAATTCGTTTTAAACACCTGTCGAGATTGTACCCGGTTCCGGGGTTTTTACCTTCTACACGGGTTATAATACTTTTGAGTCGCGTTTCAATAATCGTAGAAATAATCCAGGATGTCTCAAGATAAAATTCATTCTTTAATGCCAATCCTGCTTTCTGTATAAGTTTTTTGACCACCTTCCGGGAACTTGTTTTTGTTTTCATGAGGATATAGATTGGGATATTAATTCTTGTGATCGTAAATTTAATACAATTTAACCTAATAACTGCAAAACTCAATTATTAGAAATGTCAGTTCTATTACTGTCTGGATTAAAATAATTTCGAAATTAATTGCCTATATTTGTACAATGTAAATAGTTACAAAGGAATAAATTTTAAGTGCCATAATAAACGCACTCGAATAATTTATTGCATCAAACAAAACAGTACAGGCAATAATTAGGATCAACTATTTATCCGGCAACTTAAGTTAACTAATAAAGCATAAAAATGAAAATATATTTCTGTATTTCATTAATCATCTTATCCCTGATCGGATCAGCTCAGGACATTAATCAGATTAAAGAAACGGATATACCGGGAATCACTATCCTTTCCGGCAACAGCTTTGCTGGCAAGGATCTGAATGATTATCTCGGCAGTGATGCTGATCTGTACTCCGAATATGGATTGAAAAAAATATTCGTCAATGAATATACACTGGATAAAGATAAAGCCATTCTCAAAGTTTATATCATGGGTAATGCTCCTTCAGCCTTTGGCATCTATTCAATGTCGATTTCCCGGTGCATACAATGGAATCTCTATGGTTCATTTTCATGTACTGCACCTTACCAGGTTGCAGCAGTCAGCGGAACATTATTTATCAATGCAACCAACAAGAAAGGCACACAGTCAGCGCAAGCCTTGTGTGAACAATTGGTGAAACTGGTGATCAACAATAACCCCCAGGAAATCTGGTATGCACCAGCCCTGATCCAGAGCGCGAAAGCGGCCCCCTTTACAAATACCTTACGCTATTATAGGGGACATCTCGGATTAATGAAAGGCTTGCCATCCTGGTCTGATATATTCGAGAACCTTGACTTTCACATGTTCACAATGAATATTAATACACCGGATTATTCCGGGATACTTGCAAGGATCATTTTTCCTGATGAACGTACCCTTAGTTCTTTCATTAGTAAATCCAACCTTGGTGTTATATCGGACCCTGCCAAACCTGTCCAGATGAGTAATGCATTATACCGATCCTGGTATAAGATCAGCAGCACCAAAATCTTGTTCATGGAAAGTAATTCTCCGTTAACAAACATTATGGATTTCGTGCCCGAAGTGCCTGATTACAAATGGTTAGAGGAAGAATAACCAGAAGAATTTTCTCCTGTGAAGGGAATTGGAAATAATTTGCACGGAAAATCCTCAGAATTGGTTCAGAACAGTACAGGTCTTATTATTTTGTGAATCTGGATAATAAGAACCATTCAATGTATATTAAAACTTACCTGCTCCTGCAATAATTACTTACTCAAAAGTACCATGAACCTTACAGTAAATCTGCCATTACAATAAACGGGAAAGTCATTACTCAGGATGAATGGGCTTCAAACCTTATCTCTGACAATCTGAACCTGGAAACGAAATGGAAAACGGACAGAACTGAAATTAATCTTTCCCTTTATAGTCCGAATGATGAAATGTATCTTGAGATAAGTTATTCTTCTATTGAATATGGGAAGAAATTGGATCAGGAAAATATGACCAGGATCCTTAAGGATCTGTAATGGTTTTTGATCCTACTTTATAGAAAACCTTATTTTTTTCGTTATCGAATTCGCAACATACAGATCACTGTCGCCAGATACGGTTTCACCGCCACTTCTGTGCTGACCTTGATGTGCTCCTCCACCGCCCATTCCGCCACCTCCACGATGTCCACCGCCCATTCCACCACCGCCACCATGGCTCATTCCTCCTCCTTCCATTCCCCTGCCACTACCACCTCCTTCACGTGCCTGAGGGGCCGGAAGGGCTTTTACTTTTATTTCGTATGAGAATACTGTATTTGTGTCAGCGTCAGTCAATTCGTTCTTATAAAAAGTCTTAAATGGGATTATCGCTTCATAATACATTGTTCCCATGTCATCAAAAGAAACTGCAGCTGATATTCCTGCAGTGTTGCCAATTAAAGACTGGGTACCTTCCAGCGGAGGTTTAAAACCAACCAGTTGAGCTTCTTCAGCAGAATTCAACATTTTCTGATTTGCTGCGGTACGATCTGGCCTTCCTTCATGATTTCTTGCCGGTGGAATTTCGCTTCTGGAATGTTTCTCTATCACAATTTCATTCGCTATTGGGAAAATAAATGCAATGGGAAACAATTTTTTTCCTGATGTGTCAATTCTGAATTCTAATCCACCGCGTATTATTTTGATCTTCAATGCTTCATCGGAAATTTTCATACCCAGATATAAATTCTGCCGGTCGTTGGAAATCGAGTAGTTAAGTTTGCTTTTTTCATCATAAAACCGTAGTGGGTCGGGCCATTCCTGAATCTTACCATCTGCTGTTACCTTGTTACTTTGCCAATCAAGTGCATCAGATATTTTATGCGAACAGGAACAAAAAAGAACCAATACAAATAACGCATGAATTGTTTTTATCAAAGCTTTTTTAATTTCAGTCATTTGTTTGGTTCTTTTTTCTGTAATACATACCAATGTCACTCACCTCTTTAAAACTTCCCGAAACGGAAAGTGAGTTTCCCTGTCAACTGGTTAAGAAGATCAGGAGAAGTGATCCAGTGATCCCGTTCCGGCGAATAACGATAGCTGACACCAAGATCGATCCGCAAGTGCTTGACTACATTGACTTCAAGCTTCACCCCGGGTTCAATAACAAAGAAGGAATCCCCGTGGTGGTACCATTTATTCTGCGTCTCTGTGGAGTCACTGAGATGGGCAAGATGAGAGTGATAAATGTATCCACCGCCTATTGTCAAAGGAAAACTGACATGGACTCTTGATTTTGGAAACAGGGTATATTCCAGTAACAATCCACCATATCCCCCGTTTAGGTCGGACTTATGTTTATTTGTTCCAGTAGAATCTTGATGGCTATGGTGAAACTGGCCTCCATTGGGATCACTAATAAAACTACCCGTCATTCCTATGGTCCAGGAATGATCGAGAATCAATCCCATACTGATACCGGGAAGAAAAACACTTTTATGTCCAAAATGAGAATACGCTTCGTTAAGTTCAATGAAATAACCCATCGGAATTTTGCATTTTCCGGTGCCATTACCAAAAATGGTTTTGATCTCATTTGTACCGGTGGATGCACCGGATGATTGTGTATCCTGTGCGTAAACTGCCAGTGTACTTGCCCAGCAGATCATAATGATCATGATTTTTTTCATCTTTTAGTTTATTTAAGGTTTAAACCTGCCAACCTTCAGGCAGGAAGTATACCTTTTTTCATACACAGGATATTACTACGATAGTCTTTGATAATTCAGAAAAAAACTGATGTTATGGGGAAATAGTATAGATCGGTCAAAATATATTTTTCGATGTGTTCGCCGACTTTATCCACGTAAACCAGGTCAAAACTTATATTGTCCCGGGTTTGATATTTTTTTATTAGCTAATTATCTGAAGGTCAGACTGTTTGTTTTGTTTTTGAATTGTGACGGTCCGAAGGTATAGATATTACTAACGATTTATTTCGTATCTTGTAACAAAGTTTGCTGAAAAACGTAAAAAATGTGAATATTATAGGATCATGAAAAAAAAGATACAAACACTGATAACGTCCTTTGCTGCATTAATTTGCTTTTTTGCAGTTAATTCCGCATACAGCCAGGCTCCAACGGTAACCATCAATTTTAATACCACTGGTCTTGTTCCGGGAAGTACAGTTCATGTTCCTGTGGTGATGAACGGAACCCAGGTTGGCCATTGGAGCCTGCTTATCCATTATAACACAAGTGCGCTTACCTATTTGGGAACAACCGCTAATGTCCCACCCCCCACGGGATTTTTTTCTGCAGCTGGTAACTTTGCAGGTATTCCTCTTTTCTCCCCTCCGGAGACTTTATTCAAAGCTTCTTTTATATATTTAGGTGGAGATCCGGGAGCAACTTATACAAACCAGACGATTTTTACTATTAACTTTACCTATGTTGGTGGGAATACGGATATTTACTTTAAATATATTTCAACCGGCAGTTCGGGCAATAATGTCACTTATGTAATGGCCAACCCATATAATGTTGTAAATACGGGAACTCAATTCAATAATCCCTTTCTTGTTGGTTCGATCAGCGCTGATCAGACGATCTGTTATAATACGGCGCCTGTTCAGTTAAACGGTGTTCCTCCGACAGGCGGCGCTACACCCTATAGTTATCAATGGCAAAGCTCAACGGATAACATCAGTTTCAATGATATCTCAGGGGCTACTTCTTTAAACTATACTCCCGGGACATTGATCACAAAGACCTATTACCGGCAAAAACAGTACTCATCTGATATGCAGGGGTTCCGTACCACCAATGTGATTACCGTTACGATTAATCCTTTACCGGTAGCGCCGACTTCTATCAATGCAACCGCTAACCCGATTTGCAGTGGAACCTCAACGACACTTTCAGTAGTTGGCGGAAGCGGTACCAACATTAACTGGTATACCGGCTCCGGCCCTTGCGGAGGAGTATTTGTTTCATCCGGCAATACATTGACAGTTACCCTTGCATTGACTACTACCTATTGGGCCAACTGGAATAATAGTTGCGGCGCTTCGGAATGCGCTTCAATCACGATTACGGTAAATAACTCGCCGATAGCTCCTACCTCACCTGTTGCTAGTCCATCCACAATATGTTCAGAAAATTCAATAAGGCTTTCTGCAACTATCACAGGCGACGGGACGTTGACGTGGTATTCCGGCAGTTGTGGTGGAACCTTTGTTGAAACGGGTAATAATTCAATAGTTACTCCCGGTATTACAAGCGGAACGATAACTTATTATGCCCGTATGGAAAAACCGCCATGTAATCCTTCCAGCTGTGTTTCGGTTACTGTAACAGTTAATCCATCGAACGTAATCCCGTCATCGGCCAGTGCAACTCCTAATCCGGTATTGCTGGGATCTTCAACTACCCTTCATGCGACAGGCGGCAGTGGCACTACGCTTCATTGGTATACCAGTTCCTACGGAGCAAATTCTGCAGGTACGGGTAATGACCTGGTGATCACGCCATCAAATAATATCACTTATTATGCACGATGGGAAAATACGACATGTCCGGCTTCTGGCTGCGCTTCAGTTGATGTTGTTGTCCAATCGTTTACCATAAGCGGTGTAGTTCAATATGCTAATCTGTATCTGACACCACTGAACGGTGTATTTATCAAGTTGTATAAAGATGGAGTTTACACAGGCGCTTCTACTTATAGCGCTGCACAATTTGTAGGCGGAGTATCGACCCAGGGTTATTATCAGTTTACCGGCCTGCTTCCTGGGAATTACAGTCTGGTAGTATCTTACGACGGAACCTGGGGTGGTGTCAATGCTACTGATGCTCTTGTAATCGAACTGTATACCTGCTGCGGATATTCTTTGCCCGGGCTCTTGTGGAACGCCGGTGATGTTGACGCAAATGCCGTAGTCAACGGAACCGATGCACTCTGGGTAAAATACCGTACGGTCAGCCTGGCAGACTCCTTTCCTGCAGGAGACTGGGTTTTCAACAACGGCCTGATCACGGTTGCAGGTAACACTTCTAACAACATTAATGGCCTTTGCACAGGAGATGTAAATTTTAGCTATATCCCGACAGGTTTCAAGAGCCAATCCTTCATCTCGGTTGTGGATGATGGAACCCGATATATCTCCACCGGTCAGTCCTTCAATTATGAGATCAAACCAACCATCAATACGGAGATTGGCGCTATGACCCTATTCCTGGGTTACGATCAGGGCCTTGTAGACATCGAAAATGTGAAGTCTTCTATCGGTGAGATGCAGTACAACCTGTCCGACAACGGTAAGATCTCACTGGCATGGTCTGCCACCAACCCCGTGACAACCAACGAAAGCAATCCAATTATAACCCTCCGGATGAAGGCTAAGGAACTCATCCCTGAACCTATCCTTCTGTTCACCATCGGGGGAGAAAGTGAGTTTGCCAATGCCAACGCCGAACAGATCAATGACCTTGATCTGAAGATGCCGAAACTGGCAACCAATACAAACTCCTTCTCAATAAGCAACTACCCGAACCCGTTCCGGAATAGTACCATCATCGAGTATAATCTGCCTGAACAAGGTCATGTGACGCTGACTGTGACCAATATTTGTGGTCAGGCATTAGGTACTCTTGTGAATACAGATCAGGTGGAAGGTCTTTACAAAGTAAAGGTTGATCCTGCAGATCTCAATCTGCAACCCGGTGTTTACCTGTATAAGATCGAAGTAAATGGCGGAACAACCAATTACAACCAAGTCAATAAGATGATATTCACGCGGTAATTCCTGATTCGATAGGGGGTGGAGGAGGTTAAATATTTTGAATAACAATGTCACTTCACAATCCTCAAGATACCCAATGCTTTCAAATTAAAGAAAGGAAATGTGCTCTAGGAGGCATTTTTCCAAGAAAATTATTAACCGAATGATATGTATAGAAAATTGATTTTTCTTTACATATTGATCTGTATTTGCAAAGAAAACAGAGAAATCTTTACAAATGAATTTTGTTTGCAAAAATTTTCAATATTCCTTACCTGATGGAAACAAATATTTCAAACATCCCGTGGAAGCCTTCACTTCTTCCTCCTGAAATAGAACTGGAATCAAGAACGGTTCTGAAAAAATTACCTGATGCTCATCGTGCTCTTGCTGAACTTAAAGGTATTGGGGGAACAATACCTAATCAGGCAATATTGCTTAATACCCTGGGATTGCAGGAGGCGAAGGATAGTTCTGCTGTTGAAAATATAATTCCAACACAGGATGAATTGTTCAAGGCTGAATTGAACCTGGCAGGATCTCAAACCATTGCAGCAAAGGAAGTACAGAATTATCTTACAGCCCTTAAAATGGGCTTCAACCTTGTCAATAAGCATGGTCTTTTAACAGCCAATCATATTTTACAAATTCAATCCGTACTTGAGAGCAATCAAGCCGGATTCCGAAGGGTTCCCGGAACTGTATTGAAAAATTTTCAAACCAGGGAGGTGATTTTTACTCCCCCTCAGGAATATGATGAAATAATTAAGGCAATGAGCAACCTGGTAAAATACATTAATGATGATTCGCTCAGCGAAGTGGACCCACTAGTAAAAATGGCGGTGATTCATTTTCAGTTTGAAAGTATTCATCCTTTTTTTGACGGAAATGGCCGTACAGGAAGGATCATAAATATTCTTTATCTCGTTCAGAAATCTCTTTTATACCTGCCCATTCTGTACTTAAGCCGTTACATTATTGACCATAAAGGTGAATATTACCAGCATCTGCAAAATGTAAGGGAGAAAGGTGAGTGGGAGCCCTGGATCCTTTTTATACTTGAAGGCATTGAAAAGACTTCCATTGAGACCATAGCGCTTATTCTTGAAATAAAAATGCTCATGATGGAATATAAGCACCGGATCAGGTCCGGTTATAAATTTTATAGCCAGGAACTGATCAATAATCTCTTTCGTCACCCGTATACAAAAATTGAATTTATCCAAAATGACCTGAAGGTATCGCGAGTCACCGCATCCAGTTATTTGAATCAGTTAGCCAATGATGGTTTCCTTACTAAAAAGAAACTTGGGGTCGGGAACTATTATATCAATACACCGCTCGTGGCCTTGTTCACTCGATGAAAGTCTGTTATACTCAATTTTTAAAATACCTGTATTTTATCCATATTATACCTAAATAATTTCGATAATTTTTAGGTCGTCACATATTCTGGTATTTCCGGTTACGTCTTATTAACGGTTGAAATAGGAAAATAAAAAAAACCACTGTATTTATTTAATTTACAGTGGTTTGTGATGAATTAATGTGATCCGCCTGGGATTCGTGCTGGTTTCTGAATGGGCTTATTTTACTGATGTTTTAGCGCTAGGCAACCAAAGCTAGGCAATTTGCTAGGCAACTTTTTCTCCGGGGTTCGGTTCCTCTTTTAATAAAGGTAGTCTACCGTATCGCCCGTTATACCTTTGTTTCCGATTGTAAAGGTATGTAATTTTTCCATTTTCCCCTTCCTGTAATTTTTTTCGATTCTAAACTGATTTTCTAACCGTTTCACCGGCCGTGTTTTCGTCACCGGGAAGTTTACGTTTAGTTTCCGTTTAGTTGTCGTTTAGTTTAATAACAGTTTACAAATCAGTTAGTTGTTAGCAAATAAAATTTTTCGTTAACGCTTTGTTATATACTTTCGCCGCTGTAAAATTTAACAATCATGATGAACGAAAAATCTACAATTGAAAAACCTGTTACAGCCAACTTTGTCTGCAAAATGCTTGGTGTAAGCCGGCCTGCCCTCCATAAATGGAGCAAGGCCGGGATCGTCCGGTCACATAAACTCGGGGGAAAGCTGATTTTCTTTGAAAGTGAGGTTATGGAGGACCTGAGAAAATGCTGAAAGACACGCCAGTAGCACGTTCTCCGGAATTGAAAAAGCATGTAAAAAGGTGCATGTTTAATGATTATCTTGTCGTCAAGAATTTGATTAAAAACTAATCAAAGTATCATGCTCCTATGAAAATTAGTAATGAATCGTTGGCCTTACTCCGGGCGAAACTTCCGAGAGGAAGTGTTCCAAAAATCCGAACAAGGCTTCTGAAAAAGAGAATTAAGTTCTCCACTCAATATATATACAGGTGCCTGGATCCTGCCAAAAAGGCTTATGATCCGGATATCGTTGATGAAGCGATCCTGCTTTCTGAGGAACTGGTTAAAATCAGGGTAGATCTTGAAGAAAGAGTTAACCAGCTTAAGATTCTAGTGAAATGAAGACCTTTTCTGCAATGTCCACGCCGGATAAGCAGCTTACCCAGGCCGCTTACGGGGAGCTTATCACCATTCTCCGGTCACGGATAGAACTGGATGAGAACCATTCCCCGGAGGGAAAACAGAAACTGAAGCTTCAAGTTCAAAGGCTGGAGCTGCTCAGGGAGGTGCTTGAACTCGATTTATTAGCTGAATAGCTTCATAAACTTTCCCGGTATCCAATGCTCTTAAGTCCATGAGTAAATACTCACAGAAAATAACCCATAGCTTTCATGAAGCAGCCCCGGAAATGCTCCTGGACAAGATTGCCGAG
>Ga0182027_10001112_pt1 | contig 45281 bp, 45 predicted proteins | sample 712E1DmetaG_FD_121300 | JGI IMG/M metagenome (GOLD analysis project Ga0182027, IMG submission 121300) | Permafrost microbial communities from Stordalen Mire, Sweden - 712E1D metaG (Illumina Assembly) | ecosystem: Environmental > Terrestrial > Soil > Wetlands > Permafrost | place: Sweden...
ACTAACTCATCCACCATGATCGGAGATAGTCCCAGCGAAGGCTCATCCAACAATAACAATTTGGGTTTTGCCATTAAACCGCGGGCAATCGCCACCATTTGCTGTTCGCCGCCGCTTAAAGTTCCCGCACTCTGATTGCGCCTTTCCAGCAACCTGGGAAAATGCTCGAAGATTTCATTCATATCCTTCTTTATACCGGCTTTATCTTTGCGCAGACTGGCGCCAAGTTCCAGATTGCTCATCACCGATAGGGCTGGAAATAACCTCCGCCCTTCCGGCACGTGAACTATACCCATTTTTACAATATTAGTCGGACTTGTGCCATCTATCCGCTTGCCGGAAAACCAGATTTCCCCTGAATTTATCTTGACCAAACCGGACAGAGCTCTTAAAACAGTACTTTTACCTGCGCCGTTAGCTCCGATCATAGTGACAACAGAGCCGTCTTCAATCTCTATCGAGACATTATCCAATGCCATGGCCTTGCCGTAATACAATGAGATATTTTTAATGCTTAGTATCATGTCCGCTACCTAAATAAGCTCTAATCACTTCCGGGTTCTCTTTTATCTCCTGGGGCGAACCCTCCACAATTTTTTGCCCGAAGTTAATTACCACGACCCTGTTACAGATTTCCAGTATCTTCATATTGTGCTCAACCAATATTATCGTCACACCGCGTTGCGATGTTCTTTTGATCGCCTCGATTGTATTATCGATTTCATCGGGATTCATACCGGCAATCGGCTCATCAAGCAGCAGCAGCGATGGCTTTATCGCTAATGCCCGGGCGACACCCAGCATTTTTTGGTATCCATGCGGCTGATTCTTCGCCAGCTCATCCTTGACTTTATACAACCCGACCAGGTTCAATATTTCCAGCGATTGCTCCAGTATATAGGCTTCGTTTTTGCGGTATACAGGGGTATTGAAAAAAGTATCCAGCCAGTTTGAACACGGTCGGATCTGGAATGAAGATATCACATTTTGTAATACAGTGAAATTGGGAAAAAGCGGATTTAATTGAAACGTTCGGCCTATTCCCAATTCCGCGATCTCGTGCGGTCTTTTGCCGGTGATGTCTTTTCCTTTAAAGATAATCTTGCCTTTTGTTGGAGGTATAACGCCGGTGATCAAATTGAAGAAAGTGCTTTTACCTGCTCCGTTCGGACCGATCAAGCCCAACACCTCTCCGTCATTGACCTTAATATCAATTCCGGAAACGGCGGTCAAGCCTCCAAAATTCTTTGTTAGACCGTTTATTTCAAGAATCATCTGCTTTTACTTGTACTTTTTTTCCTTTTATAAAATGCCATTAATAATCCGGGTATGCTTACAAGACCATTGCGAAACATAAAGATTACCAGGAACAATATCGCAGCCGAAATAAACGGAGCATATTGTTTTAGTCCGCTAAAATATTGAGGTATAAGGAACAGCACTGCCGTTCCGATGATAGGACCGGAAAAATTATTCATCCCGCCTATAGTCACATATATAATCATCCAGAGCGTTACAGACGAATCAAAGGAACTGGGTGATAATGTCACATTATAATTAGCGTACATACCCCCGGCCAGACCAACAAAGAAACAGCCGATCGCCACGGCGAGTACCCGGTACTTAACTTCGCTGATACCGACACTACTTGATACTAAGTAAGATTGATCGATCGCCTTTAAATTCCAACCGATACGGCTGACCTCGAATCTGTAAAGAATGACCAGGCTGACAAGTGTTAAAGCTAAAAAGCAATAATAGTAAGGTACTTTAGAAGCAGTGTTAAACAGCGTTGGGATCGCAGTGATTCCGGCTAAACCTCCGGTTAATTTTCCAAGTGATTCAATTGCTTGCAGTAATCCTACGCCGAAAAACAGGCTGACCATAGCGTAGTAGAATGCCTTTAATCTAGCAAAAGGAAAGCTGATAAATATCCCTACTCCCATCGCCACAAATGCCGCAATAAAAAGACTAAGCCATGGCGACAGACCAACATGTTTTGAGAGCACGGCAGAAACATAGGCGCCCAGCCCCAGAAAAGCTGCGTGCGCTAAAGGAATTTGTCCCGATGTCATGATGAATCGCATACTGGCAGCTGCGATAATATATACCAAAGTTAAAATAAATAGATGCAGTACATATGGTGATTGAAAAAAAAGCGGAATAAATAGTAGAAAGCATATCAATATGCCATATAAAATAATTTGAGTATAATTTTTCCGGCGGCTACTTGAATCTCGGGCAGCAATCATCGACCCCATAAATATACCCCTACGCCCTTACTTCCTTGCCGAATAACCCCTGGGGTTTAAACAGCAGAATAACAATGATAATCAACATCATAATTGCCTGGGTTGCCGTACCGCTAAGCCATATTGGCAAGACCGCGTCCAGGGTTCCGACGATCAAACCGGCAAATAAGACACCGTTAATGCTGCCTATGCCACCCAACACCAGTATTTCCAGTACTTTGATCATGATGTCGTTTCCCATATAGGGCGTCAGGCTTAAATAAGAACCCATTAGCGAACCCGCAGTTGCAGCCAGGGCACAGGCTATTACACAAGCAAGCGCAGAAACAAAGTGGACGTTTATACCCTGTAAAATAGCGCCTTCCAGGTCTTGTGCTACAGCCCGCATTTGCAAACCTTGTTTGGTTTTGTTGATAAATAAAAGTACTAAAATTAAAAGACTGACGCCGATCAAAAAGAATACTATTCTTTGCCAGCTTAGAGAAACGATTCCCACCTTTAAAATACCCTGGACAAAGGCCGGTGTGACTTGAACATTGTATGGTTGTGATATCGCAACGGCGTTAACTAAAACAGTAATAAGGCCGATACAGACTACGATAATTGAGTTTATATTCCCGAAAAACGGCCTGAAAATGAACCGTTCCATGAATATCCCGAATAGACCCACTACTGCCACGGAGATCAACAAAGCCAGCCACTGGTTAATTCCGACCACAGTGGCCATATAAAAGCAGATATAAGCACCTATCATGTATATGACGCCGTGGGCAAAATTCAAAATACCCATGATGTTGAAAAGGAAAGTAAACCCCAGGGCCAGTAAAATATACATGGATGAAAGTACTAACGCATTAACAATCGTAGCTACGATTAGTAAAATCGTGGATTCCGCCATTGATGACTCCCTTTTCCTTGCTTAGTCAAACCGGGGGAAAAGTATTTCCCCCGGTTTGACATAATGTCGAAATGTTGCTTTACGGAACCAGGGCCGGTTCCCATTGTTTGAAAGTCGGGACACCGTTGTCGATAGTAGTTATTGGTAACTGATAAGATACAGCATGCTTGATGCCGAAAGTTTTTAATCCGCTGATCGTGCCAGTGCCGTAGAAGGTCTCGATACTGCTCATGTTTTCAAAGGTAGTTTTTACTACCGCCGGATCAAAGCTGTTTGCCTTGTTAAAAAGCTGCGCTAACTCCCAGACAGGGTTGGCATATTCCAGGGTGACGAGCGCCCCGGTTCCACCGATGGATCGAATATAACGCGTAATCATCTCCTGCAAAATAGGTGAGGGGTCAGGCGCACCGATGTAACAGGCGCTGCAATCAACCACACCTGTAGATTCCTTGGTGCCGGCTACTTTTACATAGTCCGAGGGAATTACGCTATTGCAAACTACAAAAAGCATGTTACTGCCCGCATCACGCATATTCTTCAGGATAGAACCGTTGGGCAGGACTACCCCGGAACAGGCGATTACCGCATCTGCCTGCGTAGCCATAACTTTTGCCGCATAAGGACTGAAATCCACTGCGTTATTGTCATAACCAATAATGCTGCCGGCCACCGTATACCCGGCATCCTGTACCATTTGCTGCACTGCTTTTCCGAAATAGGGAATGGAACCGTCATCGGGCATAGTAAGCGCCACTTTCTTGACATTCGGGTAGTTTGCCTTCAGGTAGGCTAATACACCGGTGAAATAATTAATACTGGCGCCCTGGCCGAGGAATGAGTATGTAGTGGTTGAATCCAGCTCGCCCGGCTGCATTGTGCAATAACCGCCGATATGCATTATTTTATTCTGTTCGCATAACCCGGATACTGCTGAATTGAAGTACGCATCAGGTCCAAGAATGAATTTAACGTTATCGCTGAATATCAGTTTGTTGGCTGCGGCTGTAGTCCCGTCTAGCGTACTCTTTCCATCTTCAACTACTAGTTTCAGAAGATAGTTCTGGCCGCCGACCATGATACCGCCATTTTCATTTACCATGTCAACGGCTATCTGGGCTTCGTTTACAGTCGCTGTATTATAGGCGCCCAAAAAACCTGTTAATTCGGCGCACAAGCCGATCGTATAGGTTTTTATCGGTTGGGCTGAGGCGGAAGTGGTGGTGGTCGTTGCCGTAGTTGTCTTTGATGAACAACCGGGAAGAGATGTTAATGCAAGTATTGCCGCGAGCATAATAGCGGCCAGCAAGAATGGGAAACCTTTCTTTGTCACTTGTTTATTCCTCCTTTTTTATTTTCCAGGCTTTATCGTTTAATTTAGTCTGAATTATCTCTTTTTTCTACGTTATTGTTTGATAATTGTTTCAAACGTATACCTGTCCCATCTTTTTGTTTCAACTACTAACTCCAGGTAATCGGATACTCTGATGGCAAGGCTGGCAAATGAAGAGTATCGGAATTGTAACAAAGAATTGTGTCAACATAGTGACAAAATACCTTGTAATCAGAATTTTTATCTTTTGAAATCGGGAATAATAATTCATGCAAGTACTTTTTATGGTACAATACTTGCATGAATTATCAAATGATACAATTCAGATTTAAAGATATTGAGCAAGATTTTCCCACTGAAGAATCTTGTCTTGAATGGTTAAAAAACAAGCTATACCCTAAAGGCATAAGGTGCCCTGTGTGCAATAAAGTTACCAGGCATCATAAAGTCTCTAAAAGACATTCTTACGCATGTGATAATTGCGGTAATCATGTTAATCCGGTAGCTGCAACATTCTTAAGAAACTCCCGTATACCTTTGAAGATGTGGTTTAAAGTCATTCAAAGAATGTCCGCTGCAAAGAATAACGTATCTGCGGAAACAATTCAAAGAGAATATGGATTGACTTATTGGAAAGCGAACCGCATGGTCTCAAAGATTGAGCACTATTTTAGTGAAAATAATCCCATATATAATTATGGAAGGAAACCCAATGAGACCAACACCGGTGGTATCCTGCTAGATGCATCTGAAATTGGAGCACGAAAACAACAAATCAACGCAGATGTTTCTCCAAAAAAAGATGAGGGAAATCGTGGCAGAAGTCTTAGCAAGAGGGATAGAACTGCAAGGTTGCTTTATCTGCAGATATTATTATGGCATCATTCTCAGGGCATCGATGTAAAAGAAATTGCTAGAAGTTGCAATGCAAGTGTACGGACAATTTATCGTGACCTGGTCGCTCTTGAGTCTGAGCTGAAGGTCCCGATTTGGCAAGAAGGGAGTAAACGCGGACTAGTGGATGGTCACTTCTTACCCCCGGTTGCTTTTAGACAAGAAGAAGCGATAAATATTTTTATAGCATCACGGCTGATGCAAAATTATTCCTATTTATATAATCCGAATGTAATTTCAACCTTTATGAAATTAAGTTCAATATTACCTGCAGAACTTCGAGAAGAAACAAGAAAGACGATTGAAAATATAGAGAAGCAAACCAGAGATGAAAGAAAGGTCAATAATTTGAATAAGGTTACCAATGCGTGGATATCAAAGCATATGGTAAAAATACGATACCAGACACCCTGGGATGACGAGCTGAAGGAGCGAATCATCGAACCTTATTTTTTAGAACCGATGTTACTATCCCACTCAATTTATATTATTGCTTACTGTCACCTTAAAAGATCTATTTATGGGTTCAAATTAGACTATATTGATGGGGATGTAGAAATATTACCGGATACCTATGTAATACCTTCCGATTTCCATACTACTGATTACATTACATCACCGTGGGATACTTTTGATAACGATAGATCCATAGAACTGGTTACTATAAAATTACATTTTATATCCGGATACAACAAAAAACTATTTGATACTATCTGGCATCCTTCCCAAACCGTTGAAAGACTGAGCGATGGTTCTGTAGTAATGACTTTAAAAGCTCATATCAGCAATCATTTTATCGCCTGGTACATTGGTTTAACAGGCCGGGTAGAGGTATTAGAACCGGAAATATTGCGAAATAAAGTATTAGAGAAAGCTAAATTACTGATAGCTATACATAGAGAAAACGCTCCTCTTATGGATTAGCAGCTGATTTTCGATGATAGCGGGAACGATGATGAAAATATTCCGGTATACAAAACAGGTGACTCGATGGCTGTTTCATTTTGTTATTGAGAATTGGCAGTACGAACTGTATAATCAATAAAAACACAGGAGGAGGAACCGATGATAAAGAAAATTTTAGTTCCGCTGGATGGGTCAAAACTGGCAGAATGCGTTCTTCCCTTCGTTCTGGACATCGCGCCCGGGCTGGGTGCTGAAGTCATTCTTGTCACTGTTACTAATCGTACTCAGGGCTTTTGGCCGTTTGAAGATGCCAGCCAACCGAAAGAAATTCGCCTTGAGCCCCAGGCTGTGTGCAGCATGGAGGAACAGGCCGGACAATACTTAAACACTGCAGCCAAGGGTCTCGAAGATAAAGGGGTTAAAGTTTCAAAGGAAGTTATCTGCGGGAAAACCGCACAGGAGATAATCTTCTACGCCAAAGATAATCAATGTGATTTAATAGTTATCTCAACGCACGGCCGTAGCGGTCTAGGTAAAATTACCCATGGTAGTATCACCGCCAAGATACTGCAATCAGCGCCTGTCCCCGTGGCGGTAATCCGGCCGCCGCGATAATCGGTCCAAATAATTTCCGGGGTAACGGTGGATTACGTGCGGACTTATATGCCGGGAGAAGAGCCGGCCGGTCATCAGAACAGCGAGATAGTTTACTCCTGTACAATCCCAGCTAAGTCAAAATAAGATTGTCAACCTTTTTATTTGAAAAACAGGTGTCGGGTGTTTATAATTCGCATAGGGGGAATTATTTTATGACAATGACACCGGTGGGAAAAACATCGCTCTGGATCGCAGCCAACCGGGCGCTGGAGACTGAGAGTAATGAACCTTTGTACCGGGATCCATTTGCTCGCGAACTGGCCGGGCAAACTGGTTTTGACATGATTTCGATAATGAAGGCGGCGAAGCACCGTTATGACATGAATACGACCGGTCCGAGTCCCTATATTACGATTAGAACCAAATTTTTCGATGATGCGCTATTAAATGCGCTAAACGCCTCAGCAATACAGCAGGTGGTTATCCTGGCAGCAGGGATGGATGCGCGGGCGTTTCGGCTCGACTGGCCGTCTAACCTGGTGTTTTTCGAGGTTGACCGTGATGAGGTGTTCGTCCACAAAGAAGCAGTGCTCGGGCATTTACAAGCCCGGCCGAAATGTGATAGGCGGATCGTAAGCGCGGACCTGACGGAGCAATGGACTACTGCTCTGGTGAAAGAAGGATTTGATCAAGACAGGCCTGCGGCTTTCCTGATGGAAGGGTTGCTTGCTTATCTGGATGCAGATTCAGTTGCCCATCTTTTTAGTCAGTTGAATATGATGGCACATCCGGGAAGCTGGCTGGGTTTTGACATATCTGACGCCGATACGTTGGCATCACCGCGGTTAACGCAATACCTGAAACAACTGGAAATGCTCGGTTCTCCGTGGATATTTGGTATTAATGACCCAAAAACCTACCTGGCTAAGCACGGATGGCGCGGGATAGTGACACAGCCGGGAGAACCCGACGCCGACTATGGGCGTTGGCCGTATCCAACTATTCCTCACAGAATTACGGGACACCACAGTCGATTTCTTGTCACGGCGAACAAATAACTATTCTAAGCCGGAAACTTTATTTCAGCGCGTCGGCGCTTTGCAAAATGCCTTTGAGGTAACCGATCTGGAAAGCGTGGCTCATGTGGCCGTAATCCGTATCGCCGATGGGATGCGGGGCATGGTCGACTTCGATCAGGCCGTTAAATCCGGCCTCTTTTAATACCCTGATCGCCCGCACATTATCAACTCTGCTTTCATCGGGGAACGCCTCTTCGGATATTTCCAGTGTGCCCTTGACGCCGCTGAAGTGGACGCAGCCGATGCGGTTTTCCTTGCCGAAATGTTTGATCGCTTTATATACATCTTCGTTGTTCAGTAATTGCCCGAAGGTGCTCAGACAGAAAGTAACGCAATTTGCCTTGTCTGGAACGGTTTTAAAGACCCGGTCGTAAGCCTCGACATTATGGATGACCCGGGGTATTCCTGCCAGTTTGACTACAGGCGGGTCGTTGGGATGCATACACATCATTACACCGGCTTGCTGTGCCACAGGAATGACTGCTTCCAGGAAATACAGCAGGTTATCCCACATCGCTTTTTCTGATAATTCGCCGTAATTCGTGAGCGGTGCTTTCTTCGCGGCATCGTAATCGAATTTAAAAATCAGTGTTCCGCCGCGCCCGGTTTTTTCCGCCCAGTTCCGCCACAGCGGCTTTTCAGAACCGGCATTGATCATACTGTTATATTGCAGCATCGGAATCCCGGCTTTGCCCATATTCCGCAGGGACTTGTTCCAGTTTTCAATCTGTTCGTCGCGCCCCGGCAAACCCAACAATATCTTTTCCCAGCGTGGATACATGGCAACATTTATTCCGGATAATTCCAATCCGTGACTTTCTGCCCATTTACGCAGAGCGAGGAGATCTTCAACTTCGTAGTAAGCGGCTTTTCTCAGCTGGGAGATGGGATAATCACCTCTCGGTTCACGCCCCGTTTCCAGGGCCGCCGAGAGAAGGTCGACGCCCAGCTGTTTCAGAAACACCATATTATCGTCGGTGAGAGTGCTGCCCAGCGCTAAACGTTCGCCGATCTTCATAAGTAACTCCCTTTTTCGCTTTCAGAACGCAATTATTTTCGTATAGATATGAATATTATTATTCATGTTTTCGCTGCGTATTGTCAATTGCACGCATCGTCAGTTAGTTTAATTTTAGGAGAACCGTAGCCTTTTATTATTTTTGCTTGATTCTCCTTTTTATCCATCTTTCCAAAGGAGGAAAATTTATCCTCTGATTTGAAAATTAAAAAGCGAAAGAACTATACTTAGTACATAATTTATTCAGTCCGTTTATGTTTGACTAATTAATTCTGGGAAAGATATCCATTTTACCGGTTTTACAGATACATAATTGACATTTTGCCTAAGCATGCTTAGGCAAAATAACCAGACTCAATTTAATCGCATATCTATACGCGTATTCGTATATAAGTTTATGAGACTTTTATGAAATTGAAAATGGATTATAAATGGGTGGCTTTGTCTGTCACAACGGTTGGCAGTTTCATGGCGACCCTGGATTCCAGCATCGTGGTAGTAGGACTGCCCACGGTACTGGGGGAGTTACACGCCAGCATTGTTCATGGCATCTGGATCATCACCGGCTACAAACTGATGCTAACGATCCTGCCGGTGATGCTCGGGCGGCTGGCCGATCTATACGGCAGAGTGAGACTTTATAACCTCGGATTTCTGATATTCACCGTCGGTTCGCTGCTTTGTGCTTTGTCTCAAAACGGCGAGCAACTGGTAATCTTCCGGTTTCTGCAAGGCTCCGGTGCCGCCCTGATCATCACTAACAGCGTGGCAATTATTACTGACGCTTTCCCGCATAAAGAACTGGGTATGGGGCTGGGGATATCGATGTCCGCAGCAAATCTGGGCGCGATTGCCGGTTACACATTAAGCGGGGTGATGATCACATTTTTCAGTTGGCGGTCAATATTCCTGATCAATGTTCCCATCGGCATCTTCGGGACAATCTGGGGTTACTTACAGTTGAAGGAGATCAGCCTGAAACCCAGCGGCGAAAAATTCGATTACGCCGGTTCTGTCTTATATTGCATCGGCCTCTCAACAATGTTACTGGCTTTAACACTGGGAGACCCGCTTTCGAGCCGCAACCTTACCATCCTGGGCGGCGGTTTGGTGATTTTTATTATGGTTATTTTTGTCGAATTAAGGCAGAAATTTCCAACCCTCGATGTGCGGCTTTTTAAGATCAGGAGTTTCGCGGCGGGCAATCTGGCCGCTTTTATCAACTCACTTGCATTCAGTTGCGGCCCGTTTTTAAGGTCTTTATACCTGCAACTGGTGCTCGGTTACAGTGCTTTAAAAACAGGTGTCTTGCTGATCCCTATGGAGATCATCCTGTTCATCCTTGTACCGATCAGCGGCAGGATGGCCGATAGGTACGGCAGCCGCGTATTCAGTTCAATCGGCTTAGTCTTAAAAATGCTTCCGCGTTATTCTGGTTTTCGACACTGAGTCAAAAATCATCGTACGGCGCAGTGTTAGTCAGTCTGGTATTATTTGGTCTCGGCACGGCGCTGTTCGCGCCGCCCAATACCAGCTCGATCATGGGCGCGGCCCCGCAAGAAAAACGGGGTGCAGCGGCAGGCATCAGGACGACGGTTACCCAGACAGCTGGCGTGCTCAGCGTTCCTTTTTCCCTGTTGTTGATGACGCTGGTGATGCCCTATAACAGGCTTTCCCAGATTGTTAATAGCACGCAACTCAACGGCGCCAATGAGGTACCGATGTTTTTGAAAGCGGTCAATCACGCCTGTTTTATACTGGGCATCGTCACTTTGTTTGCAATCATTCCATCTGTGTTGAGAGGCCAGCGGGAAAAAGTAAATGCAGAAGTCCCGAAAAGCTGAATTAAGAACTACGGTTACTCTTTTCATTTACCTGATCTCCGAATTACTCCTATACTTTTATTTCGAAATGCTCAGTAAAGTACCTCTGACTGTAATCTACTGAAATATCTCCGGTTACAACCTCCGGCCTCAAGGGGCGAGAGAACTAACCGGTTAAAGGGCGATATCTTACTTTATGAGTATCTTCGCACTTCGGCTCCTTGCTTTGACAGTGTTAACTTTAGCAAATAGAATAATAATTATTAATTGAGTACAATCAGTGTTGACAGCCGAAAAGGCCGTGTATATGTTATTGGCTATTATCGCGTAAACACGTCAGTAAGGGGGAAGCATGAAATATCGTAAGTTTGGTAAACTCGATTGGCAGGTTTCTGTATTAGGATTTGGAATCATGCGGCTGCCTGTGATCAATAACAACCAGGCACAGATCAACGAGCCTGAAGCATTGAAAATGATCCACTATGCCATCGATAACGGCGTCAATTACCTCGATACCGGTTATTTTTACCACGGCGGACAGAGCGAAGTGATTGCGGGTAAAGCATTAAAAGGCGAATATAAAGACAGAGCAAAAGTGGCCATGAAAATGCCGTGTATTGCCGTTAAATCCGCCGCTGATTTCGACCGTCTCTTTGATGAACAAATGAAGCGGCTGGACATGCCTGAAGTCGATTTCTATCTGTTACACGGTCTGGGCGCAGTTTCATGGCATAAAATGCGCGACCTGGGAATCATCAAATGGGCTGAGAAAAAAATGGCCCAAGGTTATTTTAAACATTTTGCTTTCTCTTTTCATGATGAGTATGAGGCGTTCAAAGAAATAGTGGATGCTTATGATAATTGGGCTTTTGCTCAGGTGCAATACAATTACATGGATGTCCATCGTCAGGCCGGGATGAAGGGCGTCAAATACGCCAGCGCAAAAAACCTGGGCATAGTGGTGATGGAACCGCTGCGCGGCGGGTTCCTGGTTAAAAAGCCTCCGGAACTTGTGGCCAGGGTCTGGGATACAGCCACTCATCAAATGAGCCTGGCGGAATGGGGCCTGCAATGGTTATGGGACCAGCCGGAAATATCGGCGGTTTTAAGCGGGATGTCGACAATGGAACAGGTGCAGGAAAACATCGCCGTTGCCGGGAGTTCCGCGGTGGGGAAATTAACCGGGGAAGATCACGCATTATTGGACAGAGTCAGGGATGCATATAAGAATTTATACCCGATTCCATGCTCCGGTTGCCGTTATTGCATGCCGTGTCCGAACGATGTGGCCATTCCCTCGATTTTTGAGATTTACAATGACGGCGTGGCTTACAATGTTCCAAACCGGGGCAGGGGGCGCTATGTAGATACATTGCTGGACGGCCGCCGTGGCGATCAATGTATACATTGTAACAGTTGCATAGAAGCCTGTCCGCAAAAGATCGATATCCCGGATTGGCTGGAAAAAATACACCAACTGTTAGGCGCGCCTAAGGCAGGATAAGCATCTTTAGCAAAAATTCGGCGCTTTGTTCGCTGCTTGCCGGATTATCATCCGCAGCTCCTGCGGGGTGAAAGGCTTCGCCAGGAAAAGATTTTTTTTATCATTTAAAAAGTTTTTTACTTCGGGGTTCATCGTATCGCCGGTAGTGAAAATCACTCTATCCTCGTGGCCGGGCTGCTCTTGCCGCAGGTAATCATAGAATTGCATTCCGTTCATGGCGGGCGTTCTGATATCACTCAGATAGAAGTCGTAGTCACTTTTCCCGGCCATTTCTTTAGCAACTAGGCCGTTAGATGCCACATCCACCTGAAACCCTTCGGCGGTTAGAACTTTTACTGACACAAGGATGATTATCGGTTCGTCGTCAATTGCCAGTATTTTTTGTCTGTTGTTTTCAATTATCATTTTAGTATTACCCCAATGTTAACGACTGTTAATCGGAAGCTCGACAACGAAGATAGCTCCCGTACCCTGCTGATTCTGGGCATATATCCTGCCACCCTGATTAGTAACAATTCCATAGCAAATACTGAGACCCAATCCGGTCCCTTTGCCGACATCTTTCGTCGTAAAGAAAGGATCGAATATCCGGTTTATGATTTCCGGAGGGATTCCGGGGCCATCATCGGCAATAGAAATCCTGATAATGTCATTCACTTTAGCCGTGGAGACTGTCAGGGAGCCCCGATTTTGCGATTCGATCATTGCCTGTTCCGCGTTCAAAACAAGGTTAAGGAATACCTGCTGCATCTGGAATGGGTCGGCCGTAATTGCGGGCAGATCCGGCGCCAGATAGGTAATAACCTGAATATTGTTTACTTTATGCTCGTAAGCCCGCAGACTTAAAACTTCTGCGATAATCGTATTTATCTCAATTGTCTGAACAGCCATCACATGACTGCGTGCGAATGAAAGCAGATTCTTCACGATGCCGGCGGCGCGCCGTCCCTCCTTGCTGATGGCAACCAGGTCCTCTCTCATTTCAGCCGGCATATCACTCTCCAGCATGAGCTGGGACAAAGCAACAACACCGGTCAGTGGATTATTGAGTTCATGCGCGATACCTGCAGCCATTTCACCCACCGAAGCCAGCCGGTCAGTCAAATAGAGTCTCTCCTGGATTTCCCGGTCTTCGGTAACATCACGTATCATTGCCAGGACTTCGTTTTTTTGCATGCTGATGATATCAGCGACTAAAACTCTTTCCGCGGCATTCTGTTTAATTCTAAATTCAATTTTGAAATGTGATTTAACGCCAGCTAATACCTGGGATATTGTTTCAATGATATGGGAAGTTGGGATGATCTCTTCGATTTTTTTACCGACAGCTTCATTCGAAGCTAATTTAAAAATATCTTCGAAGGCTTTATTGACAATAATAACCCGCCGATCCTGTCCCATAACCGCGACAGCATTTAGAGTACTTTCCAGAATGCGGTCGGTTAAAGCCTTCTGTTCCCTGATCTGCAACTCCGATTTATTGCGCTCGGTGACATCTTTTAATACTGCTAATACGCCAGCTACCTTGCTGTCTTTTTTCAGCGGAATGCCATTGACTTCCAGGTCAATCGGTTCTCCGTTTTTCTTGGTCATTTCCACTTGATAGGTAATAATGCCGGGGCCGGCCAGCGCCTTCTGCAAATTCCCAACCACGATCGCCAGGTTTTTCTCATCAATAATGTGCGTTAGTTCACCGATATTTTTGCCGATCAGTTCATTCCTTTCGTATCCGCCGATTTCGGTCAGTCTTGAATTGATATCAAGTATCTTGCCATTTATATCCAATAAAATGATAATATCGTTGGCGGATTCGAAGATAGTACGGTATTTTTCCTCCGACTCCCTGATCGCCGTTTCGATTTGCTTACGCTCGGTAATGTCGTGGATAATGGCAATTTCGGCATCCTGACCGAGATATTCCAGGGTAGCTACGTTAACTTCGACGTCCAGCTTGCCCCCAAGCTTGGGCCGCAGACTTGTTTCATAATGGGAAGGAATCTGCTCGCCTGCCATACGCCGGTTATAACGTTCAACCACTGTTTTTACTGATTGCGGATGCAAGAAATTAGAAAAAGGAGTGCCCTGAATTTCTTCCACAGTGCCGCCCCACATTTCCGCCAACCGTGGATTGCAATATTTAACAAGTTTGCTATGGATTATACAAATACCATCCTTGGCGAGCTCCACTACATTCCTGTATTTTTCCTCCGATTCTCTTAAAGCTGTCTCTATTTTTTTACATTCGGTAATATCTCTGACACTGGTTACGAAACCATTGAAATTCCCCACAGCATCTCTCACCGAGGCAGCATTTAATTCCGCGTCAAATGTTCTTCCGTCTTTCTTCATAAGCTTACATTCAAAATCCTTTATTCGCGTTTGCTCCACGGCATTCATCAACTTCTGGAATGACTCGAAGCTTTCTTCTTCAGCCATTAACCGGGAGGCATTTTTGCCGATCAGTTCTTGTTTGACGGAAAAACCAAGCATTTTCAAGGCGGCATCATTGACATCCGTGATGCTGCCGTGCATGTCGGTGGTAATAATGCCTTCGGTCACGGCTTCGATGGTACTGCGAATTTTTTCCTCGGAATCGGTCAGCTTTTCCAATGTCTTTGCCAATTTTAAGTTAGTTGCGTCCACTTCCTGCATCTTAGCCAGCACATCGCCGTGTAACCGGGCATTTTCAATTGCCAGCGACATTTGCCCGGCGATAGTCAACAGCAGTGATTTATCGGCCTCACGAAAGGGCTGCTTGCCACGGCGGACGATAGTCATGATACCAGCCCGCTGCTCCTGGTAAGGGATTATCACGGTTGCAAAGTGCGTGGGCGTTTGCCCGTTGACCAGCGGCAAATATTGTGGGAATAAGTTAGAGTATTCCGTGAAGTCTCCAAACAGGAAATCATTATCAGAATCGAATAATAGGCCGAAGGGGGCATTATTAACACTAATATATTTAACCTGATCGACCATCAGCGGCGGCATACCTACTTGAGCCACCAGTTCCAGCCTTTGTTTGTCTTCAGTTAAAAAGTGGATTGAGACAGCATCCGCATCAAAAGCGGATAAAATCTCGTTTAAAGTATTTTCATAAACCTGACCGACTTCAAGCGAGCTGGTCGCCTGTCTGGTTATCCGGTTGACCGTAGCCAATTCAAGGTTACGGTTCTGCAGAGATTCCAGTATCTGTACGTTTTTAATACCCAATGAACAATGAGCAGCTATTGTCTCCAGAGTATTCTGAGTTACATGACCATCAAGGAGAAACAGTAAAGTACCCCATAAAGCACCATCAACCTGCAGCGGGGTAATGACAGCCCGCGTGGCACCGATAACTTTTTGTACAGTATCGCACAAAGGCTTAGGCCAAACACCATCCAATATATCCGATAACTTATCAGCAACAATCGTTTTCGGGTTTTGCCTGTAGTTTTCGGCAATTTTCATTTTAGCCACTTCGAATCTGAGTTTGCCGCTGGTTGAATACTTCCCAAGATAGTCTTCTACATTAAAACCCGCGGCACCTAATAATTTTAATATGCCTTCGCCGCGGATTTTGGAGAAATATGGTGTAACAAGAAATTGTTTTGATTCGTCTAAATTTTGCACGCAAACAAAACGCATCCCCGGTATTTCTCTGGCTGATTCGACCACGAAGGAAAGCAGATCATTAATTGTCATTCGGGATTCGATACCAAGCGCCATCTGCCGGACTTTCAACATTTGCGCCGTAGACTGAATATGCTCCTGCGAACTTAACTCGAGGGAACGCTCCAGCATGGCACGGTCACTATCAAATTCCCGGTAGGCTTCATCAACTGTCAGCAGAAAAGTCTGCCATTCCCGCTGAACGGGTAATTGGCTGCCAAAACACTTCCGGATCTGACGTTTGAGTAAACTATGCATATCTGGCATAGATTATTTCTCCAGCAGCGCTGTGATGGTCATCGTCTGATTATGCAATTCACATTTACCGCCTTTTGATGTCGGACAAATTTCTCCGTAAGAATAAAAACCGGTGAGTGCGGTTTTTTCACCCAATTCTTCACGCACTGCTTCAACTTCTTCTTCGGCTCTCTGCCTTAATACAAGCTTTCTGCCGACGCAGCTGATGAGAACAGCCAGGTCAGGGGAGCTCGAACCTAAAGCATTGTGCGCCGACCTGGCCGCGCTGGCAGCACCATCAATCAAACGATCAAAATTGGCTTTCATCAAGCGCGCATATGATCCTTCGGGGATATCGCCGGCAAATGTCATACTCTGGTCTTTCTCATTGACCGCTAAAATAGTGCGGACTAATGGCGTTGCCTGTTGCCCGGTACGGATATTCAACGGAAAAAGTAAACCTGTAGCCGGTAAACCGCGGGCATGTTCTCCCAGATATTCTTTGTAGAGTTCCAGGGCGGAACGCCCATCCAATTCAAACAGGACGTTAGCCTTTGAGCGGGTTACGGTACGCTCGGGACCAAAGGGGTCCCATCCGCCAAAAGAACCGTAACCAACCTTTAACCGGTTGCCGTATAAACCTAAAGCGGAAATAGTATTTTTTTCAGCGTGTATGCCGCCATATAGCACCACGGTTTCGTTGAAACGGTCGCTGTCCCCCGCCAGTCCGCCGGTGACTCCGACATTCTCCGGTAAATGCGCCAGCAACCCCTTCGCCAGGTCGCTGCCGTTAACATTTATTCCATCCGAGAGGATAAAGACATGCACCAAATCTTTTGCAGCGAGAGATTGCGCCAGAGAAGCGCCAGCCAGAAAACTGCTGCCGCCGACTGCATCGAGACTGATCCTGGCAGTATTTATCTGAGTATATTCAAATTGCACCGCGGTAGTTACCAGAGAATTATCGGAAACTTGCGTATCCAGGATTTCGCCGGCAGTGGAACAACCCAGGAGATGGGCATCAGGATAGACCTTTCTGACATCCTGCAGCGGTTCCGGTATTTTCAATATCTCGTTAGCCCCGAAAACCAGCACTAATTGCGCAGACGCGCCTAATGCCGCCGACATTCCGGGAACCCAACCGCTTTCCTCTTTCCATTTTCTTTGCTCTACTTTCATGAAGTCCTCACGGTATAATTCGAATTATCAAATCCCGTAACCGCCGGGACTTGATTACGTGCATCCATTGTCATAGAGTCTAAGCCCAGGATCATAACCTCCGGTAATTAACTGTGGCAGAATAGCCGGTCGGCGCCGTCCATTACTCAGATTAACTGCTTTCGCGCATATTTAGAGTATCTATTTATCGCAACATCCATTACTATGTCACAAATTTCAACCGATAAACAGAGCCAAACGTCCAAATATCGAGAACCCTTGGTATCAATTCCTGATTATACGTTACATGAGTCAATCGTTAACAGTTCCTTCTACAACCGTAACAATCATTTTATCACTTTTTTATTGAGAATTATCTCCAGTCTTTTGATTGAGGGATCTTTTCCAGCGCATTGAACGGTTTGACCTGATTTACCACCAGGTTACAGGTGCCTTCCCGCCTGTTCAGTGTGCCTTGTACGATCAGGAAGGGAGATTTGAATTTTAGCTCCTGACGTTCGTATACCTGCGGAAAAACCATCAGCGGAATATGCCCGAACTCATCCTCCAGGGTGATAAACACCACCTTACCCCGTGGTCTCTGACGGCGGATCACCAAGCCGGCGGTCATCACTTCCGCACCGTCTCTAAGACCGGCGATGTCTTTACTGCAGGATATATTTCCGTGAAAACGCGGGCGCAGACGGGCCATGATATGTCCGGCAGGGAAAAGGCTGAGCACATTATATTCATCTTTCATACTTTCCCAATCACCGGGACATTCCAGATCCACCATATCCTGCTGCACCGGCAGCGGTAATGCTAACTGGGAATTGATGGGACGGTAACGGAGGCCGATTTCCCATTTCACCTTGCGGCGGTTCGGCTCCAGGCTATCGAAAGCGCCGGCGCTGGCCAGATTATGGGCGACCTCTTCCAATATGCCGGTACTCTCCAGAAAATGCCCGATCCCCGTAAAAGGACCGTACTTTGCCTGACCGGCCTCAATTTCTTTGGCAGATGCGCTGCCCAGTCCCAGGACATTTAGAAAGCCAAGGCGGATGGCATTGTTTTCGATGATACAAACAGAGCGGCTTTTATTAATATCCGGATTCAGGATCTGTATGCCATGCCGGCGGGCGTCTTCTTTCAACGTTTCGAGGTTATAAAATCCCATCGGCTGTTGATTATAAAGGCCCACAAAAAACTCCAGCGGATAATGGTACTTCAGCCAGGATGCCTGATATGCCGTCACGCCGAAAGCGAAGGCGTGAGATTCGGGGAACATGTACTGGCCGTTAAACTTTTTAAAGATATTTTCCGCCGCGCTCTCACTTACGCCCCTGTTTCTGGCGCCTTCCATAAATGTCTGGTGGAACTGTTTGATCAGTTCATCATTGTGTCTGCGGCCGAAAGCGCGGCGCATCTGGTCGGCTTTATTGGGATTGAATCCGGCGACATCGATGGCCAGCTGGTTCACCTGGTCCTGAAACAGGATGATCCCCAGCGTGCGTTCCAGCGCCCGTTTTTCCAGCAGATGGTCGTAAGCGACCGGCTTCTTTTTCAGACGCCGCAGCAGATATTCCTGGACGCCGTTATTGACACCCACGCCGGGACGCACGGCAGCAACTTCATGCGCCATATCCAGCAGATTGCGCGGACACAGCCGGGTAATTGTCTGCATCTGCGCCGCCGATTCTACCTGGAAAATGCCGATGGTATCTCCTTTGCACAGCATATCGTAGACCGCTTTATCCTCGAAATCGATGCGCGACAGATCGATCCTTTTGCCGGTGCTTTTTTTGATCAGCTCCACCGCCTCCTGCAGCTGGGAAAGCGCGCCTAATGCCAGGAAATCGATTTTGACGAACCCGGCATCATCGATGCTGTCTTTATCCCACTGGCAGACGTAACGCCCATCGATTGCCCCTCTGACGACCGGTACGATATCAATTAACGGCGTGGAGGAGATGATCATGCCGCCGGGATGCTGCCCCATGTATTTCGGGAAACCATCCAGTTCGGCGGCCAAACGTATTAGATCACGCCAGACCGGCGTGTTTATTTTCTCCTGGAAATGTTCTGATTTCTGCATCTGCTTTTCCACATGGCGGGAGCTGCCGTAATGATCGGTCTGTTTGGAAAGCTGGTCGACTTCTTCCGGCGGCAGGCTGAGGGCTTTGCCCAGATCCCTGATCGCGCCCCGGATCTGATAGGTGGCAATGGTACCGGTCAGCGCGGCACGCTGCCAGCCCCATTTCTGATGGGTGCGTAATATCAGATCCTCCCTGATGCTGCGCGGAAAATCAAGGTCGATATCCGGGACATTTGTCATCATATCGTCCGGCAGAAAACGCTCCAGCGAAAGTTTGTATTTGAGTGGGTCGATGTGCGAAAGCCCAATGAGGTAGCCTATGAGCAAAGAGACGGAAGAGCCGCGGCCGCGGCCCGGCGGATTTTCTTCCAGCGTCAGAGAGGGATCGCTCAGACCCTGCTCGATCATAACCTCTCGTCCCAGTTTGATGACCTCATGGTAAAGCAATAAAAAGCCGGCCAGGTTATACTTCCTGATCAGGCGGAACTCTTCTGCCAATCTTTGCTTTACTTCCGGGGTGATGGCACTGTAACGCCGGATAGCGGCCTCATGGCAGAGCTTCTCCAGATAAATATCCGGGGTCAGACCGTCCGGCGCGGGATAATCCGGGAAGCTGTAGCTGAGGTCTTTAGTCAGGTCCAGCGTGCAGCGCTCAGCGATTTCGAGGGTGTTGGCGATAGCTTCGGGGCAGGCATGAAAGAGCGCTGCCAGTTCCGGCACCGGCCGGAGGTAAAACTCCGAATTCGGACGGCGCTCCCGGTGGCTTTCCTCCAGACTTTTACAATGCTTAACAGCGACCAGACAATCCTGCAGCTGGTGCCTGTCACGGATGTGATAGTGAACATTGCCGGATGCGACGACTTTGACTCCGGCGGCAGCGGCCAGCTCCACCATTTTTTTGTTGCGTTCGGATTCCCCGAAGACCAGGTTCCGCTGCAATTCCAGGTAATAATTTTCCCGGCCGAACCATTCCAGATAACGCCCGATCAGCACGCCGGCTTCATCCATGTGTCCTCCTGCAACCAGCTGCGCTAATTCGCTTTGCGGGCAGCCGGACAGGCAGATCAAACCGGCGGCATGTTCCGCCAGCAGTTCCGGCGCCAGTTCCGGTTCGTTACGTTCGCCGGAGTGATGGGCAGCCGTGATCAGGCGGCAGAGGTTACTGTAGCCGGTGTTGTCTTTAGCCAGCAGGGTGAGATGATATCCGCCTTTCAGCGTCAATTCCGCGCCTGTGATGCCGTGTATACCCAGTGAACGGGTAAGCTGGGCAAAACGCATGGCGCCGCAGAGGTTATTATGATCGGTGAGCGCGAGGGACTGATAGCCAAGCTCTTGCGCCTTCAGCAGCAGTTCCTCCAGGGAAGAAGCGCCGTCATGAAAAGAATAATAGCTGTGGCAATGCAGTTCTGCGTAGGACATATAAACTCTTAAAAATAATCAATATTCAAATACCAAAATCCAAATAGATTAGAAAAGCCCCCGCTGTGTATCGTGAAGACTGATACCTTTTCGGTGTTCTCAATATGTCTGGCGGTACCAGCTGCCGTCGATCAGATTTTTGGAGAGCACGATCCGCTGTCCCGAAGCCAGGATGACGGCATAATACAACCGCGATACCGGCTCGCTGCGCCACCACTCATCGTCAATACGCCAGCAGTCTTCGACGGCAATGATCTTCTGCCGCCGTTTCAGCCGGACGAAAGTAGGTAATCCGGCAGGGGATTCCTCCACCTGCAGCGGCTCCGGCAGGTTTACTGGCTTAATGGAATCAGGGCGTAGCGTCTTTCCGGTATCCGCGACCATGGTTCGATTTCCTTTATCTTATATAACTGCGTTCCGCCCAGGCGGAATTCCAATTGCCGGACATCATCCAGCAGGTTATCTTTCGCCCGGACATCGGTGAGCAGGCTTTTTTGCCGTCCGTTGGGCCGTCCCAGGCCGGTAATCTTCATTCCCAGTTGCTCGATAGGGCCGGGCTGGGGAGAATTCTCGATGATCAACCGGATGCGGGAAATTGCGGTTTTAGTATTCAAGGCCGGCTCTTTGAACTGGATGTTTTTCTCCCAGTGTTCCCGCAGCCAGGTGCGCGTCCAGAGATGCACACTGCGGATGCCCATGCCCTTCGGCTCGAAGCGGACAAAGGCGCGGGAGAGCATCGCTTCGATAGACACCATGATCACGTCCAGCGAGGCCGTCATCGAAGACAAAGTGGTGCTTTCCTCGATCGTTTCCTCCGTCAGGCGCGGGTACAAAGGGGTATCGTCATGACCGTTAGCCAGTTCCCGGATCCTGATTCCTTCCGGCCCGAATTGCGCTTGTAAAGGACCCGGTGTCAGCGCGGCAATCTGCCCCAGCTTATGCAAACCGAAGCTGTGCAGTTTTTCCTTACTTTTGAGCGAAACCGGCAGCAGATCGCAGGTTAAATCATTGAGGAACGCCGCGATATCCCCGGTGAGTGTTTTGTAACTGCCGGGCGAACTGTGCCAGGCGGCCAGATAAGCGGGGAATTTATCCTCGGCGATCCCGATGCGGGCGTCAAAAACAGACGGCACGGCGGCACGGACGGCCTTGACCAGTGCTGCGTCATTTTCATAAATCATCTGCAACCCATCCAGCCCGATATAAATATCGCCCAGATCAGCGCCTTCCACCAGCGGACTGCGTTTTTCCAGTGAGTCCAGAATACCATTGAAAACAGAGCAATAGTACTGAATATCGGCATGAATTATTTCCGCTTCTGCCTGCAGAGACAGGGCTTGCTGGAGAGGCATTTCACGTTGTAAATTCTTCAGTTCAGGGGAGTAGTCCAAAACCAGCTTCTGCGAACCGGCGGCGACAGTAATGATCAATGGCCGCGCCGTCAGGTCGTTGTGCCGCAATTTCTCACAGTTTATGGGGAAATGAGGGAGTAAAACGCAAAGTATCTTCATGGTTGACCTCAAATATCAAGTATGTATATAATAGTAGAACAAGTGTACTATTGTCAAGTCAGGGAGTTGCGAGTAACCACCCCACTTTCTCCATACCAGCGCAGGTTGGTATCTAATTAAATAATCTGGACTACATAGTAAGGAAATATATTAAGATGTCACTTTAGCTTGTCCGGGAAGAACCAGAGATGGGGCGCAGGGACTGTCTAATCGAAGGGCAAATATGAAAACCATGGATTCTGGCCTCCGCCAGAATGAGGATACGAAATGGATTCCTGTCTGCACAGGAATGACAAAAGACTGAAAGCTGACGGTTGATAGCTGATTGCTCTCCGTTAATATCGTATAATAACCTGGGGAAAGAAAAATGGGGAAAATATATGTCGGTACCTCCGGCTGGTCGTATCCCAACGGGGAAGGCACCTGGAACGGCTATTTCTATCCGCCGGGCACTAAAAACGAGCTGGAGTATTACAGCCGCTTCTTCAATACGGTGGAGGTGAACAGCTCTTTTTACCGACCGCCGAATCCGGTTTTTGTATCCAACTGGGTGAAAAAGACACCGCCGGGTTTTCTCTTTGCGGTCAAGCTCTGGCAAAAATTCACCCATCCCAATATGTACCGCGCCGCTGCCGGTGAAGAAGCATCTATTTCCTACGATGATGTTGATCTATTCCGGCGCTGTTTGGAGCCGCTGGTACAGGCAGAGCGAATGGGCGCGTTGCTGGCGCAATTTCCGCCCAGTTTCCGTAACGACCATTATGGCAAACAGGTACTGGAGTCAATTGCCCGGCACTTCGGGGAATACCATCTGGCAGTGGAACTCCGGCATAAGAGCTGGAGCGACGACCCGGCAACGGCAGAACTACTGAGGCAGCACAATACCGCCTGGGTGCAGATCGACGAACCGAAATTCCCGTCTTCCATCGCGGCATTAACGCCGTTGACCGCGGATATAGCCTATTTCCGTTTTCACGGCAGAAACGCGGAAATGTGGTGGAAAGGGGATGTCGAAACGCGTTACCAGTATCTTTATTCACCGGAGGAAATACAAGAGCTCGCGGAAAAAGTAAAAGCGGCCAGTGAAAAAACGAAGTTAACGTTCGTCTTTTTTAATAATCACTGGAAGGCCTACGCGCCGCGCAACGCCGGAGATATACTCCGGGCACTGCAAATGCCCTTCACCGATTTCCCGATGGGCGGGTTGCCGCAACAAGAGTAAACTGACAAATTACAATAACCAAATAAATCTTAAATTCGAAAGTAAAAAACGATCCCTTAATGTCGTTCCCAACCTGATCGGTAATCTTGAGTCATTTGAGGCGAAATAAGAAAACGGGTGATGTCCAGAGATTCACCATTACCATAACTATTTCACATATTATATAATAACTTACCGCCTGAAATATCGTTAATAATATTGACACCGGATACTCAATTAGTTCACGATAGGGGATATATATCTATCAAGTGACGGGGGATAATATCAAAGCGAAAGTTGTCTCCGCCAATTTTCTGGTTTACGGCCTCGCGCATTTTTTAGTGGACGCGGCCTGCATCGGATTACTTTTTAGCCTCGTGCAACGGCAGGTTTTCAGCCTCACTGTAATGACCTATCTATTTGTCCTCTATAACATGCTGGCTTTCGGATCGCAGGTGATTTTCGGGTTTATCATCGATACCCTAAAAATCCCCCGCTTCGCCGCCGTTCTAGGCCTGATACTCACCGGCACTTCGACGTTAATTTTTGTGCCGCTGCCAGTAGCAGGCATCATTATCGCCGGCATTGGGAATGCGTTGTTCCACATCGGCGGAGGGATTGTCAGCCTCAATCTCACCCCGCGCAAAGCCACCGCTCCCGGTATTTTTGTCGCGCAAGGAGCTCTGGGCGTATTAGTCGGGACATTATTGGGCAAGAACGGGAATTTCACCGCTTGGCCTTTTTTACTGGCAATGACTGCTGCTGGAGTTTTGATTTTTCTTATTCCGCAGCCCGCGATGTATCAGAAACTACCTGAACCAAAGCAAAAACAGATATTTAATCCGGAATACATCCTCTATCTTGTTTTGTTCGTGGTAGCCGTCAGGTCGCTGGTGGGATTCGCGATCGTTTTGCCATGGAAATCGGATATTAACCTGCTGGTTATATTAACGCTGTCGGTGGCGCTGGGCAAAGGGCTGGGCGGCTGGTTAGCAGACAAATTCGGCTGGAAACTGACAGCAGTGGGGTCACTGATAGCCTCAATTCCCCTACTGACGCTGGGCGCGGCAATACCGGCTTGCGGCATGATCGGCTTGTTCCTGTTTAACATCACTATGCCGGTCACTTTGACCATGGTATCCAATCTGCTGCCGGGCAAACCGGGTACGGCTTTCGGCCTGACCTGTGCCGCCTTGTTTTTAGGCACTTTGCCCGCATTCACCGAGCTGCAACCCACATTAAATAACATATTATTGATCGATATTGCGATCGGAATTTCGGCGCTGGCATTGTATCTGGGTTTACGCTATTACTTTAAAGACAATGGGGAAAAAGAGACCTTACAGAGAACAGCCCTGAAAAAGAGAAAATTGCAGGAGGAAGAATAAAAGGATGAATATGTTTTTATCGATCTTATTTCCGATATTGAAGTCCCTGGGAACAGGGATTCAAAATGATGCCGGCGGCCCCGCCCTGGCCGTGGTAGGAATAGTGGTTCTGCTCTTAGTCGCTGCTGTGATCATTGTGATAGTTGTCGTGGTAGTAAAAGTCCTGATGCGGATGCGAAAAAATAAAAATCCTAAAGACGAGTGACAATACGAGTAAGGACAAAACGTGAACGCTTTACTATCTTTTTTATTTCCTCTAGCGAATTCACAGATAGCCAGAGTTCTCTTCGACTTGGTCGGCCCTAACGGCGAGATCGGAGTAAGGAGGAGACCGTTCCCATGGGAACTTATAATTGTTCTTGGAGCTGGAATTGTAATCATTGTTTTAATCATATTGGCGGTTAGATACCTGGTACGTATACGAAAAAATAACAAAGCAAAAGATGATTGATTATCTGAAGTTCAGTTTAGAAGCCTTACTATTAACCATCGCAATAGAAGTTATCGTAGCTTTGCTTTTTGGCTTGCGCAGCAAGCAGGAATTATGGACAGTCGTCCTCATCAATGTGATCACGAACCCGCTGCTCAATTACCTGATTACGGTGAATGGTTATTTTCACCTGATCTCTCAAACCACCATCCTGATTTTATGTTTGGAAGTTGCGGTTGTTCTCGTCGAGTGGCGGTTACTGGTCTGGGTATTGCGGCAAAGCACAAAGAAAATGCTGCTATTGAGCTTCGTGATGAATACCTGCTCTTACCTGGCCGGATTGCTGATCTTCCGGTAAATGAACCAAAACCCTGTAATTGACACCCATTCTGTTTTTAGTTCATGATATGGAATGTTAAGTTCAATCGATCAGGGAGATAAACTCATGAGCAAGGCGATTTTCTACTACACCGGGTCAGGTAATTCACTATGGGTGGCGCGCAACCTCGCCAAAGAACTGGGTGACACTGAATTGATATCGATTGCGGATTGGAAAAAAGGAAATCCGAAAATCGACTTGGATACCGCCGGACTGGTTTTCCCGGTGCACATGTGGGGAGTGCCGCCGCCGGTGATCAAATTCACCGATGAATTAAAAGCGCTGCAGCCCAAATATCTTTTCGCCGTCGGCGTCAACGCCGGCGCATTAGCTAACACTTTGGTACAGCTGAAAGGTGTTTTGAAGAAAGCAGGCCTGGCACTCAATTCCGGATTCAGTATCATAATGCCGACAAACTACGCACCGTGGGGCGGCCCGGGAACAAAAGAAGAACAGCAGCGCCGGTTCGATGCCGCTGGAGCGAAAATCAAACAAATCGCCGCATACATCAAAGCTAAAGAAACCAGACCAGTGGAAAAAGGCCCGCTCTGGCAAAGAATTGTCTTCACACCCATATATCATTTGGCGACACCCAATCTGGCAAAGATGGACCGCAGTTTCCGCGCCGATGAAAAATGTAATAAATGCGGCATCTGCGCCAAAGTCTGCCCGGCGCAAAACATCACTTTTAATGATGGCAAACCAGTCCGGAACCACAAATGCGAACAGTGTTATGCGTGCCTGCAGTGGTGTCCGCAGGAAGCCATACAATACGGCAAGAACACGATTAAATACCCGCGCTACCACCAGCCGGATATACAGCTAAAGGATGTCCTGAAAAACAGGTAATTTTAAAGCTATTTTTTACCTGATTTCTTTTCTTCCCCGCCGATGCCGTGCATAAAAAGAAATATTACATCTTGCGCCAGTTTAGGGGTTTCATGGAACCGGTAATGTATTTCGGAGTCAAACATGATATCCATCAGAAACCGGAAATAAATCGTCAATGCCTCATCCGTTATCTTCTTATTGACCTGTCCCTGTTTTTTACCTTCCCTGACTACTTCTAAAAATAATGCGGTCATTTTTTCCTGAATGGCGTCTTTAATTTTTTTAATTTCCGGATCATTCGAGATGTCCATGCTCCTGGGGAAGATAAGATTGCCGCCCTGAGCAGCCCTTCCTTCGACGAAAATCTTTGCCGCGAAAACGGGGAAATCCCTTAATTTTTCCCGGTAAGGTTTATCCGACGTGGAAATCTCCTGAAATCGCGCCATCGCCTGGTCAACTGATGAATACATAAATTCCAGTACCAAATTATCTTTGCTGCCGAAATTGTTATAAATCGTCGCCTGCGCAACCCCGGCTTTACGGGCAATATCACTGATATTTACCTTCTCAATGCCGAATTGACTGAAAAGCTCGATCGCAGCTTTGCGGATATCATCTTTACTCTGTTCTTTACGGCGGGTGAAGCCATTTACTTTTTCCGGTTTTGCTATTAATAACGCTTTCGATCTTACCGTTTTTCTATTTTTTTTATTATCCATATCGTTATTCCCCGCTTGTATATTTATAATTGTTAGAGATTATTTGTTGACAATTATAAAATTATGGGTTTATTATTGAATATTGGAATTATCACAGCACAATATTAAATAATTATAATATTAATTGCAAACTCACGCTGTGGTTGAAACAATCGCAGACTGAAAGGAGTGCTCAGCATGGTTCAGAAATTAGTTGAATTCAAGGATGTTTCCAAGGAATACATTATGGGCGAGGTGAAGATTGCCGCGCTCAATAAAGTTAGTTTCACTATCGATGAAGGTGAGCTTGCGATCATCCTGGGCGCCAGCGGCGCCGGCAAAACTACCGTGCTCAATTTGCTGGGCGGAATGGACAGGACCAGCAGCGGTGAAATACTGGTCGAGAAAAACGATATTACTAAGTATAATGATACTAAACTGACGGATTACCGAAGAGAAAAAATCGGTTTTGTATTTCAATTTTATAATCTGATCTCCAACCTCAACGCACTGGAAAATGTGGAGTTCGCCGCCGATGTCTGTAAGAACCACCTTGATCCCGCAGATGTTATGCAAAAAGTTGGCCTGGGCGAGCGTTTTTATAATTTTCCTTCCCAACTATCCGGCGGCGAGCAGCAGCGAGTCGCCATTGCACGCGCGGTAGCCAAAAATCCTCTTTTGCTTTTGTGTGATGAGCCGACCGGCGCGCTTGATTATGCCACGGGCAAGCAGGTCATTAAACTCCTTTTGGATATCAACACCCAATACAAAAAGACCGTTGTCATTATCACCCATAACATTGCAATCGCCGGAATCGGGGATAAAATAATTCACCTGAAAAGCGGTGAGATCGAAAGCATAACGCTCAATCAGCATCGAAAAAGTATCGAGGAGATTGAGTGGTAATGAACAAGCTATTTTTAAAACTGTTCAGGGATATCAGGAAATCACTGGGGTTGTTTTTAGCGATAACTGCGGTCTCTGCCATCGGTGTTGCGTTGCTGACCGGTTTTTCAGTGACTTATTCAAGCCTTAAAAACATGACCGATAGTTACTATAAACAGGGCAATCTGGCTGATTTGACAGCTTATTATCTTAAGATTGACGACGCGGGAATCGCTAAGATTAAAAGTATCAATGGCGTAACGGACGCTTACGGCAGGATTACTATTAAGGCCTCCGGTGTAAATAACGAGTCCAATTTTCTTATTCACTCAGTCTCTACTGATGAAAAAATTGATATCCCCGCGCTAAATAAAGGGAATTTCCCGCAATCAGACAATGAGTGCATGATAGACAGCGCCTATGCCAAAGCCAATAAAATATCCATCGGGGATCAGATTGGCATTACCGCAAATGGGAAGCCTCTAAATTTAACCGTCAGCGGCATTTTTAATACTGCGGAATATGTTTATCTCGTCGAAGATCCGGCTAAGAACCCAGAGCCCGACCACAAGAACTATGGGCTGCTGTATATTGACAAATCAATGATTAGCCGCTTGACCGGAAACGGCACATACACGGAGGCGCTTGTCACGCTTACGAAAAGCGCAAATGTGGATCAGGTAAAAAAGGATGTTGAAAACGCAACTGCCAGCTACGGATTCGGTCACATCACAATGCAGAAAGACCAACCTAGTTTTTCACAATTACAAAGCGATCTTGACACCGTCAAGGCAATTTCTGCCTCGTTCCCTTATATCTTCTTTTTAGTGGCGTCGGTGATCATATTTATTAGCATGTCCCGTACAGTGCAATCCGAACGGGGCCAGATCGGCATCATGAAGGCGCTCGGGATAAATACTCCGACAATAATGCTGCATTATTTGAGCTATTCCGTATTATGCGGTCTGGTTGGCAGTATCGCCGGTAATCTATTGGGAGTATTCTTATTACCACGGTTTATGCTTAATGTTTACTCTGCCTTATATACTTTTCCGGCAATTCTGATCAGCGGTTTTGGGCTTTATGTAACACTTTCGACAATCTTGGTGCTGTTATTCGGGGTCATCGCTAGCATGTTCTCCACGCGGAATGTCCTCAGGGAAATGCCAGCGCAGTGCATGCGTCCCTTTGTGCCTAAAAAAGTGCAACAAATATGGCTGGAAAAAAACAAAAAGCTGTGGAGTAAAATTTCATATAAAAACAAGCTGATCCTGCGGAACATCCTGCTCAACAAGCAGCGAGCGGCATTGAGTTCTATCGGCATCATCGGCTGTGTTGGCGTCCTGATGTGCGGTTTCGGACTCAAGGAAAGCATCAATAACTTAACCACTAACCAATTTTCGAAGATGCAGAAATTTGACGATATGGTTTTGCTGACAAAACCTGTCTCCTATGATGCAGCTATACCTTTCAATAACGGCAACATTTTACAGACAGACAGATTGTCAATTTTACAGGTGACGATGAATTTAAGTAAAGATATCAGCACTGATCTTTATATACTTCCGCAGAACAACGTCAGCATCCAGCTATTCAGTAATGGCGGCGCCAAACTGGCCCTGCCTTCAGACGGCATTTTAGTGCCGTATAAATTAGCGCAAGAATATCACATCAAAGTCGGCGACATTGTTGCCGTAAAATTAGAATCAGCCTCATATCAAAACGCAACTATCCAGGCTAAAGTAGCGGCAATTGATGTGCTGTATTTATCCCAGGATATATATATGTCAGATGAATATTTACAGACACTGGGCATCCCTGGGTATGTAAACGGATATTATGTTACCCTTAATAACAAAAGCCTGAACGGGGATGTTACCAAATACCTTGCTGGTGTGGCAAACGTCAGGTCGGTAACTTCTAATGATACTCTCAGAAACTCACTAGCATCGGCAATGGGCACGATGAACACCCTTTTCTATTTAATGATAATCATGTCTGCGGCGCTGGCACTGGCAGTGATATTCAATATCAGTTCGATCAATATCTTCGAACGGCGCAGGGATATCGCGACACTAAAAGTACTCGGATATCATAAAAACGAAATCAATAGTCTGATAGATGCAGAGAACCTTATTATTACAGCCTTCGGCTGTATATTCGGGGTATTATTCGGCGTGATTATCTTCAGGTATCTCTTGATAATAACTGTGAGCGCGAATATGTACCTGCCTTATCAAATATCGTTCAGCATGGTGGCTTTATCTATTGTTTGCACATTTGCCTTCACGGTTATTACCAACTTCTTATTACAAGGCAAAATACGCAGCATTGACATGGTCGAATCGCTTAAAGGGGTGGAGTAAGAACGCCCATGACGCCAAATTGCTAATTCTGAAGATAATAACAACCAGTTTATTAATTGGGCGAATTGTGAGGGAGACCTTTGTTTTGCAGTATTGTTAAAATTTCGCCCAGCGGTATATCCATGAACGCTTTCACAACGACCGGGTCAAATTGGGTACCTGTATAAGTCTGGATTTCTTTCATCGCATCCGCGGCAGACATGGCCAGGCGGTAAGGACGGTCTGAAGTCATCGCGTCAAAAGCATCTGCTAACGCGATTATCCTGGCGCCCAGAGGAATATTTTCTCCTGTGGTCACCTGATGCAGACTCCCGCCGGCATAATAATCATGGTGATGCGCGATTAATTCCACTACCTTATTATTGACTATAGGTTTTACAATACTGGCGCCTGCCTGAGCATGAATCATGATATGTTCGTATTCACTACGAGTGAGATTACCCGGTTTGTTCTGGATCAGCTGGTCGACGCCGATTTTCCCGACGTCATGAAGCATACCGCCGTAACGCAAATCTTCCAGGTCACTTTCGGATAAATTCATTTTTTTGCCGATGGCAACTGCGATATCTTTTACCCTGCGGGAATGTCCGGCGGTATATTTATCTTTGGCTTCCAGCGCAAAAACCAGCGATTCGATGGCGGCAAGTGAAAGTGTTTTAATCTCCTGCTCGGCCTTCTTACGCTCAGCGATTTCCAGTCGTAATTGCTGCGCCTGCAGCTTTAGGTCCCCAGTGGACTTGAATAGCAGCCGCTGCAAATCTCCCTGCCTGCCGATCACCCAGCTGGTAATAAAACCGAGAAAAAGAACTGCTATGTCAAGGATTAGACTTCCTTTTCGCAGACCTAAAAAAGAAGGCAAGAACATTACCAGAGATAAGATCAGAGACGCTGTAACTCCACTCCAGATACCGAATCTCCAGGCAGCGATCATCACGCACAGAATAAATAACACACGATACAGAGCAATGTAATAAGAAGCTTCCCACCCTTGCGCCGGTGTTAAACCGACCAGGTGAATAAAAAAAGGCGCAAATGAAAATATCGCCAGAAAAACAGCAAAAACAGTAATATACCAGACAAAATGGTCACCAAGTATCCTGGTTAAATAATTAAAATCATACTGTTTTTCTGGTTTGAGTTCACCGGCAGAGCCGTTATCATCCGGTTTTTTCGTTTCAGGCTGATTATGCATTTGGTTTAGTTGCTCATGTTGCGCTAAGTAATATATACTTTCCAAACTGTAAACTTCTTGATTCAGCGCTAATTCTTCCGATCAACCCGGTTAGCCTCCGCCTTTAACAGTGCAAGTTCTTCTTTGGAAAATAACCGCCAGCCTCGTCTGTCCCTGTACTTCACGTCAGGGAACAATCCGTTTTTTACCCACCGTAAAAAGGTATTTTTACTGATACCGGCTGCTTTACAAGCCTCAGTGGTACGATAGTACTTTTCGTTGGTCACGTAAATGGGCATATTTACCTTTCTTTTTATACTATTTTCCTAGTTTTAACACTAGTCAGGTATACTCTATCAAAAGTACGAGGCTACCAATACCACCCATTAGTACTAGGTACTATGTACTTTAGTACTGTATGACTTTTTTCTTTTTTTGTAATATCACGTCTCAATTCGGACCCTCATCTGGTTTTTATGTCTTTTATAAGTGTTGATTTGCCATAGACTTTCGTGTACTATAATAGACAATCATATTTAGATGAAGCTAACAGGAATGGATGAATCACCGTGTGGCAGAACTGATGACCCTTGAAGAAATGGCCAATTATTTACGTGTTAACAAAAAAACAATATACAGAATGCTGGACAAACGGGATATCCCTGCCCTTAAAGTCGGACACCGGTGGCGTTTCGACAAAGCATCTATCGATACCTGGCTGCGGCAGAGTTCCACAGGGATAAAATCCGGCATTCTGGTCATCGACGATGACGAAACGATCTGTGCCTTATTCAAGGACACACTGGAGAATGCCGGTTACAAAATCACTACCGCCAATAGTTCCTGTCAAGCTCTGGAGCTGGTGAAAAACGGCGTTTACGCGCTGGTTTTCCTTGACCTCCTGGTGCCGGGTATAGACGGGGCAGAACTATTCGGAAAGATCAGGGCGATCAAACCGGAATTACCCATCACGGTAATAACAGGATATCCGGAAAGTGAATTGATGATGAAGGCGCTCAATTACGGCCCTCTTGGTATAATGAAAAAACCTTTTAAAAACACTGATGTTTTAACTGCCGTCACGAATTACCTTCATCCGCGCACCTCGGTTAGTCAATTTAGTCAAAAGAATATAGTTGTAAAAAATAACATAAGACACTTACATTAAAAAAATTAAGCAGGAGGTCAGCGCATGAAATCTCAGGCATTGCAGAAAATGGTCCGGAAAATTTTCAGTGATGACGAAACCAAAGCCCGGTTTATGGCGAATCCTGAAAATGTGCTCACCGGGTATTCTTTAACCGGGGCCGAAAAGAAGGCAATGTTAATCACCCATGCCAGGTTAGGACTGATATGTTCGGCTTCCGCACAACTGGAAACAGCCGTACAATCCATTTCGATATGGATTTAGGAGATACCGGTATATTTGCACAAGAGAGATTAGATAAATTACTGCAAGATGAAATTGAAACCATCCTGACCCGCGCCGGGGATGAGTGAGGCGCTCTGGTCATTCTTCATTTCATGGTCACACAATAATGATCACCGGTTCCTGCTTGTTTGAATGTTCCCACTAAGTTATAATCGAGTTAATGAAGCGAATGCTTGACTAAAATAAAAAGCAAGCCCTTGCTTGAATTGCCTGGATTTTTAGAGGAGAGACATCGAAATGAATAACCGTCATCACAATCATTTCAATAGAATATCACATACAGGAATGCGTTTTTACGTTAACCCCGGCGGGTTCAACCGGGAGACCCAATGGGAACTGGAAAGGGAATACGCTTCGAAAAACGACCCGGAAAAACCGCCGCTGCCGGAATCAGGGGACAAATATATCTCGGTCAGTGCGATCATCGGGATTATTTTCGGCGCGGTAACGGGAATTATTCTTGGTTTTGCACTGAACTGGCCGTATCTAACAATTTTCTTCGCGGCGATTATCGGCGTAGTGATTGGCGGGATGGTTGGCGCCGGTATTGGCACGCTGATTAAAAAGAACAAATTAACGCCTAAATCATAGATGCGAACTGGCAGCATTCCGCATGAACGTGCCAACAAAATTCGTTTTATATTTTGAATTTATTTAGTATTTCGAGTTTAGCTATTAGAGCTTAAATTGCATGGTGTGTTATGATACTATCATGCTTAAATACCATCATCTGGGAATCCCTACCACCAATAAAATGCCCGGGGAAAGATATCTGGAAGGCCATCACGTCTGGGTGAGCGGTTACGAGGAAAGTAACTACAACATCGAATGGATGCGCTACGAACCAGAATGCACGCTACCGGAAATCGTTAAGACTGTTCCGCATGTCGCTTTTGAAGTAGATGACGTAGTGGCAGCAATCAAGGGTAAAAAAGTGATCATCCAGCCAAACAGCCCGTCGGAAGGCGTCCTGGTTGCGTTTATCGAGGAGAACGGCGCGCCGATCGAGTTGATCCATGATAAACACCTGCACGGTAAATAAAGATGGAAAAATCCAAACAGGTGCTGCTTGTCATTGACGTTCAGAATGAATATTTTAACGGTAAATTACCCGTTACTTATCCGCCCGGCAGTCTGGCGAATATTACCGAAGCGGTGGATGAAGCGAATCTGCACGAAATTCCGGTGATCGTTATTCAGCACACCGCTGCGCGGCCGGATGCCCCGACCTTCATCAAAGGCAGCGAGGGCTGGCATTTGCACCCGGAGATCGCCAAACGTAAATATTCCATCCTGTTGCAAAAAAGCCTGCCCAGCAGCTTCGCCGGCACTGGTCTGAAAACATGGCTGAAAGAACAGGCGATAACGACGCTGGTCATTTCCGGCTACATGACGCAGATGTGCTGCGATACAACCTCCCGCGAGGCTTTTCACAGAGGCTATACCGTGAAATTCCTCTCCGATGCTACCGGTACGCTTGATTACAGAAATGACGCCGGCGCGGTGACGGCGGAATGCCTGCATAAAACGATTCTGGTCGTGCAGCAATCGCGCTTCAGCACAGTGATGACCACCGCGGCATGGCTGCAAAGTCTGTTGCAATAACACTGCGGATTGTATTATATTAGAATTTCCATATGAAAACATAATTCTCCTTTTATTCCTCTTTCAATACTTTCTCCATTTCGCAATGGGAAGCTAATAATATTCGCGGAGCAACTATCAGAAAAACTGACCACATTGGCAACAGCTAATTAGATTGAGATGGAATTACTTACTAAACAAGGCATGATTCGGTACGTACTTTGCGAAGCTTGCGGAGCAAATGTATACGAGGGGCGCAGCCCCTCTAACCAAATCTCCCTTCCCTCGGGAAGGGATTAAGGGATGGGGCGTTGTAACTGCATAAACTGCAGGTAAAAGTGCTACTTAAGTACGGATTGTGTAGGAAAGAATTAAAATGAAAAAGACAGTTTTTATCGACGGCCAGCACGGCACTACCGGATTGAAGATCCAAGAGCGGCTGAATATCCGCAAGGATATCGAACTGATTGAAATACCGGAAGCGGAACGCAAAGACCCGCAGGCCAAAGAGAAGCTGCTGAACGAAGCGGACATTGTTTTTTTGTGCCTGCCGGATGATGCCGCCCGCCAATCTGTCAGTTTGATTAAAAACAAGGCTGTTTGCGTGATCGACGGCTCAACCGCGCACCGCGTGGCCGCAGGCTGGGTTTATGGTCTGCCCGAACTGAAGAAAGAGCAGCGCAGCCTGATCAAGAATTCGAAGCGGATCACCGTGCCCGGCTGTCATGCCACCGGCTTTATCGCCATGCTCTACCCGCTGGTGGCGCTGGGAATCGTCGGTCCCGAATACCCGGTCACCTGTCATACTACCGCCGGTTACAGCGGAGGCGGCAAAGCAATGATCGCCGATTACGAAGGCGAAAATGTGCCGGAGTACATTAAAAATCCGCGCCCGTATTCGCTGGCTTTAAATCATAAGCACATTCCGGAAATGACAAAAATCACCGGCCTGGCGCATCCGCCCCTTTTTGCCCCGACGGTAGTCGATGTCTATAACGGAGAAATTATCTCGATTCCGCTGATCGTACACCAATTAAATAAAAAACTGGAAGCCGCGGAGATACAGAAAACGCTGGCGAAATACTACACCGGAGAACAGTTTATCCGGGTCAAACCGTATCCGGCAGATGCGCACCTGAAAAACGGCTATATGACCTTCGGGGATTGCAACGGCACCAATTATCTGGACATTTTTGTCTTCGGAGATAAGGAAAAGATACTGCTTTCCGCGCGCTTCGATAATCTGGGCAAGGGAGCTTCCGGCGCCGCCGTGCAGAATATGAACATCATCCTGGGTGTGGACGAAGCGACAGGATTGTAGAAGAAAATACCCGTTAGTTCTCTCGCCTCTCGTTGAAAAGAGTCAGCGAAAGGGGCGTTCTGCCCTCAGGTATCTCCCTCCTTCCCAAGGAGGGATACAAGGAGATTGACAATTTCTATAGGCCAAAGGCCGGAAACCCGCGTATCCCCTTTTAGGCAAGACTTGCATTGAAGCAAATGTATAGATAGAGGGGCACACTTTTGTTTCAATCAGGGAATCTCTCTGCGGCTCTTCCGTTTCAGCGGATATCCCCCCGTATTACTCTTTCCAATTCTTCGACATAACTTCCAAAAGCCTTTCGCCCCTTCGCAGTGATCGATAAACAGGTTTTTGGCTTCTTTCCTTCGAAGCTTTTCTCTATCGAAATGTAACCAGCCTGCTCCAGAATAGACAGATGAGAACTCAGGTTTCCATCCGTCAATTTAGCTAATTCTTTCAGGCTGACAAAATCGATGTCCGTACCTCGCGGCAAAGCAGCCAGCGCAGCCATGACGCGCAACCGGGAAGGTTGATGAATTAATAATTCCTGTTCAAGCATTTTTATTTTCCCCGATCACGGCGGTGGTGGAGTAATGGTCACAGTGTGTATTGTCGTGTTTGTTGTTGTGTGCCACGCCATCAGACCAAATATCTCAAATATCACAAATAACGTGATTAACACTAGCACAATTCCAATAACCAACGCTCCAATGGCTATGGCCTTACCGAGTGAATCGCTGCTCCGTCGCCATTCGATCACACCCCCCACAATGAATCCGATGCCGATCAAGGGCGCCAGCACAGGCACAAAACCGCACACCAGCATCGCCGCTAAAGCGATTGCGAGGACAAACCAGTATTTCCTGTGGTCAGACCGCTTATGTGTATCGTCAATGACCCGCTTGATTTCTTCAACTTCATGAATAGCCTCGTCTTTGTCCATCATGAACCTCCAAAGTACTTTGTGGTACAAAGTATAACATTTGTGGTTTTTTATTTCAATATGTGAGTCGATTTAGCATGATTCGTCAGGAATCTGCCGGGAAATCCTGGAATATAACTACAACGATTCCGTCGGCCTGAGCCGGGCGATATAATTGCTGTCGTCCTGCCGGTATAAAAATTCACACTGCCAGTTGGCGGCGGCAGCCTGGCTTTTCAGTATATCTGCTTTAATGCGGGACATATTATAGAACGGACCGATCAAAGCAGCCTGCTGGAAGTTTAAAGCCGGGCTTGAACGGTGTTCCTGTGTGTTAACTGATCCAGAATCCAGAACCGTGAATAATATCTGTCCAGCCGGTTGTAACATCGGGCGGATATCCTGCAGGTATTGTTTCAGATCGGCGCTGTTTTCCAGCATCCCTATACGGTGCCCTATCATCGCGATGTTGTCATATTCTTTCACCGGTGGAGCTCCTGCAGTTTGTTTGATGATCTTAATTACTGCCGGGAGAATATCAGGCGCAGCAACCGGAAAACCGTTAACCTGCAAGAAGATGGCAGTGAAGTTTTTTCGCGCGGAACCAATGCCGTAACCTTTATTGCCGAGCGCACCCAGCCTGCGGTCATACTCCGCAAGCAGAATATTCCGCCATGAGTTCCAAAGCAGTTCGGTTTTGTTTTCAACGGTCATTGCAGATATTCCACATTTTCCGCTTTGGCAAGATCCGCGCTCAGAAACCAGGACTGATAGACGTTAGACCCGTAACTGCCGGAGCTTGTCGTCGGCCCCGAATCGTTTTTATTTTTGAATTTACTATCGACAATAATAGTGCCCCAACTATTGTCTGTTCTAAAAACAACCTGTTTCAGTGGCCGCAGCGCGCCGTCTTTAAGTTCATATAATTTTGGGTCAGCGTAAGTGGCATTACCGGATTGAAATTTTATATCGATTTCCATTCCGTCAGTACCCAGCGGAATTGAAGAAAACCCGATTTTATCTATTTCAGTAAAAACCAGCAGGGGCGGTGTCCTGAAAAGCGCCTCTTTATTAACATTAGCGTACCAGCTCAGTTGCCCTCTCGAATTCATGTTTACGGTGTAGATTTTGGGAGTTCCTTTACTATCCAGGCCGTAGAACCAATAGTCCATTGCACTTATCTTGCCGTCAGCCCCGGCAAAAATGGTCAACGATAATAACTGTTCATTCCCGGGCTGATCCCCGATGGCTTTCTCCATCAGCTTCCAGACATTGACCAGTGAAAATCCGGACAATTCCACGGGAACGGTTATTTCGCGTGTACAACCTTGCAGCAATGTAACCGGCAGGATAACCAATATACATACTATTATCGTTAGTAATTTGCTTTTAATTGACTTCAACATTTTCTATTAATAGCTCCATCAACTCTTTCAATATCAATCTCTATTACTATTAATCATATCACCGCTATTCATCTGCGTATACCGATGGCTTTTTCTTATAACTACGGATAGTTGTTACGACTGAACGTTGACAGCCGATTGATATGTTCTATGGTCTTTTGGGAATTTAGTGCTTTTATCGACCGATCTACTCGTAACTTGTTACTGGCGACTCTCTGTACATCCTCTGGCAGGTACCGCAGAAATAAATATTACCGCCCAGATAGGTCTCTTTCTTGATCAAGGCGCCGCAAACCGGGCATGGTTTATTTACGGTGTTTTTGGAGAGTATCGTTTTATAACCCCCGGCATTGCCGAACAGATCCGCTTCCGTGTCCCGGCCGCCCTGCGCAGCCATCGCGTTAATCGTATTTTTTAAAGAATCGAACAAATTTTCCCTGTCTTGCGCGGATAGTGAATTTATTTTTTTCTTCGGGTGCATTTTCGCATTGAACAAAATATCCTGCAGCACGCCGTTGCCCAGTCCTGGAATGCGCTGTTCGGTCGCCAGTAAAGCTTTTAAACTCAGTCTCTGGACTGTTTCACTCGAGACTAAACCGTTAAAATAGGCGCCGTCAAAGGCAGCTGAGAAAGGAGAAACCTTTTCTTTGGCCGCTTTATAATAGAGATTATCACATTCACCCTCGATGAAAGAACCCAGTCCGCCGAACATTTGCACCGCACCGCTTAACGCCGAGCCGTCCGCGAACTCGATCAAAAGCTGGTGCCTGACGGGGCGGGGCGTATTTTTATCATGAAATCTGATGCTGATCCCCTCCCCGAATAAAATAACCTCGCCGCCGGCTTTGATTTCCACCATGCCGCCGTAGGCAGTTGCGCTTCCAATAGTTTTACCCGTAAGCAGGCCGGGATATTCCGGCGGTTTTCCGAAATACCAGGCTAATTTATGCGGAGTAAATGCCGCAATCACACCTGTGATCGACTTACCGACAATAGTATCATTTAGTTGACGGGCAATATTTAGACTTTCCGGCAATTCATACATAGTGTGCCTTCCGAACCGGCGTGTATTCTGTTATTTATCAATGACAGGAAGTGGGCATTATGATTCGCTGTTATTTGAATACAACCCTTCAACCAGCGCGATCAACGCCTTCTTGGTAATTATTTTCAGACGTTTATCAGCTTTGATCGCCGGTATCAAATCCGTGGCAACGCTGGCTTTTCCGGATAGCAGATAATCCACACTGACTCCAAGTTCTTCAGCAATTTTCGGCAGCAGTTCCAGGGAAGGGGCTCCTCTTTCTTGCTCGATAAAGGAGATATGCTGCGGTGTCACCCCGATCGCAGACGCAAGATCCTTCTGGGTATAGTTTAAGACTAACCTGCTTTTTTTAACTCTTTGTCCGAAAGAAGATTTAATAGCCATTATATGATAGATTAACATCACTTACATACTTTAGCAAGTATCCAAGCTAACTTTGACATTTTAATTGTGAAAGGTATACAGTTATTTCAAATAAGAATCAAAAACCAGTAAACTAATCATGCTTGTATTATATTATCTAAATTTACTAATTTTATTCATTGCGCTTCTTCTAAGTCTGATCATGGTAAGCCGCACCTGGCAATATCGGACAAAATCATTAGGAATTTATGCTTTTATTTTAATGTCCGGCTTGAGTTTTTGGTTCGTGTCCCGTTTCATTCAGCAAACCTCTTCATTTTTACCTGTTCAAATCATCGCAATGAAAGTTTCATATCTGGGTATTTCGGCAGTACCGCTGGCTTGGTTTGCCTTTATCATACGTTATACCAACACGAATCGAATTATCACCCGTGCTACAGAGCTTGTAACGATAGCATTTCTGGCAATTTTACCACTGGCAACCCAGGTAATAATCTGGACAAATGACCACAATCATTTTATGTGGAAGAACTTCGGGTGGGATTACGGTGTCTTTCCTCCGTTACTACACGCCGATTTCAACTTCTGGTACTGGATATACATCACCTATCTTTATGCAGTGTTTTGCGCAGGAGTTATTTTCCTGTTCTTCTACCTTATTCAATTAAAAGGAGAGTACCGGAAACAGGCGCGCGCCGTGCTGCTGATCGGCGCCCTGAGCTGGGCATGCAACATTCTGCATGTCGTTCAGATCGGACCTTTTAAAATACTCGACCTGATGCCCCTGGCTTATTCTGTCCCCGCCTTTTACTTCTTTTTTGTTTTAGACCGCATCAAACTGCTGGACGTTGTGCCGATCGCCCACGATACTATTTTCAATAATATCGGCGATGGCGTTATTGTCTTGGATGAACTGGATAACGTCGTTGACCTCAATTCCGCGTCGGAAAGTATTTTCAAACTCAAAAAAAGGGATATCATGGGACAACCTTACACCTCGGTTTTCGGAGAATATACCGGGCTGCCGCCGCTTAAACCGGATCTGCAGGAAGCTCGCGCTGCAATTATTCTGGGAAAAGAAGCTCAACGACATTACGAAGTCCGCCTTTCTCCAATCGTCCTCCATCAGCATTTTGGCGGTCATTTATTGCTCCTGCATGATGATACCGAGAGAATAAAACTGGAGGCGGAATCAAAAGAGAGGGTGCGGCTGGAAACAGAGTTATTCGAGCGGGAGCGCGCCAACCAGCAGCTGGAAATGAAAGTGACCGAACGCACAGAACAACTCGAAGAAGCGGTCGCCATTGCCAAAGCATCAAATCAGGTAAAAGCCCGGTTTTTAACGAATATGTCACATGAATTAAGGACTCCGCTGATCTCGATCATCGGTTTTTCGCAAATGCTGCAGGACGATAATCTGGGCGGATTAAATGCCAAGCAAGCAGATTATATTAACGACATCGCTGACAGCGGCCAGCATCTGCTCTCGCTGATCAACGATATCCTGGATTTATCGCGCGCCCAAGCTGGCAAAATGGAACTGGATAAAGATGCTGTAAATATCAAAAACCTCCTGCAAAACAGCCAATCCATCATGAAAGACAGAGCCCAGGCGCAGAACATCAGGATGGAGGTTCAGGTATCAAAAGAAATCGAAGATCTGGAAATCATGGTAGATGAAAGAAGAGTAAAACAGGTGATGCTCAATCTGCTCTCGAACGCGGTCAAGTTTTCTCCTGACGGCGGAACCATCACGATCCAGGTAAGCAGGGCAGTGAATGAAATAATTATCAGTGTAGCTGATTCCGGTATTGGTATCAACCCGGAGGAACAAAAGAAGATCTTCCAGGAGTTTTACCAGGTCAATAACGATATTAAAAACAATACTCCGGGCACCGGACTCGGCTTAACCATCTGCAAAAACATCGTGGAACAACATGGGGGAAAAATCTGGGTTGAAAGCGAAGGATTAAAAAAGGGAAGCCGTTTCATCTTTTCGTTACCGGTGCAATTACCGGCAATAGACGATTAAAGGATAGCGTAAAAGAGGCTTTTATATGGCTAAAATTGTGTTAATTGTAGAAGACGATCCCAAAATCGGGAAACTGATCAAAGAAATGCTGGAAAGAGAAAGCTATACCGCGATCAACGCCATCGACGCCAGACAGGGAGTAGAATTCGCTAAAACGATCAAACCTGACCTGATCTTGATGGACATCATGATGCCCGTTAAAGACGGTTACACGGCCTGCACAGAAATCAAAGAAGACACCGAGATCGGCGATACTCCGGTAATCATGCTTTCTGCCCTAGGTTACAAGATGAATAAAAAACTGGCGACCAGGCTGGGAGCGGAGGGATTTCTGACCAAACCCTTTACCCGCCAGGAACTGGTCATCGCCATCGAACCGTTTCTCCTCTTCTCCAAACGCGATATGAACCGGTAGACTCTCTGCTGAAAACACAATATTGATCCCGCTGTAAATGTGCGTGTATATTGAGCCTGTCAGTTTCGGCTAAAATTGACAATCAGTGTTATTTTTTATATGATTGAGACTGACACATGATTGAGAATGTACACAATTAAGAATAGATATCACATACGAATTCTCATAGCATTATAGTCCACATTTCTACCACATTCTGCAAAAAGGAGACATGATACATGGAACGAACCATCAAAGTGCTCGATCCTACCGCCAAAGCCAAAATTAAAGAAACCAAAATCAGCGCCGCGACTCATGACCTGAATGGAAAAGTTATCGGTTTTATGTGGAACCATAAACCGAACGGCGATATTCTACTGAATGAAATCAAAGATCAACTCTCCCGCAGATTTGCCCTGAAAGGAACTGTCTGGAAGCACTGGGAAGGAGGGGGCTCCGGCCCGGAAGCTTCGATACTGGAAGAAATGGCCTCTGCTGCCGATATGGTGGTAGTGGCCATGGGTGATTGAGGGGGCTGCACGACGTGGTGTATCCACGCCTCAGTCAACTTCCAGAAAAAAGGGAAACAAACCGTTACTGTTGTCAGCGACCGCTTTGAGTTTCTCGCCAAATTTACCAGCAAAGGCCTGGGCATGCCCGACCTGCCTCTGGCGGTTGTCCCGCATCCGATCGGCGGTATCAGCTCGGAGGAAGTAAAAGCCAAGGCTGATAAAATCATTGACGATATCATCAACAAGCTGTAATTTGGCCAGTGATTCGACAGTAATGGAGAAGGGAAATTATGAGTAAAAGATTGACCTCCGAAGAAATAGTGGTTGCCGATTCCGCTGAAGCCGTGACCAGTCTGTACTTTTCCAAAGGCTGGACAGACGGCCTGCCGATCATTCCTCCCACCGAAGAAGCCGTAGAAAGGATGTTAACCGGCACAAAGCGGTCTCCGTCTGAGGTGATCGCTGCCGTTCCTCCCAGTTGGGGAGAGGCGACAGTAGAGAAGATTGCAATTAATGCCGTAATGGCGGGTTGTCTGCCGGAATATATGCCGGTATTGATCGCCGCCGTTGCCGCAATGTGTGAGAAGCCCGTTGATATGATGGGCATGCAGCCGACTACGCATCCGGTTGCTCCTTTGATGATTGTCAACGGACCAATCGCCAAAAAATTGGATATCAACAGCAAATCCGGGGCTTTCGGACCGGGGTGGCGCAGTAATGCTACCCTCGGTAGAGCCGTCAGACTGATGTTGATGAATCTCGGCGGGGCTTTCCCGGGCAAGACGGATATGTCCTGTCAGGGTCAGCCGAGCAAGTATGTCTATTGCATCGCCGAAAATGAAGAAGACAGCCCCTGGGAACCGCTTAGTGTCGGAAGAGGGTTCGCGCCCGGTGTGAGTACTGTCAGCATCGTCGGACTGGAAAACCCGCATAATATTAACGACCATGACGCCCTGAGCGCGGAAGAAGTATTATCGACGATCGTCGGCAGTATGGCGACATTGGGCAGCAACAATGTCCGCGGCACACTCGGCGGTGAAGGTGATGCCATGCTGGCCTTAGGCCCCGAACATGCTGCAACCATCGCCAAAGCCGGTTACACCAAGAAGAGCCTGCGGGATTACCTCTGGGACACCTCCCGCATCCCGCGCAAGGCATTTTACGAGAGAGCCAGGATGAAACATTTTGGCGATTGGCCGGAGGATTCTTCCGTTCCTCCCACGATGGTGAGGGAGGACCTGCATATTATCGTCGTCGGTGGCCCCGGCAAGCATTCGGCTTATCTCCCCGGCTGGTCGTCACACCTGGTGACCAAAGCCATCGAAGAATAGAAAGCTGTTTTAAGAGGAAATCAAAAGAGGCTGGGAAATCCCAGCCTCTTTTTTATACGCCATATTTTTTGACCTGGCATGACATCGATAACCAAAACTTAAAATCTCTCTATCCGCGAACAGGAATGGATACTGGATTTTCATCAATTTAGCATTTCGATATTCGGATTTGCTTGATTATTGATTATTGCCGAAGGTTGATTATTTAAATTCAATATCCCATTTCCTTCTTCAATTCCTTATCGATCCAGAATCTGGCTGGATAGAAGAAAAGCAATTGGGGGCTGCCTGCCGCCGAGCACACTGCCCCGAACTGGCCGTGGAAACCTTTTAGCCACGGCTGATAAACGCTGTAAGACCCCGGCGAAAGTAGCGATATCGCAAAATGCTGCCGTGCCACATGCGCATTCGCGTCTTTTAGTACTTGCTTGCGCGCCTCTTCCGTTGGTGCGGCAACCGCCTGCGCCTGGAAAGCATCAAAAACGACATCGTTCACCATCAGGTAATTGGACGGATAACCAGTATGCAAACGGCTCAATTGCCGGATCGGGTCAAAGCGGTGGCCGTAAGGCGATATCGTACGCTGCGCCAGCTGGTCGTGCTTATGTCCGTTCAGCACATACTGGATCCATTCTGTAGATTCCATTTCCCGGATCTCCATGTCGATGCCGATGTCTTTAAACCAGGCTTTAACCACTATTAACAGTTCCATATCGCCGGTAGTATCAGTGATAATATTAGTCTTAAAGCCGTGGGGATAACCGGCCTCCGCTAGTAATTTCCGGGCCAGATCCGGGTTATAGCCGTATTCGTCTTTCAGATCCTGCGGCCATTCTTCATAAGGAAAACCCCAGCCCTTCAAATCACGGGCGGTCAAAGTGGAAGGAACAGCCTCCACGCTGCCTTTGTAATAGTCCTGCGCCAGTCCATTCAGGTCGATTGCCAGCTGCATCGCCTTGCGCACACGCAGGTCATTGAACGGCGGCCGGTCGTTGCGCGGGTCGATCGTCGCCGCGGTATTGGCCGGATGGTATACCTGCAATATTTCCGGGTTGGTTTTCTTCAATTCCTGGGCCAGCACCGGGGAGATCTGGTCGGCGACGTCAATTCTGCCGGCGCGCATTTCGGCCAGCGTCTCTTCTTGATCCGGTATAATGAAAAGCTGCAATCCGTCCAGATACGGAATTTTATTCTCAGGGTACCTTTCATCATGTCCCCAGTAGTTGGGATTCTTCAGCA
>Ga0182027_10001113_pt1 | contig 45277 bp, 41 predicted proteins | sample 712E1DmetaG_FD_121300 | JGI IMG/M metagenome (GOLD analysis project Ga0182027, IMG submission 121300) | Permafrost microbial communities from Stordalen Mire, Sweden - 712E1D metaG (Illumina Assembly) | ecosystem: Environmental > Terrestrial > Soil > Wetlands > Permafrost | place: Sweden...
AATCGCTTTCGCCGCTTGCTCATCCGCTGGGAGAAGAAAGCTTCTAACTATTTGTCCTTGCTCTATTTCGCTTGCGCCATCATCTGTTGGCGCAAGTGCGAAGTTTAGAGATAGGCTCTAAGCAGCCGATTTCCGGTTGAAGAGTTAATATAGCGATACAAAATCCAAGCGTAGAAACTGTAATATCGCGCTCGATCTGTCGTAGAAATGATGCCTGGAATCAATTCCTGCTGGTAGCCTTGCGCGGCACCCTCAACGCCGAGCATATCTTCGCCCGGGACAATATTATCTGTGATTTCGGTTGTCCATTGCGGATAAGTTAGATTTCTCTGCAATTTATCTTCTGCCATAGTTATTTACCTGGTGATACTTCCTTGGCTGCAATTGCTCTTGCTTCCCCTAGCGACTTTGAAAGTGATTCGGGAAGTTCTGCAAGAACAAACTCAATCTCTGGAGGCACTCGTCCATTTCCCTTTTCTTTTAGACATAGATCATACATCCCTCTTTCGGTCAAAACAATTAATCTTTTGTCGGCTTTGACCATTAAGAGAAAGAGCATGTCAGCTCGAAGTTTTTGTATTTTTCCAGCAGGATTTTTGCCGCCTGAAGTGATACCGCTGCTGGTGGATATACTCGCAACAATTGTATTATCTGAGCTAACGGCATCAAAATCGAAAACTCCACCAGCGCTTAATTGTAGACATTCTCTTCTGAATTGTTGGTTGAAATGTTTCGGTAAACATTCTCGTCGAACCCAATCTTCTGCTTCCAGTTGAACAGGAGTATCAGCCACAAAAACTCCTTTTCGGATTATTTAATCATTCCAAAATGTTGCAACGCTGATCGAATAGATTCCACCTTCTCTGGCGGACAAGGCTTCACGCGTTCTACGCCCCTTCGATTTGGCGCTTTTCGCATTGGCATACCAGATTGAAATTTTACATCCGCGATCCAACAAGTTTTTGGGACAAAGCCATAGGTCTGCTTGACCCATGTTTGAATTTGTTTATATGTAGCCATAGATTATCCTTCCGACTTATCCCACACTCTCAGTATATTATACGACCTTAAATTTGGCAACTTTAAGGTTTTGTTCAATTATGCCCAAAATATCAATAACGACAGGAATATAGCGTCAGAATTACGCTACCCATGTGCTATCCGCTTCAGAATATATTTCGAATGAGGTTTCAGAGACTCTTCAGTGCAGCTAGCACTTCGGCGCTGTGCTCGGAGGGACGCACATTCTCGAAGACGCGGGCAATCTTGCCGTGCGCGTCGATCAAGAACGTGGTACGTAGCGCGCCTTCATAGTCACGTCCCGCCAATTTCTTAGGCCCCCAGACGCCATACAGGTCGCAGACGTGATGACCTTCGTCCGCGAGCAGGGAAAACGGCAATTGATATTTCTCCTTGAATTTAACATGCGACTTGACGGAATCAGGGCTGACGCCAAGAACGGTCACACCCGCTTTTAGGTAGGCGGAATAATCGTCGCGGAAATTGCAGGCTTCCTTGGTACAGCCGGGAGTGTCATCCGCCGGATAAAAATACAGGATCAAAGGCTGACCTTTGAAATCCGACAAGCGGCGCGTTTTATTGGTATCGTCCAGTAAATCAAATGCGGGTGCTGGTATTCCAGATGAGATAGGCATTTTAGTAAACTCCTTTTCATGTTATTTCAACGTATGGATAAAATTAACCACTTGCCAAAGCCGATCCATAAAACCTGACTGTCTATTTCAGAACGCCGACTTTTTTCAGATTCGATTCCAGAATTTCCAGTGTAGCCGGCTTGATAATGATCGCGTTCGCGCCGCCCTTTAGCACGCGGGCGCCGGTTTCAGGCTGATCATCGGAGGTGATCACAATCACGGGAACGGGTTTGAGGCGCGGTTCGCGGCGCAAATAAGCCAGAATCTCCAAGCCATCCACGCCGGGCATATTGATGTCCAGCAGGATCAACACGGGGGTAAAGCTGCTTAACAATGTAATCGCCGGGCTGGCTCCATACGCCACACGTGCAGGGACATCCAACACCGTCAACATTTGATACAGTGCGTCAGCCGTCGAACGGTTATCGTCAATCACTAATGCTTCGTTCATTGATCCTCCAAAATCACAGTGCCCATCACGGACACATCGTATCCTTTCAGTTTGGAAACCGCATCGCGAAAGGTATGCCCGCTCAGCAATCCGAATAGGGGCGCCAGCAATTGATCATCTGCGTATTCTTTCGGGATCACGAGATCGTATCGCTCCTGAAACAACGGCACAAAGTCCAGGTCGAGAGCCTGCGCCGCGGCCGCGATGCCCAGCCCGCAATCTGCGCGTCCCGAAGCGACTGCCGCCGCCACGCCCAGATGCGTATATTCCTCCTGATTGTATCCTTGAATCTTTTCGGGTGAAATCCCCAACCGGTTCAAGTGAAAATCCAGGAGGACGCGCGTGCCTGCACCGCGTTGACGGTTCATAAACCTGACTGTGCGATCTGGACGGCCCAGATCTTCCAAACTTTTTATTCCCAATGGGTTGCCATGCTTCAACAAAAGACCCTGTTCACGCAGTGCAAGCGCAACCACTTTCACCGGAATACCCGGCATGTATTGACGGATATAGGAGATGTTGAATTCGCCGGTTTGCGGGTCAAACAAATGTGAACCGGCCAGGTGCGCCTCCCCGCGGCGTAAGGCGATCAACCCGCCTTGCGATCCGACATTGGCAGAGACAAAACGACGGTCAAGGTCGGCAAGGAATTGGGCCAGCAAATCGAGGGTCAAGTCGTGTGAGCCGATGCAAAAGATGGTGCGCTCCAGTTCGGAACGGCTCTTATAGAGATGGACCTGGACTTTTTCTCCAGCCTCCAGACCTTGAATACCGGGTGGAAGGATCACCAGCCCGTCCGCTTGAACCAGGGAGGTAATGACCCCTGCCCCACGCGAAAGCGGCGCGGCGAGTAGTTTTTCGCCCACCCTGCCAACCACTACACGGACATAGTCTTCATCGCCCGCGGGTGAATTGATCTTGCGGGTCAGCTGGGCAGTTTCAACGGGAAGCTCTTCCGGTTTTCTGCCCAACCATTTGGCGATCAAGGGCTCAACAAAGATATCAATCGTCAGCGCGGCGGAAACGGGATAGCCGGGAACACCAATAATGGGCACAATGTCATTGCGAAGGGCGCCCTTCCCTGAAGCAATCTCCTCTTTTTTAACAGGGGATTGCTTCGCTTCGCCCTTCGACAAGCTCAGGGCTATGCTCGCAATGACACCTAGTATCACCGGATGACCCGGACGGACGGCAACACCATGAACGAGGAGGGTCCCAAGTTTCTCAACCACTTTGGCGGAGAAGTCTTCCGCGCCGGCCGAGGAACCCGCGTTCAACAGGATCAAATCATTATCCTGCGCGGCTTCCTGCACGCGCCGGCAAATCAAATCGAAATCATCCTTGATAATCGGAAAGCGTGTGGGTTCGCCGCCCATGGCTTTGACCTGTGCCGCAAGCACTAACGAGTTGTATTCAAGAATATCGCCCGACTCAAGTTTCGATCCAAGGGGGACAAGTTCCGAGCCGGTCGGCAAAATGGCAACGCGCGGTTTGCGTGATACCTTAACTTCCGCGTAACCGGAAGCGGCAATCGCACCCAAATCAACGGGGCGCAAAACATGTCCGGCAGGCAGGACTAATTGTGTGGCGACAATATCCTCGCCCAGGGGACGCACATGACTCCACGGTGTAACCGCGGCGCGGATGCGAATTGTTTGAGGATTACGAATATCGTTCGTGATCGCACCCTGCTCATCCAACGATTCGACATTCTCAATGGGAATCACCGCGTCTGCCCAATCCGGTAAGGGATCGCCGGTATCCACATAAGCCGCCTGCGGTGCGTGAGAAGTGATCAGTGAAAAGGTAATCGGCGTTGAAGGTTGTGCGCCGATGGTATCTTCCGCACGGACGGCGAAACCGTCCATGGCCGAGGCATGATAATTCGGCGAGGAAATCCTGGCCCAAACGGATTCGGATAGGACGCGTCCCAACGCGTTTTCGTCAAGCGGGATGGTTTCCATGCCAAGCACATGCCAGAGTCCTGCTTGTTCCAACGCAGAATGAAAGCGGGTTTGGGCTTCGGGAAGAGGGATATCGTGGAGGTAGAGGGACATTATGAACCTACGCTCATATTAACATCACTTCAACCAACTCGCCCGCGCTGAGGCCGGTTGCATCGGGCGGGATACGAAGCAAACCATCTGCTGCGGCGAGAGTAAAGATCAAGTTACTTTTGCCAAAGATAGGTTCGGCGTTCCAATTTCCAACACGCCCCTCTTTCTCTCCCCCCTTTATCGCAGAAAATGGGAGGAGATGGACGGGGGTCAGCTTCACCGGAATCCAATCTTCGCGTCCGGCTTGCGACGCGAGGTTAACCATCAAGCGCGCCATCACAGAAGCACGCGGCTTATCCAGCGGCAAGCCCAATAATTTCTCAATCACCGGCACGACAAATAAGTAGCCATTTACCAAAGCACTAACGGGATTGCCGGGCAGGCCAATGACGGCTTTGCCGCGGCAAGCCCCAAGAATGGTCGGCTTGCCGGGACGGGTGTTAATCCCATGCACCAACACACCCGGCGCACCCAAAGAGCCAATTACTTCGGCAGTCATATCGCGCGTGCTGGCGGATGAACCGGCTGTAATCAAGAGGACATCACACTCCGCCAAAGCGCGACCCGCAATCATCTTTAATTCCGTCATATTATCCGGCACTATCCCATAAAGCACCGCCTCACCGCCAGACCTTGTCACCAATGACGATAAAGTATATGCGTTGACATCCCGCACCTGTCCGAGCCGTGGCTGTTGACTTGGATCAACCACCTCATCACCGGATGAAATGATCCCGACACGGATCTTCCGAATGACTTTCAACTGGACGATGCCCAAGGCCATCAATCCGCCGATCTCAGCGGGACGCAGTAACCGGCCCTTCGGCAGGACAACTGTCCCAGCGGCGACATCTTCCCCGAAGCGGATGATATTCTCGCCGGCAGCGACGGCGCGCAGGATTTCGATTTCGCCTTTCACCACTGAGCGCACTGAGTCCACAGAGATTTCCTGATTTTCTTCTCTGTGTTCTTTGTGTTCTCCGTGATGAATAATTTGCGTATATTCCAACATCACAATCGCATCTGCGCCATCCGGCACCATGCCACCAGTGTGGATCAACGCGCATTGGCCAGGCTTCACTTCAAACGCTGGAGCCGCGCCCATCGTAACTTCTCCGACGAGCTTTAAATAGGCAGGCAATGAGTCGGTTGCGCCGAACGTATCGCCGGCGCGGACTGCATATCCGTCCATTGCCGAACGAGGAAATTCAGGCAGCGGATGTGGAGCAATAATATCTTCAGCAGTCGCGCGGTTCAAAGAGGATGCAGTATTAACTTCCTCGGAATCCGTTATCGGAGCGGAAAGATGCAAAAGCAGGAGGCCGCGCGCTTCGTCGGGAGGAAGGAGTCGGAGAAATTCGGACATGGGGTAGAAGTCTTACAAGTCTAACAAGTCTGAAAAGTCTTAAAGGTCAGGTCAGCGGAGCCAGAAGGTCAAGGTCAGGAGATAGGCGGTCAGGCCAAAGATCGCAATCGCGTTGGCAGTCAAAAGATTCCAAAGAGGTTTGGCCTCGAGCGATATATTGCGAAGCCAATAAATTTGAAGAAGCGCAAATGGAAGCGCAAGGAAAGCAGGCCAAAGCAGACCCAGTGAGAAACCAAAAAAGGGTGCGGCGGCGAATAATACATAAGCGCCCAACACGAGGAAATGATGAAACGGGATCGCCCGGTCCCAACCGAGACGGGCGAGCAAAGTGCGCCGTTCATATTTCAAGTCGCCGGAATAGGCTGGAAAGTCAAGGGCAATGAGCATGGCAAGCATCAGAAGTACAAGCGGAGTCGAAACAAAAACAACCAGGTTGTGATAGGTGCCGGTCTGTAATAGATAAGCAATGGAGGGGGATAAATAAGCAATTTGCATGGATAGGAGCAATTCCCCAAAGCCCTTATCCACCAGGCGAAGAGGTGGAACCGAGTAAATAAGCAGGATGAACAAGGAGATGCCAATAAATAGAAACGCCGGAGCGCTCAAGAGACGATCTTTATAGAGCAAAAAGGCGATCACCGCCAAAGACGCCAGGGCGGTTATTGATACATATAAGGCGGCCTCGCGCGTCACCCTGCGATCGGCGGGCGTTTCGCCGGAAACGATGGGTTCATTAATGGGGCGAAAAACTTCAACCAGCAGGTTCATACTGAGCTGGGCAAACAAGACGCCGAGCAAACCAAACCAAAAGGCGGTCGAGAGCTGAGGCTTGCCCAAAAAATGCGCGATTCCAGCGCCGAGAAAATACGTGAGCGCGGCGAGAAGCAGATGGAGCGGACGGGCAAGGCGAAGGAGGGTAATAAGACGCTGCATGGTTATTATTTATAGACGAAAAACATTGAAGAAAAAACATAAAACGCAAAAAACAGCCTTACGAGATTAAGAAACCTTTTTTATAAACTCTTCGAGTCGGATGACGGCTTGAGGCAAATTCTTTCTTCCGAGGCCCAGGCGAAAATGGTTCGAGCGATCCTCATACATCGTCCCAGGCAAAAGCAGGATACCGGCCTTGCGCACCAGGTCATTGCAAAACGATTCTACATCGCCGCCGAGATAATGCGGAAAAGCCATCGAACCCGCACGCGGGCGAATCCATGAGAAGAACTGCGCATGACGCTGAAAGAAGCCGTCCATGATCGCAAGATTGTGCTGGATGATGTCCAGGTTTCGATCAACCAACTTTTGCCGGTTACGCAGGGCAACCTCAGCCAGAAACTCACTGGGGGCGGAATTACAAATGGTGGTGTAGTCCTTGATGGACGCCATGCGTTGATAAATATCTCTGTTCTTTGTCCCAATCCAACCGATGCGCAAACCGGCCAGGCCATAGCTCTTCGACGTTACACCGAGGGAAACGGCATGGTCACCCAGGTCACAGGCCGCGGGCAGACGGTCGGCGGGATCATATTCCGATTCGCGATATACCTCATCGGAAAACAGGAGCAAACCATTTTCACCCGCGAAGCGATAAACAGATTCAAAATCAGTACGGGACATCAGATATCCGGTTGGGTTGTGCGGCGTATTGAGGATGATCGCCTTTGTGTTGGGCTGAACCATTAAACCCAATTCGGCAATATCCAGCGCCCAACGATTTTCTTCGCGCGCGGTCCAGGGACTGACATCGCAACCAATCGTACGCGCCACTTCCGCTAACGATTGATAGCAAGGGGAATGCACGATCACATGATCGCCCGCCTCGAGAACGGCGTGCATGAACAGAAAGATCGCTTCTTCGGCGCCAGAATGGACGAGGATATCTTCCGGTTGGATGGTTTCATATAAACCACAAATTGCTTGACGCAAGGATGGACCGCCCTGTGACTCCGTATATCCGAGCCAAAGCGATTGAAATTTCTGCGCGGCACCAGGCTCGAGCGCCAGTACTTCTGCGATGGACACTGACTCGCAATCAGAACTGCACAGCAAATACTGTGTATTGAATTCGTATTTTGCAAAGTAGCGTTCGAGTTTGAAAGGTGGCAATTCCATAATTAGCTTTCTAAGCACAACCCTGAGAGAACACAGAGCGGGCGAACTACTGATTTTTGAAAATTGAAAGTCACATTTTTAGCCAAAATCAAGAGAGAAAATGCCAAAATTTTGGACATACTTTATTCAAAAATCAGTAATGTACAGAAAGGGTTATCCTTCGTGTACTTTATGTACTTCGTGTTTAATCTTTTAACACGCGGCGCAGATCGCGGTAATGGGTTTGATTGTGGATATAAATCATCTTTACCATCTCGTGCAGGGTGGTCAACCCAAGAAAAGGATGACGCCCGGTTTTCTCCAGATCGGAATCGGTGATACTGAAGACCCAGGCGATCATTTCAGCGCGGATGGCTTTGTACTGCTCCAGCAATTCAGCCGGGGTTAATTCCCTGGTCTTTTCCTGTTGGCGCGCATTATAACGATCAATTACAAAATCCTCCGAAACACCTGCCCCGCCCTGACGGATGCGTTCAAACAATATCACAAAGGCGCGCTCGGAAGTCATTAGGTGCGAGAGGATGCTGCGGATGGTCCACACTGAACCTTCGGTGTAGACTTCCCTGTTCCATTGATCATCGGTCAATCCACCGAAGAAGGCGGCAAACTTTTCACCTTCGGATTTTAATTTCTGAGCCAATTCAGCAGTTTCTGACATTAAGCCTCCTAAAGGATATTACCAACACTAAAATGAGTTTACGGATTTGAATAACCTGCATAATTCACGGCTTTGATCCCGCCCTCTGCCGCCCATGCATACCGGTTGAATTTTGAGATCAAATGAACAATGGTTTGGCTATCCGCAAAGTCGGGACGGACATAATAATAATGCGTATCGTACGGCGTGACGCCGAACACAGCGGCCAGGATGTAATGATGGCTTTCGGCGTAATCCTTCAGCGTCATCGTCATGGCAAACCAGACAGGATCAGGATAATGATCGGGCGTGGTCGGCGGAGCAAGCGGAGAAAAATGGGCATGAAAGATGATCAACTCCGGTTTATAGCGATCGAGATAATCCGTTGTGATGCCGCCGTTGTGGGCGATCCACTCATCATTCAAACCCCAGGTGTCAATCGCCTGCCATTGCGAATAGAGCGGTAGAAGCCCGGCCTCCGATGTCGCCATGGTATAGCCGCGGCTGGCATAAGGCTGGAGTGCCTGGGCCATATCATAGCGTCCGTCGCGGGAGTAATCAATGGATACACCCTGATTGTACGAATAGCTTAAAACCAGGCCGGCGAGAACCAACAAGCTGGTGAAGAGCAATACACGCGGACGCATCCCAACCCCATCCACGGAGGGCGCACCAAGCTCCCGGTCGAGTCCTCGCATAAGCGGAAACCATGAAAGCAGGACAACCGGCAATAACGCGTATTGAAAACGGCCGCCGAAGTTGGTTTCATTCGAGATCAAGATAAAGGCAGATGCAAATCCAATCACGGGGATGAGAAAGGCGATTGTTTGCCGCAAGGTCTTCGAGGAACGAAAACCGATCAAATAAGCAAACAGGAATAATCCGCAAAGCGAAAAGAGGTTGGTGAAGGAGGCCTGAAGTCCGTCCCAATGCAAGGACCCCCCGCCCTTTTTATAAAACGGATTGGGCAGTGGGTAACCAAAATAACTCCAACGCCACACAAAATATGCACCTCCCAGAACCAGGAACACACCCACGAAAATTGCAATCGTCCTGGCAGAGGCGCGCCAGCCTTGCATGACAATGATCGCAATGAGCATCAACCCGGCAAGGATGACACCTTCGGGGCGGATGAGTCCAGTGACCAAACCTGAAAGTGCAAAGAGCAAGGAAAGCCAGACAGGCGGATGCTCTTTTTGAACCAGGAGCAGGCCCAAAGCCCAGGTAAGAGCCGCAAAGAGCGCAAAGAACGGCGTCCCAAAATAAGCGGCCACATAGGTCAAACCCGTGCCAACAGCCAGGTACAACGCCGAAAAGGCTGCAAACACGATATGGGATTTCCAAAGTTTGCGATTGACCCAATAAACCAGCAAAACCAGGGCGGCGACGGAAAACAATCCAAGACCGCGCACCGCTCGCGCAAGCGGCACTCCGATCTTCATCAACGCCGCGACGCTGACCATAAATAGAAAATCGGTGGCACCATCCACCGGATGCCCGCCGATATTCCAGACAATGCCATAGCCGTGCGCCAAATGGTCGGCGTAGCGCATGAGCATGGCCGCGTCTTCAAATGGAGGAATGCTGAAATTGACAAAATAAATTGCGAACAGTGCCAGGAGGATCAGCAGGAGGATGGAAACCGTCAAATCGGGATGGCGTTTGACAAAAAACATGGATCTATCCAAGCAGGGAATAACCGCCGTCAATCACGAGCGTTTGACCGGTCACATATTCATTGGTCAGCAGGAACTCCACAGCGGAGGCGATCTCTTCGACCGTGGCCGTGCGCTTCAAAGGAAGGCGTTCGACCAGACGATTCCAATCCTCGGCTGACACGAGGTCGGATTGTAATACCAGCCCCGGCGCAACCGCATTGACGCGAATGGAAGGTGCGAACGAGCGCGCCAAAATTTTCGTCAAGACCTCCAACCCGGCCTTGCTGACCGAATAGGAAGGATACCGGCTCCAGGTTTTGTGTGCGCCGACATCGGTGACATTGACGATCAAGCCGCCATGGGTCATGCGTTTAGCCGCCTCCTGTGCGCACAAAAACGGCGCGCGCAGATTGAGATCGAAAGCCGCATCCCATTCCTGGACCGAAAGTGTGTGCGGATCTCCAACCGGGATAATCGCCGCCGAATTGACCAGTACCTTCAATGGATGCGGGATCTTATCCACTAGCGCGAATAAAGAAGAGATTTGTTGGGGGTCGGTCAAATCGGCCTGGGAAAGAAACACCGGCATCCCCAGCGTGCGAATCTGGGAGGCTGTATTGGAAGCCTGCATTTCAGAGGTACGATAATGCAATAAGATGGCATAGCCCTTGCGCGCCAGGGCAAGCACAAAAGCCTTGCCCAGCCGGTGCGCCGCGCCCGTCACCAGAGCTAAAGGTTGGTCAGACATGGCATTGTTTTACCACAAAATCCCCCACGCTTGCCGGCCTCTCAAAAATGACGGTATGTAAAAAAGCATGGGATGTAAAGAAAAGGCTTCTTTACATCCCATGCAAATTAGATGTTTTCCCAAAACCGGATCAGTTGCGGAAGAAATTCGAAATAAAGAACCAAACATTGGCGGGCCGCTCCGCAAGCCGTCGCATAAAGTACGGATACCAATGAGTCCCGAACGGAACGTAGACGCGAACGGGATAACCTTCCTTGACCAATTGATCCTGCAAATCGCGGCGAATTCCGTAGAGCATTTGGAATTCGAGTGCGTCCTTGGGAAGCCCGACCTTGGCCGCGTATTGCTTCGCAAACTCTATACGCTTTTCATCGTGAGTGCCAATGGCGGGAACGGGTGGAAAGAGTCCGTCCTCGGAGATCTTTGGGGAGTTATTCGCCAGCGCGGCATCAATCATGATCTTGACCAGCAGATCATAATTCGCATCCACATCGGCCTTCTTGGGGAATGCCTTGTCGGCGGGTTCCTGATAAGCACCCTTGACCAGACGGATCGGCGTTTGGTTTTCAAGCAATTTACGGGCATCGGCTTCGGTGCGGTATAGATAGGATTGCAAAACCGTCCCCACCTTTTGATAACCCTTCCTGCGCATTTGGGCATGTAGATTGAGGGTCTTATCCGTATACGGCGTATCCTCCATATCAATGCGAATGAAGTTGCCATTGTCTTTAGCACGCGACAAAATCCGCTCAAGATTCTGGGCACACAAATTTTCATCGAGGCCAAGACCGATCTGGGTCAGCTTGATCGAGACATTGGCGCGCACGCCGTCTTTCTTAATTTCATCGAGCGTGGTTAGGATTTCGGAGGTGGCTTCAGAAGCTTCTTCTGGAGTGCTTGTATTTTCCCCCAAATGATCGAGCGTTACATTGATGTTCTTTGCATTCAGTTCGCGTATGGCCCGGATGGCGTCTTCAATTTTTGTGCCGGCCACAAAGCGGGAAGCCGTGCGCCAGGCTAATTTCCATCTTGAAACCATGTTCTGCGCCCAGACGGCTTTGGAAAGATAGATCAAAAACGAGCGAAGCATAGTTTTCCTTTCTTAACAAAGGCTAATCCGATTTTAGCACAAGTACCCCCGATGCTTGTGTTATACTTTTTCATGACAAATGTCACCTTTTGGAGGCATAGTGAGAAATCGCAATTCCAACATCCTGTTACGAGGGACAGCGATCCTTTTATTGAGCATAGCTTTGATCCTGGCCATCGTTTCGTTGATCGGATACAGCCGCCAGCGGGATTATTATCCAGCGGGCATGACCATTGCCGGTGTGCCAGTGGGCGGCCTCGACCCGCAAGCGGCTTCCCAGCGAATCCTGCAAGTTTACAACTCGCCGGTTGAAATTCAGTACAACGGCGGCATCATCCACGCGGACCCGACTGTGATCGGCTTTCAGATGGATACAGACTCGATGCTGGCTGCCGCAGACCTGGCTCGGACAGGCGGTTCGTTTTGGGGCGGGTTTTGGAACTACTTATGGAATCGCTCCGCCCAACCGGTTCCGGTTCCTTTAAGGGCAACCATTGCCGAAGATCGCTTGCGCGCCTATCTGCAAACTCAGATCGCGCCGCGTTATGATCAATCCTCAACAGCGGCCCAACCCATCGCAGGGACACCCAACTATACGCCGGGCAAACCAAGCCAGACTTTAGATATCGACCGCGCAGTACCGTTGATCGAAGACGCTTTGCAATCACCGACCAGCAGGGTCGCCATATTATCGTTCACACGCACGGCGGTAGCTCGTCCGGGGATCCAGGATTTGGAGGCCCAGCTAAGAGGGATCATATCCGGATCAGGCTTCGATGGAACGCTGGGGCTTTACATGCTGGATTTGCAAAACGGGCAGGAAATCCACTTTGCGCTCAACAAAAGTCAAGAACTTCCACTGCCACCGGATGTCACATTCACTGCGGCAAGCACCATCAAGATTCCGGTGCTGGTTTCCTATTTCATCCAACACGGGAAAGGCCCGGTGGACGATGCAACCAGTGCGATCATCCTGAACATGATCCATCAATCTTCCAACCCGTCCACAGACGCGCTGATGGCACAACTCGACCCGGATCGAGGCCCATTAATCGTCACCCAGGATATGCAAAAGCTTGGTCTTAAAGACACATTCATCGCGGGATTCTTCCGGCTTGGTGCGTCGTTGCTGCAACGGTTCAGCACGCCTGCGAACCAGCGCACCGATGTGAATACGGATCCGGATTCATACAACCAAACCACCACCTCGGACATGGGAATGCTGTTGGAAGATATTTATCAATGCGCACAAAATGGCGGGGGAGCTTTGGTAGCCGCTTTCCCGGATAAGATCAACCAAAATGTCTGCAAACAAATAGTCACTTACCTGGCATCCGACAAAATCGGTGTGTTGATCGAAGCGGGTGTGCCGGAGGGAACGGTGGTTGCACACAAACACGGCTGGGTCAGCGACTCGAATGGTGTGGATCATGACTGGAGCGATGCAGCCATCGTCTACACTCCGGGCGGGAATTTTGTGCTGACTATTTATTCGTATCACCCGGTGCAACTTGTCTTTACGGATACCGATAATAAGATCGGGATCAATCATTTATTCGCCAACCTCGCACAAGCGGTATACAATTACTACAACCTGCCGACCCAGTAAAAATTCCTCCTCTCTTGAATAAGGGAGGAGGAATTTTCGTATATAATCAGGATATGAGCGCGTCTTTCGGCCTTTTCCGCCTTCAGCAAATTGACAGCCAGATCGCACAGATCGAAACAAGGTTGGCGAAGATTCAAGAGATCATGGATGATAACGCGGAACAGCAAGCCGCTCTGGGACAGGTCAGGACTGCAGAGGATGAACAACACACATCGGAGCGGATGCAGCGCAAGTCGGAGGATGAAGCGCAAAACCAGCAAATAAAAATCCAGCAGGCAGAGTCGAGTCTGTATGGTGGCACTGTACGCAATCCAAAAGAACTGCAGGACCTGCAGGCGGATATCGTTTCTTTAAAGAAACACCTGGCGGCATTGGAAGAACGCGAACTTCAAGATATGATCAAAACTGAATCCGCACAGGCCGCCGTCAAAAAGGCGCAAGCTGATCTGGACCAGATCCAGGGGCGGTTGGGCAATGAGCATCGCCAATTGTTCCAGGAAAGAGATTCACTGGCATATGAACTGGAACGCCTTCAATCTGAAAGACAGGCGGCAGTCAGTACAGTGGCCGCGCATATTTTGAAGACTTATGATGAGCTGCGACAGCTAAGGCGCGGGGTGGCAGTGGCGGAGGTTTTAGATAACGCATGCGGTGCGTGCGGCACGATCCTGACTGCCTCCATACAACAAAACGCGCGTCACGCCGCTGAGCTGGTACGCTGTCCCACCTGTGGACGGATCTTATTTGCAGTTTAGCATCTCATGAATCTTTCGTTCTCACTCGATGCACTTTCCTTCGCAATCGGCTTTATCACTGCCAGCTTATTTTGGTGGCTGGTCGGCCGCGGCCGCCCATTAGTGGCAGAGATCAACCAGAATCGCACGAAACAAAGGGACGAGGCACAGACCCAACACGTGAGTGGTGTGGAAGAAAATTATCGCCGCGCCACATTCCGGCAGGCGCAAGGCATGCACCTGGCCGCACCTCTTTTTGCACTGGAGGAAATCGTACTGGAACCGCGCCTGTTGGCGCCCCTGCCCCGCATCGAACCGGGTGGACCAATTTCCCACGAGGATATCGTAACCCAGACCCTGCCTTATCTTCCCGGCTGGCCGGAACTGGCGGCCATCTACAACGCACCAACCTTGACGATCCCACAAGCGCTTTCCGGTGGAAGCAATGTGGTATTGATCGGGCAACCTGGCGTTGGGAAAACCGTTGCACTGGCATATTTGGCCTCACTGTCTGCAAATCGAAGCGAGGAATTGGGAAGCCTAAAAGAGCATATCCCTTTTCTCGTGCATGTTGCAGATTTGAAACTGCCCGTCAATGATCCCAAGAAAGCCCTCGAACCCCTTGTTGAACGTGTTTTGGAAAATACACCGATCTTCGACCGGGGACGGATTCCTGATTTCGTTGAAAATGCCTTTCGCTCCGGCCGCGCCTTGCTGCTGGTGGATGGCTACGATGAGTTGACGGCTGAAGGCCAACAGATCATTTCCAATTATCTAAAAACACTGCTACAGGCATACTCCAAAACGCGCATAGTGATCACCGGCGCGCCGGAATACCTGGACGGATTAATTGGCTTGGACTTTGTGCCGCTTTCGATAGCGGCGTGGAATAAGATCGACATACAACAATTCATCCAGAAATGGGGCGAATTATGGACGCGCCTGGTTGCGGTGGAGACCTGGGCGCAAAGCTCCCAACAAGTAGACCCCATCCTCTTGAACACCTGGTTAAGCACAGATAACCACAAGCTTTCGCCGCTCGAGCTTACACTCAAAATATGGGCCGGATATGCAGGCGACAGTCTTGGCCCTCATGTTTTAGATGCTGTTTCTGCACACATCCGCAGATTATCCCCCAACAATACGCCGCCGGCTGCGCTCGAGACGCTGGCAATGCAAGTAGTCATAAACGGACAGCCCGTATTTGATTTACATAGTGCGCGGGAGTGGGTCAAATCCTTTGAGCCGCCGGAGGAAACAATTGAAACCCAGGAAGAGGAACAACCGCCTTCATCAGATGATGCGGAAGCAAATGAATCCGAAGAAAAAGGAACAAAAAAGGAAAAGAAAACCAAAGTAGTCGCACCGATGCCCTCGGCCGGTCTATTGGGCAAAGTCGCATCCACCGGATTATTGACTTCACATCCGGATAATAAAATGCGCTTCGTCCATCCGGTCATCTGCGGGTATTTGGCAGGCCGGGCATTAGCCGGTTACAACGCTGCAGAGATGTTGCTGAACCAGCCGGATTGGTCGGGTAAATATTTAGCCATACACTATCTCAGTGTAAACACAGATATTGGCAAGTTCGTGAAAAGTATGTTGGAATGGTCCCGCTCCCCCATCCAGCGTCCGCTGATCTCCGCCTCGCGCTGGCTGCGCGATGCCCCACGCGATGCCCCCTGGCGCGGAAAAATCATGGCCGCACTGGCCCGTTTATTGCAAACCGAGGGGCTGCCGTCGGCCCTGCGCGGACAGGCGCTGGCAGCCTTTGTCGCCAGCGATGACCCGGCAGTGACAACGCTGTTCAGGCAAATGGTAGGCGCTTTATCGTTTGAAGTCGTCAAGCTGGCCGCGCTGGGCTGTGGAGCGATGCGCGATATCAAATCCATTGAACTCCTGGAAAGTATTTTACATACGCCCAATGCACCTGCGCGCCGGGCTGCCTGCCTGGCTCTGGTCGCCATCGGGACAAATGATGCGCTTGAAATCGTGGCGCGCACCCTGCTCAATGCGGATGAAGAGCTGCGCCAAGCGGCGGCGGAGGCGCTGGCCAATGATCCGGGCGAAGGCCATGCCATGTTAAAGGATGGGGCGACGCTCTCCGATATTCTGGTACGCCGTGCAGTCGTATATGGATTGGCACGCCTGAATGATTCATGGGCCATTGAATTGTTACAGAAGATGCAGGTTGAAGATGACCAATGGTTGGTACGCAATTCAGCCGGCGAAGCCCTCGAAGCACGGAACCTGGCGGAAAATCCGCGCGTACCGCGTCCGCTCAAAACACCTTCCGAAACTCCCTGGCTGATCGAATTCGCGGGAACACAAGGCATCGGCATTACGCCGGGCACTCCGGCCACGGATATCCTCGTCGCCGCGCTGAAGAACGGCAACGAAGAAGAGCGCTTTGGCACATTGCAATATCTAAGGAAAAACCTTACTGACGGCGCGATCATGGGAATTTATCATGCCATGTACAGCGACAACCCTGAACTGCGCGAAGCCGCCTATGCAACCCTTTGGGAAATAGGCGCTTCAGGTTATAAATTACCCGATCCAACTCAATTCGGATTTTCATAGCCATGTTAATTACAAACGCCACGCTCGTCACCTGGGAAACCCCAAATCGCGTCCTGGAGAACCATGCCCTGCTGATCGAAGGCAACAAGATTCAAGCAACTGGCCCCTCTGCAAAGCTGGAGAAGCTATACCCAAAGACAAAGAAATTGGATGTGGGCGGGCAAATCGTCATGCCGGGTGGGATTTGCGCTCATACGCATTTCTACAGCATGTTCTCGCGCGGCATGGCCATCCCCGGTGCAGCGCCAAAGGATTTTCCCGAGATCCTGGAAAAACTTTGGTGGCCGCTCGATAAATCCCTGCTCGAAGAAGATATCCGCTACTCCGCACTGCTCTCTCTCGTGGACGCGATCAAACACGGTACAACCACCTTGATCGAGCACCATGCCTCTCCAAACGCTATTGACGGCTCGCTCGACATCATCGCCGAGGCCGTTGACCAAGCCGGATTACGCGGCGTGCTATGCTACGAAGTCACGGACCGCGATGGAGCGGACAAAGCAACAGCCGGTATTAAAGAAAATATCCGGTTCCTCAAACGCCTCGCAATGAATCCAAAGCCGCGGCTGGCCGGAACCTTTGGCTTGCATGCCAGCCTGACGCTTTCAGGTGCAACGCTGCAAGCTTGCCGGGCCGCATCTCCCGAAGGAACGGGATTCCATGTTCATGCGGCCGAATCCGATGCAGATGAATGGGATAGCATCAACAAATCCGGAATGCGCGTGATCGACCGGCTGCAAAAGCATGAAATCCTCGGACCGAAGACAATTGCCGCACACGGCGTCCACATCGACGCGCGCGAGATGGAAATCCTGGCCGAAACAGGCACATGGGTCTCCCACCAGCCGCGTTCCAACATGAATAACGCGGTGGGGGCCGCGCCGGTCGAATCGATGATGCGCGCCGGGATCAAAGTCTGCCTGGGCAATGATGGGTTCTCAAATGCGATGTGGGAGGAATGGAAGGCAGCCTATTTTGTGCACAAGGTCTGGAATAGGGACCCACGTCGAATGTCGGGGACGAGCGTGGCAGATATGGCCGTGTACAACAATGCCGCACTGGCAAATGTCTTCTTCCCGTCTGCTCCGATCGGTCAACTCGTGCCCGGCGCGGTCGCCGACCTGATCTTTGTAGACTATCATTCCCCCACCCTCCTTTCTTCCGAAAACCTGCCATGGCATATCATCTTCGGATTCCAGCAAAGCATGATCACCACAACCATGGTGGACGGAAAACTATTGATGAAAGACCGCCAATTGCTTACACTTGATGAAGCCGCGATCGCGGCGCGAGCGCGTGAGCTATCCTCCAAAGTATGGAAACGCTATCAGGATAAATTCAAATCATGAACGACTCACCCATTCTTTTATCCATCGCCGTGCTGGGCGGAACCGGCAAGGAAGGCAAAGGCCTGGCATACCGCTGGGCCAGGGCCGGTTATCATATTTACATCGGCTCGCGTACGGAAGACAAAGCCAAAAGCACTGCGGACGACCTATGCAGGATGCTCGACGGGAAAGCGCTCATTGAAGGCTTGAGCAACCGGGAAGCAACGGAGAAGGCGGATATTGTCGTGGTGAGCGTCCCCTATGCGGCTCATCGCGACACGCTGGAATCGGTAAAGGAATTATTGATAGGCAAGTTGTTGATTGATGTAACCGTGCCGATCGTGCCTCCCAAAGTAACGAAAGTCCAAATGCCGCCTGCCGGTTCAGCGGCACAGGAAGCGAAACAAATTCTAGGTGAGGGCGCGGAAATTGCCGCAGCATTCCAGAACATTTCACATGAACACCTTTTACAAGACGAGGAAGTGGAATGCGATGTCCTGGTGACAGGGACGAGCAAGGAAGCGCGCACCGAAACCTTGAAACTTGTCAGTGCGGCGGGATTGATCGGCTGGGATGCCGGACCGATAGAAAACTCTGTTGTGCTCGAAGGTCTGACGAGCGTACTGATCCATATCAACAAACAGTACGGTTCAACACATGCCGGTATAAAAATCACCGGCGTTTCAAGATAATCCGAGGATGAGGCAGATTCCGCAGATAAGAATAACAAAAAATGCGGATTCACGCGACCCGCAAACTTACAGATTCATCGGCGCAGAGATGAAAGTTCATCATCAACCAGGATCACGGGATCAATAAAAACGTGCAGCTTCCTTCGAGAACAATGCCAAGGAAATCTGTGGATGAAATCTTTAACGCTCACTCCCCTACAAGATATCCCTCTCATCTGCCAGGGTGATGATCTGGCGGATATTATTGTGCAATCCCTTGAACATTCCAACATCACGCTGGAAGACAATGATATTTTCGTGCTTGCTCAAAAAGTGGTCAGCAAAGCCGAAGGACGGATGGTCAATCTGGAATCGATACCGCCAAGCCAACAGGCGCTGGAACTCGCCGGTCAAACCGAGAAGGATCCGCGCCTCGTCGAATTGATATTACGGGAAAGCGAATCGGTCGTGCGGACCCGTCCAGGTACCATCATCGTCGAACACAAGCTGGGCTTTATATGTGCCAATGCCGGCATTGACCACTCCAACGTAAGCGGGGAAGGAGAATATGTTTTACTGCTTCCAGAGAATCCCGATCAATCCGCAAACGGGATAAGGGCAAAAATAGAAGCAAAGACAAACAAGAAGATTGGTGTAATGATTATCGATTCGCACGGCCGCGCCTGGCGCATTGGCACGGAAGGAGTCTGCATTGGCTTGAGCGGAATACCCGGCGTGCTCGATGAACGCGGCTGGCTGGACCTGTTCGGTTACACCCTGCGCATCACCGTGGTCGGGGTGGCAGACGAACTGGCCGCAGCCGCCTCGCTGGTGATGGGCCAGGCCGCTGAAGGGACTCCGATTGTGCATGTGCGCGGATTCCCCTATCCGCTGCGCGAAGGGTCGCTCAAGGAATTAATTCGCCCGAAGGAACAAGATTTGTTCAGATGAACAGCCAAAAGGAACATGCGTTTTGGGAGGCAATGGAAAAACTGGCAGTGAGCCATCGTATCGTCATAGACAGGCCGAAAGGCAAATCGCATCCCAACTGGCCGGCAGACCGAATCTACCCACTCGATTATGGCTACTTCGAGGATACATCATCCTCGGACGGCAACGGCATCGATGTATGGCTTGGTTCATTGCAAAGCAAGATGCTAACAGGAATCTTATGCACGTTTGATACACTCAAGCGCGACACCGAGATCAAACTCTTGCTAGGCTGCACCCCGATGATGTGGAAAGCATTCTGGCTTTCCATGGTGAGAACATGAAAGTCCTGTACATTTCCAATCCAGAGGAACAAAATGAAAGCCATGCCTGAAAGCCATCAAGATCTGTTGAAAGATGAAACCAAGTCCTTCGTCTACCTGGCAACCACCATGAAGGACGGTTCACCACAGGTCACGCCTATCTGGTTCGACGTCGAAGGCGAAACCATCCGGATCAACTCAGCAAAGGGACGCATCAAGGACAAGAATATGCGCGCCCGGCCGAAGGTTGCCATCCTGATCAATGACCCGAAGGACCCGTATCGCTATATTCAAATTCGCGGGCAGGTGGTGGAAATCACTGAAACCGGCGCAGATGAGCATATCAACCGGTTGAACATGAAATATCACGACGGCGAGCCATGGAAATATCGCCCGGGGCAGGTGCGGGTCATCTATAAAATCCAGGCCGATAAAGTCTTTGTAGGCGAATAACCGGCATGGATTTGCATCAATTCCTGCGCTCGCGGCGGTCCATTCGACGGTTCAAAGCAGAGCCTGTAGCGGACTCCGTCATCGAACGCATCCTCACTACAGCAACCTATGCCCCATCCGCCCATAACCTCCAACCATGGAGATTTGTGGTGATCAAGAGCGCGGACGTCAAGCCGCGACTTGCTAAAGCGCTGACCGATAAAATGCGCCTCGACATGCATGTCGAGGGCGCACCCGAAACTGAAATCGAAAAGCGCGTGGCGAGTTCCTTGCGTCGCATTGACGAAGCCCCCGTGATCATCCTGCTCTGTCGCGAGATAAGTGATGTTCGAGTGAATACACTCGAAGAGAACATCATGAACATCCAATCCACTGCGCTGGCCGGATTGCAACTGCTACTGGCGGCGCACGCCGAAGGGCTGGGCGGGAATTGGATTTGCTGGGCGCTGTATGCTCAAGAAGCAACCCGTTCTGCATTGGATTTGCCAGAAACATGGGTGCCACAAGCAATAATCTTTATTGGGCAGGCCAATGAAACACCAAAAGCAAAAACTTCAAGATCAATGAATGAGTTGGTCAGAATTATATAACCATGGATAAAGATCCAACTTCAAATCAATTTATAAGGAGGACACAATGGAACACATTGAAATTTGGAAAACACTAAGCATTGCATCGGAATCGAAAGTGCTTCGCATTGGATGTCTACTCCTGCTTTTCGAGGTAGCGACTTTAGCAGGAGGGATTGGAGTCTGGATGATTTGTCATGGTTTTTGGCTAATTGGTTCGCGTCTGGTTATTTATTGGAAGCCTGCCCGCTCCTGGTTCGCAAATATTATTAAAATTCCAGACAAACGGAGTATACAAACACCTCCTGTAACCTGGTATAGATGGATTTATCTAATCTTGTATTTTTCTCTTGGCTTGGTCTTTGTCTTCTTTGGAACCAAGATGTTTGTACAAAACGGTTTCCTAGAACAAAATATAATTTATTGGTTTATCCGGGATGCCACGATAACAAAATGAAAATCGTCGCTCTCGCAGGCGGGGTTGGCGGCGCGAAACTTGTACACGGACTCGCTCAAATCCTGCCACCCGAAGATCTAACGGCCATCGTTAATACCGGCGACGACTTCGAACACCTCGGTTTATATATTTCCCCAGATTTGGATACAGTCTGTTATACATTGGCCGGACTGGCAAACCCGGAAACCGGCTGGGGACGCGCCGATGAAACATGGAACGCGATTGCGAATATCGAAAGACTTGGCGGACCGAATTGGTTCCATCTTGGCGACCAGGACCTGGCAACACATATCGAACGCACACGGAAATTGAAGGAGGGCCGGCCTCTTTCGCAAATCACGCGTGATTTTTGCAAGGCATGGGGAATCAAGCAGACTGTTCTACCCATGAGCGATCAATCCATCCGAACCATCGTCGAAACCGACGAAGGCGAGTTGGCATTCCAGGAATATTTCGTCCATCGAAGATGCGAGCCGCGCATCAAAGGCTTCCGGTTCGAGGGGCTGGATAAAGCGGATGCGCCGCTGGGCCTGCGTAAAGCGATCCAAGCCGCAGATGCCATCGTGATCTGCCCTTCCAATCCGTGGGTCAGCATTGCGCCCATTTTGGCGGTTCTCTCCCCTTATTTTCCGGGAAATTGGATAGAAAGAGAAGGAAGAAATCATATTGTGGCCGTATCTCCGATCATCGGAGGAAAGGCCGTGAAAGGTCCGGCAGCGAAGATGTATCGCGAGCTGGGTATCGAACCCTCCGCGCTGGCCGTCGCGAAGCATTATCAAAACCTGGCAGGCGGTTTTATCCTTGACGTAGTGGACAAGAACCTCGAAGCGGATATTCAGGGCTTAAATATGCATACACTGGTTACAAAAACTTTAATGCAAAACTCAGATGACCGCAGACATCTGGCAGAAGATGTGTTAGACTTCGTCGGAAAATCCCTATGACACTCTGGGCGATTGTCCCGGTCAAACCTTTGCGGCGAGGGAAGTCGAGGCTCGCCGGAACCTTATCCGATGACGAACGGGTGAAGCTAAATCGTCTTTTACTTGAGCACACATTAAACACACTTACTGAAATCAAGGAAGTGGAAGAAGTCTTGGTAGTCAGCCGCGACTCATCTGTCCTGGCATTGGCGCGTGAGCACGGTGCGCGTACCGTTCAAGAGGATGACGGCGCGCCAAATCTAAACACCGCCCTTAAACGCGCAACCGTCGTTGCCCAAGTCTACGCCTCACGCGGCGTATTGATCATCCCCGCCGACCTGCCGCTTTTAAATCATGATGATGTTTCAGCCCTGCTGGCACGCGGCGTGAATCCACCCGTGGTAGTGATTGCTCCCGACCGCCACCAAAAAGGGACCAATGCTCTGCTGCTATCGCCAGCCAATATCATCGAATATGATTTTGGCGAAGGCTCGTTCAAGCGTCATTGTGACCGCGCACAGCAAGCCGGTGCGCGGCTTGAGATCGTAAACATGCCATCCCTCGAACTGGATTTGGATTTACCTGAAGATCTAGAACTGATCCGAAACATCGAGGACGAGCGCCTGGGAAGAAACGGTTGATGTAAATACAAGGTGGGCACAGTAGAGGGGATTACAGGGTTTGATTAAGGATCGTTCCGCTGTACCCCTATGCATTGAATAGCAAATCGTCCCGAAGGTTTCTGCGTTGAGCGACTGACTTCAACCCAAACCTTCGGGACGATCTCTTATGCAACTTACTTGGCTTTTCCCTGATTTGCAACCGCCGCAGCCGCTTTGGCCACTTCCTCCGCATTGCCGAGATAATAATGCGAGAGAGGCCTTAAATTATCATCCAACTCGTAGACCAGAGGAATGCCGGTGGGGATATTCAATTCGGGAATTTCCGCATCCGGGATGTTATCAAGATACTTGACCATGGCACGCAGGCTATTCCCATGGGCTGCAACCAAAACGCGTTTGCCGGACATGATGACCGGCGCAAGGGTCGAATGCCAATAGGGAAGCACGCGCTCCAAAGTGATCTTGAGCGATTCAGTGGCAGGCAATTGAGCCACGCTCAATGAGGCGTACCGTGGGTCAAATTTGGGATGCCGCTCGTCCGTAAGCTCCAGCGCAGGCGGCGGAACATCATAACTGCGCCGCCACACCTTTACCTGGGCTTCGCCGAATTTTTCCGCCGTCTCGGATTTATTCAGACCCTGTAGCGCGCCGTAGTGGCGTTCGTTTAACTGCCAGGCGTTCGTTACAGGGATCCATTCCAGATTCATCTCCTGGAGGGCGATCCAAAGGGTCTGAATGGCGCGCCGCAATACGGAAGTGAACGCCACATCGAAGACATAACCGCCTTCCCGCAGCAGCCTGCCGGCCTGGTGCGCCTCCGCGACACCCTGATCCGTAAGACCGACATCGGTCCAACCGGTGAAGCGGTTTTCCAAATTCCACGTGCTCTGACCGTGACGAAGTAGAACGAGTTTCATCATATGTATCTTCCTTTGAAAATAGGTTCCATCAAAAAAAACATCAGCCGCGCAGCGGGCCGCTGTTTTCATTGAAAGCTGTCAGTAGTTCATCCTTCATTATAGTGGACCTTGAAACATCCTTATCGAACAAATCGTTTAATTCCTCCGGATCGCTCTGCAGATCATACAGTTCAAACAATTCCAAATTCTCGTAACCCTTATAGTACGTAATCTTATAGCCTTGTTTGCGCATGGCCACCGATGCAGTCGAAAGCGTGCCGAAAGATGAGTTAAATTTAGCGTCAACAGAAAATGTGGATCGAAGGTTATCTTGAGAGGTCCCAAAACCTGGAAGCAATAGTCCCTGACTCCAATTGGGAATCTCGCGCCCGGCAATCCCAAGCAGGGTTGGTAGGACGTCCACGCTGTTGGTTTGAGAAAAAACATTCTTTCTGGTTCTCTGACCCGGTGCAGATATCAGCAAGGGCACATGAAGACCCGGGTCAAACATCAATGGAGACATATGACCCACAACTCCCCGTTCAAACATTTCTCCATGATCCGAGGTGAGAATAAAATATGTCCGATCCAACTCGCCATAGGCTTCCAGTGCATCAAGGAAGCGGCCAAATTCCCAGTCTACATTCGCAACATAGGCATCATATTGTTGCCGGTTTGACTGCATATTTTTATCGGTTCTCCGGTTCCCAAGAGGATGATTTGGTTTCGTAGGAGGCGTCCAACCATCTCGTTTAAACATTTCGATGAATTCCTGGCGCGGTGAATAAGGAGCATGAGGCGACCACAAATGAAAATATGCGAAGAAAGGCGGCTGAAGTTGTTTGATCTTTGAGATCAGACCGCTAAAAACGTCGCTGAGCTGGTAATATATTTTATAACCTTCCGAATGGGGAATTCCAAGTGGATAATCATTGATTCGGACTGAACTTAAACGAGAACCAAAAAGCACCCGGTCGATTAACCCAAGAACCAGCGATTTTGGAGGTTCACTCAGATTAGTAAGGAAATCATCGTAGGCATAATAGCTGACCGGCGCATCATTCTTTAACCACGGACCGACCATTTGATCAAGCTTACCAAAGGAACCTGGCGGCAAAAGCATATCAATATTTGAACGAAACTCGCTGAGGAGCAACTCCGCCCAAACATTTTGACCGAAGCCGGCACGGTCATATGACTTTCCCAGGAGCGAAAAAATATTATTCTCCACAAAAGCCGGCGCCACCTGACCTTCCTCGTTAATCGCCCGATGCGTCCACGGATACATCCCGGTCAGGAGAGAAGCCGTGCCGGGTATGGTAAAACTCCCCGCCGAATAATGCGAGTGGTAGACTGTGGACCTCTGTGCCAGCCGCTCGAAATTGGGCGTTGTTTTCCTTCGATACCCATATAATGACAAGTTATCCGCCGACATCGCATCAAAAACAAGAACAATGATATTTGGCGAATTCGTACCCAGTGGACCGGGAGCAATCATCTGCGAAAAGGCTAATGCCGCAGGCGCCATCGCCGCCATCTTTAGAAAATCTCTTCGACTTATGTGTACCATAAAATATCAACCTTGCAACGGTCCACTGTGCTCATTAAAAGCCTTCAGCAGTTCATCCTTCATGAGATTGGAATGCGAAACATCCTTATTGAACAGATCAACCAATTCTTCTGGATCATCCTGCAAATTATATAGCTCAAACGAGTCAGTACCTCTATATCCTTTATAGTAAATTATCTTGAACCCATTCTTTCGCATTGCCATCGAAGCAATGGATAGCCTGCCAAATGATGAGTTCAATTTTGCATCTACGGAAAATGTGGCGCGCGAATCATCTTCGAAGCCGCCAAAACCTGGAAGCAATTGGCCCTCGGCCCAGGCAGGAACGGCGTGCCCGGCAATCTGCAGCAAGGTTGGCAAGATATCGACGCTGTTCGTTTGGGAATGCACATCGTTCCTGGTCTTCTGGCCCGGAGCAGAAATGAGCAACGGAATATGAAGACCGGCATCATACATCAGCGGAGTCGTATGTCCCACAACGCCTCGTTCAAACATTTCCCCATGATCTGATGTGAGAACCAAATAAGTATTGTCGAGCAGCCCCGATGCATCCAAAGCATCCAGAAAACTGCCGAATTCCGAATCCACATTCGCCACGTAAGCATCATACATCCGTCGGGAAGAGTCTAAATTTTCACGCGGGGTGTGGTTACCCAAAGGGTGATCGGGCTTCGCAGGTGGATCCCATCTTTCCTTGGATACGCGCAAAAAATCCTTGCGAGGCGCATATGGAGCGTGAGGCGACCACAAGTGGAAGTACGCCAAATAGGGCTGTTCCAATTGTTTAACCTGTTTCAGAAGTCCGTTAAATACATCTTCTAATTTGTAATAAATCTTGTAATTATCGGAATGTGGAATATCAAATGGATAATCCGCCGTAGACATGGATTTCAGACGAAACCCAAACAACGCCCGGTCAAGCAAGCCAAATACCAGCGATCGCGGTGGGTCGCCCAACCGATCCATAAAATCATCGTAGGCATAATAGCTGATCGGTGTATCTTTCCCGAATAAGAATCCCGCTAACTGATCCCGTACGCTGAAAGCGCCTGGCGACAAATGGACATCCAGACTTGAACGGAATTCTCCCAGCAACAGCTCCGCCCAAACATTCTGACCAAAGCCGGCACGATCGTAGGATTTCCCAAGCATTGAAAAAATGTTCTTATCCACAAACGCAGGTGCAACCTGACCCTCCTGGGTAATGGCGCGATGCGTCCAGGGATATAACCCTGTTAGCAGGGATGCTGTTCCCGATGTGGTAAAGCTCCCGGCTGAATAATGCGAGTGATAAACCGTGGATCTTTGTGCCAGCCGCTGCATATTCGGACTGGTATTCCTGGGATAGCCATATAAAGACAGATTATCCGCAGACATGGCATCGAACACCAGTACAATAATATTCGGCGCATTCGTCCCCAGCGGACTGGGTGTAATCGCCTGCGAAAAAGCCAGCGCCACAGGTGTCATCGCCACCCATTTCAGAAAATCCCTTCGACTTATGTGTGCCATACTTGATTGACCCTATAAAAGGTTTCGAACCACCACAACCACAGCGGACAACAAACTGACAGGCAACGATATAAAGAGAAAGATGACGGCATTCTCGGCAAGAACTTCAACCGCCTTGCGTACAATACGAATCCATCCTGCGAAAAAAGCCAAAACAGCCGCAAGAAGTATTATCAGAGGCAGGTATAAGGGAAAGGTATTGAAGTAAACCGCAGGCTTATTGAAATGAGATTCAAAGATCATAATGGAAATCAGGATCGTTGCTGCGAACACGCTTCCGCGGCTGACAAACACATCACAAAACCACTTCCTTGGAAGAAGAAAGGAGACAACGATCACTCCTAAAAGAACGAGGAAGCTTTCAATTAAATTGGTAACCATGAGATAGCTGAAGATTGCACCGATTTCGCCGAGCGGTAAAAAATCCAGCCAGCTGGGCAATTTCCACAGTGCCCAATAGATCGTCCAGCCATAAACAAGCATTACAATAATTGCGTAAACAGGATAGATCTGGGCCAGACTCGGTAATTTAATTCTGGTAGTCAAACCTTCGGTAAACCTTTCCTTGATTAATTTCAACCACATAGCCAAAGAGATTGGTTAAGAGTTATACACTACGTCTAACGAAAAGTCAACGAGCAAACCTCCCTTGCCCTATTTTCCCGTTTCCCGTAGAATGAACCCATGCCGAACGATGATGTAACGCCCATCCGCCAGCAATACCTGGAAATCAAACGGGATTACCCGACCACTATCCTTTTCTTCCGTCTCGGTGATTTCTACGAGACGTTCGATGAAGATGCCGAGACAATCTCACGCGAACTGGATATTGTGTTAACCTCCCGCCCCATTGGCAAGGGAGTGCGTGCACCGCTGGCAGGCATCCCATATCATGCCGTTGAAAATTACCTAGCCCGCCTGATCGAAAAGGGCTACCATGTTGCAATCTGTGAACAGGTCGGCGAGGAACCGGTAAAAGGACTGTTTTCACGCAAAGTGGTCCGCGTGGTGACACCCGGTACTGTGATTGAACCGGGGCTTTTGCCGGGTGATGCAAACAATTATCTTGCTTCGGTCATTCTGGAAGACAAAATGGCCGCTGTGGCTTATGCCGATATTACCACCGGAGAATTTGCCGCGACCGAACTACCCACCGAATCATTACGGGCGGAATTCGCGCGGCTCCATCCCGCAGAAATCATCCACCCTGATCCACTCCCCCAAAGTTGGGAGAATGGCTTGGGCGAGGAAGTTCATTTAACCCCGTTTCCCGCCTGGCGATTTGAACCCGGGAAATGCGAAGAAACGCTTCTGGTTCACTTCAAGGCCTCAACACTGGAGGGTTTCGGGCTTAAAGGACAAAGCCTTGCCATTCGTGCAGCGGGAGCCATCCTCCAATATCTCAAAGAAACCCAGCCTGATTCACTCAATCTATTAACGGGATTCCGCTTCTACGGTTTAAATGAATTCATGACCTTGGATGCTTCCACGCGGCGCAATCTTGAACTCGAAGAAACATTGCGAGGAGAACGACAAGGCTCATTGCTCGGCACGCTCGATTGCACCGTCACACCAATGGGCAAACGTCTGATCCATCAATGGGTCAGCCAGCCACTGCTGAACATCGAAAAAATCAAGGTGAGACAGGCCGGAGTCCAATATTTCTTCGAGCGCGGGATGGAACGCGCCGAAATGCGCGCTGCGCTCAAGCCGTTAGCCGATCTGGAAAGGCTGGTGAACCGCGGGATGGCAGGCCACGCCCAACCGCGCGATCTGGTGGCAATGCGGGCCACGTTAAAGGAACTGCCCGGCGTAGTGGATGCAATCGGTAAACCGATCCCTGCACTTCCCAAAATTGAACTGGCGGACGAAGAATTGTCGCTGCTTGAATCATCCATTGATGATGATCCACCCGCCACGCTCCAAAACACGGGCATTATCCGACCGGGATATTCGCAGGAGCTTGATTCTGTCATCGAGGCTTCCAAACACGCCCGCGATTGGATCGCCAATCTCGAAACCGTCGAGCGGGAACGAACCGGGATCAAAACATTGAAAGTTGGTTACAACAAGGTCTTCGGTTATTACATTGAAATCTCGCGCGGCGCGGCGGAGAGGGCGCCGGAAAATTACATCCGCAAACAAACATTGGTCAACGCCGAACGTTTCATCACTCCGGAGATGAAGGAATATGAAACGCTCGTGTTGAATGCCGAAGAACGCATCCGTGAGATCGAACTGCGCTTGTTCCGTGAAATTTGCGCAACGCTTTCCAAGTCGGCTTACAAACTTCTGGGAATCGCCCGGGCGCTGGCAGAATTGGATGTGCTGGCCGCTTTGGCGGAAACATCCGCACTGGGAGGCTATGTCTGCCCTGAAGTCATGGAAGGAAGCGAGCTGGAAATCCACGAGGGAAGACATGCGGTTGTGGAGCAAAGCTTGCACGGAAACTCCTTGACCGGTTCAGCGAGATACGTTCCGAACGATGTCATCTTTGAAAAAGGCGAGATTGTGCGCGTCATCACCGGACCGAATATGTCCGGTAAATCCACCTACCTGCGGCAAACCGCACTGATTGTGCTGATGGCGCAAATGGGTTCGTTCGTGCCGGCGGATTCCGCAAGAATTGGACTGGTGGACCGCATTTTCACGCGCATCGGGGCGCAGGATGAAATCCACGCCGGGCAATCCACGTTCATGGTCGAGATGATCGAGGCGGCAAACATCCTGCATCATGCCACCTCCCGTTCACTGTTGATCCTGGATGAAATCGGGCGCGGCACAAGCACGTACGATGGTCTTTCGATTGCCTGGGGAATCATCGAATACATTCACAATCATCCGCATCTGCGCGCCAAGACGCTTTTCGCAACGCATTACCATGAGTTGACCCAATTGGCAGATTTATTACCTGGCGTCCGGAATTACAACGTGGCCGTAACCGAGGCCGACGGCAAAGTTGTATTCCTGCACAAGATCGTCGCGGGCGGAGCGGATAAATCCTACGGCATCCATGTGGCGCAATTGGCGGGACTGCCTGCGCCGGTTATCCAGCGTGCGAATGAAATCATGCATGAGCTTGAAAAAACATCGGGCCGCGGGGTAAACATCAACCCGCACATGGCACAGCAGGCGGCTCTATTCCCGGAGACCAGTCCCCTGCTTGATGAACTCGGCGCGCTGGATGTAAATTCGCTTGCCCCCATCGAGGCTTTGAATAAGCTATTCGAATGGCAAAAGAAGTATTTGAAATAATTGAGCGACCAGAAACGATGATTTCAAAATCATGCCAACGGTCTTTGGAAGTTTTCATTTCCTGTAGAATGAGAATATGGAAACACAGATGAAAGTTGCGATCCTGGCTGGAGGACTTGGCACACGTCTTTCAGAAGAAACCACCGTAAAGCCCAAGCCCATGGTGGAGATCGGCGGGAAACCGATCCTTTGGCATATCATGAACATCTATGCGGCTTATGGATTTAAAGAGTTTGTGGTAGCGCTGGGCTACCGCGGCGATTTAATCAAAGACTATTTTGTAAACTACCACTATCATGAGCGCAGTCTCACCGTTAAATTGAAGAATGGGGAGATCGCCATGCTTGAAGGCAACAGCGAGGATTGGATCGTGCATCTGCTCGATACCGGCGTGGATACCAACACAGGTGGACGCGTGAAGCGCGTAGCGGAATTTATCGGCAGCGAACCGTTCATGCTGACCTACGGCGACGGCGTGAGCAACATTGATATTTCCAGACTGATTGAATTTCACCGTGCTCAAAAGAAGCTGGCGACGATTACAGCCGTGCGCCCCCCTGCCCGCTTCGGTCAAATGGTACTCGAGGATGGCAAAGTCACGCAGTTCAAGGAAAAACCACAAATTGGCGAAGGCTGGATCAACGGCGGTTTCTTCGTCCTGCAGCCGGAAGTGGTCAATTACATCGAAGGCGACCAGACGGCCTGGGAATTCGAGTCGCTGGAAAAGATCGCGGCCGTCGGACAACTCGCCGCCTATCAACACGAAGATTTCTGGCAAAGTATGGATACACTGCGGGATGTACACATGCTGGAAAAGTTATGGCGGGAAGGCAACGCACCGTGGAAGATATGGAACTAAAGCGCGGTTTCTGGCTGGATCGCCCCACATTCGTCACGGGCGGGACCGGGTTGGTCGGAAGCTGGCTGGTGAGGCGTTTAATCGAGGTCGGCGCCGATGTAGTTTGTCTCGTCCGTGATTGGGTGCCGCAGAGCGAATTGGTTCGCACGAATTTAATGGAGCAGGTAAAAGTCGTGCGCGGCGATGTTCGTGACCGCGATACGCTTGAGCGCACGCTCGGCGAATACGAAATTGACACGGTCATCCATCTGGCGGCGCAGACGATTGTCACAATTGCCAACCGGAATCCGCTCTCGACCTTCGAGACGAACATAGCGGGCACATGGAATTTGTTGGAGTCGTGCCGCCGAAACCCGAATGTCAAGCAAATCGTAATCGCCTCTTCCGATAAGGCTTATGGCGATCAGGAAACCCTGCCCTACAGTGAAAACACGCCGCTTCAAGGCCGGCACCCCTACGATGTAAGCAAATCTGCGGCAGATTTGGTCGCGAATACGTATGCCGTCAGTTTTGATTTGCCGGTTGCGATCACGCGCTGTGGAAATTTCTATGGCGGCGGGGATTTGAATTGGAACCGGATCATCCCCGGAACGATCCGTTCGATCCTGCGCGGCCAAAACCCGATCATCCGCTCGGACGGCAAATATATCCGTGATTATTTTTACGTGGAAGACGGCGCGGCAGCCTATATGCTGCTTGCAGAAAAACTGGCAGAACACCCGGAACTCAAGGGTGAAGCATTCAACTTCTCGAACGAGATCCAGGTCACCGTTTACGAGATCGTGGAACATATCCTGAGATTGATGAACTCGGATCTCAAACCGGAAATCCGTAACGAAACTACCAACGAAATTCGCCATCAATATCTCAGCGCCGAAAAAGCGCGGCAGGTCTTGAACTGGCATCCACTTTTCCAACTTGATGAGGGCTTGAAGAAAACCATTGAATGGTATCGAAAGTATTTTAATGATGAACACAAAAGCTGAGGCACTGCGCGCGCAAATCCTTTCACTCACGGCTGATTATTTTTCGGAGGCATTTCCGCGGCGTGAATTTATTCCCGGCGAAAGCAGTGTGCCGGTCTCCGGCAGGGTCTTCGATGAAACCGACCTGCAATCCTTGATGGATTCTTCGCTGGATTTCTGGCTGACTACCGGAAGATTCGCACATCAATTCGAAATTGAATTTGCGCGCTTCTTTCACATGCGCCACGCCATTTTAGTGAACTCCGGTTCTTCGGCGAATTTGCTGGCTTTGACCTGCCTCACATCGCCCGCGCTCGGTGAACGCCAACTCAAGCCCGGCGATGAAGTCATCACGGTTGCCACCGGCTTCCCCACCACCGTTAACCCAATCTTTCAAAATAACCTCGTACCGGTATTTGTAGATGTGGATATTCCCACCTATAACATAGACGCAACGCAACTGGACACGGCGCTCTCGCCAAAAACGCGGGCAGTAATAATTGCACATATGCTGGGCAACCCTTGCGATCTCAACACGATCACAGCGTTCTGTAAACAACATAATCTATGGTTGATCGAGGACTGCTGTGATGCGGTTGGGGCAACCTATAACGACCAACCCGCCGGGAGGTTCGGTGATGTGGCAACCGTGAGTTTTTACCCGGCGCATCACATCACCATGGGTGAAGGCGGCGCACTGCTCACCGATAAGCCAAAACTCAAGAAATTGATCGAGTCGTTTCGCGATTGGGGACGCGATTGCTGGTGCGATCCCGGCAAGGAAAACACCTGCGGCAAGCGCTTCGACTGGCAGTTTGGGGAATTACCGTACGGCTACGATCACAAGTACACCTATTCGCACATCGGCTACAATTTGAAAGCTACCGATATGCAGGCCGCAGTGGGCGTTTCGCAATTAAAAAAACTGCCGGCCTTTATCCAAAAGCGCCGTGAGAATTTCAATTATCTGTATCAAAGGTTGAGCGCACTGCAGGATTTCTTCATTCTCCCGCAAGCGACACCCAACTCGCATCCGTCCTGGTTCGGCTTCCCAATCTACGTTCGACGGGAAGCCGCATTTACACGGGAAGAAACCGTTCACTGGCTGGAGGATCACAAAATAGGTACGCGGCTGCTATTCGGCGGCAATCTCATCCGACAGCCCGCTTATCGGAATCAAAACTACCGCGTCGTGGGCGATCTTAAACGAGCCGACGAGGTGATGCAGCGCGTCTTCTGGATCGGGGTCTATCCAGGCCTGACCACACAAATGCTCGATTATGTTTGCGATATGCTGACGCAAATCTGCGAGACCGCGGCATGACGAAGCAAAACCCTTTGGCATCCGATCTCGATCACGTTCTCGATCATACGCATGACCTGTGGGACGAATTGCGCGGCCAGCAGATCTTTATCACAGGCGGGACGGGTTTCTTTGGCTGCTGGTTGTTGGAAAGTTTTATTTGGGCAAATGAGAGATTGAATCTCAAGGCGCATGCCACCGTCTTAACCCGTTCACCAGAAGCCTTTCAAGCCAAAGCACCGCATCTGGCCGGGAATGAAGCAGTCACTCTGGTCAAAGGCGATGTCCGCACCATTGACTTCCCCTCCGACACGTTCAGCCACATCATCCATGCCGCGACCGAAACCAACCCTTTCAACACACCTCTCCCTTCAAATCTGTTATTCCACGCGAATTTACAAGCGACCGTGCGAATGCTAGAATTAAGCCAACAGTGTGGCGCAAAAAAATTTTTGTTCACTAGTTCTGGTGCTGTTTATGGTAAACAGCCATCAGAAGTAACCCATCTGCGCGAAAATTACAGAGGCGCCCCACTCACTACCGATGGTTTTAGTGCTTACGGAGAAAGCAAAAGAGCTTCTGAATTTCTTTGTGTCGCAACAGCCCAAACATCGAGCTTTGAAGCAAAGATTGCTCGTTGCTTTGCATTTGTAGGTCCGTATCTCCCTTTGAGCGCGAACTTCGCCATAGGCAATTTCATCCGTGATGCGTTGAAAGGCAATGTCATTCACATTCTGGGAGATGGTACACCCTATCGTTCCTACCTCTACGCGGCCGACCTTTCTATTTGGCTGTGGACTATTTTATTCCGCGGCGAAAATGGAGAAGCGTATAACGTTGGCTCGGATAGTGAATTGAATATTGCACAACTGGCCGAAATGGTTAATAGTATTGTGAATCCCAAATGCCAGATCATAGTCGCTCATAAACCCGATATAAGTCATCTGCCTGATAGGTATGTACCATCCATTGATCGGGCAAGACAGGAATTAAGTTTGGATATCTGGATCAAACTAAACATGGCCATTCGTCGGACAGCAGAATGGTTTATGGAGCGCATCAATGATTAAACTATCGGATTATGTTATGGATTTTCTAGTAAAAAATGGAATTTCAGATATTTTTATGGTATCGGGCGGCGGTATCATGCACTTAGTAGATTCGGTGGGTAAGAATGGGCGCATGCACTATTACTGCAATTATCATGAGCAGGCCTGCGCTCACAGCGCAGAGGTATACAGCCGCGTGACTGGAAAGATCGGAGTATGTTTGGTAACCACCGGTCCAGGGGGAACAAATGCACTTTCGGGTGTGGCAAGCGCATGGGTCGACTCTATCCCGATTCTGGTCCTCTCGGGCCAGGTGCGCAGCGATCTGATTGCTGATTACACAAAAATTAGACAAAAAGGGCCCCAGGAAGGGAATGTGGTGGAGATGGCCCGACCGGTCACGAAATATGCGGTCACTCTTCTTGATCCGAAAAAGATTCGGTACGAGTTGGAAAAAGCCCTTTATCTTGCAACCAATGGAAGACCAGGGCCTGTCTGGCTGGACTTTCCACTAGATATACAAGGAGTAGAGATCGATGAGGCAGTTCTTGAACCGTTTATACCTCCTGCAACCAAGGATAGCGCTGGAATTTTGGAAGAACAAACTAGGAAGTTTATCCAAGTTGCATGCGAATCCCGTCGCCCGCTTTTCCTGCTTGGCAACGGCATTCACATCGCTCACGCAGAGAAGCTAGTCGAAGAATTGTTGGAACAAATGCCATTCCCTGTTGTTTTGCCGAACTGTGCCAAAGACCTTGTGCCTGAGAACCACCCAAGGTTTATGGGGGTCTTTGGGACAGCAGGACAACGGCGCGCCAATTTTACCGTTCAGAATGCAGACTGTGTTTTCTTCCTTGCCTCAGGGATTAATATTACGAAGGCAGGCTTCAACTATAAAGGATTTGCCCCAAAAGCTAAGAAGATTCTAGTGGATATAGATGAAGGACAGTTATTTAATCAAGTGATCCAGCCCGATTATGCTATACAGGCAGATGTGCGAGCATTCCTTGCCGAACTTTTGCGTCAAATCAACACCGAGGGGATAAAATTTTTTCCCTCTCCTGAATGGTTCATGGCATGTGCTCGTTGGAAGGAACGCTACCCAATTATTCTGGATGAGTTCTACGAGGATAAAGATCACGTCAACTCGTATGTTTTCATAGATAAGTTATCGGACCTTCTTTCAGCCGAGGATGTAGTGGTGGCCGGGAATGGGATTGACGAAGTCAGTTACTGGCAGGCTTTCAAGGTCAAAAAACATCAACGAACCATGATCAGTGGGAATTGGGGGCCAATGGGCTGGGATTTGCCGGCGGCAGTGGGCGCATGTATTGGGAGTGGGCACAGAACCATTTGCCTGAGTGGAGACGGAAGTTCGCAATGGAATATTCAGGAACTTTTGACCATCAAGCATTATCATCTACCCATTAAGATATTCATTTTTAACAACAAGGGTTATACCAATATTCGACTCACACAGGCCAATTTTTTTGGTCGTTTCGTTGGTGCCGACGAGTCGTCCGGAGTCAGCAATCCTGACTTTGCACATTTGGCCGCCGCTTACGATCTGGCTTACTCACAGATTCGAACCAACGCTAAGATCGAAGATGGTATTCGAACCGTTTTACAAGCCGAAGGTCCAGCCTTGTGCGAACTGAACATTGCCGTTGAACAGGGGATCTCGCCCAAAGCGTCAGCTTTCCGGCGCGAAGATGGTACGCTGGAGTCTCGTCCACTGGAAGACATGGCTCCTTTCCTGCCAAGGGAGGAAGTTTGGCAAAACATGCATTTGTTCGACAAGGAAAAGTACCAGGGAGAGAAGCAGCGATGAAATTCGAAATCGGCGCCCGCACAATTGGAACAGATGAGCCCCCGCTGGTCATTGCAGAAATCGGGATCAATCACGAAGGCAGTTTTGAAAAAGCCATCCGCATGATAAACGATGCTCACACGGCGGGCTGCGAATGCGTTAAATTTCAATCTCATGTCATCGAAGATGAGATGGTACCCAATGATGTGATTCCTGGAAATGCTATCGAGAGCATTTGGAATATCATGAAGCGCTGCGCGTTTTCAGAAGATGAAGAGAGCAGGCTCAAAAGCTATGTGGAGTCAATGGGAATGGTCTATCTGTGCACTCCCTTCTCCCGCGCTGCCGCCGAACGCCTGAAACGGATTAATGTCCATGCCTACAAGATTGGGTCAGGAGAGTGCAACAACTATCCATTGGTAAGGCACATTGCAACCGATGGAAAGCCAATCATTCTAAGCACCGGAATGAATGACTTGGAATCCATCGCACCTGCTGTTGAAATCCTGCGACAAGCGGGTGTTCCGTTTGCACTGATGCATTGTACTTCCATGTATCCCACCCCTTATGAAAAGGTTCGGCTTGGCGGACTTGGCGAACTCGCACAACGTTTCCCTGATGCTGTCATTGGCTTGAGCGATCACTCCATTGGCAATTACACTTGCTTTGCTGCTGTGGCATTAGGTGCGCGAATTTTGGAAAAACATTTCACTTCTGACAAAACCTGGCCGGGACCCGATGTTCCCATTTCCATTGACCCGACCGAGCTGAAAGAACTCATCCAGGGCTCCCGTGCTATTCATGCCGCGTTGGGAGGTGCAAAAACGATCCTGCCCGAAGAAAGGCCGACTATTGATTTTGCGTACGCATGCGTTGTTTCGATACGAGATATCAAGCCGGGAGAAATTTTCTCCAAGGAAAATATTTGGGTGAAGAGACCCGGAACTGGAGAAATCAAAGCTGTAGATTATGATCAATTACTTGGGAAAACAGCAGGTAAAGCTATTCCCAAGAATAAACAACTCAAATGGATCGACATAAAAGAATGAGAACCATCGGCGTCCTTACCACCTCCCGGGCCGAATACGGTATCCTGCGGCCTGTATTAAAAGAAATAGTTGCAGACCCGGAGCTAAATTTGAAGTTGTTTGTGGGCGGTGCACACTTGTCTCCCGAGTTTGGGACTACGGTTGAGCAAATCGAATTTCCTATCACCGAGCGCGTGGAATCCCTGATGTCGAGCGAAACGCCTGAGGGAATTGCCAAAAGCATCGGGATGACTTCCTTTGGCTTCGCACAAGCTTTTGCCCACACTCGTCCGGATATTCTCCTTATTACAGGGGATCGTTTTGAGGCTGCAGCAGTTGCACTGGCCGCAATTCCTTTTAAAATACCAGTTGCCCATTTAGGCGGCGGAGACGTAACCCTTGGCGCATTTGATGAAAGTTTCCGCCATGCTATTACAAAAATGGCGCATTTGCATTTCTGCTACGCCGAAGAGCAGGCTGCCCGCGTTATACAGATGGGCGAAAATCCGGAACAAGTAATCATTACAGGCAATCCGGCGATTGACGGCCTGAATGCCACCTACGGAAAGCCAATTGTCCAAGGCGCATTGGTGGTAATATTTCATCCGGTAACGCTGGAATATGAACTCACCGACGTATATATAGATAACCTTTTGGCGGCCTTGAAGTCACGAACCGAACCTATTGTGTTTATTCTGCCCAATGCAGACACAGCCGGTCGCAAGATCATAAAGAAGATGCGCCGATTTCCCAAAGCACAGGCCCATGCCAACTTATTTCCGCCAATCTATTACGACTTATTGCGCCATGCGGTCGCCATCGTTGGCAATTCATCCTCTGCCCTGATGGAGGCGCCATCCTTTGGCCTTCCAGCTGTGAATATAGGGACGCGCCAGGAAGGGCGTTTGCGCGGCGCAAATGTGATTGATGTAGGCTATTCAACCAATGAGATATTGGACGGCATCGAAAAGGCGCTGAAGTTACTCCTAATAGACACAATAAACCCTTATGGCGATGGACATGCCGCACCGCGCATCGTTCAGGCGTTAAAAAATACGCCATTGGATATTATCAAAAAGAGATTTTATACTCATTACCATGGCTGAATAGCAACATGCTGGTTCAAATAACTTTGCCCCTTTCAAGCAACCAAGGAGTCAATTTTGATTTCAACTTATTCTGATGAACATCATTGTTCTTTAAAGTTTTCTGATGAAGAAGACCGGGTTCTGTTTTGCCATATTGTCCGGCCTTGAAAATTAATCCCGGAGAACCTTCGTGAAGCTAAAGGCAACAACAAATAGCAGACCATGTGCCATTTGTGGCGGACAGAGAAAGCATTTGCTGTTCCAGCAACGCTTTTCAGTATTATCTACGGGCAGTCTGATGGATGGATATGATGTTGTCATTTGTCAAGAGTGCGGATTCTGCTTTGCAGACAACATTCCCGAGCAGGCCGCTTTTGATCTTTATTATCGCGAAATGTCCAAGTATGAACACCAGGATCGCACCGGATTGCCGTCCGAGTTCGAAACTCATCAGTTTCCGGCGCTCGCCCAATTTATTCAGCACCATATGCCTGATCGGCAAGCACGTATTTTGGAAATCGGATGCGCAAATGGTGGATTACTTAACGCACTAAAACAATCAGGTTATCATAACGTTTTGGGAGTAGATCCGTCTCCTGTCTGTGCGCATAATGCTGAACAACTTTATCAAATCCACGTGCTCACCGGTGCGCTCGCAGACATAAAAACGGAGATTGGCCCGTTTGATTTTATTATCCTTGTTGCTGTATTGGAACACATCCGGGATTTGGATGGCGCTTTACAAATACTTCATGACCTTTTATCGCATGCTGGACAACTATATATAGAAGTTCCCGATGCCACGAAGTTCGTATCTTCGCTCGATGCCCCATTTCAGGAATTCAGTATCGAACATATTAATTTCTTTTCCCCGCTATCTTTGGCTAATTTATTGGGAGTTCATGGTTTCACAAGGGTTTCTTCGATGCAGACATCGTATGATCAGACCGATACGCACACCGGGTATGCGGTCAGAATGGTGTTTCAAAAAAGCGCTTCAAACAATAGATTCGACATCACACAAGACCACGACACCGAGGGCGGGCTGAAGAATTACATTGAAGAGTCACAAAAGGTTGAGAATCGCATTCACAACACAGTAAATGAACTGGTGGATAAAGAACAACCACTCTTTGTATGGGGCGCAGGCACGCATACCCAAAGGCTTTTGGCAACCAGCCGTCTTGCGGACGCCAATATAGTTGCATTTGTGGATTCCAATCCAAACTACCAGGGCAAATTGCTGAACAACATTCCCATCCTCCATCCCAATCGTTTAATTGGAACCAGGGAACCAATTCTCGTTTCATCCAGGATTTTTCAAAGCGAAATTGTCCATCAAATTCGGCTTGAGCTTAAACTTGAAAATGATATATTCACTCTTTACGAGGACTAAATGAAAAAAATTTCCATCGTCACAAGCTGTTATAACGAGGAGGGAAATCTTCCCGAGCTATACAAGCAACTCATGGAAGTCGTTAAGGAATTTGAAGGCAAGTATACTTATGAAATAATCATTGGTGACAATAATTCAAGCGATCGTTCGCCTCAGATTCTGCGTGAGTTGGCAATGGAAAATAAAAACGTAAAGGTTATTTTTAATTCCCGCAATTTTGGGCCGGATCGCTCCGGTTATAACGCAACCATGCAAGCGTGCGGCGATGCAGTTGTGACCATGGCGTCCGACCTCCAAAATCCACCGGCGATGATTAAGGAGTTTGTCGAGAAATGGGAGCAGGGATATAAGATTGTAATGTCCGTAAAAACCAGCAGCAAAGAGCCTCTTATTATCTATTTTTTGCGCACCGTCTATTACAAACTATTGGCTGGGCTTTCAGAGGTCAAACTTATTTCTCACTTTACCGGGTTTGGGTTATACGACCAACAGGTTATCCAAATTCTGAGGAATCTGGAAGACCCTTATCCTTATTTCCGCGGGCTAATAGCCGATATTGGGTTTGAACCGGCGATCATTGAATTTACCCAACCGGCTCGCAAACACGGTAAGACCAAAAGCAATTTTCTCTACTTGTACGAAGAAGCCATGCTTGGCATCACCAGCTACACTAAAATTCCTCTTCGTCTTGCGACGTTTATAGGCTTTATTGCAGCATTGCTCAGTTTTTTGATCGGTTTGTTCTATCTTGTCTATAAACTAATCTTCTGGAATAGCTTCACCGTGGGCCTGGCTCCGGTCGCCATTGGTTTGTTCTTCTTTTCTTCGATCCAACTCATATTTTTAGGTGTGATCGGCGAATATATTTCCATGATTTATATTCATGTGCTGAATAGACCCTTGGTTTATGAAAAAGAACGGTTGAATTTCTAACTTTGCCAGATAACAACATTACCGCAGGCACAAATAACAGCGCGCCCGAAAGCCAGCCCGCGCAGAACAAACGCGCCCCCTGGATATTTTTATTTGCCATCACTTTAGCAATTGTTTTGCTTTATTTGACCCTGCGCGGCTTGGATTGGCGTTCCTTTTGGAACACAATCCGGAATGGAAACTACGAACTCCTTCTGATTACCATTCCAATTGCAAGCCTTAACTATTTTATCCGAGCCACACGCTGGAGCGTGTTAATTCGGTCGGAGAAAAAGGTTTCCGTGATTTCTATCTTCTGGGCCAACATGGTCGGCTACCTGGGAAACTCCTACCTACCCGCCAGAGCTGGAGAATTGCTCCGTTCGGCTTTTCTCGGGAGGGAAAAAGGATTGGGGGTAAGTTTTGTATTAGCCACTGCCCTCACCGAACGGGCGTTGGATGTTGTCGCCCTGGTCATCATTGGCTCGCTTGCCCTGCTTGGGCAGGGTGCCATTCCTCCCGAATTGCAAAATGCGGTGCGCATCACCGCATTGATTGGCTTGGTTGGGCTGGTTATCATCCTGGTCATGCCGCATCAGGAAAAATTGGCTTTCAAGATTTTAGGCAAACTCCCATTGTCGGAAAAGCTCCAAACCGTGCTAAGCAAACAGTTGTCCCGATTTTTGACTGGGATGCGATCTCTTCAAAATACAAAACGATTAATCACCTTCATCACACTGACCATTGTCATCTGGCTGGTGGATGCACTCGCAAATGTGATCGGCGTGCATATCATCGGGCAAAGCTTGAATATCGGCCAGGCATTGATCCTTCTGGCTGCGCTTGGACTATCCAGTGCCATTCCATCCACTCCCGGCTATATCGGCGTCTATCAGTTTGTGGCAGTTACGGTGCTTGTCCCATTTGGCTTCTCAAAGCCGGATGCCCTTGCCTATATTATCATCGGCCAGATACTAAACTACCTGGTTATCACGTTTTGGGGTCTCATCGGTTTGTGGCAGATCAATAGAGTTCATCAGGGGCTTGGGATTTCAACAAACGATATTCCAGCCGAAAACCACAACCACTCCATCGAGTCAGGATAAGAACTTATGCTGAACAACTTCACCCTACAGGATATATTCGGCGCATCCCTGGCCTGTGCATTATTCGCCCTGATCTACGTTGCGCCGGGGTACGTGCTCGGATGGCTATTGGATCTCTTTGACTTCACGCGCCGATCATCCGCAGTACGTTTTCTGATTGCGATTGTTCTCTCGGTGGCGATCAGCCCAATCATCCTGTTCCTGGTTTATCACTTCACATCCGCAAAAATAACCATCCTGTTCTTGTTAGTGATAGGCATTGCTTTTTCAATAATCCTGCTTAAATCCAAATATGCAACCCTTCCATATGAGGCAACGAGTTATTATCGAACCGCCCTGCTTATTGCCGTTGGCTGGATCATATTTGCGATTCTTTTTATCGTGGATATCCAATGGGGAGACCGACTCTATTACAATGTCATCTCCTACGACTTTACCACCCGCGTAGCAATCATCAATGCCATAACACGGAGCGGAGTTCCCCCGATCAATCCAAGTTATTATCCCGGATATCCGATCCATCTGACCTTCCTCTATTATTTTTGGTACATCCCGTGCAGTCTTGTTGCGCAAATTGGCTCGCCGTTCATCAGCGGTTACACAGCGATGATAGCAAGCGTGGCCTGGTGCGGCTTGGCGTTAATGGCAACCATCGCTTTGTACCTGCGCTTGAGAAATCCAGCAGGTGGAGCAACCACATGGAAATCGTCCCTGCTGGGAATCGGTTTATTACTGATCAGTGGCTTGGATTTCATTCCAGCCCTGACAGTGATGATTTCAACACGCTTAAGCAATGGCTATGCGTATCTCGACGGTGATATCGAGCATTGGAATGAACAAATCACGGCCTGGATCGGCTCGGTAACCTGGGCGCCGCACCACGTCGCAGCGCTGATCGCCTGCCTGGCAGGTGTGATGTTGATCCATTCCGTCCGGGGCCGGGGAACCTCCAAACAAGTAAAAGCCGGTCTGGTCGCCGGGCTGGCATTCGCATCCGCGGTTGGCTTATCGGTCTACGTGACCCTGGTTTTTGTGCTGTTCTGGGGTATATGGATGATCGTTCTATTTTTCCAAAAAGAACGTTCACTGAGCTTCATCATGGGATTGGCAGGGATCATTGCCCTGATTGCCGCCAGTCCGTTCCTGGCTGGACTTGTCGGCGGGAACAATTCAGGACTCTCCAGCGGAATCCCAATCGCTTTCTCAGTACGAATGTTTCTGCCTGTCTACATTTTTATTTCCACCTATCCCACACTCCTTCTTAACCTGATCTACCTGCTGGTGTTACCGATAAACTATTTAATGGAGTTGGGCTTCTTCCTTATTGCAGGCATCCTGTGGATTCAGCAGCATCAAAAAATGGATTTGAAACAAAACCCATTCTATTCTTCAGAGATCATCCTGCTTGCCATCACAATATTCATTGGTTCCTTCCTCCGATCAACCTCCATAGGCAACAACGATTTTGGTTGGCGCGCTTGGCTGGCGGGTCAATTCGTTCTTCTCATTTGGGGTATTGATGTTTTGAATCGGCTTCCCCCTCATGTCTGGGAAAAAACAAAAGGGAATTCAAATCCCAACTCGCGGATTTCAGGGCAATTAAGGATATTACTTGTTTTAGGTCTGCTCACAACCATCACAGATGTTCTCCTTTTACGAACGTGGCCCATACTAGTAGATGCCGGAATCACCGGTTTTCCAAGCAGTCTCAGTTCGGATACCCAACTGGGGAAAAGAACCTTCGCGGCGAGATTGGCCTACAACTATATTAACCTCAACACGCCTGAAAATGCCCTCATCCAGGATAACCCCGGCGATATAATGAATCGTCCAATTGGATTGTATGCCAACCGCGCCATAGCCATTTCAAGCCATACGGCATATGGCGTTCCGTTACAGGACTTCAACTACCGCGTACTTTTGATCTCAAGGATATACGACAGTTCAAGTTGGTCAGAAATAGATCAAATCTGCGCCGCCAACAGCATCGATATCATCGTTGCCACCGATATTGACCTTATCTGGAAAAACATCCCCGCCTTGGAACAGGAACGAAAACCGTTTTACCAGAATTCTTATTACACTGTCTTTATGTGTGGAAATGAATTTCCACACTGAATATTTGAAAAATTAATTCACGGATTTCGCAACATCAGTAATTCATCCGCGCTAAAAATATAATAGGCCTCCGATCATCCGGAAGCCTATTATTATTTGTATTGACTTATTGCTGAAGGGTGGGTGCCGGCGCCTTCGAGCGCATGACTGCCCATGCCAGTACGGCCAGCAGGAGGACTGCAACAGCCCATACGATGTAGAGAGTTGGGCCTGTCGCACCTGCATACTTGACGATGATCGGCGCAATGATCACAGAAACCAGGTTGACTACTTTGATCATCGGGTTGAGCGCCGGACCGGCTGTATCTTTGAACGGGTCGCCCACCGTATCGCCAACCACGCTTGCCATGTGCCGTTCCGAACCCTTGCCGGTATTCTTCTTTGGATTCTTTGGCTCGTCTTCGATCAACTTCTTGGCATTATCCCAAGCGCCGCCGGAGTTATTCAGGAAGACCGCCAGCAACTGGCCGGAAACAATGATGCCCGCCAGGAAACCGCCCAAAGCCTCCACTTGAAGCAGCAAGCCGACCACAATGGGGGTCACAATGCCAAGCAGGGCCAGGGAGACCAATTCCTTCTGGGCGGCGTTGGTTGAAATATTAACGGCTTGTTTGTAATCCGGTTTGACCTTGCCTTCCAATACGCCGAGTTTGAATTGTCGGCGGACTTCCAGCACAATCAACGAAGCCGCACGGGAAACCGCCTGAATGGCAAAAGACGAGAAGAGCCACGGCAGCGCCCCGCCGATCAACATGCCCACGAAAACCTGCGGGATGCTCACGCGGATGCCGTTGGCCAGGGCTATCGGATCGATCTTGGACACATCCGTAATGAACGAACCGAACAAGGCCACCGCCGCGATGACTGCCGAACCGATGGCTACACCTTTGGTGATGGCTTTGGTGGTATTACCGACCGCATCCAAATCAGCCAATACCTGTTGGGCATTTTTCGTATTCTTGTCCGTTAAACCCGACCAAGCCATTTCACCAATGCCATTTGCGTTGTCGGCAATTGGACCAAAAGAGTCCATCGCCACGTTATTACCGGTCAAAGTCAACATGCCGATGCCGGTCATCGCCACGCCGTACAAAATAAATGTGGTTTTGCTGGCGGCATCCGCACCGGGGATGGTGCCGAAGATAAAGATGGAGGCAACGATGGTAAGGGCGATGACAAGCACCGACCAAACCGAAGACTCAAAACCCGCGGCAATCCCGTTCAGGATCAGGGTGGCCGGGCCGGTATCCGCTGCCTTCTTGATGTTGTTTACCGGCGCGGCATGTGTGCCGGTAAAATATTCAGTTAAGCGATCAATCACGATCGCCAGCAAAACGCCCACTGCCACTGCGGTGGGAGTCCGCCACCATCCGCCAAGAGCGGGATCATGCAAGTAGAAGAAACCTGCGACAAAGAACAACACAGCCGAG
>Ga0182027_10001115_pt1 | contig 45214 bp, 64 predicted proteins | sample 712E1DmetaG_FD_121300 | JGI IMG/M metagenome (GOLD analysis project Ga0182027, IMG submission 121300) | Permafrost microbial communities from Stordalen Mire, Sweden - 712E1D metaG (Illumina Assembly) | ecosystem: Environmental > Terrestrial > Soil > Wetlands > Permafrost | place: Sweden...
AATTGGAGCAATTGAAAGTTTCGGAATTCTGAAATGATCCGATCAATAAAACAAAAATATTGGTCGGGGTCGGGGTCGGGGTCGGGGTCGCGGTCGCGTGCGCGGTGAGGAAGGGTTTATGAGTTTGTTCGGTTATTGAGAAAACTAAGAAGGTCAAAATGACACGCGAAGAAGCACTTGAACTCTTTTGTAAATCAATAGATGGCCGGGCTGCTAGTGTAGCAGATATGTTTTATGCCGGATGGGATGCGGGGAGGAAGCAGGGGATTGAGGAAGCTGCCAGAAAAGCTAACGGATGCCGTGGCGGTGAGTTTGCGCGTGCAATATCAAGACAGATCCGCGCTCTTTTGGAGGAGAAATGAATAAAAAGCACGATTGGAAAGACTATACTCAATTTTATTACGACGAAAACGGAACTAAATGGGTTTTAGAAGACAACGCGCAATCCGCCATCTCCGCGCTCAAAGAGCATAAACGGCTATTATTTGAAGCAAACGGCAGACTGTTAGAGGAAAAAGAATCGGGGTTATGGGACCATAATCACCCGATAAGGAAAGAACTCGAAACCCTGAGGGCTAACTTTAATATCGTAAATAAAACTGCAACTGAATTAGCCTATGATCTTAAGAAGGCGCGGAAAGAACTCGAAACCCTGAAGGAGCTGGACCGCGTGCATTGCAGGAATTTGGATAAGGCTATCGGGGCACTTAAAGACATAGACGATATTTGCAATTTTGGGTGGTCAGACACCAAGACGTGTCATCCAAAATGTAAGTCGTGCACAGCGCGAGACGTTCTCGCCGAGATCGGGAAGGATAACAAATGAACAAAGGAGTAATAGTGCACGAAAATTTCCTTTCGCCCTTTCATGCACCGTCGCCCGCATATGCACGCTAAGTAGTAGTGCACCGTGCTTAAACGGTACAAACAGAACAAACGCCAAATAACATATGGAGTCGTAAAAATGAAACAGCATAAAACATTCGATAAACCTCAAACGCCGCCCCTTCTTACGCCTGACGAAGTGGGGCGAATTCTCAGCGTAAACCGCCGAACGATTTATACACTTATCAGGACGCGCCAACTCGCTGCCGTTAACGTAGGCCATCGCCTACGGGTTTTTAAGGAAGACCTATTCGCCTACCTCGAACGCAGCCGAGCCAAGGGAGCGCGCGAGGCTTGTGTAATGGCTACAGAACAATAACTGGGTTGAGGTCGCCAAGTCCTTCGGGGATGACTGGCGGCCTTGCTCTTGGCGAGCGGAAAGGTTCACGTTTTCACTGGCTTGCCAATTGTCGAATGTTGAGATCGCCATAACATTCCTTTGGCGATCTTGTTTCTGGGAAAGGGTAGCAAGATATGACGATAAGTAGCTGCTTTTATTGTCAGGCGTGCGGCCAAATGAAACCCATTATTCAACAGCAGCAGCATCATCGATTCAGACAAACTAAGTGGGCAAAAAAACTTTATGGAAACTTGATCCACGACTCAAGAAACATTATGATCGTTTGTGCCGATTGTCATGTGGGGCATCAATCTACGAAGATAGAGTTCTGGACTGAGTTGGAATTCTGCACGGCACTAGGCATTGAACCCAGATCAAAGCTATCGCTAAGGAGGTTTGTTTGAAATATATTTTGATTCCAGCCTTATTAGTAGCCATAGCGTTTTGTGTCTGTTTATTTCGGTGCATGAGATGAGTTACTCTTTTCTGTTTGAAATCCCAGGGCTTCCTCGCATGACCAACCCCTCGGGTAGAAAAATGCACTGGGCAGTGCTGGCAAAAGAAAATAGACACTGGAAGGCAATGGTAAACCTAATGGTCTGTGGCCATCGCCCCAAAGCGCCCCTTAAACGCGCCAGGCTGACCCTCACGCGGTTTAGTTCGGTATCCCCGGACTCCGACGGCCTGGTCTCTGGATTTAAGAGAATCATAGACGGCCTGGTCGCTTCAGGGGTATTGGAGAATGACCGATATGAAAATATTGGAATGCCTCAATATTTATGGCAGAAGGAAGCTCCAGGACGGGGAAGAGTTCATATTAAAATCGAGGAGATAGTATGATTTGTGCAAACTGTAAAAAATCATCAGAGAATCTACTAAACAGTTTTACTAGGCTCGAGCGATTACATCTGCTGGCCAGCGCCGCAGCCATGGCCAGAAGCATAGACCAAGGACCAGCCATGGACAGAGAGATAAGCAGCAGTGTTGTAACAAAGCGTCTCATATCGTTTCCGGAACAAGAGCAGCAAGCCCTTCTCGAATATCTCAAAAGAGCTGTAGGCGTAGAAATCAAGCTCGGTAGCTGTGCACACGGAATTCAGATAATCTCATAAAATATCCTTGACAAATAGCCTTTGACTCACCCTTTCCGGAGAGTTATCATCAATTCATGATAGATTCTGTCGCTCCGGAGACAAAAGATATAGGCGGGAGACCGCGAAAATCATTCGACTGGAACCTAGTCGAATCCCTCGCCATAGCAGAATCAACAGTTGACTTCGTTGCGGAACGCCTCGTTATTAAAGAGAAAAAAGTAATATCTAAGAACTCCATAGCTGCAAAAGTAAAGCTTATAGAGCGGCGCATTAGAGAGAAATTCGACTGCACATATGTCGAGTACCGAAGTAAAAAGATTGAGAACAAGCGGATTCAATTAAGGGACTGGCAGTGGCGGGCGGCTCGAGGCGGGAATATTACAATGCTTATCTGGCTAGGTAAGCAGTATTTAGGGCAGAGCGACAAGCTAGATCAAAGCGTGGAGCACTCTGGAGAGATCTCCGCAGGAAAGATCAGTCAAGAGAAGATGGACAAGATTTTAAGCGACCCAGAATCAACCAAACTTGCGCAAGAGCTTGCGATCAGGCTAGCCGGCGCAAACAGTGAAGGAGATGGTATAAATGGGAAAGATTTATAAACACAGCCTTAGGCGGGACGTAGCCCAAGACCACGTTCACGCGCTACCCGATGGCCGGATGACCGAAGGAGTTTTATATAAACCGAACGCTAATCAGCGCGCAGGGTGGCACAGCCATCTGTATGAGCATGACGGAATGGTTTATGAGTCGGATGCACGCTATGAAGATGGAGATCATGTGCATCACGTGCATGAGTTTGGAGGAATGACGAGCGCACCGCTTACCGGCGTTCCCACCGCATATCCAAAACATAAGGGCGAAGAAATGGGCAGGATGGACGCAGCAGAGGAAGAGGTCCGAGCCGTGATAGGAGACGTGGACGAGGGTAGGTGGAATAAGGCAAAACAGGCATCAGAACGGACCCTTGGCGTTCAGAAGTGGCCATTCATAGTTTGGTGGTATCAGCAACACGGTAACAACTGAGAATAGAGAAAAATGAGCGATGCCAATGCTCTCATTGGCCTAACGCCCAGAGAGATTGAAGGATTAGTAATAAAAATGCCCTGCTCCTTCGCTAGTTACGCGAGCGGTGGGAGGTGGCTTCCTTATCGGTGGATCCAGCATATATCTAGGCGAGTTACACCAAAAATAAACGAAGGAGACGGAAGGTTCTTAATAGAAGCGCCACCTCAACACGGCAAGTCAGAGTTTATATCTCACTGGTTGCCTACGTGGTACTTAAAGAACAATCCGAGAGGAAAGGTTATTCTGGCTTCATATGCAAGCACATACGCCGAGAAATGGGGAGCAAAGGTTCGAGAAGAGCTTACGCTTAACCCACGCTGTGCTATCCCAATGCGTACTGACACCAAGGCCAAAAGCAGGTTTATGACCAAAGAGGGCGGTTACATGATCGCCACGGGTATCGGAGGACCCATCACGGGCGAAGGCGCAGACCTTCTTATTATTGACGATCCGTTTAAAAACTACGAAGAGGCCATGTCCGAGAGGATCCGAGAGCGAAACTCGGACTGGTATCGATCGGTGTGCCGCACACGACTACAGCCAGGCGCAACCGTGGTCATTTTGCATACCAGGTGGCATGAGAACGATTTAATCGGTGAACTAAACGCCGAGGGTGGGTGGGATCGAATACGCTTTCCGGCGCTTGCCGAGGAAGAGGGGGATCCGATTGGGAGGAAGCCTGGAGAGGCGCTCTGCCGAGCTAGATACGACGAGGCTGCGCTTAATGCCCTTCGGGTAGACCTAGGCCCTATGATTTGGGAAGCCCTGTTTCAACAGAACCCGGTAGCGATAGGCGGAAATATCATTCATGGCGATTGGATTAAGAGATACGATGCATTGCCAAAGGATATGGACGAGATCGCTATATTTTCTGACCTAACTTATCAAGAGGGCCAGGAGAATGATTTCGCAGTAATCGAGGCATGGGGCCGGCGCGGGGCAAACATATACCTGATCACGCAGATCCGACGACAGATGGGGTTTAAGGACCAAATGGATGCAATTATCCGGATGAAAGAACGATACCCAACGGCCTATCACGTTGAGATCGAAGAGGCGGCAAATGGCGCGGCCGTAATCGAAATGCTTAAACAAAAGATACCTGGAATCTATCCCAATAAACCGAGAACATCCAAAGAGGCACGCCTTAATGCAGTAGCTCCTATTTATCAGGCCGGGAACGTGTGGTATCCAAACGAGCATACTAATCCATGGGTAAAAACAAACATAACCGAGGTAACAAAATTTCCGAGATGGAAAAACGACGATACAGTTGACGTCGCTAGTATGGCCGTGGGACATTTCGGAAGGTTCTGTTCTTCACTCCAGAGGCTTGCCGCTTTAGGCCGAAGGTGAGAAAGTAGAGAAACATGGCAAAAATAACTTCGATTCGTAATGGTGTTAAACGCGGTCCAATCGAGCGCAATCAAAAGCGCACAGACGGCTGGTCAAACTTAATTACGCTTCTCGGCACTACTCTTGATAAACGGGAGCACGCGCACTTACGCTGGGACCACAGGGAACCAGAGTTCTATGAGCAAATGTACGCAGGCGGAGGAATTCCTGCGCGCATCGTTGATCTTATTCCAGAAGAGTCTTTAAGGCACTGGGTTGACTGGACCGGAGTTGATAAGGACAAGTATGAAGAGATTAACGATCGCTGTGAACACTTAAACGTGCGAGACGCGCTTGCTAAGTCTTGGAAATGGGGAAGAGCTTACGGCGGAGCAGCATGTCACATTGTCACTGACACGATCGACCCTGCCTCTCCGCTTCAGGTTGGAGAAAAAGTTATCGGCCTTCGCGATCTTTCCCGATGGGACCTGCGCGTATTAACCACAGATGTAGAGTTTGATTTTGGATCTCCTAATTGGGGGCATCCACGAATTTATTATTTAAACGTTCAGATGGGATCGCAATATAAAGGCTATCCGATTCACTGGACTAGGATGCTTAGGTTCGACGGACAGCTAGTTCCTAGAAGGACATATATCCGAAATAATTACTGGCATGATTCGATTTTGAATCGGCTTTATAACGCTATCCGCAACTACGAGATTTCAAACGATGCAGCGGCGGCCTGTTTACAGGACTTCAACGTTGACGTGTTTAAGATGAAAAATCTAGCGAACCTTGTAGCTAGTGGACATGAGCATATAATCAAGGATCGCATTGAGATCATGCAATATGCGAAGTCTGTTATCAACGGAATGCTTATTGATTCAGACGAGGAGGACTACGAGAACAAAGGCAGAAATATGACGGGCGTGGCCGAGCTACTCGTACATCAAGCCAACAGATTAGTTGCCGAGACGGACATACCACACACGAAGCTTCTAGGGGAAAGCCCGGACGGATCTAATGCCACGGGTAACTCCACCTCTCAACAGTGGTACAACTTCATAGCCACCGAGCAGGAGAACTATCTAAGGCCCAAGCTTAAGCGCCTTATCCAAATATTATTCCCAGATATTCCTGATCTTGGATTCAAGTTTAAATCCCTGCGCGTGCTAGATGATAACGAGAAGTCAGATCTGCGATTAAAAACTGCTCAGACCGATCAGATATATCACGATATGGGAGCGCTAGATGCTACCGAAATCACCAACTCACGATTCGGCGGAGACGAGTGGACAATGGAAACCACGCTGGACAAGGAAGGAAGAGAATCAGGACTAATCGTTCCCGGCCAGCAACCGATGGAATCAGGAGGCGAAGAAAATGAGCCGGACGAAGCCAAACACGTTGCGGGAGAGCAAGCGCCGGAAGGCAAGTCAAGATTCTCGAGCACAAGCGGAACGGGAGAAAAAGAAGAGGAGCCAGGAGCTTCCGAAACCGAGCCGGGACATGATATGCGCGGACATGAAGGCGAGGGAAAGGATATCTCTGGGGTTCCCAAGGAGAAGCACCCTCAACCCAAAGACTCGGTAGAGGGGCAGGGCATCGGCGAGGTATTCTCTGGAATGCTTAAGCCAGGAACAGAGTTCGATCTTAAAAACGAGGAACACATAGTTCCAGATGGTAAAAAACCAGAGAGCACATTTATAAGCCAGACCATGAGCGAACCAATGAGAGATCCTCGTACCGATCCACACATCAAAGGTCCGGGAATTCCAAGCCATAATCGCACAGTGCTTCCAACTCGAGGAACGGGATTAATAGCGCCGAGCGGGTTTGATTTCGAGAAGGATGCAGGTAAGAAGGGCGCAATCCGAGAGCAGACGCCAACCGCAGCAAGCGGGGGATCCACGTACGTTGTTGAAAAGAAGGACTCAGTAGAACCACAACGCCGACGAGCGGCTACGATTATTGTCCGAAAGGACGATAAATTCCTGATGGGCACAACCAATAAGAACGGTCGATGGACTCTACCCGGAGGAATCGTTGAGGATAATGAATCCATGCATCAGGGCGGCATCCGAGAGCTTGCCGAGGAGTCGGGGCTTGAAACAAAGAAACTAAAGTTTGTTGGTAGCCGGCTAGTTGAAAGCGCGCTGGGTAAGCCATACGAGGTAGCAATTTATGAAGTCAATGCGCCGGAAGGCTTTAAGCCGACCACGAAAAACGATCCGGACAAAGAAGTTGCCAGGTGGGCGTGGCACCCGACTGATAAACTGGATAAAGAGGTTCTGGCAAATCTTAAACACCCCAATAACGTGGCACTAGATCACATGGGGCTTTTAAAATGATTGATCGATGGGAAGAGATGTGCATCCTGTTGTTTGGACTACTTATTATTATGGCCTACTTAAATAGACTGCCATGAAGTTCACACGCAAGCCGAAAATCCTTCCGAAACCAGTAGCTCCTAACTCAGCAGAGCGCGACTACTTACGCTACATTAATAAATACGTCAAGCTATATATTGATCTAATGCGCACAGGGCTTGAGGAGATTATTCCGGATTTAAAAGAGACGGCCGGAAAGGAGATGCCGCAGGTTCGTATGGACGCAAACGTCGAGTCGCGGGTTAGGAAACTGTTCGACAAGATCCAGGCGCAACTAGATGATTCTTTTTCGGATGCGATGCTTCGACGATGGGCGAAAAACATGGTTGGAAATGTCAATCGTAACTCTAAAAAAAATACAACCAGAGCAATTAAGGCAGGATATAAAAAGACGGGAGAGGTTCCTAACTTCGAGCCGCTCATGCAGGACGGAAAACTTTCTCCATACTTCGAGAACGTAGTTGACGAGAACGTGGGATTAATCCGCAGTATTCCATTGCATAGGCTTGAGCCGTTTAAAAATCAGCTAGTTGCGGTGATCACTAAAGACAGGTCTTACTCAGAGATTAAGAAAATAATTATTAAGCACTTCGGCGCAACTCGCGCGCGCGCAGCGCTTATCGCTCGAGATCAGGTTGGAAAATTAAACGGGCAGTTGAATAAATATCGGCAACAGCAGCTCGGGGCGAAAAGATATATTTGGAGAAGCAGTGCAGACGCTAGAGAGCGAAAGGATCATCGAAGGCTTAACAACACGGTGCAGCTATGGTCTAGGCCGCCGATTGTAAACAGAAGCACGGGAGAACGCGGGCATCCTGCCGACGATTATCAATGTCGCTGCTGGGCGGAAATGGTCTTAGAGGACATATTAGAATGAATCTTGATGATTATTCGATAATCTGTCAGACTAGAAAGAACGCATGAAAATTCAACGTCGCGCCTTACGCTTTGATTTGGGAGAACTTCGAGAGTCATCGCGAACTCCGCAGGGATTCCTCAAGGTGCCGGGCTTTGCCACGCGGGTCGGAGTATTCCCTTACATGGACGGTTCTGGCAAGATTCGGCGTGAGCTGCGTCATCCCGATGACGTATTCGACCCAAAATCTTTAGAAACTCTTAAATATGCTCCTGTTACCATCGAGCACCCTCCAGAGATGATTAATCCCGAGAACGTGGATCAATATCGAGTGGGACACACTACCGAGCGCGTTGAGATCCAGCAAGACAAGGTTGACACGGACTTGATTGTTGAAAGCAAGGAAGGAATTGACGCGATCGAGAAGGACGGAATCCGGGAACTTTCAAGCGGATACGCAGCGGACATAATCGAAGAGGAAGGCGACTTTAATGGCGCGCCATACGACTATCGGCAAGTAAACATTCGATATAATCACCTTGCAATGGTGCGTAGAGGTCGGGCTGGACCGGAGATAAGAATGCGGTTAGACTCAGCAGACGCCGTTATGCAGAACGAAGGAATTTCAGTACCGATGGAATCAGAGTTTTCTCAAGAGCCAAGCACAAACGATTCAGAGCAGAGACCTGGATCCGAGAATGCTATAGGCGAGCCAGAAGTTAAGCAGCTTGTAATATCAGGCCGGGAGGTTGAGCTGCCCTCCGATGTCGCCGACACGGTTCAAGATTATATTGACCGCTTCGACGAGATGCGTGCCAAACTAGCTCAATTGGAGGATGAAATGAAAGCAAGCAGAAAAGACGCCGACATCAATCAGCCCGGCATCTCCCCTCAGGTTAAGGTGGAGCAGCAGGGTCCAGATGGACGCGCCGCAAGTGGGAAGGTCGCCGCGAAAACTGGAACCATTACTGGTCCAGTAGGTCCGGAGGCTCAGCTACCAAAAAACGATAAGGACGAGGAAGAGGAAAAGAAAGACGTCGAAGGAGCCGAGGAACAGGGCGGAGTAAAGAAGCGCGGTAAAGCCGATAAAGAAGAGGAAAAAGACGACGACGATGACGACGACAAAAAAGACGATGACTACGCCGCTGGCGCTGGCACGGGAGCCGGTGGGGCTGCGGCTGGTCCAGTCGAGCGCATGAAGCAAGACATCGAAGCCATTAGAGATGCCTATAAGGGCGATGCCGATCTTGAAAAGAAGCTCGATGCCCTCGAAGGCAAAATGGACGCTTTCGCATCAGAAGGCTTTGGCAAAAACGAAAAGAAGGGAGACCGTAAGGACTCCGCTTCTAATAGCCAGGGTGCCGTTCGCGCGCGCGTGAAGCTAGAGCGTAACGCTGAGAAGATGGTTCCGTATGAAGTAGCTCAGAAGTTTGACTCCATGTCTGACAATGAAATCCGCGCCGCTGTGATTAAACACCACAACCCACGCGCCGATCTGGAAGGCAAGAGCCACGTTTACATTCAAGCGAGATTCGACAGCATGTGTGAATCCATTGAAGAGACGGACACCTCTGAATATCGCAAGGAAATGGGCCGGAGAATGCTGGGCATTGATGGCGAAGACCGTATGGACGGTTCCGAAGAAGTTGATCCAAACGCGGCGCGTCTCCGCATGATCAAGGCTGGACGCGAAGAGTTCAAGTCGAACTTGTCGGCCACAAAAAAGTAACAGAGAAGGAAAGGAAAATATAATGTGTCCTCAAATCAGTTACTCAACTAACATTCCAGCGGTGTCTTACCCTGGACAACTCGCCGACGGCTGTCAAGTCAAAGACGTCCTATCGGCCGCTGCCTTTTTGGCCGCGATGAATTACGGAACCCTTGCCGTGACTGATGAGGCCAATACCCTTGGCTTCGACCAGCTTGCATGTAAGGCTCCTGGTCTTACGACTGATATCTCTGTGATGGGCGCGGTCCTCGGTGTAGTGCTTGCCGATCAAGCCCGCGCACAGAATCCAGCCGTTCCGACAGCACAGTATCCGCAGAAATCTGCGGTTCCTTGCTTAAGGAAAGGCCGAATTTGGGTATATGCCGAAACAGCCATGACCGATGGAACTAATCCATTCATTCGCTTTGGAGCTTCCGTTAATGGTGCGGTACTCGGTGCATTTAGAAATGATGCCGACACGGTTACTGCGGTTGATCATGCGGTACAGATGCCTCTTGGACAAGCCGTTGTTCGTGGAACAACCACTGGCCCAGGCTATTGCGTGATTGAGCTGGATATCGTCTAAACCTAGACTCAAGGAAAGGAAACCAATATGAAAACGCGTTCTTTTAAATCCCAGAGTCAGGTTCGGATGGACTCCGCTCGCCTGATTCAACGTGGTTTGCGCTGCGACTCAAACGAGTCAATGTTCATGCTTCGTCAATTGGACTACATCAAACAACAGACCTACGATATCAAGTACCCGGAACTCAAAGCCCGTAAATTGATTCCCGTAAGCTCTGAGGCCGATCCGGGCGCAGAGAATATCTTCTATCGTCAATACGACCAGTCTGGCATTGCGAAGATTATCAGCAACTATGCTGACGACCTTCCAGACGCAGACGTTGCCGGCAGGGAATTCTCAGCGGCCGTAAAAACACTGGGCGCTTCGTATAAGTACAGCATCCAGGAAATGCGCGCTGCGATCTATGGGAACGTTCCCCTGGAACAGCGTAAAGCCAATGCTGCACGTCGTGCGGTTGCCCAGAAGGAAACTCGAATTGCCTTCTTTGGTGACACACTGACCGGACTGATTGGTTTGTTTACGGCTCCGAACGTAACCTCTGTTACGATTCCGGCTACCGGCTCAGGCACGACAACCCAATGGGTTAACAAAACCCCGGATCAGATTTTGTTTGATATGAATCTGGTTGCGAACACGGTTGTTAGCGTTTCGCTCGGTATCGAGAACCCGGACACCATGCTGTTACCGCTTGCGCAGTACAACTACGTAGCGAGCACGGCACGGTCCGACTACTCGGATAAGACGATCCTGAACTACTTCCTCGAAAACAACCCCTATATCAAACAGGTTGAATGGGTTAACGAGCTGAAGGGTGCAGGCGCGACTGGTTCTGGCGCAGGTCCGTATGATCGTATGTATGCCTATCGGCGATCGCCGGAAGTGCTTACACTCGAAATTCCTTCGGACTTCGAGCAACTCGAGCTTGAAAAACGGAATCTTGTTTACAAGGTTCCTTGCATCGAACGTCTCGGTGGCGTGTTGGTTTATTACCCGCTCGCGATCGCATTCGGAGATGGCATCTAATCGCCTTGGGACGATCATGCTCTGATCGTTCATAATCATACCCGGAGCGGCACGGAGGACGTACCTCCCCTGCTCCGGGTTTTTAACAAAGAGGGAAAATATAATGTCCAGAGAAAAACGCTTCCCATCGGATGCCAATAAGTCACGCTCCAGGCCGGCGCCGATACAAGTCAAAGCTCCCGATCCAGTTGTGGGAGAAAAACAAGAGTTGATTCAGGTCATATACGAAAGAGAGAATCATCATCTCTTAAATAACGTATTCGCTCTAGTTAGGGGCCTGAATAACGTTCCCGTTTCAGTTTGGGATAAGGTAAAAGACCACCCAGAGGTTAAGCACATGCTTACAGTTGGAGATCTTAAATATCCCAGCGGGAAAAAACAGAAAAATAACGAATAAACGAGGGAAAATACAATGTTTATAAAATACAATGGCTCAAACGTTCACGCTCTTCCATATATCAATACGCTTGCCTTAAAGGAGATGCGCAACCCTTCTCGAAAAAACAAAACCATGATTCAAAGCCCACAAGATGTTAAGTGGCTTCGCCCTGGATGGAATGAGTTTCCAAGGGACGCATGGGAGCAGAACAAGGAAAACCCTGCTATCCAAAAAATGCTTAAGAAGGGAACCATCGAGCTGCTTGCACATAAGGCCAAGATCAAGGTTAGAACAAAGGATGGAAAGCTCAAGATCGTAGAGCGCATGGTTGGAGCGGACGACGCGCCAGTAAGGCTTCGGTATTTCGACGAGGCCATGGCAATTAATATTGCTAAGGGTACGTTTGATAGGGAACTGCTTCAGCGATGGATGGACGAGGAAACTCGACACAAAGTAAAGAAGGTGCTCGGTAAGCAAATCGAGCCATTACTGAACCACGCCTCTGATGACGACGACGATGAGGATAATGATGTTTATGAAGAGGACTTTGATTAGCCCGAAAGGGCGAAAGGATGACCAATAATGGACGACCATCACGATGATCATTGTGAGGAACATTGTCACTTAAGCTCTCAGCATTTTCTGACAATATTCAGTGAATTTCAACACGTTGATCCGGCGACATTAAAGGTCTACCTGCGGCTTGCCAGTTGTAGAACGCCACCCTCGGTCTGGGGAGAGAGCACCCAGTACGCTACGGCGCTCTTGACTGCGCATATGCTGACCGCCAGTGGGAAGCAAGGAAGCGGACCTACTGGCGGTACTATAACGGCGGAACAGGTTGGAGACCTTTCTCGCTCGTTCGAGTCTATTGCCGAGATTGGAAGCGGAGACGCTCCATTAATGGTAACTCGGTATGGGATAGATTACGTTGCGCTTAGAAAAGAAAGGATCGTTGGGGCACAGCCAGTGCATACGCCGAGGCACCCCCATCTACACCACCTTTATTTTCCGGGCCGACGCTAATGGCTGTCTTCACAGATAAGGACAAGGGCTGGAATAAGCTCATGACCTCATTTAAAGTAAACGCCGGAGAGACCGCCGCGTTTGCTGGATACCTTCGCTCATCGGGAGAGCATAAACCAAAAGAAGAGGGAAAGCCGGCTACGCCAATAACCATGGCGGCCCTTGCCAGGGTTCATGAGTTTGGCGCTCCAGATAGAAACATTCCGGAGCGTAGTTTTATACGCTCTGCAATGAACGAACACGGCAAGGAGTTTGAGAGATTAATTAAGAAAATCGCGCGGTCTATGGTCTCGGGAAAAATAAATAAGAAGCAGGGCCTTGGCATTCTAGCTCAAAAGGCGATAGACTGGATTAAAGCGAAGATTGATTCAATCGTGCCCCCACCGAATGCACCTTCAACAGTTCGGCGTAAGGGGTCGGATGTTACTCTGGTTGACACAGGTCAGCTACGTAACTCCTTGGATTGGGAGCTTAAGGAAGGCAAATGACCTGCTCAATGCTCAACTGTAAAGGGGAAGCGTGTTGGGAGCCGGTTATTTTGTTATGGGCATATGGTCACGATCCGGTCAGACACCAGCCGGCCAGCCTTACGATACATGGGGCTAAAGTTTGCGATTTGTGCAAGTCTAGGGCTACAATCGACGATTATTTGTCAGAAACGACCATAAAAAGGATAAAAACAACGTTTTTCATACGGAAAAAGGCAATTCCGGACGTAGAAAGGGCGAAGATCGTTTATTTCGCGCCGGGCACGATCAGTATTGGTGGAGAGCGGATATTCGATGGGGCGGTCACATGACGCTATTGATTGGAAGATTTTTGACTGGGAGATACAAAGTAATCCGGACCAAAAACGGTGAATACGTTCGTGGAAGATATGTTCCAGGACAAATGGAGACTATTCACGTGGCCGGCTCTATGCAACCCACTACGGCTAGAGAGCTTAAGCTACCAGACGAGGGCAATCGGCTGCGTCAATACTATAGATTCTTTTCTGATCAGCCCGTGCTCGTTAACAGCATGGCAACCCTATCTCAGGGCGATAAGGTGATTATAAACGGGGATGAGTACCGAGCAATGTCTCTTTTGACGTGGCATAATACGGATCTTGACTATTTTATGACCGTGCTATGGAGAGAGCCGGAACAAGACAGCGATGGACATGGGAGGGTTGCTTGAGCAAGTACCCTGTTGGCACATTGAATATTGCGGCGGTTCAAGATGCCCTGTATGATTGGATTAAAGAAGTAACGAAGGGTGTTCTTACCGATGGAGGTGAGATCATTTGGAGAAACCAGTCGGAGCCATTGCCGCCCAGGCCATGCGTAACGCTGAAGTTGATTGACGGTCCGCGTCCTATCGCGCGTAACGGGAGTTTGTTTTTTAATACAAAGCGAGCCCCCTTTACGGTCGGCATTCAGATGGAGGCGACGCTTTCAATCCAGGTCTTTGGCAATACGCGGGTTCATAGACCAGTGGCTAACCAACTGCTTTTGGATATAAACTCTTCCTTGCTTCGACAAAGCGTGCTTGATGACCTTAAGATGGCCGGGATTGCAATTCAAGGGGTTGGGTCTCCGAGAAACTTAACGGCAATTGAGGAAACCGAGTACGAAGAGAGAGCTGGAATGGACATTTCATTAGGACTGGCTCAGAATGTTTCGGATAAACCGGGAGTTATTGAAACGATAGACGTCGAGATCAATACGGATGCCGGTACTGAACAGAAAACGATTAACCTACCCTAAGGAGGGGGAAATAAATGGCGGCATCATCGCTGATTGTAACAGTGAACATTTTAAAATCGACTCGCGTAGTGAGTCAGCAGGCATTCAATGTGCCGGCTATATTTGGAACGTCTGCTCGATTTATAGATGCCTATCGGGTCTATACGAACACCGCAGCGATGCTGGCAGACGGGTTCCTCCCGTCGGATCCGGAATACATCGAGGCAGTTGCTTTGATGGCGCAGGCCATTAAGCCTAGCAAGTTTGTAGTCTCTCACTTTACGAACGCCGTGGCCCAGGTCGATACCCTTGCGATCAACAGCCTTACCGTGGGTCATCCGTATTCGTTTACACTTAATGGAACCGTTATTTCGTATACTGCTCTGCTTGCCGATACCGAACAGTCAGTTCTGGCGGCTCTGCTGTCCGCGATTGGAACGGCGTTCCCGGTTAATCCTCCCGTGACCGGAGCGGTAACTGGAACAGGGCCTAGTGCTTTGTTAACGCTTACTGCAAGCGTTCCCGGAGCCGGTATTAGTTACATAGTAACGGATGCTAAGATTACTCATGCTGCTGTTACGCCTAATCACTCAATTATTGGTGATATCGCCGCTGCACAGTCTGCCGTTAGTTTGGAAAACCAGTTCTATGGCGTGATTGTAACGAGCCATCTTGCTTCAGACATTGAACAGGTTGCTGCATATATCGAAACTCAGCTCCTTGTTTATGTCACGGCTACGAATGATGCAGGAGTTCTTTCAAACGCTCCGGGTAACATCATGGCGGTTTTAAAGGCCAGGGCCTATGACCGAACCATAATCATGTACTCTGCCGAGGCCAATACGCACGGCCCGGATGGCGCGTGGATGGGATACATGCTCCCGACTACTCCTGGAATTGGAAACTGGGCAATGAAAACCCTGGTTGGAGTTACTGCGGATACCCTTACGCCGACACAGATTGGAAACATCCTTTCAAACAACGGCAATATTTATGTTGTAGTTGGCGGGAATGGTTGCACATTGTATGGAATCGCTCCTGGAGCGGATTACTTCGACGTGACGATTTTCATTGATTGGCTCACATCAACGATTCAGAACGGGGTTATTGCAGTTGAAACGGATCCTCTTAACCTGAAGATTCCTTATACTAATCAGGGAATCACGATGATTGAGAACCCGATTCGCCATGCCCTTAAACAAGGTCAGGACAATCAGGGGATCGTTCCGGGATGGACCGTAACGACTCCGGACATTACTCAGATATCTAAGGCTGATAAGTCGGATCGCACATTAAACGGGATAAGCTTCGACGCAACTCTTGCTGGAGCGATTAACCAAATTAACATTCAAGGATATGTCAGTTCATAACTAAGAAGGGACATGGAGGTAACTATAAATGTCAAGCGGAATTATTAGAGAGTACGCTCCCGATGATATCGTTCAAGTAGTGGGTACTCAGCCCGTTACCGGAGTTCATGAGGGAACGTTTGTTGAAATAGAGCGTGCAGTTGATACAACGGCTCTTGATGTAGGATCTGACGGCGAAGTAACAATGACGATTAGCCCGAATCAATCAGGCACGATTAAGATGACACTTCAGCAGGCCAGCCCGATGAATGATTATTTTAATACTCTGTTTCAGGCTATTCAGCAAAAAAACACTGCGGTAGGGGTTGTCCCATATACACTTAAGGATAAAAACGGTAACACCGTTGTGTCTGCCAAACAGATCTTTGTCCAAAAGGTAGCGAAGGTAAGCTTTGGAGACAAACCAGAGGGTCGTGAGTGGACGTTCCTCGCTGGATACCTGGACATTGAGCCGGGCAGCGAAGCATCGATCTGATCTCGATCCAATAGCACGAGGGAAATATGGAAATCGAGATGAGTAAAGAGGTTGAGGTGGATGGGGTGAGGTATTTAATTACTCATCCTAATCCAGAGGCCGGGATTCGGCTTGGTGTTGAGCTTTTAAAGCTTATCGGAGAATCGGCGGCATCGCTTGCGCAGGTGGATCCAGATAAGGCTTCAGAGGCTCTTGCAAGCGCAGTTAAGTTACTGCTCCAGAATCTCGAACCAGATAAGTTCGTTGATATAACGAAAAGAGTTCTGTCAACCGTGGAAATACAAAGCGATAAAAAGATGTTGATTAACTCCACGGTTTACAGCGCTCACTTCCGGGGCCGGCTTGGATCATTGATGACCTTAACGGCCGAGGCACTAGCCTTTACTCACGAGTCTTTTTTCAACGCGATTGTGGATGGAGTCGCGGTGATGATGAAGAAAGCGGGGGAAAAAATAACGGCGTAACCATCCAGGTCCCAGAGGATATGTGTTGGCCTATTTTAAGGCTAGTACTCGAGGGCCACGATTACGCGAAAATACTGACTACGTGGACCATGGGGATGGTCCTTAGGGCGAATCGAGCGATAGACTTGCAAGATCACCTTAATCGTAAAGCGGTTGCGCGGGCGCGGTCTGATTCTGACAATAAATCCAGGGGAGGATTGATTGGCACTCGGTGAGGCACTAAGAGAGTTTGGCGTTAAGATAAGTCTAGCGTTCGACCAAAAGAAGGTGGACGCAGCTCAGGACAGTATTGCCAAGCTTGGGTCTAAGATGCGCGGGTTCGCTTTTGACGTAACCGCTATCTCCGCCGCACTGTTTGAATCCCAGAATCTTTTTACCTCTAATGCTCGAGCCATGGAAGATCAGTCAGCAATTCTCGGTATTACATCAGAGAAGCTTGCTGAATACGAGTATGCTGCTAAGGTCGGAGCAAACGTAAATCGGGATGAGCTTGTTGGATCGTTTCAGAAGCTTGCTGATACAATGGACCTCGCGCGCGCGGGCGTGCCTGAGGCCACCCAGGCGATCTATCAGATGGGACAGGCGGCAGGTATTGGGGGTTCTGAGCTTCTAGGTAAGATGAGAGATCCAGCCTTTAAGGTAACGGATGCAATGCGCGTAATGGCGGACGGCATAAAGAATATGTCCGCAACCTCTCCACAGGCCGCCGCAAGGTTAGCAGAGTTTGCGCTTGGAAACGCCAAGCTTGTTCCTCTATTAAGACAAGGCTCTGGCGCGCTGGATATGTTAACGGCTGAGGGGAAAAAGAACTTCGCTCTTACCGATAAGATGTACAAACAGGGCAAGGCCATGGATGTACAGATCACAAAGCTTTGGCTTACCTTTAGAAAGTTCGGATATGAGATCGGCTATAAGGTAATGAAACACCTTGCACCGATGATTGCACAGTTTCAAAAGTGGTTTGCTCTAAATAAAAACATTATAGCATCAGATATAAACGCGTTTCTGGATACCCTAGCCGACGTTCTTAAGGCCGTGTACCAGGGTGCAACGGTATTATTCGAGGCATTCCATAGTTTTTCTGACTACGTTGGGGGCGCGAGTAACGCAATAAAAATTCTAGTTGGAGCACTCGTCGCATTTAAGGCTATTAGTTTTGCCGCATCGGTTGCGTCTATGGTCTCATCCTTTGGCGGACTGGCTGTGATGGCCGTCAAAATTGTGCCGGCCTTTATATCTCTCGGCGCATCGGTGGCTGGAGTACTTGGTCCTTTGTTGGCAATTGTAGCCGCAGCCACGGCCGGGTATGAACTAGGCAAGAAATTAAATGAACTAATCAATGAAAAGACCGGAGGCGAGGGAATAGGCGGCAAGATTTATGACTGGCTGCACCCAGGGGAAACGACAGAGGCGATTAATAATAAAAATAAGGCTAAATCCCCCGGCATGCTGAATAAAATGCAAACGGCGGCTAAGGGCCTACCCAGTGCCGATCAGTTCGCCTATGCGGCTCCTGCGGCGTCTGCGGGCACATCTGGAGCCGGCCCGGTAAACCAAACGAATAATAATCATATTACTCAGAACATAGCTATTCCGCCGGGCACTACGGTCCCACAGGCGGCCGCGATACTGTCTAAATCTCATGAGGACAGTGATGCTAGATTAAGAAAGGCAAATGCAGACGCTATGACTACGAGGACTCATTGATGGCAACGTCAATTGCTTCGCTTTCAGCAGGGCTAGGACAAGTAATCAGCCGGACGGTTTTAATACAAATGAACACCGCAACGGGCATTCCAATTCCTCTTGCCATCCTTGATGTAGTAAAAGAGGAACGAATTGATTATGACGCCGAGATAACTGATCATCCAGTAGAGCGCGGGATGGAGATAACCGATCATGTTCAGTTAAAAAATCCATCGCTTCACCTTAAGGGCACGATATCTAACACGCCGCTAGATCTGTCAGTAGCGATCGCAAACCTTGCTGCAGGGGCATATGCCGCAACGCTTTCTGCCACCTCTTCACAGATGAGAACCAACCTATTAAACTCTGGACTTTCTCAGGGCATGGGAATGATAGGAACGGCACTACAGGGCAAGGCCGGAAACACGCTGTCTAGCGCATATGTTGGTGCTGTAGATGCAGTTTCACGCGCCATTCTATTAAGCGTATATCAAGCTAGGCTACCGTTCTCTGTTATTACTCGCCGGCAGCGATTCGATAATATGATCATTCAAAAGATGTCTTTCCCGCGCGGTGAAGATACCGGATATTCATTAGCGTTTGAAATGGACCTTAGACAGCTCAGAATAGTAAGCCCATTAACCTCCAACTCAAACCAGCTTGACGAAAAAATTATATCTTCAGCATCTTCTACAACAAACTTGGGCAGCCAAGCGACACAATCGGTAAGTCCACAGATGGCTGCGTCTATTAAATCAGCAGGATTTCTAGCATGAGGAACTATGGCTCTACTTGAAATACCAACATCAAATCAAATCCCGACTTATGAATTTGGAACAACGCTCGATGGAACAAACTATATATTACAGCTTTATTTCAACCCTAGAATGAACAATGGCGCGGGCGAATGGATGCTAAGCATTTCTGATAAGAGTCGAAATCTAATTGTTGCTCCGGTTCCCTGCGTAGTTTCTGAGGGTTTGTTTAATCGATTTATTGATCTCGCTATTCCATCCGGAACCGTATTTACCTTCGACACAAGTGGTAACACCGAAGACGCTGGGCAGTTTGATCTAGGCAACAGGGTTCGCCTCTTCTACCTAGAATCGGAAACTATCCTATGAAGCAATTGAGCTTTAATAGACACGTAAAGATTAGAGTGTATGCAACAACATCGTCTAGCGAAGATAGCGTTCCTACAATTTCATACACAAATGGATATACGGAATTCAGTTCATTACAGGATGACGGATCTCCTGGATATAGAATCAAGGGAAAGGTTATCATTCAGCAGCAGACTATTTCATTCGGAAGCAACCCAATATTTGTTGCGATCTATAATCTTGGGAAAAACTCTCGAGCCATCGTTGAATCATCAATCGGGACAAACATAGAGATTTATGCAGGATACGGAGATGCGCCCAAAATAATAGGCGTCGGAAATATCCTCTGGGCCAAGACGCACAAAGAACATTCAGACTATATTACTCAGATCCAAATAGGAGATGGACATTTTGGCCTTGTAAACGGCGTAATTAATACGAACTTTAAGGGCGCAGTAACATATCGTCAGGTAGTTTCGGCACTAATGAATGCATTATCTGGCACTGGAATTATAGCCGGCACGCTCAACATTCCAGACGGGGGCTTTAATAATGGAATCGTACTTGCGCGGTCTCCCCTTAAAGCCTTGTCCGAGATATGCCCAAAGATGGGATGTCAACTTCTTTTTCAGGCAAACACATTAAATATAGTTCCGGTTGGCACCGACCTTGGTCATCCGGCCATAGATATTTCGACGGATCTTGGAATGGTGGGCATACCAGAGATTCACCCTCCTGGAGAGATTGGAATAATTAAAACCGCAGAGTCCGCTTCAGTACAGAATAACCTTTCAATAAAAATGCTGATGCGGCCGGAGATTGGAATAGGACAGGAGCTTAATATTTCAAGTGCCTTTGTTAATGGTCTGTATGTAACTGGGCGGGTAGTCCATGACTTTGACTCATGGGACGGGCCATTTTATACTGAATGCGAATGCTTTTTGGCAAACAAGAGTAAGGCTAATGGATAATCTATCAACCTTTACACCAGAACTATCTACTGTAATCAGGGCAAACATAGATTCAGTTCTGATGGATGCAAACTTTTGTCTACCCGGAAAGATTACAGCGTACGATCCGGATACCCAATATGCAGATGTTGAGGTTCAGTTATTACAAAAATTCACGGATGGATCGCTTATTCCATTCCCAGTAATCCCACACGTTCCCGTTAAGCAGCTCCGCTCAAACGGCGGCAAGACATTTATTCACATGCCGCTAGTTATTGGGGATGACGTGATTTTGGTGTTTAGCCAGCGGTCGCTAGACAACTGGAAGACCTCGGGAGGCATGACCGATCCAGACGATCCAAGGAAGTTTAATATCACTGACGCGTTTGCTCTTATCGGTGGGTCAGCAATTCCAGATGCATTCACGCCGAGCACAGATGATTCTATCGAAATAGTAAACGGAGAATCATCGCTTATTATTAGCCCCGACGGCACGTTCAATATTAAAAACTCTAACCAGGATTTAATAAGTAATTTAATCACGCTGGTTAACACATTAATCGCCTCAAGCACGGTTGTTGGTGGGCCATTTGTTCCGAGTACGATTACACAGCTTCAGCAAACCCTTGCAAACCTTCAAACACTGGAGGGTTCATAATATGGCGCTAAGCGGGTCTCGCCTACGGACGGCAATAGTCAATGCGCTCCAGTCGGTTGATCCTAGTATGACCTCCGGACAAGTAACTCAACTATCGAATGCCTGGCTTGCCGTAGCAAACGCGATAATCGCCGAGATCACTGGAAACGCGGTGGTTAATCCGGGTACGTTTCAGAATACGGCAGCGATTCCGGTACAGGTAAGTCCGCCGCTATATACTGGAGCGACAACGGCGGCTGAGCCAATAACCGGGGCAGGAACGGTGAGTTAATGACTGACCTAACAATGGATTTTCATACAAACGATCTGCTAATAACCAACGGAGACCTTTCCCTTATTTCAGGACAGGACGCAATCGCGCAGGATCTTCAACAGCGGCTACAGGTCTGGCTTGGTGAATGGTTTTTAGATACAGCGTTTGGGGTTCCTTACCGCCAACAAATATTAATTAAGAATCCAAATATGGATATCGTTCAGGCGGATTTAATCGCGACCATAACTGCGACGCCCGGAGTAACCCAAGTGTTAGATTTTGAATTTACATACTCTACTGTTGGGAGAACGCTTAATGTCTCAACTGTTGTTCAAACTAGCAATGGACAAACCATTCAGGTACAGGCGAATATTAATTCACAAGTTAGCGTTGGGACGATTGAAGGGACTGTGTACTAATGGGGGCTTACGATGTCATCTAATACTGGATGGGGCATAACAAAACAGGGATTCGTCATGCCACTAATGACGGATATTATCACCGACCTTAATCAAGCGCTCCAGGCGCAGTTTGGCGCGGGTATTAATCTAAGCCCCGAGTCGTTCTTTGGTCAGCTTGTTGGAATTATGGCCGAGCGGATCGAGCTTGTTTGGGAGGCTGCGCAGGACGTTTATTTTTCTCAGACACCCAATACAGCCCTTGGAGCATCGCTTGATAATGTTGGAGCACTGCGCGGGATTCCCAGACTTCAATCAACTTCATCTACAGTTCAAAATGTTCGTTTATTTGGAGCTGCCGGAACGCTGATTCCTAACACAACTCAATTTTCGGTGGTGGGGTCGCCTTTATCAATATTCCAAATAAGCTCAGCCGTTACGCTGGCTGCGGGAAGAAGTTGTATACAAAACGTCGCATTTTCCGCCATTTCTGTGGCTGGAAACTGGTCGTTGTCTATTAACGGATCGGCCTCTGCCTCTCTGCCGTACAATGCAACTGCATTGCAAGTTCAGAATGCGATACAGGCGTTAACGTTTTGTTCTGGATGCACGGTTACTGGAAACATGACGTCGGGATTTGTTATTACGTTTAATGGAGCTGGTACTGGCGGGTTAATGGTTCAGCCCTTGTTTGGAGTAACAACCGATACACTTTTAGATTCTGGATCTAATCCTGTAATCATTACGCCGAGCATTGTTACTTCTGGAATAGACCAAGCAAGCGTTACCTTAATCGCCGTAAACGCCGGCCCGGTATCTGCAAACGCAGGAGCGGTAACGGTCATTGTTACGCCGATCTCTGGGCTATCTGCTGTTTTAAATACAGAGGACGCGGTTGCGGGAACCAATGTTGAAACAGATAGCGCGTACCGCGCGCGTATGGCCGCAGAGCTTGCCTCGGTTGGTGCTGCTACTGTTCCGGCAATTCAAGAAAAGCTAATGACTGTCGAGGGCGTAACCTCAGCCCTTGTTTATGAGAACATCACAGATATAACAGATGGCCACGGGCGGCCGCCGCATAGTTTTGAATGCGTAGTCAGCGGTGGAAGTGATTCAGACGTTGCATACATGATCTGGAATAATAAGCCGGCTGGAATTGCAACCTATGGAACATCGTCTTTTATAATCACAGACTCACAGGGCCAGCAGCATACGATTTATTTTTCTCGTCCGTCTCAAGTGGACCTCTACTTAATTGTGAATCTTGTTGTTAATGGTAACTATCCGTCTTCTGGAAATTCATTAGTTCAACAACTATTATCCACATATATAAACAGTCTGGGTCAGGGCGTAAGCGTTATCGTGATACCAAACCTTATCGCGCAGCTTGCGGCTATTGCTGGAATTGATGGCGCTGTGATTCTTATTGGAACCTCTCCAAGTCCGTCTAGCTCCAATAATATTCCAATCGCAGCTTATCAACAGGCGTATACCCAAACCGACTTTATAACCGTTAACACTGTTCCGGGATAAGGAGATAATTTACGTTTATAAATATTCCGAATCACATTCAACTCGCACTCGCAAGGCTTTTGACTCAATATCAAAATAGTCCTAATTTGCAGGCATTATTGACGGCGCTTGTAGGGCCAGTTCAGGAGTTAGAAGACGAACTATCCGGGATGAATACCGCCAGATATCTTCCGGATGCAATCGGACAACAGCTTGATAATATTGGAATCATTATTGGTCTGCCTAGACCCGTTGGCGCAACCGATGCTGAATACATACAGCTCCTCTATGGCAAGATTGCCGAGGACATATCTCAGGGAACCCCGGAGCAGGCGATTAGAGTATTTCAGCTCTTTACTCAATCCACACTTATTATTCTGGACGAATATCATAACGCAAGTTTAATACTTGAGGGCAACTGGACTGCCGCCAGTCAGGCCGTAGTCGATCAGATTATAGATATTATTCAGAACACAATTCCGGTCGGGGTTAGGTGCGATGGACTTATTGGATTCGATTCTACAGATGCATTTGCATATGACGGGTCGCTTCCAGGATTAGGATATAGCGATAACAGTGGAATCATCGGCGGAAAATACCCGAATCATTATCTTTATCTTGGACCGGGTTTCGCTTACGATGGAAACGATTTAACTGGACAGGGTTATGGAACTACTGCCGATCCGCTGGCGGGCGGAGCTTATTTAAGTTAAGATTAAGGAGATTATATGCCAAGTAGACCTTCAGTAATGCCGATATGGACCGTTGGAAACACTCCGGCGAGAACACAACCAACAGACGGCGAACAATTTTCGGGGTTTTCTCCGAATCAGCGCCCTAGTGCTTATTGGCATAACTGGCTATGGGGTGTGATGTCTGACTGGCTTGCCTGGTTTGATTACGTGATTCAAACCGGACAATCTCCTATGTCTGTAGCCACACCAACAGGCGTATACGTTGCGGCCAACCCAGTAACAAAGATTATTGCTAACCCGGCAGGTGGGGCGTTTAATATTACGCTTCCGTCCGCCGCTTTAAATCTTGGATATCAGTTGACAATTAAAAACGTCTTTGGAGGATCCAATAACGTAACGGTTTTACCTTCTGGCAGCGATCTATTAGAGGGCCAATCATCGATCGTTTTAGCTCCAGGCGATGCCATCACGCTCTGCTCGGATGGCGTGAATAAGTACCACAGCTTTAATCCATAACGGGGGAACAATGAAAAATATAATCCTATCAATCTCAATACTTCTCGCGGCTTCCCTGTCGTGGGCGAAGTCCATAGATCAAGTTTATGTAATGCCTCACTCTGGCAATGTACCTGTTTGGGGCCAGGTTGATCTGAGTCAGTCTGCTTCTGTAAAGAATCAGCTTTCGGCCGCAAATGGTGGAACCGGGGCATCTTCTCTGTCGTTGGCCTTTGTTTCTCTTTATGAAACGGTTTCAACCGCAACCGGAGATCTTATTTATGGCGACGGAAGTGGCGCTCCCACCAGGCTGCCTGGAAACACAACAACCTCAACTAAGGTTCTTACTCAAACTGGAAATGGTAGTATTTCTGCCGCTCCGGTATGGAGAACCTTTTCGGCTCCCACGGCTCAGCACTTCCTAACTGGAAGTGGAACATATACTACTCCGGCAGGCGCACTATATATTAAAGTAACGGTGGTTGGAGGCGGAGGCGGTGGCGGAGGCGGTGGCGGAGGAACCCCCGGAGGAAATGGTGGGATCGGATCTAACTCTACTTTTGGAACGTCTTTATTAACCGCTGCCGGGGGTGGTGGCGGAGAAGGCGCCGCAAATGCTTACGGTGGGGGCCGGGCCGGCTCCGGAGGGGGCACGGTTACAATCAATTCTCCTGCAATACAAGTCTATGCAGTTACGGGCGGTGGCCAAACATCTGGAACTAGCGCACAACCAAACCAAAGCACAGGAGGAGTTGGAAACTCTAACGGTTTTGGCGGTGGAGGCGGAGGCGCAATAAATAACTACGCCGGAGAGACCGCTGTGGCCAATACTGGCGCTGGAGGTGGCGGTGGAGGATCTGGGTCTGGCGGTGGATTTGGCGGAGGCGGTGGCGCGGCAGGAGGATATGCAGAGGCGCTTATAAGCGCTCCATCGGCATCATATTCTTACTCGGTGGGTGCAGGCGGAACGGCCGGAACAGCTTCAAACGATCCTGGAAATGGATATTCAGGCGGAGCGGGCGGATCGGGCATGATTGTTGTTCAGGAGTATTATCAATAACATGAGCGAATCAATCGAGGTACGTCTAGCACGAATAGAAGAGCGACAGATAAGATCCGACGAGCGCATGGAGGCAAACCATGACGAAATCATGGGGAACATACGCCCATTAATAGTTGTTTCCAAAAAAGATCATGACTCTATCGTGATTTTAAAGAGGGATCGATTTTGGATATTTGCGCTTGCTGGCTCGGCTATAAGTGCGGCAGGATATGCTTTGATTGATCGATTTATCGGTAGAACTTAACGTCGGCATGACCGACAGAAAGAGGGAAGTATGGCACAGAACATTATCGCGTTTCTTCAGGCGCACGGACTTGGGATGATCCTGTTAGTATTCACACTTATCAGTATTTTGTTGGATACAGCGGCAAAAATCTTTTTGGCGCTAGGGAAAGTCGCTCCAGCCTGGCTTGCTACGGGTGCAAACTGGGTTGGAAAGATTATTCATTTCTTAAATGGAAATACAACGGCCGCCGCACAGATACAAAAATAATGACCGCCGCGACGATTATTGCTGCAATTATCGCAATATTTAAGGCGATTCCTGTACTAGATAGCTGGTTTCGGGAGCTGTTGGCTTCCTATCTGTCGAGTCAGGCAACGGAAACGCAAACACAAATATGCGATGCTGCGGCAATGTCCGCGAGGGCCAAAACTGATGATGACCGTTATAAGGCCGCTGCTGCTTGGCAGTCTGCTATGTCTCGTCCTCGGTAGTTGCCGAACTGACTCTCCACCTCCAAAGGAGATATGTATCCTCGATGGGTTCGGGGGTGGAGACTGTATTGAGTCAGATGGCTCTAAGCTGTACCGGCCGCCTTCTCAGATGATTAACTATTGGTCTACAAATCAGCCAGATATACAGGCGTTTGTGTCATGGTGTTATAATATCCCGCTGTCTTCGGCGGCCAAAAAAATGGAAGAAATTAATGACTCGGCGAGGGCGCATAAATGATTTTTCGGCTTATACGAAATAAATACTGCTCGTCAGGAATTTTTGGAAAGCTAGTAAACGAAGAGGATAATACCATTGCCTATACGCTAGAACATGCATATGCAAATGGAGATGTCTGGACGCCTAAGGTTGCTAAGGGAACGTATGTTTGTCGGCGGCACCAGCCAGAACACCTTCCATATGTAACCTTTATGATTACAAATGTTCCTCCGTTTCAAGGCGAGGAAGTAAATGGAATACTGATTCATATCGGAAATTATAATGAGGATTCTGAGGGCTGTGTCCTCCTTGGGGCAAACATTATGAACCTTAATGTTCGACCAATGCTAACGGCAAGCGAGGCAACATTTAAGAAATTTATGAACGATCTGTCTGGTGTGGATTCGTTTGAGTTGTGCGTATCGTAAAGGAGACTTCTATGAAATTTTTTATTCAACTTCTGCCATTATTGGTTCTGTGCTCTATCGGGGTTGCCGCAGATAATCTTATAAGCGATGGAACCTCTGGAAACTGGCAGTTAATTGATAACGCCAATAACCGATGGAATGCGCACGTTGCCTATACTACAGACGGAAGCGGAGATATTTATACTCTTGGCGGGCTGTCTGCTTCTGCGGATAACGTAATTGGAGACGCCCTTTCTGGAAACCATCAGCTCATTGATAATAATGGGGCCAGGTGGGGCCTTAGCGTATGGTATACAACCGACGGCGCAGGAAATGTTATTCCGATCTCTGGCGGAGGAGGTGGTGGTGGGGTTGCGTCTGTTACGGCTTCGGCTCCAGTTTTAAGCTCTGGCGGATCTCATCCAAATATTACGATAACCAAATCAGACGCTACTCATAATGGCTATCTGGCAAGTGCAGACTGGACAACATTCAACAATAAGCAAGATACGCTCGCGGCGGCTAATGGCACTACGAATGGTTATTTAGTTAGTACTGACTGGAGTACGTTTAGCGGAAAGATTGGCGGAACTGGGACAGTAAACACAGTACCAAAGTTTATCAGCCCAAACACACTATCCGCTTCTTCTATTACAGACGATGGGCTAAACCATGTGGGTATTAACAATACGGCCTATGATTCCGCTCTCCACATTACTGCTGGCCATATTACACAGACCGGGACTACCACAATAAACTCGCCCACAATAACCGTTGCAGACGCTACTGGAATCGTAGCTGGAATGTGGGTGTCTGATTCTGCGGGAGCATTCACTAATTCTAATTTTTCTCCAGTTCAGATTGAAACTATGTACAGGGTTGTGACTGTTGTAGGAACCAGTATAACGCTGAATCAAAATGCTGCGTCTACTCAGGCCGCTGACACATTTACTTTCTCTAATCCGAGTCTGTTAATAGCAGACTATGGCAATCCTACTCGTGGATTATTTATTGGGGCAACTGACGGATTTGGCAGACCAACTCTAAATTGGGCTGCACCGAACAGTATGCTGAAGCTTGGTCAATGGAACGTAGACGGCGATCCATACGAGATTCCATCGCAGGGGCTAGTCACTTATTTTAATACTATCAATGGCACGCCGCTCGATAATACCAATGGAAGCATCCAGTTATTTGGCCAGAATATCCTATGGTTTGCCGACATGGAAAATGGCGCATATAACACATGGATGAACATTGACCCAACAAGCATGTATTATGCTGATTACAACACGGGCAATGTTAAATTCAGCGTGCAGAGTGCAACTGGTAACACGGTTATTGCTGGAACCGTCCAGATTAAAGGCGGATCTCCTGCTGCTGGCTACGTACTTACTTCGGATGCGACTGGTAATGCCACATGGCAAACTGGCGGAGGAGGAGGGGTTACTAGCGTAACCGGAACAGCTCCCGTGGTTTCCTCTGGAGGAACTACTCCTGCGATATCAATGCACGCAGCAGACACAAGCCATGATGGTTATCTATCTTCTGCGGATTGGACTGCCTTTAATGGCAAACAGGCCACGCTTGGGTTTACTCCGGTTGCAAATACCGAGACAATATCTACAAGCTCTCCGCTATCTGGAGGGGGAGACCTGTCGGCAAACCGAACAATATCTATTACAAAGGCCGACGGGAGTACAAACGGATATCTTGCGTCGTCTGACTGGACTGCGTTCAACAGCAAAGCCGCAGTAAGCCGACGAACGATTTCTCTTACCAACGCAACAGTTTTTTTGGTTGCGGCAGGCTCTCAGTCGGATGTAAATAGTATTTCGGTCGTTCGCAACACCGACGATATCGTAATTTCTGCAATTCCGTCTGGGGTTAAGGTTATTTCGATATGTGTAAACTACACGTCCATGGTGAATTCGTCTGGGTCAGCCTATGTGTATTATCCGGAGCCAAACGGATCAACGACTCTTTCAGCGGCAACTCTTCCGGCAATCATGCGGTTTACTTCGGTCGGCGCGTGGATATCTAGTAGCACGGGCGCTTCGGTGGCGATTACAAACGTAAGTGGAACTTATATGGTTCAGCTCGGCCTTCCGATTGCGGCTGGGCAGTTCTCTCAGGCAGCGGGTGGAATAGCTAAGATCGTTCCATAGTAAGAAGAGGAAAGAAATGTCACTTCCAAAACTAAACGCGAAAATCACGCTAACGAACTTTGAGCCTATAACTCCACCTTCCGTTTGGAAGTTGACGTTTAATGTTTTCGATCTTGAAGGCATTTTTTACGCAACAGATATTCAAGTTGGGGATATGATTTGTTTGGACACAAGCGCGTCATATCCCGAAACGATAACAAGATATCGTGTAACATCGATAGATCCGGCCACCACGCCGTCCGTAGGCGTTATGACCGTTACCTTTGATGACAACATGGATCCTAGTTCAATCGACATTACTGCGGCCCAACCCGACGGCTTAGTGTGTCATCCTAGTACAAATAATAAATTTTCATATACCGCAGACCCTTCAGCGCAGGGGCTTCCAACCAAATTTGTTACCTATCTTCGTAATAGGGATTTCGAGATTGTTGATTCAATGGCTGCATCGGGAGGAAACTATTCCGAGATAGTTCGACATACTATTACCCCTGAAGATATTACGGCCAAGCAGTTTCTTTTTAGCCCATCTCTTTTGGCTCCCCTTAATGTTATGGCCTTTGTGTCTGGTGGGGCGGCGTGCATGCCTCCTAACGACTTTGAAATAACATCTGGAAATACGTTTAATTGGAACGGTAAAAACCTAGACAACGTGATTTCTGCGGGTGACGTTGTTGTTTTGGTATATGCAAACGCAAGCGGAACGCCTCCAGAGCCATTTCCAATTAATACGTATACCCAGCCTAAAGGAGTGCTAACAACGGCAGATGTTGGAAAGTTTTTAATGGATGACTCTGGGGTTGCCGCCGTGTGTTCACAAACGGCGCCGGTACCTGGACAATATAATACATGGACGATCGAGTTTTTAGGTATTCCAGTTGTAGGTGCTCCAACAAAGTTTACAGTTGAAATATTAGCTATACCAACGGTAAATACAGACCGCCTTAACTTCATTGGCGGTGCTCCCTACACTCCATATGGCGGCTCGGATTGGGCCGAGGGAGCTACGATTGAAGAGGTTGCTGCGAATCTAGCAACTGCATGGACAAATATAAACCCGGACGATAATGGAAACTTTTATATTGCGGTTGCTGTCGGATCAGTGGTTACGTTTACAGCTCAGCAAAATAGGCCATCTGGAAGTAGCACATTTCAATGGGTAGGAAATCCTGCTCATGCTTCCGTAACTCAAACCCAGGTTGGAATTGCAGCAAGCACGTTTTATTTTGATAATTATAGCGATGCACAGTTTGTTGTTTATGGAGATAACTGGACCACGGCGCTTAACCTTTCCGACTTGGCCGCGAACTTTGTAACAGCTTGGAACTTATTAAGTCCGGCTCCCATTTGGTGGAAGCTAGACCAAAACGCAGAACCAATTAGTGACACTCCGTGGGTTGCCTCTTCGACCGGCGCATTGGTTACTCTTACTCAACAGGCGTTTGGAGACCCTGGATACATTGGTCCAACAGCACTAAATTTTCCAGATAACCCTACAATAATAAATACCGTAGTTGGCGTGGACTATGTTCCCCCAAAGTCTGTTAAGTCATTTTTGGGGCGATTAAAAGCTATCGATGGGGCGAGCGCAGTAATTGAGGTTTTGCCCTTTTATTCCGCTATCGCGAAGGGTGCAATTGACGCATCGGGAGGAGATGGAAACAATAATGGAAGGGTGTCCGCCGTAGACGGAACGCATGTTGAACAAAGCGGACAAAGCCCAGTTTATGCCGGGAAAGCGTTTTTTGATGTGGTAGACGGGGGAACTGTAATTTTTAAGTGAGGAATAATATGCCAGGACAAAATACGATCATAATTAAAAAAATTACTGGAGAAGTCATCCAAACAATTCATGATTCGGGTATATCAATTATTCCACGGGTATCCGATACGCTGAGGATAACCATGGGCACAAGCAGTATTCTTTTTAAAGTTATTGGCGTTATTATTGGTGTGCCCAATAAGGGTATCATAGAGATTTTAGTTGTTGATCTAGTAAAATAGTTTTTAAACCAAGGAAGGAAGTCGATATGAAATATCTAGTTTTATTATTGGTCTTGGCGTCAACCGTGGCGCAGGGAGCAATAATTAATCCCAAGTTCTTGCCGTGTAACGTGGCAAATGGAGTCGCCTGTACTAATGGAGCAAACAAAATCGACGTAGCACAATTGCCAAGTGCAACGATGATTTTTAAAGACACGTTTGATCCAACGGCCACCCCTGCAAGCCCGCTTTTAAATGGCGATGTTCTAGCTCGGGCTGGCGACGAATACATAGCCACCCAACAGGGTACCTATGATTTTGGAGCCGGTGGAGTATTATTTCAGACTGGAGATTTCGCTATTTATAACGGAAGCATTTGGCGTCATTCCCCTGCGGCCGACGGCGTTGTGTCGGTAAACGGTTTACAGGGTGCTGTGGTTTTACACACAGACGATATCAGTGAAGGTGGAAGCCCAACTAATATGTGGTTCACAAACACAAGGGCAAGGGGCGCAGTTTCGGCCTCGGCTCCTTTGTCGTTTAATTCGGGAACTGGAGTTTTTTCAATTCCTCAAGCCGGAGCAAGTGCAAATGGATATCTATCCTCTGCCGACTGGAGCACGTTTAATGGAAAGCAATCTTCATTATCCTTTACCGCTCCGCTTGTAAACACCACTGGAACCGTATCAATACACGTGGCCGATGCATCTGATAATGGTTATCTGTCTTCTGCTGACTGGAGTTCGTTTAATGGTAAGGTTAGTAGCCAGTGGACAACGACTGGATCTGATATTTATTACAACGCTGGAAACGTAGGAATTGGAACAACGTCTCCTGGATCTTTTAAGTTAGACCTCGAGGGAACTTCCGGTGCAACGCTTAAGGTTGTAGATGGAAATCAGGGCGTTGGGAAAATCCTAACTTCGGATGCAAACGGCGTTGCGTCTTGGACTAGCCCTGCGGCAACCCCAACATGGTTGCATCAGGATATTACGCTGGTAACGCTTGATATAACGCATCAATATATAGACGCCTCACAGCAGTGCCTTCCGGCTTCTGTAATGCTAAGTATAAGTGGTGTTTGGGGCGTGTTGACTGCCGACTACACGCTTTCGGTTGTAAGCAGTAAAACTCGTATTAGCTTTGTGGCGACCACGGGCTTTGGAACCGGAAGCCCTCAGGCTCTTGCTGCTGGAGACGTGATTAGTTTAGTATGTCAATACTAATAGAATAACAACGGGGAGGGGGCTTCGGCTCCCTCCACATTAGCTAACGGGGCCTGCTCTATGCAACTAACAAGGTTAATAATAATTGGTTTACTAGTCGGATTGCAGCCGGCATATGCGGCTAGAATCTCGGCTAAGTTTGTTACTGCTGCGGGTTCCGATAATCAGATTCAATTTAATAACTCTGGGTCATTTGGAGCTAGTTCTTATTTTACTTATCAGCACGCGCTCGGTGAGCTTTGGTTAAGTGGTCTAGGTAACTTAACCCTTGATGCAATACTTATCGGGGGTTCGTCGCAGGCCGGACCCTCGCTCCTTGCAAACCAGCCAGGCGAAGCCGTTTTAATCGGATCTGGAACTGGCCCTAATCTTTCGGGCGGAGGAACATATGATGTTCATGTCGGGTTTCACGCGGGAAAAACACTAACAACTGGCACGGGTAACACAATAACTGGAACAAACTCAGACGTTGCAGCGGCATCATCTTACAACTCTGTTTATGGTTTTGCCGCAAGTGCTACCGGAAATAGAAGTGTTTCGATTGGATCTTACGACGGCGGAGGGTATTCCGCTAGTGCGTCGGGCAATAGTGCCGTGGCCGTTGGTAACGGTGCCGTAGCATCTGGAAACACGTCAAGCGCTTTTGGCAGCCCCGCAAACGCGGGAGGAGATTACTCTGCTGCATTTGTTGGAAACGCTGCGGGACAGTATGCTTCAGCGTTTGGTTATGGCTCTTCGGCAAGTGGCACGGGCGGGCTTGCAATTGGTGGCTATTCAACATCAACCTCTGGTGCCTATGCAACCATGATTGGCTATCACATCACTGGCGGCTCATACGCTGGTGCAGTGGCAATTGGTGCTGACCATACAGGAACAGGTGCGGCGCCCACAGCACAAGATGATTTTATTTTGGGAACCGCAAACCATCACGTAAAGATTCTAGGAACTCTTGCTGCTCCAACCATAAAGCTTACTACCGGCGCAGGCGCGGGGTTGGTGTTGACCTCTGACGCCAGCGGAAACGGAAGCTGGACAAGCGCCGGAGCAGGAACCGTAACGGCAGTAACCGCATCAAGTCCACTTGCATCAAGTGGAAGTTCTGCTCCAAACATTACAATTTCTAAGTCCGACGGAAGCACAAATGGATATCTCTCCTCCGCCGATTGGACAACTTTTAATAATAAGCAGGCTGCGCTTGCTAAGGCAGACGCTTCGCATGATGGATATCTATCAAGCGGAGACTGGAGCACATTTAATTCCGCAAGCTCTGCACAGACGTTTCATAATGAAACATATAATCTGGGAATAAAGGCCGCGATCGCCTCAAACACGCTAGTTGTAAGTTTGGTTCAGGCCGATGGGTCCACAAATCCATCAACTGGCGCGGCGGCAGTTAAGGTTGGATTTAGAAGCACAACGGCAACGACCGGAGGATATTCAGAGGTTTCATTTACTGCTGCTGCATCAATAACGCTTGCTGCTGCGGACTCTATTGGAGCTGTGGCGGCGGTACAGGCTGGGCTTTATGTTTACTTAATTTCTGATTCGACAAATGAAATCTGTTTATCGTTTGGACAGATTGACGACAGCGTTGTTCAGTCTGCTTCGGCGCTTACTGGCGGAGCAGATACGGACGGAACAAAGCTTTGGTGTACTGGTGCTCATACATCTAGGCCAACTAGATTAATTGGGCGAGTTGTAGCTACATGGTCAAACCCAAACTGGGGATCTATAACGAATGTAAACATTACTGATAATATACCGATTATTACATCATGGATTCCCTATACCCCCACCATTAGTGCTGGAATGTGTGGAGGTGGCTGCAATTTAATATCCTTTTTTTGGCGCAGAGTTGGTGACACCTTAGAGGTGAGAGGTAACTGGACAAACGGAACCGTAAGTGGATCTGTTGCCTCTATCTCTCTGCCTACTGGCCTGACAATGGATGCATCAAAACTACCAACCTTAGCCGCATCAACTGCATCAATGGTTGGCACTTGGTGGCACAACAATCACGCCTATGAAGATGGAGCAATTCTTTCTCAAACATCAACCTCTCCCAATAATGATTATACCAAAGTGAACTTTGGAACTAGCACTACAGGGACAGGAATGCTGACTCCACAGTGGGCAAGCAGCATCATGTCTGGCTATGATGTGCTCTCAGCTAACTTTGCTGTTCCTGTTGTGGGGTGGTGATTATGAAAGAACGATGGGCTTTAATTATATTGATTCTATCCCTCTCGAGCTGTGCAACTACCATGGACCACGGGATGCGCGCGTTTGATCGCTGCGCTAAGCATTGCAAGGATAATCCAACACTATCTGTAAAAATTACCGGAGAAATAGATTTAGGCATTGACTGCGAGTGCGGTCAGAACAAGGAGAGTTTATGATCATTCCAGCTAATCAGCCGATTCCATTTAGTGCGGACTATGGCGCATCAGGATTGAATATAGGCGCAAAAGTCTTTGATTGTAGCTCTGGCTCTCCTGTGCAGTTAACGGGACGCCCTGGGCAAACGTCGGGCGTATATCCGCTATCCAACGTTGCCGGGAGCTTCTGCTACCTGTTTACATTCTCCGGCCTTCCTCAGCATTCTTATCTGGTTCTTATCCAGGCTTATACGGACAATGCCTTTACGATAGTTGACATAAGTAAGCCGGAATTCTCGGAGTCGGTCTCAGCGAAGATTTTGGCACCGCTTATAACTTATAAATTAAAAATTGAGCTTGGTTGTGAAAACCAGCCTCCACAGAGGCCGGTTATTGTCGCGCAGAATTCAGACGCAAACATTGTTCTGTCCTTCTTTGATGAGGATAGAAATCCGATTGATATTACATCTGCCACCGAGCTTGAAATCAAAATGATGGAGCACGACAATATAACTGTTTTAATTAAAGAGCTTGGCGCGGCCATTTCCCTGATCGATGGGCATCCAAACCAAGTCCTTCTCGAGATGCGCGCGGCAGACTTTGAGGTGTTGCCTGGCGGAGACAACGATATTTCGGTTACTCTTCATCTTGCTGGATCAACATACGTTATCAATCTTTACGATGCAATAAACGTAGAGCCAGACGTAACTGAAGTTTGGGTTAACGGACACCCGGTTTTTTAATCGGTAGTAACATGATTGCTTCGATCGCGGCATTCATGCCGATTTCATGGCCGGATTTATATCTTACTTTTTGGTATTTAATAAATCCCGTGCCCGAGCAATATTGGCATGAATCGATATACCAGTCTTCATTGTTGGCATCACCATGATTATTAAGCAATGTTCCTAGCCCATAGCAACACCAACACGTCTTCTCTTCCATTACTCCTCCTCAAAGGTTGAATAGATTTTTGGGGTAATTCCTGCCCGGAGAAGGGCGGATTCTAATTTTCTGATATAAGGAATTGAAAAATTTGAGGCGACCAGTCGTGTAAACTTCATACTATGATCCTCCTATAAAAGATCATAGTATATATTACAACCTGCCCCACTAGACTGCGCCTGACTTCGACTTGAAAATCGGGTAGCCGTTGTTCCAAGCGATGTACAAATCAAGGTGCGCCTGAAGCGCCCATTGAGCCTTGGTCGTTACCCAGGTCTTGCGAGTCATCCGGCTCAAGTCATTCCGAATCTTGGCGGCGGTATAGTTCAAGGCGAACATTGCATCGGGTCCGCCGTCTTTGGCGATCCGGCTTGGCACTTGGACGAACTCAGCATCCGGCGCAAACTTCTTTGCCAGCTTTGGATAATCGGTCTTGGCATCGCTCAAGATCGTGAGATTTGTTTTTGGCTTCTGGCGCTTGGCTACCATCTTGAACACGTCTTCACGGGCGGCGTCACGAGTGTCTTGCCGCCATCCGTATTTCTGTTGGGAAGTGGAAGCAGCTTTACCGTGGCAGTTCATTTCGCCAACACGAGCCTCAATGATTTCGCCGGTCTTAGCTCTGACGGCGAAGGCGATTGAGAGAGGTTTCAGCTTGGTATGCTCGAAGGTTTCCATCTCATCGAACTGAGCGTAGGTCGTGGTCAGACCGCCCGCAGCTACCTGTTTCTCATGGTACTTCCGGGCTTCGCCAGCGATGAACACGAGCTTGCGTGCGACGGTCTTGGGGTTGCAGCCAAGGACTATCGCCAACCGCCGTTGAGTGGTGCCCGATGCGTATAGTTTGAAAATCTCATGATTCAGTTCTGGCTTCTTCTGTCCTTCGGTTGGGCGTCCCGTATGCGAGCTAAAGAACTTTCCACATTTCTTACACTTGTAGCGGGGAACGGGCTGAGCGTTGTGCTTGTTCTTGAAATAGCCCTTCTTGATGAAGAACTTACCCGTGGCTTTGCATTCGGGACACTCCGCAGGTTTGGTGAACATAAATCACTTCCCCTTTAGGTCTTTCCAGAAGGGATCAACTAAGTGAATGAGTAGGCACCCGCTTTGGGGGTCGGGAATTATGTCCTGTCGAACAAAGCGAGCAAAAATCTTTTGTAATTCGTGGGCGTTGTGCCACTGCTTCGGGTCATTTCCATGGTCCCCCCGAACCCAAATAGCAATATTTTCGTAACGGCGACTCCAATGACACACGCCGAGCTTCTGTGCGTGATTCAAATAGGCGTAGAGCTTCTTTTGCGTCCAGCCGCATTTTCGTAGCCACTTGATTTTCTCAGAGCGGGACTTAGTTTTTGTCGTCATAAAAGCCTCACTTCCTATCTAATACTTTACCAAAATCATCAAATATTGCAAGGTCAAAATGGCTTATTGCGTCATTAGCGTGAAACTATTGACGTTTTTACATTACGTCGTGTGGTTAGGCGCAATGTGGTGGGGCAGGTTGTATATATTAGTATAATAGTCAATAACTATTTAATAGTATTTTCTATATATTGTTTAGACATCTCTAGGTATAGCTTAAAGCATGACTCAACAAGGTCTCTCCAAGAGAGGTTTTCTCGGTGCCTTTTCGCTGTAACACGGGCAAGAAGGTCTTGGTCGATCCAAGCCTGGAACAATTTTGTTGGGGTTGCTCTACCCTTTAGGGATGCTCTAAACTGTTTACGTAATGAAAGTATACTTGCCATATGACCACCTATACGGGACGACTAGCCTATATCTTAAACTATATAAAAACTCAATATTATTTATTTGTGAATCCATCTTTTTCTCGATTCACTTAACACCCATCCAGAATTAATTAGCCATCTATAAACAGTGTCATTATGAAGAGATAATTCTTCTATTCCGACGTCACGCACTAAGAGGTGGCACCTTAAACACATCGGCATCACGTTCCAATAAAGATCCGACTTAACCCTAATATAATGCGGAATGCTTTTGATTGTTGTCGTTCTCATATTCCTTAGCGCTTCCTCTGGGTTAAGGTCTGCGCAGGCAAGACATGGAATCCTAACGATTGTATCTATAAGGGCAACGTCTATGGTTTGGCGAAAGACCATTAAGAATTTGTATCAAAACTTTGTCCACAATGCGGACATACATAGGTTTTAATCGCCTTCTGCCTACTGTCTACTAGGTCCTTAAATTTATTGCCGAGCGCATCTGAGGTATTATTAATATCCTCTTGAGACACTCCCGCGTGCGCCGTGCTTCCTATTGATTTTCCGTCGAGGATATCGGGATTAAGCTCTGGATAATGAATAAGGAATGGCTCGAAATCAACAAGCTCTCGGATCTCCGGAATAAGGTTTGTTAACTCCCACGTTGCCTTTGTTGACGACTCGTTATCGATAATACGATATGCCTTGGCCTGGTCATGATTTAGGTTAGAGATAAGGCATTCAATATGAGTTACCCCATTTCTCTTTGCCGCCTTATAGCGGGTATGTCCTGTAATAATTACATATTCGGAGTCGAGCACTAAAGGAACATTAAGCCCATACGCATTGATCGATTCTTCTACGCCTCCGACTGCGTCGTCATTGTTTCTTGGGTTTCTCCAGTAGGGAACGATTTTTTCGATTGGTACAAGCTCTAGGCGTCCATTAAGCTTTAGTTGGTTTTCCATTTTCGTGTTCCTTTCTAATTTGAATCTGTTTATCGGTTTCATACGCCCGAGAATACTGGGTGTTGGCAAACAGCTTAGAGAATCCCGTAATATGTTTTAGGCGCACTAGCTCATCAGCCTCCATGCCTAACTGATTACATATATCGGCGTCCTTCCATCCATTATTTAACATTTCAAAGACCATGGAGGACATCCCAGCAACACTATGTTTACCGCGCGCGCGATTGTGACTAACGGTTGCGGCCATTCGGTCGTTAATATCTTTCTTTAATACGGCGATCGGAAGAAGACCCCGGTTAAGATCATGAATGTCCTTATTCATTCTCATTGTTGAATATCGGTGAAATCCGTCTACGATAACGTATTTATCTCGCTTTTCATCATAGATGGCGACGATGGGCTGAGTATACCCGTCGTTCTTTATCGATACATAGAGGAGCCGCATTTCATTAGTGGCAACTGCATTCGGGTTATAGTCGTTTGCCTCTACCTTATCGATCGGCACCCAAATAACATTAGATACTGGATTATGCTTTACACAGTCTGGTGTACTCATTGTTTAGCCGCCTTACGTTCATTACGTCTGCGCTTATACTCTTCCCAGTGTTCGCGCGGGACGGGGACATTATTTAGTTTTACGTGTTCCCAGTCGTTACATAGAATCGAGGTAATATGTAACCTCATTAGCTTGTCTCCAAAGATCCAACCAAGAAGCTCTTCCATTTCTTTAAACTTCTTTCGGAACCCCTCTTTCCAGTCGGGATTATCAATAAGGTTTTCCAAAAGATAATCTCTATATTCCTTCCAAGAGCTAAACATCGGAGGAAGGTGGTGAGGACAATAGAAATCATCCCATCCCATTTTGCCGGCCATGTCTATACCCTCAACGCGGGCAACGATCTTATTATAATTCTCCGGTTCTAGCTCCTGAAGAATAAACAGTGCTCGGACGGCCGTTTCATGGTGAAGATTAGATACGCGCATATCATTAACCGGCACGCCGTACTGATACATTTTATCGTAGACCTTATTATAGGGCCACCCGTTATCATGAATTGCCTTCCAAACGTCGGTATAAGACCAATCATAAATTGGGTAAAACGTATAGTGTTCTCGCCTCTTATTTAATTCTTTTCCCCAGGTAACGCCTCCATAGGTATGCCCACCCGTTAGTCCGCTCGCACGCCTTGGGGATTCTTCTGCCCGGACGCCGGCAATATAACAGCTTTTCTGATTAGGAAACTCTACGGCAAAGATTCGCTCAAATAGTTCTCCAAAACGGTCGGTTCCATATCGATTCTCTTTATATGAGTTCGGCTCTTTAGGTCGGATCCAGTTGGCCTCGTCGTTGGGATTCCAACACTGAAGCCAGTGATCTTTGAATGACGTTGCATTAAATAGTTTAAAGGGAAACTGTAACCACATGGGGATTACTTCGGGCCGGAGCATAATTTCACGAACCGTGTCTACTGTTGATAGCCACTCCGCTTCTTGATCGAGCCACATAACACGAAGCGGGAGACGTCCCTTCTCACGTGCCACCAGGAGCGCTAGGTGGAGCACCACTGTACTATCTTTTCCTCCAGATACTCCGACGACTACATTAGGGAATTCGTCGAATAGCCAGCGTATACGGACGAGTGCAGCGTCAAACACATTCTCTTTAAGAAATACTTTCTTATTGCTCATTTGAGGCTTGTCCAATGGCTACAGGTAAGCCGAACCACAGCCGGAGCGGTTGCGCAGCAGAGTGAGCCGTGTTTCCGTGGCCCGAAACGGCGGTTATCATAGCCTGTCCTTTTTGATGGTAGCATTGAGCCTAGCTATTGCTTCTGATAAGTCGGCCAGTTCTCGCTTCAGCCAATGGATGTTAGTTTCTTGCTGCTCACGCGGCAAAAGAGGATTAACACTTTGTGCCCCCCATCGTTGCAGCTTTCCCGCTGCCGCGAGAACTTCACCGCACTCTTCAACAAGATGGGCTAATTGCTTGTTAAAACCTCTTTGCAAAAACCGTTTATCGCTCATAATTCACTCCTTAATTTCTAGCCGTTTTCGGGCTGTACCCTATTGTAGCCTTTCAATCGTCTTTTGGAGCCGCTTAGGATTAAGCTCATTCCCGCGAAATCTCATTCCGTATGAAACTGCGGCTCGGGCTGAATATCCAAGTCCGCAACATGGATCTAAAAATATTCCATTATCAACGGCAAATGGGTGAGTAGCCCTTGAAATAGTGTCCCATCCCTGGGTGTGTAATATTAAATCGTTATAGTCAGCAGGAAGAGTAATTCCGTGCTTAGAGAATACGTGTAGGTCCATGGGTAGTTTTTTAGATCCAGACTGATAAAGTGTTTCAATCGTTGTTTCGTGGCGAAGTCCAGAACCGCGCGCCAAAGAAAGCATTTGATCTCTCCACTTCTTTCCGTACTCGATAAATACGGCGTTTTTGGCATATTTCTGAATAGTCAAGAAAAAAGAATATAAAAACTCGTCAATATTATTTTCTCGCCTAACTGACGCTCCGGTCATCTTAAGTCGCATTGTTTCCCAATATTTAAGATTTCCGGCTCCCCACGGCGGGTCTGAATAGAATATGTCTGCCTGCTCGGCGCCCATAATATTATCTATCCCGTCTATGATGTTTCCGCACTGAACAATGTGATGACCAATCTTAGTTATCATCTAGCCTCCGAGTTTTATATAAGCGCTCGATTTAATATATATGTTGTATCGTTGCCAAATGTTCTCGCTATGGATGCATCATTATGAATTGGACATCCCATGGTCCAATACTTATACTCGCCTATGTCTAAGTACAAAAGACGCTTTTTAAAAAATTGCCCAGGGTATCCGTGATCTCGGATATATTGGGTAAACCAACAGAACTCTGTATCTAATGCCGGCCAGTCCCATCGAACTACATACCAGTGTGGGAACCGGGCCATGGTCTTTGCGAATCGCCAAGATGTAGATGAAATGAATTTCTCTATCCTTTGTAGATCAGAGGGCTCGATAGTTATCGTCATAGGAAAATATATATCTAACGGGCTCGCTCGGGTCAAGAATATTTTATTAATATAAAAAAAGAGTTGACCTTTATTTCGAGTTCGCGTAACCGACTAATGGGGCCGTCACAAGCGGCCTACAGCGCCGGATGAGGGGATGGAAGGCGTGGGGTCGCGGAGACCCTCCGGAAGTAATTCCGTAGCATAGATTTGGGGCTTCCTCGGCCGTCAGACCACTTGTGGGCTTATGCTGCATACTGCGGACTCATACCGCTAGTGACGTGCATTAGGCTAGGACTCATATGTACCTCCTGGGAAGTGCAGGGAATGGGCATATGACTAAAGTCTGGTACTCTCGGGCTGCCTAGACCTAAGATAGATCAGAGACAAGTCTCTTGCCATAAAGAGAAGTAATCTCCGATGACAGGCAGAGTTACGCTACCAAATACTTCAAGAAGTCTTTCAGGGCACTTCTGCACCTACGCCTCACCCGCTAGTGGCTAATGATCGCCTTAACTTAAAAAATATATATAAAACAAAAAAAAAGACTTGACAAAGAATGTTTAAAATATTCTTCCCATATAGAAAAATCTATGATACCTTACACAAAGATAGTTAAAAACACTATAAGGGGTATAAAAAAATGAACTTAGACAAATTAAAAGAGCCGTTTGCAGAATGCGATATTGAGTGGAGACTCGCTCAGTGCGGAGAAACAAACGGTAAGCTATGGGGTTTGTGTTTGGCCTATATTCAGGCCCGAGCCGTGATGGACAGACTTGATGAGGTTTGCGGTTCAGAGAACTGGAAAGTAAAATACGATGTAACCGCCTCTGGAACCATATGCACGCTTGCGATTAAGGTCGGATCCGAGTGGATCGAGAAGCAAGACGGAGCCGAGGCCACCGACATCGAAGCCTTTAAGGGCGGAATCTCTGGAGCGCTCAAACGGGCTGGCTCGGTATGGGGAATTTCAAGGTACTTGTACCGGCTAGAAAGTGGGTTTATTCAGGTTGTCGATAAGGGTACGCAGGGCGCGCTCTACGGCAAGACCAAAGAAGGAAAAACTTTTTATTGGCTCCCTCCGGCGCTTCCTAGTTGGGCGCTTCCGCCGGTGCCAACTAAGCAGCCTGCTCCGCAGGGAACGATTACGGCACCGGCATCCATAACCGAACCCGAACCGCCAAAGCCCCAAGACAGACAAGCTGAACCCAAGCCAATGGCTCGAGTCGAGCTGATCAAAACAATCATGGAAACGGCTAGGCAGTTAAGGTTATCAGACCGGGAGCTAGGAGACTGGGCAACGGAGGAGTTTAAGAAACCAACTAAGAATCTATCACCTACGGAGCTTGAGCAGTTTCTGGGTATCTTACAGGGAGAGGTTGGAAGGATGGGGGATGTAAAATGAGTACAGAATTACAGCAATTTAATGAAGTCAAAGCCGAGATCACAACCCTAGTTGCTCCGGTGCTCCAGGTAAAGGTCGTCGATTTTAAATCAAGCCTGGGAGCGATAGAGGCAGCTAAGACGCTTAAAGCCATGGCCAACCGGCTAGACGATCTACGGCGAGCAGAGGTAGACCCCCTGAATGCTAAGGTCAAGTCAATAAATGAATACGTTAGACAGATAAAGGCACCTCTTGATGCCGCAGATGTATATATCCGAAACGAGCTTAATCGCTTCGCTGCCGAGCAGGAGAAGTTCCGCCAGGAGGAGCTACGCAAGGCCGAGGAGGAGCGCATAAGGAAAGAAAACGAGCTTCGCATTAAACAAGAGGAGGAAAGAAAATCCGTAGAAGAGGGGATGCAAATTTTCGGTGCAGACTATGGAGAAGCCAAGGAACTCGAGAAAAAACAAGAGATAGAGCGCGCGCAGGTAGCTGTCGAGATTAAACAAAAGGAATGGGACATTAATCAGGGGCAGCTTAAAAATACCCGCAAGACAACCAAGGTAAGGGTCATTGATCTAACCAAGGTTCCTCGAGAATTTCTAATTATTGAAGTAAACGAGCGTGCCGCGATTGCAGCGCATAAAGCAGGTGTACAGATCGCAGGGCTTGAGTTTTACCAGGAGATAGGTCTTGCGATAGGACAAAAAACAAGGGTTACACGCATGGCACTGGAAGGAGAGGCACATGGTTAATAAATGCATTTTAATAGGCAGACTAGGGAAAGACGTTGATATTAGGTATACACAGACGGGAGTGGCAGTTGCGAGCTTCTCCGTTGCCTGTGCCAAAAAGTGGACAGATAAGACCGGAAAGAAAAACGAAAAAACAAACTGGATATCAGTTGTAGTTTGGGGAAAGCTCGCTGAACTATGTACTAAATACCTGCACAAAGGATCGCTTGCCTTCATTGAGGGAGAAATCGAAACCCGAAACTATGAAGCCAAAGACGGAACCAAAAAATACATAACCGAAGTGGTGGCGCAGAATGTGCGCTTTCTAGATAGTCAATCAAAGGACGATCCAGAAAACACCAAGGATCTGGGCGAGCAGTTTGATCCAGAACCAGGAATGTTCGGATAATTTTGTGGGCGCGCTTTTACGGGACGCGACTACGAAACGCGAGCCGGATCGACTAAAGGTATAAAAGATCGCCGGCTCGCGTAAACCTCAATGGAAGGAATTGAAAATGAATACTAAACAAAACAAAGAACTCGGGAAATTAATGGAAGAGAGCGCAGGGCTTAGGATGCGAATCGACGCACTAAACGCAAAGATTAACGGCCAGATTAAGCTCCTCGAGATGAGAGGGCATATTATAAAAAGCCTTGAGGCCAAAGCAGAGGCATTCGAGGCGGTGGCGCTTAAAATTATGGGCCTATGCATAAACAGATGCATTAACCACACAACAAATAATGCCAACAAACCCGAGCCGGCACCTGGGAGAACAGTAGAAGACGTTGTGAGGGATTTAGAAACTAAATACTCAAAATAAGGAAACCATGGGCGAAAAAGTTGCGATCACACTTGGAATGATGACTTGTTTTGCTGTTGGAGTTTATATTGCGAGGTTCATTTATGGAGCTTGTTAGGGTTAATCGAGACGACGGCACACAGAATAAACCAAAGACGTATGAGGCCAAAGTAATAAAAAGATTTACTAAGGCCGACGGAAGGACCTGGCTTAAGATCATTCCAACCGAGATTTTAGATGCACACATACGATCGGTACTCGAAAAGAACACCAGAGAAATAAATGACGCACAATAAATCCAAATGGAAATTAACATGAGAGCCGAAAGGTAGAAAGAAGGAAGAAATGAAAAAGATAGTTAGTGTTACGGAAGTATCTGGAGAAGGCTTGGTTAAGTTTTTAGGCGAAAGGTTGACATTATTTTGCCTAAATTACATTTATACGGGCAAATTAGAGGGTGGTAACGATTCTTGCGTTTTGTTGTCTGATGCCGCCGTTGTTTACGAAACTGGGGCATTTAATGAAAAGGGATGGAAAGACGCACAGAAGCTTCCTGGTGAATGGTACGTCCAAATTGGAGCAATTGAAAGTTTCGGAATTCTGAAATGATCCGATCAATAAAACAATTTTGGCGGTCGTGGTCGTGGTCGCGGTCGCGGTCGCGGTCGCGGTCGTAGTCACACCGCCGCCGGCAACACCGCCACCGGCAACACCGCCGCCTGCAACACCGCCGCCTGCAACACCGCCGCCCGTTGCGCCAGCGTCAGCCTTGGTTGCCGGAGAGCTGTCTCCGCAACCGACGATCAAACCTGCGAAAACCAAAGAACAAATAAGCGAATATTTCATGAAAGACCTCCTGGGCAAGACCCATTCGCATCGTGCCCCGCGAGTGGCTCTGCCGCAACGACAAGCACGCACAATTCCGGAACGAGCGTTGTCTTGCGTCGTGGCTGTCATGCACGTAGGCCTTCCCGCATGCGTCGCATCCTGATTCGCAAGCCTGGTGGGTATGACCGCCT
>Ga0182027_10001116_pt1 | contig 45203 bp, 43 predicted proteins | sample 712E1DmetaG_FD_121300 | JGI IMG/M metagenome (GOLD analysis project Ga0182027, IMG submission 121300) | Permafrost microbial communities from Stordalen Mire, Sweden - 712E1D metaG (Illumina Assembly) | ecosystem: Environmental > Terrestrial > Soil > Wetlands > Permafrost | place: Sweden...
AGCGGTCCCCGGATCTCTTCCTGCGGCGCTTGCGGGTTGAATTGCCAGAGCCACTCCATCGCCGTCATGCCCTTGCTTTTGTCAATGGTGTAGCTGAAATCCTGCGGGAAATAGCCAATCGTGGCTTCCGCCAGAAATCGGCGGCCCCGCCTGCGGCGGGCGAAAACCCGTTCAGAGCCTAGGACTTAATGTCGGAGCTCCCGACCGGGTCGGGACAGGCGCCGCTCCGAGCCCCTAGTTTTGATGCAGGCTGGTCAGGAGAGCTTGCGGCTGTGAGGATATTTCCCGGCGGCGATGGCGGCGGCGAGGATGGTGTTCACATGGATCTGCACGGTGTCTTCGACGCGGCGGGCGTAGCCTCCGGCGAGCGTGGTCACTACGGGAATCCCCTGCCAGCGCGCTTCCTCGAACACGCTGCGATCGCGAGTTTGCAAACCATTTATCGTCAGGCGCAGGCCGCCGAGTTGATCTTCCTTGTAGGGGTCCGCGCCTCCGATATAGAAGAGCATGTCCGGCTGAAACTTCTCCAGACCCTCGCGAACCGCGGGCAGGAGCGCTTCCAGATATTCGTCATCACCGACGCCATCGTCCATGTTCAGATCCACGGTGGAAGCCGGCTTGTGCCCGGGGTAGAGGTCCCGCTGGTGGATGGAGAGCGTGAACACGGAAGGGTCATGAGCGAAGATCGCGGCGGTGCCATTGCCGTGATGCACGTCGGTGTCCACGACCATGGCGGTGCGGATGGTGCCGTCGGCTTGCATCTTGCGGATGGCCACGGCTACATCGTGGATCGCGCAGAAGCCTTCGCCATGACCGGGGTAGGCGTGATGGAAGCCGCCGCCAATGTTGCAGCCGAAACCATCGAGGGAGGCGGCCTGTGCGGCAAGGATCGTGCCACCCGCGGCCAGCCAGAACGCGCTGACGAGTTCCGGCGAGTAGGGCACTTCGAGAATCATCACATCGTTTTGAGTGATCGTGCCGGTCTTGAGCTTGTTCACCCAGTCGGGAGTGTGGACGCGCAGGATGTCCGCATCGGCGGCGGGTTCCGGGCGAAGGAAATTATCGGGGAGAGCGATGCCGTCGCTCACCAGCTTATCGGCGACCAGGCGATATTTTTGCGACGGAAAGACGTGTGCGCCCAGGTTGAGATCGTAGCGTTCGTGGTAGATGAGCTTGAAGGGCAGCATGAATGGTCGCCTTGGAGAAGCGGTTTCCCCCGGACTACTGCGAAAAACAGATCCTCTCCCAGGTTGCGGGATCGGCATGGCAAAAGTGTTTACGTCTTGCCAAGATCGGGGCCAGTGGCAAGCAGCGACCTTGCCACGATCCCTCCACTACGGCCCGCAAACGACGCGGGCCTCCGGTCGGGATGACAAAAATGTCCACGCCTTGCTCCGGTCTATACCGTGCCGAGATGGGGGCCAGCATGCTGGACCCCTACAATGGAAAGGCTTGCGGAAAAAGCAGATCCCTCGCTGCGCTCGGGATGACAACCATTGGCCCCACGGATTACAGCGAAATAGCGTTTCTCGACAAACAACTAAACAGAGAATTAATTTTCGCGTTCGAGGATGAAATCGGGCAACGTGAGCAGCGCGCGCGCATATTCGGAATCGCCATGACCGTTGAGGCAGGCTTTGGCGCGGCCCGCATAATTGAGGGCCAGATTGCGCGCACGGTCCAGAGCGCCGGAATCGCGCACCAGGGCGACAAGTTTTTCCGGCTGCACGGAATTAAATTCCTTTTCTTCGAGAACACGAGCGACCAGTTCGCGCGCCTCGCTGTGGCCATTTTCCATGGCGTAGATCAGCGGCAGCGTGACCTTGCCTTCTTTCAGATCGCTGAGGACGGGCTTGCCGAGTTGCTCGCTGGAAGCGGTAAAGTCCAGAAGGTCGTCCACGAGTTGGAAGGCCAAGCCGGCATTGCGCCCGTATTCCGCGAGGGCTTCTTCGTGCTTGTTGCCGAGGCCGCCCAACACGCCGCCGAGGCGCGCGCAGCCGCTGAAAAGGCACGCGGTTTTGTAGGTGGCCAGCTTCAGCGCATCTTCCTCGGTGACATCCATGCGGCCGATCTTGGCAAGCTGCAGGAGTTCGCCTTCGACCATTTTCTGGGTGAGATCAATCAGGATATCGAGCACATGGAAATTGCGTTCTTCGAGGGCGATCTGGAAGGACTGCATGTAAAGCCAATCGCCCGCCAGGACGCTGCGATGATTGCCCCAGCGGGAATTCGCGGAGGGACGGCCACGGCGCGTATCGGCGCTGTCAATCACGTCGTCATGGATGAGCGTGGCGCTGTGGAGGAGTTCGACGACGGCGGCCAGGCGGATGGCGCTGCGCGTCGCGGCGCGGTTTCCGCTGGCGTAGCCGTGACAAAGCAGGAGCAGCGCGGGGCGCACGCGCTTTCCGCCGCCGCCCAACAAATAACTGGTGATTTCCGAAACCGGCTGGAACGCCGCGGCACTCTGGCGGGACAACTCCTGCTCGACCTTCACGAGGTCGACGCGCACCAACTCAAAAATCTCCTTGGCCGTAAGAACTGCGATGACTTGCCTCCTGCAGCCGCTGCCCTGATTCAGCGGGACACCACAGGCGGGGCTGTCCCCGACCGGGTGAGGGGAAAGAATCGCCGGAAATTTTCCGCGGTGGCTTGGGCGACTTCCTCTATGGGTAAGTTTCTCACATTCGCAAGGACCCGCGCCACCTCTGCCACGTACGCGGGCTCGTTGCGCTTGCCGCGGTAGGGTTGAGGCGCGAGGTACGGGGAGTCCGTTTCGATCAGGATGTTCCGGAGCGGCAGAGCTTTCGCAACGTCGCGCAGATTCTGCATTTTCGGATAAGTCAAATTGCCCGTAAACGAAATCATAAAGCCCATGTCGAGGCCGCGCTTGGCGTCTTCCAGTGTGCTGGTGAAGCAGTGCAGAACGCCGCCGAGGGCGGTGGGCTTCCAGACTTCTTCGAGGAGGCGGAGGCAATCGCTCCAGGCATCGCGGCAGTGGATGATGATGGGGAGCTTGGCCGCTTGCGCGAGTTCCATTTGCCGGCGGAAGACGCGCTCCTGGATGTCGCGCGGGGAGTGATCGTAGAAGTAGTCCAGGCCGATTTCGCCCCAGGCGATTACTTTGGGTTGCTGGGCGAGCTTGGCGAGAGTTTCGAGATGCGCCGGGGTGACCTCCCTGGCTTCGTGAGGATGGATGCCCACCGTGGTGTAGATCCAATCGTGCGCTTCCGCGTAGGGCAGCGCGGCATCGAGTTTTTCCGGGCCGGGACCGGTGCCGATGGCGAGGATTGTAGAGACACCGGCGGCACGGGCGCGCTCGAGCATGGCCTCGCGGTCGTCCGCGAATTGCGAGAAGTCGATGTGGGCGTGGGAATCGATGAGGTCCATGGTTAGTAGATGATGGATATCAGATGTCAGGTAACGGCGATCAGATATCAGATATCCGTATGCGACACCGCGATATAAAAACTTTCGCTACTTCAGGCGCGCGCCAACTTCCACGTCTTCGAGGAAGCCAGCGAGAACGGGACGGCCTTCGGGACCAACGGAAGCGGCGACGACCATGCCGTTGGATTCGACGCCACGCAACTTGCGCGGGGCGAGGTTGACGACCACCACGACTTTGCGGCCGATGAGCGCTTCGGGTTCGTAGAACTGGGCGATGCCGGCGCAAATCTGGCGGATTTCCGTGCCGATGTCCACGGTCAGTTTCAGAAGCTTGTCCGCGCCGACAATGCGCTCGGCGGTTTTGATTTGGCCGACGCGCATCTCGACCTTGGCGAAGTCCTCGATCGCAATCTTTTCGGGCACCGCGGGCGTCGCGGCCGGTGTGGCTGGCGCAGCAGGCGCACTCGCGGGTTTCGGCGTGGCCGATGCGGAATTCAGTTCTTCGTTCGCCATAGCTTCGATCCTCTCTATTGCTTCTTTGTGGTCAACTCTTGGATAAAGCGGGTCGCCAACCTTCACATGCTCGCCCCCCTTGAGCCCGCCCCAGTTCAATTCGTCAATACGTTCATTGACGACTGAACCAGAGAGACCAAGTTTTTCCCAAAGGAGCTGCGTCCCGTTCGGGATGACTGGGTGTGCCAACACACTAATTACTCGGAGAGCCTCCGCTGCTTCGTAAAGCACTTCGGCCAGTTGGTCCGTCTTTGTGGGGTCCTTCGCAAGGTCCCAGGGCTTCTCCATCGTTAGATAGTTATCTACCATAGAGATGAATTGCCAGAGTTCCTGCAATCCGGCAGCAAATCGAAACGAGTCGTAGTGCCCCACCTGAATGTCACTATCAGTCATGTCCCAAGATGACTGGCGGACCAGTCCGAGCTTAACGGCTGGCATATTCCGACCAAGTGCACTCTGGCCTCGTCGTTCAGGAGGCGGTGAGGGAACTCTTCCGTCGAAGTAGTTCTGGATCATCGTAAGCACGCGGCTGGCGAGATTGCCGAGGCCGTTGGCGAGGTCGCTGTTGTAGCGGGTGACGAGCGAGTCGTAGCTGAAGTTGCCGTCCTGGCCGAAAACGACTTCGCGCAGCATGAAGTAACGGAGCGCATCCATTCCCAGCATGTTGACGATGGGACGCGGAAGGACTACGTTGCCCTTGGACTTGCTCATTTTGGCGGCGTCCATCAGGAACCAGCCGTGCGCCCAAACCTGCTTTGGCAGGGGCAACTTCGCGGCCATCAGGAACGCCGGCCAGTAGACGGTGTGGAAGCGGATGATGTCTTTGCCGACAAAATGCACATCGGCGGGCCACATGCCGCGCTTCTCGTAGTCCGGGCCGCCAACGGCGCTGAGGTAAGCGGTCAGCGCGTCGAACCAGACGTAAAAGACGTGCGGCTCTTCGCCGGGGACGGGAATACCCCAGCGAATCGATGTGCGCGTGATGCTGAGATCGCGCAGGCCGCCTTCGACGAAACTCACAATTTCGTTTTTGCGGCTTTCCGGCTGAATGAATTCGGGATTCCTGCGATAGAAATCGAGCAGTGGCTTTTGAAAAGCGGAAAGCTTGAAGAAGTAATTTTCCTCGGTGAGCGTTTCGAGCGGGCGGCCGCAGTCCGGGCAGTTTTCACCGGGCTTCGCGTCGTTCACGAAAGCGTTGTCGTAGATGCAATACTGACCGGTGTAGTGGCCTTTGTAGACGAAACCGTTTTCCTTGCAGAGCTTGAAGAGCCACTGCACGGCTTGATGGTGTTTCAGATCGGTGGTGCGCACGAATTCGTCCGCAGAAATGCCCAGCTCATCCCAGAGGGAGCGCCACGCCTCCGCCATATTGGCCACGAATTCCGATTCGGGGATACCGGCTTTTTTGGCGGCGCGCTCGACGTTGACGCCGTGCTCGTCGGTGCCGGTGGTCATCACGACGTCGTAGCCGCGCATGCGTTTGTAGCGGCGAACGGTGTCGCAGACCACAGTGGTATACGTGTGGCCGATGTGCGGCAAGCCGTTCGTGTAGTAGATCGGCGTGGTGAGATAGAATTTTTCTTTTCGCTCAGGCATCTGTGTCTCTAGAAACTATCTCATAAATCCTTCGTTATCACGCCCTGCCTCACGCAGGGGCTTTGCGCCGCGGATGAAGCGCCGGCATCGTCAGGAGAAACCCAAGAGCGGGCTCGACACATGAACGATCTTGCCGAGATGGGGCGCAGCGTGCTGCGCCCCTACGAGAGCGACCCAAGAACGGGCCGACTAAAGATCGGCCACTACGAAAGCAATAGCAAAGCGCCCGCCTCCCCGACCAGGTCGGGGTAAACGCCAGGCGGCCGCTACAAAGTCCCTACTTCTGTCCTTGCCGCCACGCCTGCATGGCTTCCTGCATGACGCGTTGCAGCGGCACCGCTTTCTCCTCTGCCAGTTTACGGCAATCCTCGTATTCGGGTGAAGCCTGGAGGACCTGGCCGTTGACGCGGGCGAGTTTCATGCGGACTTCGCCATAGCAAGTGGCTACCGTTTCCCACTCGCGCGGCAAGACGCGCCGCTGGGTGGTGTAACTGCGCACGCCGAGCGTGGTCGTCTCCGCAAAAAAGAGTTCCTGAAATTTGCTCTCGTCCGGGGGCTTGCAGAGGACGGTGAGCAGCGTGCCGGGGCGGTTCTTCTTCATTTGCACGGCGGTGGTGAACACATCCAATGCACCGGCGGCCAGGGCGCGTTCGACAAAATAGCCGTACACCTGGGGATTCAGGTCGTCGAGGTTGGCTTCGATGACGCGAATCTCCTCGCTGTACTCGCCTTCGAGTTTTTCGGCGGCCTCGCCCATCATAAGACGAAGCACATTTGGCTGGCCTTCGAGATCCGCCGTGCCCGCGCCATAGCCGATCGCGGAAACGGTCATCGGAGGTTGCGGGCCGAAGGTATCGCACAACGTGGCGACAATGGCCGCGCCAGTGGGCGTGACGAGTTCTTTTTGCACGCCATTTGAATAGGTGGGCTTGCCCAGGAGCAGCCGCGCGGTGGCCGGGGCGGGCACGGGAAGAACGCCGTGAGCCATTTTCGCGGTGCCGCCGCCGACATTCAGCGGCGAGCAGGCAAAGCGCGCAATCGCCAGAAAATGGAAACCGATGCAAGCGCCGACGATGTCCACGATGGCGTCCACGGCGCCTACTTCATGGAAATGGATTTTTTCGATGGGCACGTCGTGGACGGCGGCTTCGGCCTCGCCGAGTTTGCGAAAAATGGCGGCGGCGTGCTCGCGGACGTGATTGGCGAGTGTGGACTTTTGCAGGATACCTTCGATGGTGGAGAGCGAGCGGTGCGCGTGCGTTTCTTGCGTTTGCACGCGGACGTACGTGGCGGCCATGCCGTTCTTCCAGACTTTTTCCGCGCGGATTTCCCAGCCGGGGACGGCGAGGCCGCTTAGTTCTTCGCGCAGATGTTCCAGGGGCACGCCGGCATGGAGCAATGCGCCGAGGGTCATGTCCCCGCTGATTCCGCTAAAGCAGTCAAAATAGGCGAGTTTCATTTCGCTTTTGATTTCCCGCCTGTTGATACTATCTGTTGCGGTTCCTCAGCGTCAAACGCGAGCGGTACGAGAAGAGTGTTTACAGCTTGCCGAGCTGGGGTCGAGCAGTGCTCGACCCCTACGCGGAGACGGCAAGAGAAAAGGCGCAGGGCTCGCAGACTCGCCCTGCGTTACAAGCTCCAACCTAAAGGTTGGCCACTACATTGGATGGCCATTTGTGCGTGCTCGCGGGAGGGTGAGGGGGGCTAGAGGACGCGGCCGGCGGCGGCGCCGCTGGCCCAGGCCCATTGGAAATTGAAGCCGCCGAGTTGGCCGGTGACGTCAACGACTTCACCGATGAAGAAGAGGCCGGGGATTTTGCGGCATTCCATCGTTTTACTGGAGAGTTCGTCGGTGTCTATGCCGCCGACGGTGATTTCGGCCTTCTCGAAGCCTTCCGTGGCGGCGGGCGTGAGCGACCAGGCGTGCACTTGTGCTTCGAGGGCGGCGAGCGCGGGATTCGTCCAGGAGCGGGGCGCATTGTGGTGCAGCCAGGTTTCCGCGAGTCGTTTGGGGAGAAACTGTTGGAAGGCTTTTTCAGCGGCGGTTAGATTGCGCGTGCCGGCTTCGCGGATGGCGGCGGTGGCGTCGCGGTCGGGGGCGAGATCGATGCGGATGGGTTTGCCTTCTTGCCAGTAGCTGGAAATTTGCAGGATGGCGGGGCCGCTGAGGCTGCGATGGGTGAAGAGCATTTTCTCGCGGAAGGGCGTTTGATTGGCCTGCGCGATCACTTCTGTCGAAACGCCGGCGAGTTCGCTGTATCGCTTGCGGTCGGCAGGAGCGAGGACGAGAGGAACCAGGCCGGGGCGGGGCGTGATGATTTTCAGGCCGAATTGGCGGGCCAGGTCGTAGCCGAAGGGGGTTGCGCCCATCTTGGGGATGGAGAGGGCGCCCGTGGCTACCACTAGCGCGGCGGCGCGATATTCGGCGGATTCGCAGCGGATGACAAATTGCGTATCGCGGGAAACCTCCGTGATCTTGCTGTTCAGGATGATTTTTACGCCAGCGGCGCGGCATTCGGCTTCCAGCATGTTGGTGATGTCGCTGGCGGAGTTGTCGCAGAAGAGCTGGCCGAGTGTTTTTTCGTGGTAGGGGATGCGATGTTTTTCGACGAGGGCGAGGAAGTCCGCGGGGGTGTACCGGGCCAAGGCGGATTTGGCAAAGTGGGGATTCGCGGAGAGGAAATTTTGCGGCTGGCAATGAATGTTGGTGAAGTTGCAGCGTCCGCCGCCGGAGATGAGGATTTTCTTGCCGATGCGGTCGGCGTGTTCGAGGACGGCGACGCGGCGGCCACGCTTGCCCGCTTCGATGGCGCACAGCAGGCCGGCAGCGCCGCCGCCGATTACCAGAACGTCAAATTTTTGCGGCAAGATTTTCCTCGAGCGGTGCCCGAATCACACTTTGAGAGAGTGTACCTTAGACAGTAGTGGAGTTCGATGTCAGACGGGTGGCGGGTTAGTCCTCAATCTTCAGTCTGAATAGGCGTTACCCACAGAGCTATTTGGATCAATGGGACATCGCTGGCAGTTCGGTAGACTGACCCTTGGCCTCAATCCATCCAATTTGATCTCGACCTTTGCGCTTGCACCGGAATCATTCCCATCCTGCCAAAGAACATTCCCAAACGCGCTGAGTAGATGTTTGGTTGGGTCATAGAGAATCTCTTTGGCTCGGACCGTCAGGAGATTAAAGGTGAAGATCGCAGGATACTGCCGAGAATGCCCCGTTCCGTCATTGTAGGTATTGGGGCCCATGAACCGCTGGAGTTCACCTCGCAGCTCTCTATTCGCATACAAAACAAGAGGTTTGAGGTGTGTAGGAGGTACTTCCTCCAACTCAGTGTATTGGATGAACTCAGTGTCGGTTGGACAGACCCACATCTGCATGTCGAATCGAAGCGTTGCGTGCTTCTCCAGAACGAATCCTGCGCGCCGCAAATTGCAAAAACCAAAGGCTTTGACGTCCATCGTATATGTGCCCGGTTTCAGCTCGATGGAGTACGTTCCATCCTCCCGAGTCTTCGTCGTGTACTCGCGGGCCTCGTTCCCAAAAGTGAGCGATGCATTCGAAATTCTCGCGTCAGTGATGTCCAGCACCACACCTTCGACTTTCGCGGCCGCGTCTGCCGCCGACCCGGCGGGCAACGGAACAAGAAACAAAAGCGCGATACTCCAAGCTCGGCGTTTAGTCTTCATAATCTAGAGTATAGGTCGGAAATCAGAGGGGCAATAGTGGCCGACTCATTGGCGGAAGATAAACGAATATCTAGTTAACACGGCAACCGGGGAATTGACCTTTTGCTAGTAGACGATTCAGGTGGCCTGGATGGGCAGAAATTTGTCTAATCTTGGGCAAGTTAGACTGATGTAAGTTCATTGCGTGGCGCTTACGAGGAGCGCCCAGGACGTGACGATGTTCACCGCAAACGTCATCGTAGTTCGCTAAGCCGCAACTGTTGCGGACCTTTCCTTTCCTCGTTTCTCTCTACTAACCGTTGAGCCCGGTGCCCCCGCATTTTCTTTGTGGCGCGGGCGATGGAAAGGGCAGCAAATCTAGCGCCTGATTCCCGCTGGGAGGCGGATAGAGAAAAGCCGCGGGGATTGCGAAAAGACTACGGTGGCCGATCTAAGGATCGGGCACTACGAAGGCGAGAACAAAGCGCCCGCCTCCCCGACCAGGTCGGGATAAACGCCAGGCGGCCGCTACAAAGGCAAACCCAAGAGCACAGTCAGGAGTGACTGTGCTACGGGGTCGGCCGGCAGCAGCACGGCACTGCTATACTGGGGGATTACAAAGCACTGCTGCAGCAGACTGAGGAACCGTGTACCTGACAATCATCCAGAGGTTACGAGAAACGCTCGGCGCGCACATTCGGGAGAAGTATGGCTGCGAGATCAGCATCACGCTGGAGCGGCCGCCGAAGCTGGAACTCGGCGAAGCGGCTTCGCCGGTATGTTTTGAACTGGCCAAGCGGCTGAAGAAGGCGCCGCGGCAGATCGCGCAGGAAATTGCCGGCTCGCTGCCGCCGATCGCCGGGGTAGCACGCGTGGAGGTGGCCGGCGGCGGCTACCTGAACGCGTTTTTCGATCGCGGGGCGTTTTGGGAGAACCTGCGTGCCGAAACCAGCGGTGAATCGCGCGGGGTGAACGACGCGCTTGGCCGGGTCATCGTTGAGCACACCAGCATCAATCCCAACAAGGCCGCGCACATCGGGCACCTGCGCAATGCGGTGCTGGGCGACACGATGGTGCGGATGCTACGGCACACGGGCCACGAGGTTGCAGTGCAGAACTACATTGATAACACCGGCGTGCAGGGGGCGGACGTGGTGATTGCGTTCCGCGAGATGGAGAAAAAGTCTCTCGCCGAGGTTAAGAAACTCGCCGGGCAGCCGGGGTTTGATTATTTGTGTTGGTATCTTTATGCCAAGGCCACGCAATTCTTTGAGGAAGAAAAGACGCGCGCCGCCAAATTGCGCGGAGAGACGCTGAAGGCCATCGAAGAAGGCAAAGGCGAGATCGCCGAGATGGCCACGGTGATTGCCGACGCGATTGTGAGCCTGCACCTGCGCACCATGGCGCGGCTGGACATTTTCTACGAACTATTGGCGCGGGAAAGCGAAATCCTGCATCTCCATTTTTGGGATGCGGCGTTTAAAAAGCTGAAGGCCAGCGGCGCGATTCAATTGGCCACGGGCGGCAAGAATGCCGGGTGCTGGATTATGCCGTGGGGGAAGGAAGTGGAGGACGCAGGAGAGGTAAAGGAAGTGAAGGAAAGTCCGACTACCTCATTGACCTCATCCTCCGACGAAGACGGCCAGGCGAAGATTATCGTGCGGTCCAACGGCACGGTGACGTATGTCGGGAAGGACATCGCTTACCAGTTGTGGAAATTTGGACTGTTGGGCAAGGATTTTCAGTATCGCAACTGGCCCGCTCCGCCTGACGAGAAAATAGTGTGGGCTACCACCACGGAGAAGAGCGATCCGGGCGCGCCGCACTTTGGAGAGGCAACGGCGGTCTACAACGTGATTGATACGCGCCAGGCGTATTTGCAGGAGGTGGTGGCGGAAGGGCTGCGGGCACTTGGACACACGCGCGAGGCCGAGAATTCGATTCATTTCGATTATCAGATTGTGGCGCTGACGCCGCGTTGCGCCGCGGAACTGGGATACGAAATCGCCGCGGAGGAATCGAAGAAGGCTTACGTCGAGGTGAGCGGGCGCAAGGGCCATGGCGTGAAGGCCGACGACCTGATCACCAAGCTGGAGGCCGCGGCACTGGCCGAAGTACAGCCGCGCCATGCGGAGATGCCTGCGGCGGAGCAATTTACCACGGCGCATGCCATTGCGATTGGCGCGCTGCGGTTTTTCCTGCTGAAGTACACGCGGAACACCATCATCGCGTTTGACTTTAAGGATGCTTTGAGCTTTGAGGGCGAGACCGGGCCGTATTGCCAGTACGCCGTGGTGCGCATTCGCGGCATACGGCGCAATGGGCTGGAGGCGGGTGCGTTGCGCGCGGAGTTAACCAAGGAGTCGGTGGAGAAATTCCTTGGCGGGGCGGAAGGCAATGGGCTTTGGGAGCTTGTGCTCGACTCAGGCACGCTCGATTACGCCGTGGATGCCGGAATCGGCGCGCAGGAACCGGCTTTTGTGGCGAAGTACGTGTTTCAATTGGCGCAGGGATTCAATGTTTTTTACCACAAGCATCACATTCTTTCGGAGACGGATGAACAGAAACGGGCGTTTTTGCTGGGATTGACGGAACTGGTGGAGAGGCAACTAGTGCGGGCGCTGCACCTGCTCGGTATTGAGGCCCCTGAGAAGATGTAAGGATATGGCTGGGGGAGGGATTGCATGCCCTGCAGACTCCAGGAGCGATGAGCGAAAGCTGAAGAGAGATTCCTCACCCCGACGAAGCGTACGGGGCGCAAAACCCGCGCTTCGCGGACTCCGTTCGGAATGACGGGCTTGGGGGCGGCTCCGAACCCCAAGGCGCATTTACGCACAATTGATGCGCGTTTAGAGCGTGGTGATTAGGTGGACCAAGGTGCGGAGGGCTACGCCGGTGGGGCCTTTGGCTAGCCAAGGTTTGGCGTCGTCGTTCCAGGCGGTGCCGGCGATGTCGAGGTGAATCCAGGGGGTATCGCCCGCGAATTCACGAATGAACATCGCGCCGGTGATGGCGCCGCCGCCTTTTCCACTGCTTATGTTCTGAATGTCGGCAAAACTGCCTTTGATAAATTCGCGGTATTCCTCGTCCATGGGCATGGGCCACATTTTTTCGCCGACAGCTTTGGCGCTGGCGAGCAGTTTGTCCGTCCAAGCCTGATCGGAGCCAAACACGCCTACATTGATACCCGCCAACGCTACAACAATCGCCCCAGTGAGCGTGGCAGCATCAACGAGATGCGTTGCGCCAAGCTGCTTGGCGTAATGAATGCCATCGGCAAGAATCAAGCGCCCCTCGGCGTCGGTGTTCAGCACTTCGATGGTCTTCCCAGACATGGCGGTCTGGATGTCACCGGGCTTTTGCGCCTTACCGCCCGGCATATTCTCCGTTGCTGGGACGACACAAATGACCTTGACGCTGGGCTTCAGTGCGGCCAGTGCGCGCATCACGCCGAGCATGGTGGCGCCGCCGGCCATGTCGTACTTCATTTTTTCCATGCCTTCGGACGGTTTGATGGAAATGCCGCCGGTATCGAAGGTGACCGCCTTGCCGACGAGGCCGATGACCGGCGCGCCGGGCTTTGCAATCGCGGGCGTGTAGGTAATCACGATGACGCGAGGCGGCTCGACGCTGCCCTGAGCGACGCTAAGCAGCGCGCCCATCTTCAAGCCGGCGATTTTCTTTTCGTCGAGGATCTCGACCTTCAGGCCGGCTTCCTTGGCCATGGCTTCGGCTTTTTCGGCCAGGATGCGCGGCGTGAGTTTATTGGAGGGCTCGTTCACGAGGTCGCGGGTAAAGTTCTGCGAATCGCCAACAAAGCGCCCGCGGGCAATACCCCTTTCGCCCACGGCTTTCTGCGCGTCACCATAGCCCGCAATAGACAGCGCCTCGATGAACTTATCGTTCTTCTTGTCCGTCTTGTACTTGTCGGACTCAAAATCGGCGGCAATGGCCCCTTCCGTGACCGCTTGGGCGGCTTCTTCGGTGAGATCGCCTTCGCGGAGGGCGAAGACGAATTTGTGGACACCGCGGGTTTTCAAATAACGCAGCGCCGCACCCGCAACTTTTCGCAGCGTTGCAGGGTTAAATAGCTCGCGCTTCCCTGCCCCGACGAGAAGCAAGCGGGCGGACTTCAGGCCTGCCGGCGCATGGACAAGGGTCAGTTCCAGGGTTTTCCCGGTGAGCTCGCCGCTCTTGGCCAAGCGGCCGAGCAAACCGCCCGTGAGCTTATCGAGGTCGGCGATGCGGTTTTGGATGGGGACGCTCTCCTCGAACAGGTAGGTGACAAGAGCATCTTCCGCGAGCGTGACAATGGGTTTGGTTTGCAACGTGATTTGCATGGTTCGTTTATCGCCTCCGGTTGCGATACATCGCTTGCTCCGCTTCCCTGCGGGCATCCTTGTCACGTTCGTTCTGGCGGCGGTCCCACGACTTTTTGCCCTGCGCCAGCGCGATTTCGACCTTGGCAATGCCGTTGCGGAAATAAATCCGCAAGGGAATGACGGTCAAACCTTTCGATTCGGTACGGCCAGACAATTTGTAGATTTCGCGTTTATGAAGCAGCAACTTGCGGTTACCAAGCGGTTCATGATTCCACGGCCCGCCGGGCATATACTGCGCGATGTGCGCGTTCACGAGGTAGGGACCGCTGGGCTTGAAGTCCACATAGGCATCGCGAATGTTGGCCTTGCCTTCGCGGAGGGCTTTGACTTCCGTGCCGTGCAACACCAAGCCCGCTTCCAGCTTCTCAAGGATATGATAGTGATAGGAAGCGGAGCGGTTTTGGGCGACGATCAGGTCGCGCGGGCCTTTGGTATCTTTGCCCTTTTCGGGTTTCTTAGTTGGCTTGGTCACAATCTTTCATTTTACCCGATGCTGCGTCTAAACAAGCAAGGAAGGCTGGCCAAGGTGGTCCAGCCGGTGGAGATAGGCCCCAGCCGTGTGTCCACAGGTCCACCAGATGGGATGCGATTGGTATATGGGACAGTGTGACATGCAGGACATCCGAGCGGGCGTCGCTTGCCGCGCTGCTAAGGCGGATGCTAGACTCCAAAGGCAAGTAAAGACGAGGTTTGGGATCAGACGGGGTCTCGGAGAGTCCATGCGTCGCTGGAGTAAGGTTGCCATCTGCATTGCCTTCGGAGTCTCCCTTGCGGGCTGCCCAAAAGGCAACCAGAACTACACTGCCGGCATGCGCGCCGAAGACCTGAAGGATTTTGACGCCGCCGTCGACTACTACCTGAAGGCCACGAAAGTCGATCCGCACAACGCCAATTTCCAGATCAAGTTGAACCAGGCGCGATTCGAAGCCAGCCAGCAGCACGTGCATCAGGGCATGAAATTGCTGGACAAAAGCGATTTGCAAGGCGCCCTCTCCGAGTTCCAGCGCGCGCAGGTGTACGATCCCTCGAGTTCCGTCGCCGATCAGGAAGTAAAAAAAACGCTGGAGCTTATCGCGGAGCGCGCCGCCGCGAACCAGGCCGCCGAGGAGCCCCTGGTTGAAAATGGGGAGCCGGTGATGGCGTCGGAGCCACCGGAAATCAAGCCACTTTCGCGGGCCCCCATCAACCTGAAGATGTCGAACGATGCCAAGGTGGTCTTCGACACCATCGGAAAACTTGCGGGGCTGACCGTAATTTACGATCCGGACTTGCAGCAAAAAAGAATCAGCACGGAATTGAACAATGTGACGCTGGAGCAGGCGCTCGATATCACCTGTCTGCAGAGCAAGACCTTCTGGAAACCGGTCACGGAGAACATCATCATGATCATTCCGGACCAGGCGCAAAAGCGGCGCGATTACGAAGAGCAGGTGGTGCGGACTTTCTACCTGAGCAACGTGTCGATCCCACAGGACTTGACGGAAATCAGCACGGGGCTGAGGCAATTGCTGGACCTGAAGCGCATCCAGCAGGTGAACTCGCAGAATGCCATTATTATTCGCGACACGCCGGATAAACTGCTTTTGGCCGAAAAAATCATTCGGGATATCGACAAGGCCAAGCCGGAAGTAATCGTCCAGGTGCTAATCCTGGAAGCGCGCACGGACAATCTGAAGAATCTGGGCATCCTGCCGGGGCAGTCGGCGTCCATTCAGATCAATCCAAGCTATACCACGAGCACGTCCACAACAACCTCGACGACCACCACCAGTGCTGCGAACACCGCCGCCCTAAATCAGCTACGCCATTTGAACCAGAGCGACGTGGTCTTGACGCTGCCGAGCGCCACCGCGAACTTCTTGCTCACCGACAGTTCGACAAAGATTCTCCAGAACCCGGAACTACGCGGAATCGATGGGCAATCGGCAAAATTGAAGATTGGCGACCGCGTGCCAGTGGCAACGGGAAGCTTTCAGGCAGGGGTTGGCGTGGGAGCCACGAGTGGAGCAGGATTCGTGAACCCGCTGGTCAACACGCAGTTTCAGTACATCGACGTCGGCGTGAACGTGGACATGACGCCGCACGTGCATCCGAATAGGGATGTGAGCATGAAGGTTTCCATCGAGGTTTCGTCTGTAACCGGCACGTCCACCATCGGTGGCATCTCGCAGCCCATCATCAGCCAGCGCAAGGTGGAGCACGAAATCCGCCTGAAAGAGGGAGAGGTCAGCATCCTCGGAGGATTGATACAGCGTACGGACACGAGGACTCTGAATGGCTGGCCGGGTGTGGCGCAGATTCCGGTGATGCGCTACCTCTTCTCCGCGGATAATACGGAGGTGCAGGAAGACGAAGTTTTGATCGTGATGATCCCGCGCGTGGTGCGCCTGCCGGAATGGACCAAGGCCAACCTACGGCCGATGTTCTCCGGTACAGACACCTTTGTTGGGGCCAAGCGCGAGTTGGACGTCAAGGCTCCGACGGCGAATCCGAATCCACAGGCGACACAGCCGGCAGCGGCGCCGGCAACTCCAGGACCTGGAGGGGTAGTTGTGCCCGCGGCCGCGCCAACGCCCGGCGCGCAGCCCGGCGCGCCCGCGCAAATTCCCAATCCGCAAGCGCAGGCAACGGGGCCGCGCATCCGCTTCGAGCCTTCCACGCTGAACCTGAGCCCAGGGCAGACCGCCACGATCGGCGTGGTGGTGGAGAATGTGAATGATCTATATTCCGTGCCCATGCTGTTGCAGTACAACCCCGCGATTATCAGCGTCGAGGAAGTGCGCCACGGAGGATTCCTCTCCGGCGGCACTCAGGAAATCGCGATTGTGCAGCGCGTGGATAAGGAACACGGACAGGCCATTATTTCGACAACCCGCCAGCCCAACACCCCCGGCGTGAATGGCAGCGGCACCTTGCTCGGCGTGGTGGTCAAAGCGCTCGCGGTCGGCACAACAAATCTTTCGATCGTGCAGGTGAACGCCAAGGATTCGCAGCAGAAGCCGATACCGCTGGTCACCAGCGAAGCAACTCTGCGGGTACAGTAATCGTTCCAATTCAAGAGGGCGGAATGCAGTCGCAGCCAAGCAAAAGCCGGCGCACCCCGGAAGCGGGTATGACGCTTCTGGAGTTGATCATCGCCTGCACCATTCTGCTGGTCCTGGCTTCCGCGGCGCTTCCCTTGCAGCGCTACACCATCGTGCGCCAGCGCGAAGCGGAACTCCGCAAGGATTTGCGGGACATGCGCGACGCCATTGACCGCTACAAGGATTTAGCCGACCGCAATCAGATTCGCGTGCAGGTGGGCAGCGAGGGCTATCCACCCGACCTGGACACCCTGGTGAAGGGCGTCGCCGCCGGCGGAGCAGGCGCTACGGGGCATAATATTCGCTTCCTGCGCCGCGTTCCCGTGGACCCCATGACCGGCCAGGCAGACTGGGGCATGCGCTCCGTGCAGGATGATGCGGATTCGACGAGTTGGGGCGGGAATAACGTGTTTGATGTTTACTCCAAGTCCACGGGCACGGGGCTCGATGGCACAAAGTATTCGGATTGGTGAGATGGTGCGGGAACGCGAAGGCATGAACAAGCAGAACGGGCGGAGGTGGCGCAAACGCCAAGGGGCGGGAGTTCCCTGCTCGGAGGGCGGCTTCACGCTTCTCGAAATGATGATCGTGATCTCGATCATCCTGATTCTCGTTGGGATTGCCGCGGGGATGTACCAGCAGTCGATTCGCAGGGCCCGCGAGTCGGTGTTGAAGACGGACCTGCAGACGATGCGCACCGCGATTGACAACTATACGATGGACAAGTTGCAAGCGCCGCAGTCACTTCAGGATCTCGCCGACGCGCACTACCTCCGTGAACTTCCCATCGATCCATTCACGCAGCAGCGCGATTGGGTGGCGCATTTCGGCGATACACTCATCAGCCCGGAGCAGACGGGCACGGGCCTGGACGATGTGCATTCCAATTCCGACCAGACCGGAAGCGACGGCACGCCCTACAATACGTGGTGAGTGCGTCCCTCACGAAAGTGGAACAGGCCAGACGCTTGTGCCCGGCCCATGGTCTGTATGTGGAGTTACGGTCAGCAGTGTTGCGAGGCATCGGCGATCACAAGACGTGACTTTGCACGTATCCCAAGTACAATGGACAAAATGACGACCCTAGTAAGACGAGTTCCCGGCTGGCACGCGTATTACCTGGGTGTGTGCCGCTCCCTTGCATTGCGCAGCAAAGATCCAGCGACCCAGATTGGGTGCGTGATTGTCGGCCCGGCGCACGAAATCCGGTCCACAGGCTACAACAGCTTTCCGCGCGGGATTAGGGACACTGTTCCTGAGAGACTGGCGCGCCCTGAGAAGTATCTCTGGATTGAGCACGCGGAACGCAACGGCATCTACAATGCGGCGCGGGCGGGCACGGCGCTTCAGGGCTGCACGATTTATGTGGAGGTGACGCCCTGCATGGACTGCGCGCGGGCCATCGTGCAGGCAGGAATTGCGCGAGTGATTGTTGACGCTGATCGCATGCGGCAGTATTCGAGCAAACGCGCTTGGTGAATCGAACGCGGAAAATGTGTGGGTGGAGGCAAGAGACGCTCTAACGCCGCGTCTACCAAACGGCGCCCTTGATCCAATACCTCGCGGAGGGTTGGCGCCTCGCCCTTAGATCCCGACTTTGCAAAGCGTTCATTAAGCCGGGCCTCGATGTCGGCCATAACTTTCTGGAACCCTTCATAGCCGCTGTCTGGCCAAAGGCTTGGGGTCCTGCCCTTCAGATGCTTCCCGCTTGCAATGATTCCGTATAGTCGGTTGCGCGACAGCTTGAGTTCGGAAATGGTGTAGTTCTTGTGCTGACTAGTGGTGGAGTCGTATTCACTATGATGGCGCATGCATAACCAAGCGAGATTGTCGCGCGCTCCGTTCGCGCGGTTGCCGTCCAGGTGCGCTATTTGGCCGACCTGCTGCCTTAGGTCGCCATCGAGTTGAAAGCATAGAGCGCATCTCCGGGCACTCCTCATCAGCACGACAGTTTCGTTCTCGGGGGACAGCTTCCGCCGAGGCCTTTTCTCGCTGGCTGGCATATAGAGTCAGTCATAGAGGACCTTAGCACGCACTAGAACAAAAATGAAGGTTGTGGAACTTCGGAGACGTAAATGGAGATGGCCAGAGCTGCACAGCATTCTTCAGCGCGTTTAAAAAAGTGTGGCCTTATCCGTTAAATATTCGGCTAGGATCCAGACCTATGGTCTGCCACTCTCCAGGAAACAGGCACGTAAGTCGTTTGTCTCGTTTCATCACTGGCAGCGTAAAACGCAGTGATCTGTTCGGAAGCGATTGTCGAGGGTAAAGACTAGCGGACGAAATTCTTGCCGACACGCGTGGATATCTTTCGAATGAATGGAAGAAGTACATTTATGTGATCTACGAAACACTGAGAATTAAGCCGGAAAAGCAGTGGCGGCAACTGCTACGAGAATGCGAGGTCAAAGCGAACACCGAAGTAATCGTGATTTCAGGAGCGGAACCGAGGCGGCCAGGAAAGGGCAAACGCCCCAGGCGGACAGCAGAGTAAGGAACAGGATGGGGAGCACTGGCAGCTCCGCGCCACAAGGGCGTGTAGAAAAACGAGCGGACTTGGCGCGGGAAGCCGAGGGTGAGACTCCTCGTGATTTTCATACCGGCTCCCAGAGTGGCATGCCGGCGATATCTGCCGTGACAGTGTAGCACTGTTATGTAATCGATTGATATCAAACGGTGTCGGCGGACATCTGTTGATACCACAAGGTACCGAAGGTCACTTCTTATCGTCCCCTTAATGTACCCAGATTGTGCTTAGCGTTTCCTAGGACTTCTGGTTCGTTTTGCCGGACTCACATGTAACAGTAGCGCTATTCGTCCAAGTGGATTCCTGCCGAGCGTGCCGTTACTTTGCTCGGCGCGTTGCAGAGGGGCCCGCAGAGCCTATACTGGGAACATTCATGAATTCTCGCCTCGACAGAAACGCACTTGAAGGACTTCGGGACCACAAGCGTTCACGCAATTTCTTCCGTCTTGCATCCTCAACGACCGTCCAGCACGAGTTTCGTGGGCAGTACGGCCATCCATCAAGTTACGCGTTCGTCCGGTTCGAGTGTGCTCCGGCAGACGACCTTAGTTTTGAGGTGTGTGCTTCTTGGTCAGCAGCGGTGGACAAAGGCGCCCTGCCCAGGTTTGAGCGAGCTATCGCGGAGAGTGTTGCTGATGTACTGTTGGACGGTCTCTACCAACATACCGGCTGCACGGTCTCGCTGGTTGAGGTACGTTACGACGATATCGGTAGTAGTGAGTCTGCCTTCATGAGTGCTGCCAAGTCTGCGATGCGAGACCTTCTAGCCGCCGATTGGACGATGATAATAAGGCAGCACAAATGATGCCTCCGACAAGCGACTTCGGATTTTTCCGAATTGAATTCAGGGCCAACGATGAGGACGACTATCCAGCGTTTCCGGATACCAATTACTTCCTCCACGACCTAAATCTGCTTTACGAATTCTCACGGGTCATAGTGGACCCCAAGTATCGAGGATACCGGTTTTCCCGTTTCTTCACTTATAGAAATCGCCGTCGAATCGATGCCGACGATCAGCTTAGAATTGAACGCCTCACTCAACAATCACCTCTCTACATCGCCACCGTAGTGGCAGCACTCCCCGCGACGGCTGCAACAATTTGGATAGGTGTGCAGATATTCGAGAAAATTGCCAACTTCAGCTTGAACCGTGAAATCTTAAAACTCAACCGGGACAAACTCAGAAGAGAGCTGGCGCAACCCCTGGGCCAAGGGCAGGCCGACATTCGCGAGCTAACCGAGGATTCATTCAGACAGCAGGTTCACATCCGCGAGGCTGAGTACATTTATGACAGGATTGAGAACCACCTTCGGGATAACCCGATTCGCATCCGTGAAATTGAGGTTGCGTATGTCCGAGAGCTTCCAAAGAAGATCGAGGAAGAAAAGTAGGGTTAACAAGAAATATTTAGACCTCTTCACGCTCTCTTACGCATTGCTCTCTGCTGCGTCAGGTTATGAGTCTGACTCTGAATAGGCCCGTCTTTGCTTCTCAATGACTTACGTGCATGTTGTTCTACCTATTTCACCTCTGTTCCGTTGTAGTTTGTTCCCAATCCATTGGGGCCTCCTGAAATCTCCATTTCCCAATCCGGCAGGAATGGTATAAAAGGTTCGGAAGATGACTCTCGCCTCCAATCCAGCAGATGCTCCCAACCTCGAATCCCTCGCACGCGCACGCTTCACCGACCCGCCACTGAACAAAGCCGAAATCGAGCTTGTACAACGGTCCCCGAGAGGCGAATTCGCCGTCTGCGGTCCCAACGTGGATGACAAACACCCGGACAATGATCCCGATAAGGCAGGCGATTGGTCCGAAGATCGACACATTCGCGCGGCCCTGATCCATTGGCTTTGCGTGGACCGAACCGCGAGCCAGTGTGTGGACTCTCGGGGAATCCAGGTCTATGGCGCAAAGATACCTGACGCCCTGGACCTCTCTTATGTGGTGGTCCCGTTTCCTCTTGTTCTTGTGAAATGTCGCGTGGCGGACGTCATGAAGCTCCAGGCAGTCAAGATCCCAATGTTGAGTTTGGACGGCACGCGGGTGCATTCAATTAAAGGCGACAGTGCCGATGTGAATGGTGGGGTCTTCCTGCGCAACGGTTTCTATGCAGAGCACGAGGTGCGGCTGCATCGCGCGCGAATCGGGGGAGGTCTCGATTGCAGTAAGGGGACGTTCACCAATCCCGCGCAGGAGTCCGTTGCTGGAAGCGGTAGAGCCCTGACAGCGGACGGCATTGTTGTTGGAGGCGGCGTTTCTCTTACCGGCATCCACGCTGAAGGTGAAGTGCGCCTGTCGAGAGCCCAAATCCAAGGAGATCTCGACTGCTCTGCGGGGACAATCAAAAATGCACCGCAGACACGCGTGCAAGGAAACCACACTGTGCTGATAGAGGGAACCGGCACAGCGCTGAACGCCGACGGCGTTAGTGTGAAGAGTGGTCTTTTTCTCCGTGATAGCTTCATTACTGGCCAGGTGAGATTGCCGAGGAGTCGGATAGGAATGGACCTCGACTGTAGCAAGTTTACGCTGGTCGGGGAGGTAAACGCGGAGGGCGCTGAAATCGGAGGGGCCCTGTTCTGGACCGGTCTCGCCGCCGAGCCGGTGACAGCACGCCTCAACCTAATGAACGCTTCGGTAGGGATTCTCGCGGATGATATGACGAGCTGGCCTGCGCCCGGGAATCTGAAACTTGACGGCTTCGTCTACGGGCGCATGTCCGGACGCGCGCCTACCGATGCGCCAAGCCGACTGGACTGGCTGTCTCGTCAAAGCACCTTCGCACGGCAACCCTACCGCCAATTGGCGAAGGTCTTGAGGGATGACGGAAACGTTGCGGGAGCGCAACAGATCCTCTTCGAAATGGAGCACCTACGTAGAAAGAAGGAGGACCGCGGACCGGTTAACCGCGCGTGTAGCTTTTTCTTCAGGAACACGGTCGGCTATGGCTACTACCCAGCGAAATTCGCCGCCTCTTGGTTGCTAGGACTAGCCATCCTGGGCCTTGTTCTTTTCTGGGGAGGTTTTCGTACTGGCAGTATCGTCCCGACCGACAAAGACGCGTACCTCCTTTTCAAAAGCGACCACAGAGAACTCCCGGCATACTACGAGCGTTTCCATGCCTCGATGTACTCGCTACAGAATTGTTTTCAACTCGTCAATCTTGGCCAGACAGATCGCTGGCAGCCTGATCCCAGTCCGTCGACCGTTGCAACCGCTGGATGGATGCATCGTGTCGTCAGCCCGTTCATTTCGTCTCAATTTCTGCGCGGCTACCGCTGGCTCCAGATTATCCTCGGCTGGTTCTTTACCGCGATGGTCGTGGCTGGCATCGCAGACATCGTCCGCAAAGACTAAACTCACTCCACTCTACTCCGCGGTGTTCCCAATCGCATGGTGAGCATCGCCCGACGTTCGTTCCTCTTGCGGTAGAAACGGCATAGCGGGGAAATTCTCATTTGCTTAAAGCCTTTTCTGTTGGCTGCGCTATCGAAGTCGCCCGGTACGCTTAAGGAGAACGCAAATGAGGCAATACATTCGGTGAAAAAGACAGTCGACATGTCGGAATCTGATCTCGGCATCTTGCCGACTTCGATGTGCCGAATCATGAATGCATTCCCCACGTCGGTCAGAGAAGCAAATCGCAGAGTTGTGCGCAACATCATGGAAAAAAGGGCGGCATTGCGGCGGCAGCAAGTGTTCCAAGGACTACCAAGCCCTTCTTTTTCATACCGAGCCCTACTTCGTGAGTCCTTGAAATGCCAGGGGTTGGTTGTTTCGATCCCCACCGCCCCTACCAACCATCCTTTTCCCCAACAATAACTTAGCTATTTCTCGCGGCGGCAAAAGGCGGCAATAAGAGTCTCACGGGTGGCACCAATGGCTCCGGATAGAGAGCTGAGTCCGTCGAACAGATTCTAGACAGGGATCGCAGTTAGCTCCTGAATTGCCAAATGGACCACGCAGATTTACGATCGCAGACGGCAGCGCGTGACGCGGAATATCGTGGAGCGGATTTCGATCTGAGGGGCGGCGGCGTAAAGAATCACATTCGACGCAATTCGAGATGATGAAAGGGCACCAGATGAGCGGCCCAAATTGTGCTTTGTGCGACATCGAGATAACACGGGATAATGACTCTCGGGAACATATTGTCCCGAACGGGATCGGAGGAAGAAGACGGGTTCGTGGTTTTCTTTGCAGAGACTGTAACAGTAGGGCCGGAGAAAAGTGGGATGCCGTCGCTGCGGAGCAGCTCAACTTCTTGTGTTTGCTCTTCGCGATACGAAGAGAACGTGGCACGGTGCGAGCGGGGGACTTCGTAACAGAGTCAGGTCAAGCCGTTAGAATACATTCCGATGGGCACCTCACCCTAGCAAGCGCTCGGCCTAAGGTTGCGGAATATGGTTCAACCGCAGAAATCAAGGCGCGGGTACCAACGAAACACGAAGCTAAGAAGCTGATGCTTGGCTTCAAGCGCCGGTACCCAAAGCTCGACGTTGATGAAGCAATGCGGACCGTGGTAGAGGAACGCAGCTACCTGTCAGAGCCCGTGAGAACGGTGTGCAACTTTGGTGGCGCGCAATCTGGACGATGTGTCGTCAAGTCCGCTCTCGCCTTGGCGGTTGCTTCGGGAATCGAGGCGCAGGCCTGCGAAGTGGCTACGAGCTACCTTAGGAATAATGATGGAGAGCCCTGCTTCGGCTACTTCTACAAACGCGATCTTGTGAGCAGTAGGCCTACGGACAGAGTCTTTCATTGCGTAGCGATCAAGGGAGACTCCTCGTCTCGAAGGCTGATTGGCTATGTCGAGTTCTTTGGTGTATATCGAATGGTTGCGTGCCTGTCGGATCGCTGGACGGGCACTCCTCTCTTCAACTACTACGCGATTGACCCGACCAGCGGTCAAGAGTTGGATCTTGACCTTAACCTCTCTCTGAGTGAAGAGGAGGTCCGCTGCGCTTGTTCGAACGAGGAGGATTATGCAGCGAACATGGTGGAAGCTTTTCAGAAAGCGTTGGCAATTGGACAGTCCATGTCTTTTGGCAGAGAACAGAGAAAGGTTGTCGAACAGGCTTGGAAGAAATGCATTAAAACGCTTGGTTTTTCATCCGGCCAGACTCTGACGCGCAAAGAGATTATGGCGTTGAGCAAGTGCGTCACAACACAAATGCTGTCATTTCTCACACACCTCGTCTCAAGCAGGAGAAAAGTGGACCAACCGCCGAAGGACGCTAACTGACTGCGTGCCATTTAGAGCGCGGGAACCGAAATCTGGTGATCTGTGATTATGCGGTTTTTAGAGACCTCAACCATTCATGAAAGAAGATGCGTTCATACAGCTCGGCTCGGCCATGTCGCAAGGTTTGTGGCTAAGTGATAAAGCGTTTAGAAAATTAGCGCCGAACTGAATTACCTTCTCTGTCGCATGTCCAAGGCACATCACTATTTGAACTGAATTGCTTTAACGTCCAGCATGGGCGAAAGCAAGCACGTGAGCTTGACGGCGGTTAAGTCTGGCCCAGACGACTTGTAGAACGACGTTGCCGTTACTGTAATGTCGTAGCGCTCCGCTCTTTTTCCTGCGATTGATGCGCCTGGATGATAAAGGGGGCTACCTATATTTATTTCGACAACGCTCGTGTACACACTGTGGTCGAAGTGTGGGCGATCAATTTTGGCTGGAGCTGCGTCAAGACAGACCTTGGCCGCCATCGAAATACCAATTTGAGTATTGATACCCGGCTCGAAGCCTTTGGGTCGAATTAAATGCCAAAAGGTCTGTTCAGGACTATAGGAATCAGGTTCAAACCTGCCCGTTCCTTCGCGAAGGTAACATTCAACAAGCTGAGGGCTAGCTCCATCAATTGCAATAAAAGTTGCGTCTGGATGGAACGACCGCGCAGTTGCAACGTAGCGAGAGTCGATTTCAAAAGGTACGGTCTTACCTCTTGCTCGTGATGCACAGAGCTTTTCTTTGGCCGGATCATTGCCGATGGAGTCATTTAGAACCATCTGGGCTCTGGCAAGGCCTGTAGAAAACAAAAGGCAGCTAACAATGAGTAGCAAACGCATTCGAGTTCTCCCTGATGCGGAACAGGCATAGCTGACCAAGAATTCATCGACTAAATGGACGAACGATCCGTAATCCCATTGCATCTTCGGTTTTGCCTCTGGCACTGCCCATTAGTCCCACTTGACCGTGTGAGACCCTCCGGTATTCTCCATTTGTCTCGCGTGTCCTGCACAAACGCGATAGGACTTTATGGAGTCGGTGACAGTCGCCACGGCCGGCTGATTGCATTTCACCGCGCCGCCCGATGTTCCTTCGGCGACTTGGCATTTGCCGTCGCCTGCGTCTGATGCCATGCCCTGAAAAATAAGAGTTCCCATGTAATGCCTCCCGCGACGTACGAAAAAGGTACGCTCCGGCCGTCCTAAGAATGTTTCTGAATGTCTTTCTCGACATCAGTGATCCGCGTATGTGTCTCATTCGTAGAGTTCTTGATTGGAAAAAGGGTATCGTCGGAAGTTACCGAATGTAAAGGAGAAATGAAAGTGGAGCGCCCAAGGGGACGATCTTAGAACTTTTCTCGGCAATTTCGTGGCAGCCTTGACATAGATTGAGTTCCCTGGGACTGGACTTCCAGCTTCAAATTAGCGGCCCATGTTGTCCTGGGAGAATCCACACGTCCCGGTCGGATCGTTGACCTGCGTTACCTTCCCCCACGAAGTCGTAGGTGTTGGGGTCCCGTCTTGATGGTTAGATTCTTGTCCGCATCGTAGGTGTAGGAGCTGAATGACGTAGTTGTTCGCGTCAGTGGTGCTAGTTCCACCGGAAAACCGAAACCCGCACCCTTGCAAGAACCGCAAGGGATGCGGCACCCTCGAAAATGTGATGCGAGGCCTGAGGGAACTGCGGTGTGATGTGGTCATGCGCACTTAGGAATGGCTGGCGGTAAAGGGCTTAACGCTGTGCAAACACGCAAAAAGATGCGGCACCCGGCGATCGATGACGCTTACGGTGCCTGAGATCGAAAAGGTCAGACTGACTAAGATCATCTACTTTTGATGCTGCATCGGCTTCGCTTTGCTTTTAAGAATTTCGGCTACCCTGACGACGTGATTCGAGGGGAGCACGTGGCCTCGGCTGTTGCCGATTCGTTGAAACCAAGAGTTGTCCTTCCATTTCTTTTCAACGAGCACTTTGCCCAAATCTTCCCAGCCAGTTTGCAGAAGCATGTTGTTCAATGCCCTCCGAACAATGTTCGCGAGCATGTCTGCAAGCTGAAGTCCCACATGGCGTTTTGAGTCCGTGAATTCGAGCTGTTCGGTCAAGAGCAACTTCGGATCCGTGACCGGATTCGCGCGAGATCGCGCGGGGATCGAATACGTTGTTTCTAACCACTTACGATGAGACATCAACTCCGCATCACTATCGCTTTTGTAGCGGCGATCAAAGTCCGAGTAGTCGCCCTCCACTAACATAATGAGCGGCGTTTTTATGAAATGACTCTCGGCGAACGGAACAACGAGCAAGCTCCAAATGTCCTCCATTTCGGTCGGCTTATGATCCTTGCCGTCGATTACCCACGCAATGTCTCCAAGTTCCTTCGGCAACCGTTGAGAGTAATACATTGTGGCGACCTGAACGGTCTCGAAAACTAAATTGATCGTTAGCACAGCCTGCACAAATAATTGGTTTGGCATCCGGCGAATTGCCGCCGCAGTATCATTCAATTGTTTAATCATATCCGCGTGGTTCGATGGTGAGAGGTTTGCGACGACTGCCTTTGCCTGACGTTCTTTGAAGTCTTCGATATCGGCGGACGCATGGTTGGCCATATCGATGCAACAGAAGTCCGCGATAACCTCGAATCGCGAAAGCAAGGCAATTATCTCAGCGGCCTTCGATTCGTCGAGACTGCTGCCTTTAATTTCTCCGTCTTGCTTTGGCCAGCTTGCTGTAACACGCGAAAACTCGGAAAAGAGTTCGCTTTCGTTCGTCGAAGGAATAGCGAGCACGAGTACGACTGAGATCAACTGATCCGCAGTAAAATTTCCCGATTCATCCATGTAAATGCGCATTTGATTTTATCCAATCCTCGAAAGTGAAGTGACGGGGCGGGTGGCCGACCTTTCGCCTCGGATGATTTGCTCGCACTGATTTTTCACGCGGGCGGAAAATAACACACCGACGGTTAACGATTAAGGATACGACAATTAAGTGGGTGCGCATCCCTTTCGGGTTTGAAGGGTGCGCGGGGTTCTCGGATGAAGCACCGGGTGGAACTGCAATTCTTCAAGCAGACCCAAAATGAGGAAAGTGGCGCGCCCTAGGGGACGATTTTAGAACTTTTCTACGATGGCCGGAGCGGGCTCTGAGGGCAGTTGAGGCATAGCTCGCACCATAGCTTCGTCAGTTCGTTCCAATCCGTACCCTCGAAAACCAAAGGGGGCGGCACCCAAAACCGTCCTAGCTGGCGGTCTATCGGCCACCCGCCTGATAGGTGCGTTGATGATGCTAAAGAACTAGGTAACTCCGAGAGCACTTCACGCCTTCTGCAAAAAACCAATCTGCTATGCTGTCGCCATGCGATTCTATTACCGGGCATTGCCTAACCTTCGTGTGTCCCAAGTGACCCGCTACCTGCGGAACTACCACTACCCGTTCGTTTGGGTGAAAAACATCAAGCACGCCTCGACTGACTATCTTCCCACTATGCAGAAGACCCAGAGTGATCTCAAATCCCAGCATGGACTGGACAGCGAACTCGTTGCCGTCGAGAACCCCAAGCTCATGGAGCAGCAGTACGCCATTGCGGTAGACACTGACGAGCACCGACTCAAGAAGCAGACCATTGTGGAACATCGAGGAATCTTTACCGCTACAGACGAGGTTTTTACCGCTCATGAGCCGGGCGTCATCACGTTCGATGGCTTTATGGAAGTGTTGGACCGGAACGAGGACGAGCAGGAAGACGAAGGCCGAAGGTGAGAGCGCGCTATGACCGAAAAGGGTTTGGGAAAGGTCTATCGGGGCAAGGACTTTCTTGCAGATGTTCGGTACGAAATTCAGATTGAGCGCAGATTCCATAGAGTCAATGCACTCGACAGTGCGGGCGTCGTTCCGGATTTTTCTGTTGCGCGGATGCACATAGACAGTTCGGCGAAGATAGACGCAGGATGGAACGAACGTCTGACGCTTCAGATGAGTGACGGGCGCAAGTGGAATTTCTTCTTGTCTCCTGACGGCAGTTGCATGCCAACTGGCGGACCTTACAAATGACCGACGAGGCTGGAGTAAATATGAACCCGCTAACCGCTACTCCAGAGCAGCAAAAATATCACGACATGGGTGCTTACTACGTATATCGTGCCGTACTGTGTGCCAGTCACGAGCTTTGGCCCGAAGCGGAGATGAATTTCGGTGCGGCTCTTGAATCACTTCTGCGTATCAAATACGGTCCAAACTTGAAATTCTATAAGCTGATCGAGAGCTTCGACGCTGACCCACTCTTTGACGCCTTGGAAGCACATAATCCACAGGGCAGAGAATGCGTAACCTGCGTTGCCGATAAGGTGCGGAATCTCCGCAACACCATTCATGCAAATTGCTGGCAGGAAATAACCAAAGAGGATGTGGAGCAAGCGCGGCTCACCGTTATTGGCGTTTATCACGTTGTGGCGCGATGCCAGACGCGGGTGGCCGAGTTTCAACCCGCTGCCGACACATTGCTTAGCGATATGGAACAGGGGTTATAGGGCGGGGTGGCCCGGAAAATAATTAGGAAATCAGACGCAATCCTGCGGCGCGATGTGGTGGTGACACTGCAGCAAGTTCCTGGGAAGCACAGAGGGATGGAGGGTGTCCCACGTTCGATTTGCAACGTGCGTTTTGGATTGGTCTTTTTTTTATCGAAAAAGTGGCGCACCCGAGGAGACGATCTTGGATCCTTTTTGAGCGAGTGTGTTGCTCAAACGGCTCAAGCGCAGAATTTGACTACTGACCTAGGTGTCGGTGTCGACTAATGATCAGGGAGGAGAGTGTAAGCGTGGAGAAGCGCGAGGTCCTTAAAGTGGCCCGTTCGGAATTGCAGCGATTCAAGAGCAAAAGGCTTACTCCGGAGCAATTCGATTCCAACCGCTTCTTTGACTGATGCGATAAGCGAATTCCGCGAAACATCTCAAGCTTTCCTGCGGCTTCTGCCCAATGGCGAAGCGGGACACTTCCCGCTAGGAGGTTTACCGTGAAAAGCTCACGGCCTACCTAGTGAAAGCGTCTCCAAGCCAGTCGTGTGGACCAGCGAGGGGACCAAAGTCCCTTAGCAACGTTTGGAAAACTGCTGTCCTACGGTTGGTAGCTCTGTACTAGAAACGACGCGCCCTTAGCGTCGCACGCACACAAGTGCGGCGTCGCCGAAAGGAGCGGGGCATACGAAGGGCTAGAGAGAGACGCTCTCCGCAGAGGGGCAAATTGGCGCAGCTCAACCGGCGTTAGAAGGCCCACCATATTCGGGCCCGCCTTCTTGACGTTTCTTGCGTTCGGCATCCTGCTCCAGCATGCTAACCATGAGGCGAAGTGGTGATCGAAACGTGGTCGCGCGCAACCGGTCGAACATCGTCAGCAAGTCAATGAGTCCACGGACTGCAGCAAGGTCCAGCGCAGCGAGCGTGCCGATCACCGTCAATCCGCGGTGGCGGGCCATAGCCACTCCGTCTCGTTCGTCCATCAGCAAAAGGCTAGCTTGGAGTTCGGACGCAAGCGATATCGCTTCGCGTTCGCCAGCGTCCAGATGTGATAGAGCCGAATCGACGGGCTGCTTCAGGTTCACCACTTCCAACCATGAGGGGGCCTGTGAAATCCACGAGCGCACGATATGTGGCGTGTTTGCATGGGCCAGTTCGGCCTTCACAGCGGGAGGGATCAAAACCTTTCTATATAGGTTCGGAAGAATCTCGGCTGCTTGGATGAGTACGAGATAGTTTAGGGGAGTTGTGTCAGCTACAATCGATTGCATCTACAGGCCAAGTCGCCGGTGCGTCTCGCGATCCCGCTCAAGGTCTTCCATCGCGTATTCCAGTTCGACGCCATGGTTCTTCAGAAAGGCATCAACCTCGATGCGGGTTTCGTAGCCTAGCAACTGTCGTAGTTGGGCAGCCGAAATTTTGCGTTCGCGATAGGCCGCCAGAGCCAGGGCCTCGAAGGCGGCGCGGGACAAATCTTGACCGGGAGCAGCAAGCGCTGCTGAGAGTTCGTCAGGAAGAGCAAGAGTAACGTGTTGCATTCTGCCCGGATTATACCATCAAGTTCGCGCCATCGGGAGCCGGATCAGCGGGAGGTAGTGTCCTAATTTGGATTCCGACCCTGACTTTGCTGCTAGATTGCCTTGTTGTAAGCGGGTGGACCGCCCTTGCGGAAACCCGCTACATCGGCAGAGGTTGAGAATCCCCAAGGTTCACACCAGACGTAGCAGAATTGGGTCGAAGCCTTGATGCCGAGCGTTTCATATTCAATTATTCCGTAGGCATAGAGGGAAAGTCTGTTTTCGGCAATCGCTTGACGGTCGCCTTCCTTAAAGGCAGCGCGACCTTCCAAGCTGCGTCCGACACTGATCGGTTCGCCAAAAGCTAGCATCCTGCCGTAAGCACCGAGTTCCGGCATGGACGTGGTGTCATATTGCGGGGAATCCGACAAGCTATTTGGCGTTTCTACGGTATGGAATCTCAGTTTGATGGCGAGAACCCTGGCTGGTGTTCCGCCTCTATTTGTGAAAGTGAAGCCCACATAGACGATGATTACGTCTCCTGCGATTGGTTGCACCGGAAGATTGTTTGGGAAATTTATAGCTTCAAGAATCCAAGCGCGTTCAGCGCCGATCAGGGCATCGGCGCTGGTTTTGGCGGCTTTGGCATTGTCTCTGGCTGCGGTGGCAAGACTTTCAAGGTGTCCAGCATGTTCCCGCATGAGGACGGCCTGCATCCTAACCTGCCTCAGGGTGCGCCCAAAAACAATGGCCTGAACGATCAGAGCAAGAAATTGGAGCGCCCCAACGATGGCGAGCCATTTTGTAAATTCGACGACCTTCCATTGTATTTCTGCATCCTCGCTACTCTTTACTGTGTGGGTATCGGACAGGTGGGCGCATGGCTGGTCGGTAGTCGGAATCGCCACTTTGTCGGCAGTCTCGTGATTCTGGTCGGATTGCTTGGCGCCCTCAGTCTTTTGACCGCTCTTCTGTTTTGTGCCCCCCTGTTTTGGCGTGCCTTGAGCAGCAGCAATCCCGACTGCTGCTGCAAGCAAAATCACAAGAAAAGCCAAGCGCCTCATGACGGTCATGGGATACAACCTCGGCGCACATGGAACATGCTCGATGGCAATGAGAACTGACTGGACCTCAACGCGAAGTAACCTTTCGGGAGCCGTTATGCTAACCAAGCCTAATGCACTCGTCGCATCGCGATTTGCCGCCCGTTCCGCTTTCACGGTGCTGCGGCTTGATTCTCTTACAGTCCGGGCAGTCATCGTGATCGTGATATACGTTTCTATGTTTCGGCGGATATTCCTGCGAATTTGTGTGATAAGGAGATACCTTTGCCATTGGAATCCTCCTGTTATCTGGACGTTTAACTATCTACCAAGGCAAAGCCTATGAACTATATCGAAGAATTGCAAGAAGTTATTCGGCATCTACACGGTGTTGATTCGATGCGTGTTGCAGGCGTACCAGTGAAAGAGAGCTTTCAGGGCCGCACAGTCTGGGAGGAGATAGTTAAAGTCTTTGAGTTGCACCAAGGATCGCCACGGGCCGCGAGTCTCGTTCGATGATGACTTTGGCTCCCGCGCTCACATGGTCGAGGGGCGAAACAAAGGGGCGAAGGCAGAAATGGTCTTGTGAGCCATTCACGCCCAACTCGGGGAATTTCGGCTGGCGGATATAGAGCGTGCGTGTCCCGGTGTTGGCCGGGAATGGATTCGGAAGCTCTTGGTCGATCTGAAAAGTTCCGGGGAAGTGACTTGCCATGGCAAAGGGCGTGCCGCGCGTTGGTGCAACGAGACGAGTAAGGGTAGGAACTCTAAGTGAGTGTATTAGTGAGGGTAGGATTGCGTTTGGTGTCACCTACGCCCACGAGTTCCCATTCGCCTTCCTGATGCGCAATTTTGCCTTGGACGAAATCGGCGGCTTTCTGGGCCTGCGAAGCGGCGGAGACAAGCAACCGCGAATCGGACTTGATCCGTGCAATCCACGTCTTGAGATAGGCGGCGGAGTTTTCAATCGTCTTCTGTTCGATTCCCGCAACGCCGCACAGCATGGCAGCGGTCATCTCCGCGATGAGTTCCTCTTTCGAGTAGGATTCAGAGCCAAAATGAGCCGGGTTATCAAAGTTCTCCCGGTGCAGGCGCTTTGGGTGTCCACTGCTGTGACCCAATTCGTAGAATTCGGTGGCGTAAAATTCTTCCGATGAATGAAAGAGGCCGCGTGCTGGCATACCGACCACGTCTCTGCTGGGTGAGTACCATGCTTTGTCGGATTGCTGGAACGCTGGTGGATTCGGCATGTTCGCCACAATCTGCTCGCACGCTGCAATCGGATCGTTGGTGCGGGCCTCCTGCAGAAGGGAAGCGGGGATGTCGATGCCTTCCGTCTGCGAGAAATTGAAGACGCTGTAATAACGGAGCAGAAAAGGCCGCGAAGTCTCTTTCTTGCTGTCTTGCGTGGTCATCTCTCGCTCTTCGCCAACGTTCCAGAAGATGACGGGGGAAGACTTCTCGCCCTTGCGAATCCTTCCGCCAAGCTTCGTTGCCTGATTGAAGGTAAGCCAGAATCGCGATGGAAACCCCTGCGAGGCGAGAGTAAAGACATTGAGGCCGCGATACTCTTTTTGCGTGAGCAGGTTTGCGGGAATCTGACAGGTCCAGGGCTTGCGCCAGGGAGCCACGCCGGATTCAAGCTGCTTGATAATTTTCTCAGTGACGATTTCGTAGACGCTAGCCATTGTGTTCGCTCCAGTGTGAGTTAGTGTTTCTAGGCCCTTTCAGGGCATAAAAAACAACATGCTTTACTGGAGGCGGGTTCTGGCCGTGGTTCGCGGCTGTCAAGCTCCGAAGCGTATTTCAGCGCAGCCCGGAGGGGCGCGGAAGCGAGCACGGTTGGGGTATACCGAGCGGAGCTGCACAAGCGGGCTTTACAGTGGGAGCGAACTACGGCCTATGTTGCGCCGAGTAAAGCATGTGGGAGTTATCCGGGGAGCATCGGGGCAGCAAGGGCAATTCACGGTTTCGTCAGGGATGTGATCCTTTGCGACTCGCTATTCTTCCAGATCGGCAAGGGCATATCTCACTTCTGGCATCGGATCATCCATGGAGCGGTCGATCCAAAATGCAATCGCGCCATGAACCACACCAGCCTGCCGCAATTGTTCTGCCAGCCTCACACATTGCGCACGGACGTGAGTGATATTGATAGTCCGCGGGTCGCTCGTTTCCCAAGATGTGTATGCCGTCTCGGTTCTCAACTTGTCGAGTACAACTAGCAACTCTTGCCTGTCGCCATCACTGACGTCACCATCTTCCACGAACTTGCCTGCGAGGTATAAAGCCGAAGACAACCAAGGCTCTCTTGCCCCAACAGCAAGTGTGATTGCAGCTTGCTTCAATCGCTGAGGTATCTTTCCTAGTGAGCCTTCTCTTGAACGAATTCGCCAACGATTAATGCCACTGAGGCTGTAAACGACGGCATCCCGTTCACGACTGAAAATCGCCCGATGAAGTAATTCGACAGCCCTATTCTCCCGAGATCCATCCAATCGGACGATATCGGCAAGGGCGATGAGGGCAGAATTCAATGTTCCTGCCTCAACTCTGTTGAATAGTTTTTCAATTCTGTCTTGTCCCAAGTGTTTGAGATCTACAACCGGAAAAATTGACTCCGCCAGTGCGAGGCCAAAGACGTCTGTCATTTTGGCGTTGTGGCGGTCAAGGTCTATTGTGACGGGACGGGGCTGCCAGACCAGGATTAGATCGAAAAGCTTGAGTGCTTCATCGCTGGTTAATTCAAATGCTCTTGATCCATCACTTCGCGCGCGGGTCGCGCCGACAATTTCCGTAATTGGATCGGGGCTGACGAGACCGGACAAAGTCTTGGCGACAACATTACTCCTGAAGAGTCGCGTCAAATCACTCTTGTCGTGCCCCGGAATGTCGAACAGCACGTGTGCAAGTAAACTAATGTGTTGCGGAAAAGCCGAAGCAGACTCTCGCTTCGACCACACGGCTTTCCCAAATGAGATACCTTCCTCGGGAGTCAGTGAACCCATTCGTTGCAAATAGCCAAGGCGAATCGCTGCTCGTCCTCGAGTTAGTGGATCGCCACAGATCAGTTTCGAAAGTAGGACAGCCACTCGTGCTGTAAATCCAGCCTCATCGGAACCGCGACCTCTTATTCTGCCCGGAAAGCGAGCCATCACTTCGGGCCATTCATCCAGTGGGCCGCCAGTCTGTCCTTGGATGCCCCGCTCATCTGGAAGAGGCAGATTCAGGATCTCCAGGAGCAGTCCTTGACGCTCGCGAGGCGGAGTCGCCAAGAGAGCGCGGTTTAACAGATTCCCGAGTGGTTCAAACAGCGCCCAATATCTCCAGTCCGGAGCATGAGCAAGAGAAACAGCCTTACGAAATGCCGCGATGGCCTGCTCACCATCGAGTCTAACAACCAAACGAGAGAGGACCTCAACTAGAACTCGTAAACGGTCAACCCAAAACTCATTGAAACCAGGCTGGAGGAAACTGCTCGGGCTGGGAAACCGCATCCGTCCAAAGTTGATCGCTGTCCACAAAACGTCGATCAATCTCTGTGCAGTAGCGTAGGGTATACGAGCCACTTGGACACGACCGAACACTTTTTCAATCAGTTTGTCCGAAGGCCCTTTCAGAATTCGGATCGTGCGCAAGAACGCGGCTTCGTCATAGCTGCTTGATAACTCAACTGCTCGGGAAAAACGGGAACGCATCACATCAACTGAGCCGGCCATTGTCGGCAGGCCAATTGTGTCTGCAACCCGTACAGTGTCGTTCATCGCCCTGCCTAACGAACTCGAAAACCGCACAGTGGTTGTATAAGCGCCTGGTTCAAAAAGTGCGCTTTCGGATTGTGTGCCTTCTGTCGTCTCCCGAAATTCCTCGCTGATTTGGCGATCTAATTCGGCCAGCTCATCCCAAGACAGACACTTATTCCTGACAAAATAGTCTGGCCACTCATTAGAGGCAATGAGTGGTTCGTCATTCTCCGGCTGGACGGAGTTAAGTCTGGCACCACGAGCGAGAAACAGAGCCCACCCAAGCCGAGAAATGTTCCAAATCGACTTGCGGTCCCGAACGTAGCGCTCGCGGATTTCTTGAAGTACTTCAGTAATTAGTTTCGCGGCTTTGTCGGACTCACCCAATTCATAGTGGAGAGCCGCGCGCCTTATCTTCCATGCCGGATCTTCCCCAGTGATAGTAGGCACTAGCTTCTCAAGTGCCGAATAGTCTAAATGATCGCGAGCCCACAGACTCTCCTCATAGGCAATCGCTGCAACGACATCCTTGTCAGAGCTGGTATTCGTTTTGAGAAATATAACCCAGCGTTCAAACAAGGAACGGTCCCGTTCCTCGCGTGCGATACGCAGGAGAATCAAAGCGATTTCAAAGCGTTGCCGCTTTTTCACAATAGAAGAGGAGTCTTCGACGAGTTCGGTCAATACTCCGCGGAACCAGACGGACGGGGGCACAAATGCTAAATCAAGACGCCACAGAATTTCGTACAAGGCTGTGGCTCGCTCGGGAGCTTGGAGATGCTCGTGCACCTGCCTGAAGACGTATTCAGGGTTACCGATCTCAGACCTGATGCGAGTTCGGTCCCCCGATGGACATACCAGCCAGCCGGCATAGGACTCGCGTTCCTTTTGCCAAGCAGTGACAAGTTCCTTGAAACTCCCTACCAGCCCTGCGCTCTCAGTCCGGTTTAGCGACATCCCGAGCAACTGTTGCGACCGAATTGACCCCGTGTTCGACAACCACTGTGAGGCAGCCTTTGGCTTTGAGTTGAGCAGGAAGTCCAAGAACAAACCAGAAGCCACGTTGTGCCAATCCTCACCATCTGCCTCGTCAACGATGGGCGCAAAATCAATCGGCGTGACCTTCCTCGCTTCCAAATATTTCCTGTGCGCAGGGGACAGATTCAAAACCCCGACAAGATAAATACGGCGCGCAGAGTCACCGAGTTGATCTCGTATCCAGCCTGACCACTGAAGGAAGTTCGGATCGTCTCCAGAAAATCCCACGAGACAGAGTTCGTTTTCCATCAGAACTTGCTGGACTAGATTGACAAACGGGGCGAAATTCCTCGGAAAAGTCCTGTAGTCCTCTTCAGTAAAGATGAATGGAGGGTTTGATGGCATACTACCGTGCAACTTCACGATCCGGGGAGAGCGCGTGCGAGGTATGTCGGCAATCGTTCTTACGGTGTCATATGTCTCTTCCCTGTCGGTAACGTCTGCCGCACTCTCCAAAAGCGTGTCCCAGTTCGTGGTCAGGATATCTGTCCATGGGAGATGCACAAGCTTGCGGTGAAGTGGACCTGGCCTCCATTCCTTATCTCGAACGAGCTCGTAGATAAGGGTCTCTAGCGCTGCTGGCCCTAATGCGGCCTTGTATTCCTCCGCAAGCCGGAGGGGATCAGATGTCGTGTCTTTTTCTCGCGAACCTGGGTACAGGCGTTCTTTCATGATCCGGAAGAAATCAGTCCAAAGTGGCGGTTTGGGAGAATTAGGTGCCGGGAGCACTGCATTGCGACTGAATCCGGCCCCGATCAGCACCGCTGCACCGCGCGTCTCGGTGACTCCCCACAGAGCCCCCTGAATCTGTCTGATTGCTGGAAAGTCTGGCAGTTGCTCGATTGCAGTGTTTTTCTTCATTGGTTAGCCGACTTCGCTAGCATTCACCTGAGCCAGAGCTCAAACTTCTTCTCAAGGGTCTCATTAAACGTCTTAAGTGGGTCGTGCTTTGAATCGGTTCCCGCCAGCAGGTCTGAAAAATAGCGGTTGTACGTCTTCTTGAACTGTCCGTAGAACCAATAGACATTCAACACGACAAGATTCCTTGCAGCACTATAGCGGAAAGTTCGAGCCTTCTTCTCGTCGTGTGTAATGAACACCCATTGGCCATAGTAACCATGCGCGAGCGAATTTCTGAATCCCTGATAGATGAAGCAGCTGAGCTTTTTCTTGTCTCCCTTCGGGGTCAACTGCTCTGTAGAAAAGCCTACATCAATGTCTTCGACGGTCTTCTTGAAGTGATCGTTGCGATCATTCGGGGCATCACCGAACTTATAAGAGCCCACCATCTCAATTCCAATGCACGTCATCACAGCAAGGGGAAACGGCACCCAAAGCGATGGCGACTGGAGATGATCGACTTGTTTGATGAAAAATGCATCAGCTCTTGCTTTGAACGCCTTAGCTCTTGATTCCACATCCAGGTTCTTTAGCTCACGCATTTCAACTGTCTTGGGATGGCCCGGAAAGGCGGGACCGAAAATCCATGGCACTTGAAACCTCCTCGCAGCCGCAGATTCGGGTGAAGAACTGATTTGTGGAACTTCCTAAGTTAACCGTGCTCACGACGCGTACTCGAGCCCGACATGGTTCGCCAACTTGCCCCGATTCCCTCGGCGTGGCGGAAGGGATGGTTTGCATTATGTCTTGGCACGGCCTTTGCCCTTTTTCTTGACTCTTGCCCATCGTGCTTCTGCTGCTTTCTTTCCAATTTCTTTTCTTTGTTCCGGCGTCAGAGCTGCCATCCGGGCTTTTGCACCCTTACCCTTAGCTGCTTTCCCGCCTTTTCTGCCCATTTCACTCATCACTTTGGAAATAAGATCGCGCTTCATAGCCCTATCTTAGGAGGAATGAGCCGAACTCGCCAGTCGTGGGGGGTTGACACAAACAGTTTGGTTTGCGATACTCTCATGCGAATGGCGCTATTTGCATAGAACTAGCGATGTATTGCGTCGTTCCTGTTTGGGTTGAGCGGGACGCGCCGGTGCTTGAACACCGAACGCGCCCCTGACCACAATCGCACGTCTGAGGTGCAATGATGGCTGTAAGAGAAGTTATCCATTTCCCATTTTGGGCGCAACCTCCATCGCTCCTTTTGTTTCCGACTCGAACCCCTCCTGAGCCAGTCGCTGAATCTCCCCCCTAACTGAAAATCGTTGAGTGTGTCTCTCCGCTTCGGTCGGACTTTCGACCGCCTCGCTATCCGTGTGCCTCAACAGATAGAACGGCACGCTTGACGCTCGTGACGGAGCGGAATGATTCGAACCCGCGAGATCCGCCTCTCGCACAGGAAAGGATATAGTTCGATGGATCTTCGTGTTTACGAAGTCTTGTTTCAATTCAATCAGGGACTCAGCCAAGCCCTTGCATCCCTCAACATCATAGAGAAGCTGGATATGGCAGCTCCCGATTACGTTAGCAAAGTCCGCACCAGTCTGAGCGAATTGCGCGCCGAAGCGAATAACCATTTTACGTGCAAGATCGCGCAGAAAGAGCAGGAGGAGGAGAACCACTTCTACCGGATTCGCCGGAAGCGCGAGAAGGCCGAGGAAGATCCCAACGACATCTACCACGATGTGAAAGCCCGTGAGTGGCTTCGCCGCGAAAAGGGGTTGCCACCACGTGCCGTGTTTCTTCCGTGGACTCAGTCTGACGACGACCGCATCCTCGCCATGCAGAAGGCTGCGGCGTCTGCGCCCCCTCCACAATCGGAACAGTCCCGGAACACTGGCGACGCCAAGCAGGAGAGTCCAGAAGGAGGTAGCGGGACATGAAACAAACTGCTTACGAACTTCTTGCCCTACTCGATCGCAATCTCCGCGAGTCCGTAACCCTCCTCAAACGGCTCACTGCCTGCCCTGGTCAGAGGTCCGACGTGCTCGTGCCGCTCTCGAACGAGGTTCAATACGTGAGAGCACAAATTGGATTCGAGGTCACGAGCGAAGCGAACGACTTCGAACAGGCGAACCAAACGCATTGGAGTCGAATCCATCACAAGTACCTGCAATGGCTCAAAGACCCGGACGATGTGTTTTTGGAGGCCGAGGACCGTGATGTGCAGCGGAAAAAGCAGGGCCTTCCTCCGCGGATCGTCGTGCTGCCGTGGTCCGCTGAGGAGGAAGAGAAACTCCTCACCGCCAAGAAGACTCAGGCTGCCAAGAAACGTAGGGCAAGGAGCAAACGAGGCTCTTCCTCTAAAGCGATTGCTGAAAGGAAGAAGCAATGAAGCTGCATCTCTTCCAGGAACTACTTGCCTTGAACGAAGAGTTCGAACATGTCATTCGTGCGCTTGAGCGCATGGAAAAGGTGCCGACCTATCGAAGCGAGATGATTCGGTGGGCCAGGGCTCATGTCGAGAGCGCCCAGGTGGAGGCGAATCGGCAGTTTTTTGACGAATTTGATGCCATCGTCGAAAACGATGCACTTGCGGCATACAAATTTCTGAGTGAGCACAAAAAGAGGATTACAGACCCAGATGATATCTATCTTGAGATCAGACATCGCGAAGAAGCACGCAAGACGAAGGGACTCCCGCCGCGATTGATCATCCTTCCCGATTGGGATTTCAACGACGAGAAGCGCTACGAAGTAGAGCAGGCAGAGAAACAAAAGCGCACTGCGAAGAGGCCTCGAAAGACGACGAGAAAGCGCACAGCAAAACGCGCGAATCCGTCACAGCCACCAACCAGCGATTCACGAATCGACACCACGCCGACGCGAGAGCAGGATTCCAACCAATGACGAAGCGAAAGTCACCTGTGAGGCTGTCCCCTCGGGGAATTATCCACGGCAAGCAATACCCAGGTATCCATGGCAAGGTCGTGCATTGGACTGACCATGCATTCGAGGAAGGCATTCTCTATATCCGCGTCCGATTCACAGACAGGACCGAATTGTGTTGGAGGATTGTCACTTCCACCGTGATCGAGGAAGCCGATCTGAGCGACTGGAAAACGGGCAATTTCAGGCAGCTCAAAGTATTCGTGCAGAATGAAAGCAATGGGGAGTGATTGATGCACCGTAACGCCGCGCGTGCCTACAATGCTCTCTGGGCAGAACACAAGCGCGTGCGCGTTGTCTGGATGAAAATCCTGGCACAGGGGGATCGGGCTTTGGAACGGAAACTACTACGAGCGGACCTTGAGGATCCCAAACATCGTGATGAAGTTCTACGGTACGAGGAGCGCCTTTCGCGTCCACAACGGCGGCGGGTTCTCCGGCTGAACACGTACGGCACGAAGCTTGAGTCGGTCATGGCTACACTGCTGAAGCTGTAGAACCGGAAGAAGAGCCAAGGTGGGCGACCGTAGGAGCAGGTGGCACGCCTAGCGGCCAGGGCTGAGGTCTCGTTCGATTGTTCGCTCCTTCTCCAGAGTTGGAGAAGAGGTTGGCTCGCTCTTTTGAGCGACGCGTGGTTCTGCTGCGCGTGTGGACTGCAAAGCAGATCGATGTGAAACCTCGCGGCCAAGCCCTTCGGCAAGAGCGGCTTTATCATTGGTATAGATTTGGGCGTCGTAGCGTCCACGCGACACTGCGACGTATGCCAAGCGACGATTGACGAGCTTTTCTCCCGCCTGCTCGGTATCCACATGGATGAGCACGCGATCAGCAGTCTGTCCTTGGCTGCTGTGACTGGTCACTGCGTAGCCGTGATCGAGATGAGGATTGTCTCGAATGTTGAACGCGATCGCGCGGCCCGAGTCGAGACGGACTCTGAGGTGGCCACTCTCATCGATCTTCTCGATAGTGCCCAGCTCACGGTTGGCGACGTGCTGGTCTCGATTCGGAGCGGCGAACTGTATGCGGTCGCCTTCACTGAATGCTCGCTCTGCCTCTCGATACAACGCCACGCCTTGTAAACGGCGAGGGTCGTAGCTCAGCCGCTGGCCGTTCTTCCGTTCAACCGTGACGCGATTCTGTTTCTCGTCAACGCCTTCGACTCGCGCGTATTCGCCTGGTGCAATGCCGAGCGTCTTGCTGCCCTTGGCGTACCGCACCACATTGCCGGGTTCGTATTGGGCGGCCCATTGGCGGTCAGCTCCTGTAACCTCCTGCCGGGCGACCAGGACTTTCATCCGGTACTCGAGGTACGGTATCCGGTTCGTATCCTGCATGGCATAGTGAATCGCTTCATTGATCGCCACTCGTGACTGGTTGTCGGGGGACACCACAAGCGTGCCTTCAGGTTGTTTCTTATATTCATGCGCGATTGTGGCGATACGCTCGTCCCGGTCGGAGATCTCATGCACTCGGCCAGTGGCATCGAGTTTCTCCATCGCCTCTCGGACTTGCCCTCGCGAGAGCTTTTCCACAACTTCTTTGAGCGTCGGGTCTTTCTGCCGCACGATCTCGTCCAGTCGAGTCGTCTGGATTCCGGCTTCCTGTAACTGCTGATACGGCTTGCCCGCTTCAACGGCCTGGTGCTGGCGTGTGTCGCCAACGAGCAGCACGCGATCCTCTTTTTGCAACCGGTGGAGGAATTCGTTCATTTGTTTCGTGCTCGCCAGGCTCGATTCGTCCAGGACGTAAAGGCGTTTCCGTTCCTCGTGTCCCTCATAGCTTTGGGCAAGATGGCGTTGCAACGTGTTCGATTTGATTCCACTTTCTTCTAGCTTCTGTGCCGCGCGAGAGGTGGGCGCTAAACCCTTGACGATGTAGTTCTCTCGCTCAGCGGCTTCTCGGACCGCCGCGAGGGAGGTAGTCTTACCCCCACCTGCCACGCCTTCAAGCGCCGTCACTTGATCGCGACTCGACAAGATTTGTTCCACAGCCCGGCGTTGCGTGTCGCTCAAATGGCCATGCGCTTCCCGCATAGCCCAGCGCGTGCCAAAAGTCGCTAGCGCCGCATGCCGGTCTTGGCCCGCGCGCATGGTATTGATCGTGTCGCGTTCGTAGTCGATCATCTCAGCGGTCGTAAACGCCCGGTCGGGCGAGTTACCTTGCCTTTGGACTTCAACGAACTCGCCTGATTCGATGCGCTCTTCGAAATTCGCTTTCACCTGGGCCAGCGTCGCTCCACCCATGGAGCGCCTGAGTGCGTCAGTCAACAAAGCGCGCCCATCGGCTACGGCATCGCGTTCGAAGTTTCGTTCTTTGGCGAAGGTCACAGCCGAGTGAGCAATCTTCTTTCCCGTATCCTGGCCAACGTCGCGCGCTCTTCCTTCGGCCTCCGCCTTCACGTGGTCAGGTTGATCCCCAAACTCAGTTGCCATGTCCTTGTGCCGCTGCTGCATCTCCTCATGCGACAACCCGATCTTTGCCTCGCGTGTGTGGTGGGCGGCGATCTGCGCAGCGGCCGCGCCGCTCTGATTCTCCATCGCCAGATGCTCTTTGATCTGTTTCCGGCGTGGACTGGAAGCTTCGAGATACTCATGGCTATACCCCTTGATTTCCGGTTGACCGCTCTTGCCGTGCTCGATCTCGTAGCCCAACCCTTGTAGACGGTGCGCCAGTTCCGAGCGATATACGGCGGTGGCATATTGCTGCGTGCGATAGAGTTCCTGCGGTTGAAGGGGCCGTGTTTCACCATTGGCCGTTTCTGTCAGATTGAAGAAGACCACGTGCGTGTGAAGCTGCGGGGCTGCATAACCGTTTACGGGCCTGGCGCTGTCGTGCTCGAATCTTGCGGCGACCCAATTCCCGGTTGTCTCCGGTGGAACATTTCCTCCAAGCCGGGCCTGGACGTAGCGCTCCATCTCGCCCAGCGCGATTCCGACGCTGGCACGATGGGCCTCCTGCACGCATTCATCGCCGCCCACAAGCGCCGTCAGCGATACGCTTTTGGGCGCGGAGAAGGTGGCATCCCAGCCTGCGCGGTGCTCCATCGCCTTGACCGTTTTGCCTTGCTCGTTCACATATTCACGCGCCGTCTGATGGCGAACCAACTGCTCGCCGCTAACCGGATGCTGACCGTCGCTGAGCCGCCGAAATTGTTCCTCTTGGACGCCACCACGCAAGCCCCACTTCTCGGCCAATTTCCCGTGCCATTCGCCGCGTATCCGGTCGCCTTCGCTGTAGTAGTTCTCCTGCGCGTTGCTAAACTCCTCCTGATGATAAGCATGCGCTTGGCCTGCACTGAGCGGCTTGGAAATGGTAAGCATGTTCTTTACTCGAAGAAGTGCCTCTTGGTGGATGTCACGGCGTGCTCTAACTCTGGTTCCTGACTCGGCGCTGGCTCTTGTGGCGCTGATTCCTGTCGCGTGCCATTCCCTGGATACCCGCGATCTATTCCCGTATCAGGGGCTGCGCTCTTAACTGGTGCTTGAGGCGAGGGCTCCGCCATCATCAAAACGTGGGGATTCTCTTTGCATAGTGGAACAGGGAGCTTCTTGTTAAGACCGAACACTCTGTCCAGCATCGTGCGTTTCCCGTTCACCAAACCAAAGCCCCGGAAGCGGTGTGTGGGATTGTGCTTCGCCACATTCATCAAATTCGGGCCGCTTGGTCTCTTCCCATAACGCAGCGCAATAGAATGTTTGCGGCCCAGATAGGTCGCCGGCAACAGGCCCGTGAAAAACAGAACTAGCCCGGCCCACAAGGCTGGCCGCACAAAATCCATAAAGGTTTGGTTTTGATAAATCCAGTTACCGAGGTAGGCGTGCATCTCGGAGTTGTTGCAATAACTGCGATGGAATTCAAGGCGCATCGCGCCATGATTCAAGGCTTCCTCGGTGAGTGCGAAAGTGTTCTCTCCGCTTTCTGTAACTGCAGACGCTACGTCACTGTCCAGCGCCAATCGGCTCCCCTTACGGGTAACAACTTGCAGCAGGGTGTACCAGCCGTTGTCGCGAACAATACCGGCTATCTGCGAGGCCGAATAAGCAGCAAAATAATGTCGTTCAAGGGGCGTCCAGACTCGCTCGTAACGGAAGCCTTGGACTCCCAGAGTTACCACGACGGAGAGGAGCACGAGGACGTAGGTGTACACCGGCGGGGTGCTCGGTCCTACGGTGCTCTTTGCTCGACCCCATTCCATGCGCATTGCTTCGCTCCGACTGGGTTGTCTCTCAGCCCCTCTGTGGTCCCGTAGTTGCGCTTGGCAGCCGTTCCATCGCTTTCGCCAACTTACTCGCGTCGGCCCGTTTAATAATGTCGTCCATAGCCGTGCTTGTGAGCTGCTCGCGATTGGCAATGCTGAATAGGATATTCATCAGGATCATTCGCAGGGCCAGCAGTTCCGCCACAATAGTTTGCTCGGCGGGACTAGGCTCAGCAGCCTTCAGCAATGCATCGCGCACCCACTCACTGATCGTTTGATCGCCCGCGAGGGCTTCAAACTGCGCGTACTCCTCTTCGGTAACTTTGGTGCTGATGGATTTGCTCCGTGGCGTGGGCATGTGGCACTCCATAGTTCTGAATCAAAGGCAGGCAATCGGGCGCGGCGTGACGCCCAACAGAATCAACAAGTTCCCATACGGGAACCACGGATTGGAGGATAGGAACCACGGCCAGCGGAAAGTTGCTAGCCGCCGCGGTTGCAGCAAGTTCCCGCATAGCAACCTCGGTTGCCGTGCAGCACCCGAAACGGGGTGACGTGTCCGTCCAACTCCCGGTGCCGAAGGCACCGCTCTTCTCTTGGTCGGCCAAAAGCCGACGACGCGGCTCTCGGCTGGGCCGCATCCGGCTACGATGGCGAGGCAGAAGAGCATCACAGCTCACCGTACTCCAGTGTCAGCGCGTCCCAGGCTATGCGGATTTCCGACAGCTCCCACGCGCGGCGAAACAGCGAATGGACCGACTTCCACTCCTTCTCGGAGAGGCCAAACGTGATGCCATTCTGGTGGGCACGGAACCAGTAATCCTTGCCCCTGCTTTCCTCGGAGGCTGCAACATAGCCCAGGAAGTGCTCCCCTTCCCAACGGCGCTTTGGGCTGTCTGGAACGAGTGCCGCAAGCATGGCTCGGAACTCGGTAATCTTGGGGTAGCCGTTGACCGGGTACATCGCG
>Ga0182027_10001118_pt1 | contig 45125 bp, 43 predicted proteins | sample 712E1DmetaG_FD_121300 | JGI IMG/M metagenome (GOLD analysis project Ga0182027, IMG submission 121300) | Permafrost microbial communities from Stordalen Mire, Sweden - 712E1D metaG (Illumina Assembly) | ecosystem: Environmental > Terrestrial > Soil > Wetlands > Permafrost | place: Sweden...
CAAAGGGGCCTATTATTTATTCGCAAGAACGGATGGGTAGGTTTGGCAAGCCATTCAAAATATACAAATTCCGATCGATGTATAAAAATGCCGAAACTAATGGCCCGCTATTAGCCACCAGCGACGATGTCCGAATTACACCTGTTGGCCGTTTTATGCGCCGACTGAGATTCGATGAGATACCTAATTTTATTAATGTTCTAAAAGGCGAAATGTCATTAGTAGGCCCAAGACCTGAACGAAAATATTACATTGATCTGCTTGTGCAGCAAGTTCCGGAATATACCCGGCTTTTACAGGTAAAACCTGGCGTTACTTCATGGGGACAAGTAAAATATGGATACGCCGAAAATGTGGATGAGATGATACGCCGGATGCGCTACGATCTCCTTTACATCGAAAATATGTCGTTATATGTAGATTTTCAGATTTTGGTAAGAACTATACTCACCCTTATTCAAGGCAAGGGGAAATAACCATAGTTATTTATTTATGCTAAATTGCTGAATAGGTTTATAAATTGGCCCTTCCGGTTTAAGAATGCTTTGGTAAAAAACAAAATCTTTTATTAATAAATGCCCAAGACTTACATTTTCGTACTTTTTAATAAATTGTACAAGATTGTGGCCAGGAAATGTTTTTTTTATCCGACCAATGGTTAGGTGAGGAGAAAAACCCCGTTCATCAGGTTTGAAACCATGCTGCTCAATTACCTGATTGACTAAAACCCATAATTGCCTTAACGCATCATTAGTTTTAATGCCAACCCATAAAACCTGGGGATTATGAAAATTCTTAAATACTCCTAATCCATAGAGATCTAACTCGATTGCATTAGATTCTATAGTAATAACCTCCAAACCGGAACCTATCATTTCTATTTGTTCAGGCTTGGTTTCACCAAGAAAGGCAAGAGTAATATGAAGATTGTTAATTTCCGAATACTTTATATCAATCCCTTTCAAGTTGAGACAAAGATCGTGATACAAATCTTGCAGGCCTAGACTTGAGGGTATATTTATAGCAATAAAAGTACGCACGGGCTTAAATCAATCCTTTATCAATAGCAACAAGTAAATCTTCAATGAGTTTATCCTCACCTGTGGGATCATACTTGGTTTTTAAGTTATAACCAAATAAACGTGCCAGAGTTTGCCAGAAAACGGCCGAAAAAGCACCCCGGAGTTCTTTTACGAGTGCATAAGAGGTTTGGCCGGTTTCTCTGTCAATCAGTTTAATCAGAAGAAGACCTTGGGTTGTATTTAGCTCTTTTAGTTGACCTTCGAATTGGGCCCTGATTTCATTTTCTACCTGCTTAGTATAAACTTTACGCTCATTTTCTGTCTTTAACGTAAGAAAATGCTCATTCATCTCTTTAAGTTTTATCCCTGCAAGTTTGGCATAAGGATATACTATTTTCAAGTTATTCACCAATTTCCAATAACGTCGCGCATCACGTTTGTTTTCGAATACAGGTTTTGAGTAAATATTAACTTCATTAAGATATCCTAAAACAATGGTATCGCCATTTTCAACAGTGGCAGGAACACGGATAGCATGAGTAGTATCTTTGCTTTCCTGTCCCTTAAGAGAATTCAAAACACAGGCTGTCAATAATATGGTTATGGCAAAACCTTTTGTCATAACATTATTTTTTATGAAACAGAAAATTCTTATACCAAGGTGATGAAACAAGTTAACTAAACAAAGTTCATCATTATTAAACGTTCCCTAAAGGAGAAATGTTGCCATAAAACTCCTTATACCACGCAACAAATTTTTTAATTCCTTCTGAAACAGGAGTATTTGGCTTATAATTCAGGTCTTCAGCCAAGTCAGAAACATCAGCCCAGGTAGAAGGCACATCACCAGGCTGCATTGGCAATAAATTCATCTGTGCTTTCAGTCCAAGTTCCTTCTCAATTGCGTTCACAAAATCCATCAGCAAAACCGGGCTACTATTTCCAATGTTATAAACTTTATACCTTGCTTTGGATGTAGAAGGGTCAGGAGAAAAACCACTCCATTTTTTGTTTCCTTCCGGAGGATTGTCAATTACACGGACAATACCTTCAACAATATCATCAATATAAGTAAAATCACGCTTCATCTCTCCATGATTAAAAATATCAATTGGCCTTCCTTCGAGCATTGACTTGGTAAAGATAAAAAGTGCCATATCTGGCCTTCCCCAAGGCCCATAAACTGTAAAGAAGCGGAGTCCAGTAGTTGGAATCCCAAACAAATGACTATAAGTATGAGCCATTAATTCATTAGCTTTTTTACTTGTAGCATAAAGGCTTACGGGATGGTCCACATTATGGCGCGTCGAAAAAGGCTGTTTTTCGTTAAGCCCATAAACGCTTGAACTGCTTGCATACGATAAATGAGCAACTGGATGGTGACGACAAGCTTCAAGAATATTCAAAAAACCAGTGATATTGCTATCGATATAAGCATAAGGATTGGTAAGGCTGTAACGAACACCTGCCTGAGCAGCCAAATTGCAAACCTGATCAAACTTTTCGTGAATAAAGAGCTCATCAATATTTGATTTATCCTCCAGATTAAGTTGAATAAATCTATAGTTTTCCTTATACTTGCTGGCTATCAATCGATTATATTCAATTTCATGAGGATTAATCCCTGCTTTTTCCAACCGTCCATATTTGAGACGGATATCGTAATAATCATTGATCGAATCAAGTCCTATAACCTCATCACCCCGCTCAATTAAACGCTTAGCCAAGTGAAAACCGATAAAACCAGCAGTTCCTGTAACTAATATTTTCATTTTTTACTTGGCGTAGCTGATTGCACGTGTTTCACGGATAACTGTAATTTTCACCTGACCAGGATAGGTCATCTCACTTTGAATCTTTTTCGCAATGTCCAATGAGAGCGTTTCTGCTTCATTATCGTTAACCTTTTCGCTTCCAACGATTACACGAAGCTCCCGACCTGCCTGAATAGCATAAGTTTTGGTCACACCTGGATAAGAAAGCGCCAGGGCTTCAAGATCCTTCAAACGTTTAATATAAGCCTCTACCACTTCGCGACGTGCACCTGGACGTGCCCCGGAAATGGCATCGCACACCTGAACGATTGGCGCCAGAAGGGTAGTCATCTCGATCTCATCATGGTGCGAGCCAATAGCATTACATATTTCAGGCTTTTCTTTGCATTTTTCTGCCAGCTTCATACCCAGGATTGCGTGCGGTAATTCCGGCTCATCGTCTGGTACTTTACCAATGTCGTGGAGTAAGCCTGCCCGCTTGGCTGATTTGGTATTGAGACCAAGCTCCGAAGCCATGATAGCACAAAGATTTGCAACCTCCCTTGAATGCTGTAGCAGATTTTGACCATACGATGAACGATATTTCATTTTACCGATCAATCGTATCAATTCCGGATGAAGACCGTGTACCCCCAAGTCAATAGTAGTACGTTTACCAATTTCAACCACTTCTTCCTCAACCTGTTTCTGTACTTTTGCTACCACTTCCTCGATTCTTGCAGGATGAATACGACCATCGGTAACCAATTGATGCAGGGAGAGCCGTGCAATTTCCCTACGAACCGGGTCAAATGCTGAGAGAATGATTGCCTCCGGAGTATCGTCAACAATGATTTCGACTCCTGTCGCAGCTTCGAGGGCACGAATATTACGGCCTTCACGTCCTATGATCCGACCTTTGATCTCGTCGCTATCAATATGAAAAACAGTAACCGAATTCTCAACGGCGACTTCGGTAGCTACACGTTGGATGGTTTGAACTACAATCCGCTTGGCCTCTTTGTTTGCTGTCATCTTGGCTTCTTCTATAGCCTCATTCATGAACGACATTGCCTCGGTTTTGGCTTCACCCTTAAGGGACTCGAGCAATTGACCTTTGGCTTGATCAGCTGTTAACCCTGAGATCGCCTCAAGATGCTCAACCTCCTGTTTATGAATTTTTTCGAGTTCCTCATGTTTTTTTTCAATTACCTCGAGTTGTAGGTTCAAATTGTCACGAATGGCATCTACTTCCTTTTTGTTGCGCTGAATCTCCTCGAACTTCTGATTAATTACCAATTCTTTTTGTCTGAATTTATTTTCAGCCAAACCCATTTTGGAATTTTTCTCATTTATCAGTTTCTCGTGTTCGGTCTTTAGTTGAAGAAACCTTTCCTTTGCCTGAAGAATTTTATCTTTTTTTATTACCTCTCCTTCAATTTCGGCCTCTTTAATAATGGATTCTCTTTTCTTCCTTAATACGAATAATAATATCAAGTAAGCCAGAATACCTCCTGCTAAAAGTGAGACAGCTCCTATTGCTACCCAAACTCCGAATGAGATACTACCTGTAATAATTGCGATGGTCATATATGTTTTAGGTTATTAAAATGTTAAAAAAAAACCCGCATAAGTTTCGACAAGCTTTTTAAAACCCCTGATTAACATGGGTAGAGTTACCGGGTTATGTTGGTCTTCCAACGTCCGCTTAAAAGCGAATTCCTGGCGAACCAGAAGTGAGGCCTGACCTTGATAACCAGAGTTGTACTCCAATTTTTAATGTGTTGAGCTTCAAAAGGATTGAAGAAACTATGCGGGCAATATTTTTATTCTATTGTATGTAAAAGAACGTTGTTGTTACTCTTTTTGTTATTTACCAATTCGTCAAGTGTTTCGTCAAGTTTTTGCAATTTCTCAATCAAATTAACCTCTTCTGTTTTTTCTTCCATTTCAATCAAGCGAATCACAAACTGTAAAACTGCCATTGCCAAAAAATCCTGAATGTCCTTATCAGCATACTTGGTTTTATACTGGAACACCTTATCATTTATCATTTTGGCGGCCTTGCGAATCTTCTCCTCGTCCTCACTCTCAATTTTAAGTGGATAATATCTATCGGCTATATTTACACGAATCGACAATTTGTCTTCCATTTCCTCCACTTTTATTTATTCAAAAGAGCAATACATTTATCAATTTCCCGCACAATTCTGTTTACCTTCAGCTTAGCTTCATGAACATCTTCGCTTCCGGTTGCTAAGAGTTTTGCAAGCTTCAATTGTTCATATCGGCTTTGCAATTCCTTTAACTCAATTTCTTTTAGTCTGATAGCGCTTTTTAATTCATTATTTTCGCTAAAAAGGTTTTGATTTTCACCTTTTAGCTCTTTATGAAGGATAATTAATGTCTTAATTTTCTCTTCTATTGAGTTAATGATAGACTCCTTTTCGGTCATGCTATCGTACTAATTTACTACAAATATAATATTGCTTTACTAATATAAAAAATAATGTTGATAAATTAGGGATATTAAAGGCATATCTAACTATTTTTATAATTATAAAAAATTAAATGATTGAGAATGAAAATATTTATAAGAGCAATTAATATATTATTGTATTTTAGTTTGTTAGGTTATACAAAAATAACTGCCCAAGATATCAAAAAAATTAATTCTCGGCCTCCGCTTGATATACCTTTGCATATTTCTGGAAATTTTGGCGAAATCCGCCAAAATCATTTACACACTGGAATCGATTTTAGAACAATGGGCATGACGGGTATGAATGTCTATGCCGTTGACAATGGTTATGTTTCCAGGATTAAGATTGAACCTGATGGTTACGGGAAAGCTATTTATATAACACATCCTAATGGTTACGTTTCAATATATGCTCATCTCAACCAGTTACGCGATGATATTGAACATTACTGCAAAGATGAACAATATAAACAGAAACGCTACGGTATTGATATTCTGCTTAAACCTAAAGAAATCCTTGTGAAGAAAGGAGATATTATTGCTTGCTCCGGAAATTCGGGAGGTTCAACTGGCCCACACCTGCATTTTGAAATGCGTGAGGAAAAATCGCAAAATCCTGTCAATGTACTCCGATATACTAATATTAATATTGTCGATACTTTGCCCCCTGTTATCGAAAAGCTTTGGGTTTATCCTCTAAACGCGGCTAGCACGGTGAATCAACAATATGCCAGTGCTAGTTATGACGTAATTTCATCTAAAAGTGAAAGTATTCTTACCCCCGATTCCCCGATATTAGTTAAAGGAGATATCGGGCTTGGTATCCAGGCTTATGATCGAACCGATACATCGAACATGCAAGTAGGTATTTATTCAATTGACCTATATGTAAATAACAAACTTATTTTTCAACAAGTATTGAATAAATATTCATTTTCCGAAACCCGTTATGTAAACAGCTTGATAGACTACGGTCATTATATTCAAAATCAAGAATATATAAATAGGCTATTTCTTCAACCTAATAATCAATTCAGTATATATAGGCAGGTGATAAATCGGGGAATAATAATTGTAGGAGACAATTCTGTGAAAACTATCGATATCAGAGTAAAAGATGCCAATTTAAACCAAACTGAATTAAGGTTTAAGCTCAAAGGCGATAGAATGACTCCTAAAATTAAGCCATCTATCATGGTAAAAAATAATGTGGTACAACAAAAAATGCTCTATAAAAATGATAATTTATTTCAACATGACCAGATAAAAGTTTTTATTCCGAAAAATGCCTTGTACGACGATTTAGTTTTCGAGTATTCAAAGCTTCCACAACAAGCAGGCTACTTTTCCGAAATTCACCAGATACATAATCCATTTACACCGCTGCATAAAGCAGCCAGCTTGTATATAAAACCTGACAATTTACCAAGTAAACTGAATAATAAAGCATTGTTGATTAATTTAGACGGGCAAGGGCATATTAAATGGACAGGAGGCGCTTATAAAGATGGTTATGTAGCAGGTAATATCCGAACTTTTGGTAATTACACTGTAGGTATTGATACTGTTGCACCTCAAATTACCTTTATAAACAATAATTTGAACAATAATGATTTTACTAATTTGGAACAAATTTCATTTACCGTCAAAGATGATCTTTCAGGTATTAATAGGTACAATGGGTATATTGACGGTCAGTGGGCTCTTTTTGAAATTGATCCCAAACAAAACCTGATTTTTTACGAATTTTATCCATTACGCATACAGGTTGGCATTAAGCATCAACTCGATCTATATGTAACTGACGAAAAGGGCAATACCGCAGAATATCATACTGGGTTTTTTAAGTGAACTATTAGGAGAAATAAGCCACAAGCTACTGGATGAAATTTTATTACTTGTAGCCTGCAGCTTGCAGCCAACAGCGTATAAGTAAATAATGATAAACTAAATATGACCTTAAATGGAATGAATTCATCTTACCATGTACTAGGATTAATGTCAGGAACTTCGCTTGATGGATTGGATGTTGCAATATGCACATTCGAACTATCCGGACAGAAATGGCATTATGCTATTGAAAAGACCACTACCTATCCTTACTCTCCTGGGTGGAAAAAAAAACTTTCCGAGGCCGAACATCTCTCCGGGATCGATTTGATATTACTTCACAATGAATATGGAGAACTTATTGGCAAATATGTCAACCAATTTTTAGACCATAGTAATAGTAAAATTGATTTTATTGCATCCCATGGTCAAACCATTTTTCATCAACCAAAAAAGGGATTGACCTTACAAATCGGGAATGGTGCTAACATTTCGGCAATCACTGGAATTACTACTATTTGCGACTTCAGAACATTAGACGTAGCACTTGGCGGACAAGGTGCCCCTTTAGTTCCCATTGGGGACGAACTTTTATTCGGTGATTTCGATTTTTGCCTAAACCTTGGAGGTTTTGCCAATATCTCATATCATGAAGAAGGCAACCGGATCGCTTTCGATATCTGCCCCGTAAACATTTTAATCAATCAGTTAGTTAGTGAGCGGAATTTAAGTTTTGATCCTGAAGGTTCTATTGGCCGCAAGGGAAACGTCTCTACGAACCTATTAAATGAACTAAACAGTCTGGCATTTTATCAAAAGCCTGGACCAAAATCGCTTGGTAAAGAATGGGTTTGGAATCAAGTTTTACCTATTATAAATAGGCATAAATTATCGCTTGAAGATACCCTGCGAACTATTTACGAGCATATTATTTTCCAGACAAGGCAAATACTTCAAAACAAATCGGAAGGTACCATGTTGACAACCGGAGGAGGGGCTCATAACCAATTTCTTATGGAATTATTCCAACAATATCTTAAAATAAAAATAGTAATACCATCAAAAGAAATTGTCGATTTCAAGGAGGCTTTAATCTTTGCCTTTCTTGGTGTACTTAGGTTCAGAAATGAAGTGAATTGTCTATGTTCAGCGACCGGAGCGAGGATGGACAATATCGGTGGCATCATTTATAAGGTTGCATTTTGATCTACTTTAACCTTGATTTCTAAACCAAAATAATTGAATGGTAGCTAAAAAAACGAAAAGGGCGATTCTCTCGAATAGCCCTTTTACTACATTACTAACATTTACAACTACTAACTAACTAATTACCTAATTTATGAAAAAACACTACTAACCTTTTCTTTTAATACGTTCAAAAATAAATTTTGTTTTGACTTTATAAAACTATTTATAATAATCTATTATTCAATCAATTAATGTCATTTTTTCTTTTAAAAAACTTTGCAAAGGTACACCTTCTTTTTATTTCTGCAAATTTTTTCGGTACAAATTTACATTATATTAAACAACCATTTTCAATTTTTGTTTTAAGATATTGTTAAATTTATGTTAACAAATACTCAAAATGTGCTACAAAACCTTATTTTATAATAATTCCAAATGAATATATTTGTCCATTACGAACAATCTTAATTCAAAGTATATGCAAAAATTATGCCTAAAAATATTGATGTGGTTGCCTTTAGCTTTCAATTCCTTGGAAAATAAAGGTTGTACGAATTATATAGTTACTCGCGGAGCTTCTGTAGATGGCTCTGTAATGATTACATACGCTGCCGATTCGCATACGTTATATGGAGAGCTGTATTACAAACCTGCTATGGATTATCCACAAGGGGCTATGATGGATATTGTTGAGTGGGACACCGGAAAACCTCTTGGTAAAATTAAGCAGGTAAGGCATACCTACAATGTGGTTGGCAACATGAATGAATTTCAGGTTGCCATTGGCGAAACTACTTATGGTGGTCGTGAAGAACTGGTCGATACTACAGCCTCTATTGATTATGGAAATCTTATTTATATTGCTCTTCAGCGCTCTGCATCAGCTCGAGAAGCAATTAAAGTGATGACAGGCTTAGCAGCGGAATATGGATATGCCAGTTCTGGTGAATCGTTTTCAATTTCAGATAAGAATGAAGCCTGGATACTTGAAATGATCGGAAAAGGCCCTGGTCGAAAAGGCGCAGTATGGGTTGCCCGTAGAATACCTGATGGCTATATTTCCGGACATGCCAACCAGGCCAGGATAACAACATTTCCATTGAACGACACCCTTGAATGTATGTTTTCGCCTGATGTCATTTCGTTCGCTAAAGAAAAGGGATATTTTAAAGGAGAGGATAAGGATTTCAGCTTTGCAGATGCTTATGCTCCTTTGAACTTCGAAAGTGCAAGATTTTGTGAAATGCGTGTATGGAGCTTGTTTAAGAAAGTGAATGATGACATGGATAAGTATTTTGATTATGTGAAAGGAGAGAACTTGAAGAATCGCTTACCACTTTGGATTAAACCCAACAGGAAAATATCACTTCATGATATGATGATGTTTATGCGTGATCATTTGGAAGGAACTGCGTTTGATATGACTAAAGATTTTGGCGCAGGGCCATTTGGTTGTCCTTACCGCTGGCGTCCTTTGACATGGAAAGCAGATAGCGTTGAATATTGTAACGAAAGGGCCACAGCTACACAACAAACTGGTTTCTCTTTTGTTGCACAAAGCCGTTCCTGGCTGCCCAATCAAATTGGAGGAATTTTATGGTTCGGCGTTGACGATGCCGCCAGCTCGGTATATACTCCAATGTATTGTTGCATGACCAAGGTTCCTGAAACTTTTGCCGTAGGCAATGGCGATATGCTCACTTATTCTGATAATTCAGCTTTCTGGACATTTAATTGGGTTTCGAACTTTTGCTATCTGAGATACAATATTATGATTGAAGATGTTAAAAAAATTCAAAGCCAACTTGAAAGCCAATATATTAGCAATACTCAAAAGGTTGATGATACAGCACTGGCTTATTTTAAGAAAAAACCAAAACTCGCTATTAAATATTTAACTGATTATTCGGTAGATATGGGGAACCAAACGGTTTATCGTTGGAAAGACTTAGGACATTACCTTCTTGTAAAATATATTGATGGTAATATTAAAAAAGAAAAAGATGGAAAATTCCTCAAACAAGGAGGTAGCATTCCGGTTGCCCCTTTACAACCAGGATATCCTGAATGGTGGAGAAAAAAGATAACGGAAGACACGGGTGATAAATTAAAGGTTTTAGGAAGCCCCTCACATTAGTTATAAAATCAGATAAATATTTCCGGGATAAATTTACTTCATATTAAAAAAATATTTTACTTTTGCGGTCTGTTAGAAAAATCAAACATTCAAAATATTACAGTGATGGACTTGATGAACGTTGTTAAGAATTTATATGCTGATGATAAAGCAATTCCTGCCTTCAAAGCTGGTGATACAATCACTGTACACTATAAAATTGTAGAAGGTAATAAAGAGAGGATTCAGCAATTCAGGGGTGTGGTAATCCAGAAAAAAGGGACTGGTAAAACAGTTACTTTTACAGTAAGAAAGATGTCAGGCGATATAGGGGTGGAAAGGATTTTCCCTATCAACTCACCGTTTATCGATAAGATTGAAATTAATAAACTCGGTAAAGTTCGCAGGGCCAGAATATATTACCTCCGCGACCTTACTGGTAAGAAAGCAAGGATTCAGGAAAAAAAGACATCCTTAATTAAGAACTGAAATTAACTTAAATCTATTCCGTATAAAGCCTACGAATTAATCGTGGGCTTTTCTTTTATGCTTCGAGTTTAAAATAGGGAAAAGTATTAGCGCAACTGACCCTAATACCAAATATATCAGGTTAGTAGACGAATGTGCAATTAACGCAAATATTTTCCCATCGGTTTTATCAATACCAAAAAGAAAAAGCGATTCAATAACCATAAAATGCCATGCTCCTATCCCAGCATTTACAGGAGCGAGCATAGCTAATCCACTCATTAAAAACGTAAACATACCTACCCAAATAGTAAGATTGTGAGTAGGAGGGTATGCCAGGAAAACTACAAATAGCATCAAGAGCCACATCAGAAAAATAAAAAGAGTATGTCCTATAAAATAGAATTTATTCTCTATCAGTAGGATGGATTTAATACCTTCCTTTAATTCGTTTTTAATTCTTTTTACACTTTCGCTCAAACCACTTTTCTTGAATGGTTTAAGCAGATAGAAAACAATAATTATAAGTACAATTACAGCAATTCCAAATATTATATTTGTAATAGATAACAGCGTCACTAATTTTTCATTCATCTTAGGGTTCAGAGCGAGAAATCTTTTAAATACGCTCATATTTATACCTAATATGATTATAGCAAGCGCCAGCATCGTCAGGGTATCTGCAATGCGTTCAATAATCATGGTACCAATAAGTTTAGATGCAGGTATTTTTTCATACTTAGATAAAATTGTACAGCGCGCTACTTCTCCGCCACGGGGAAACAATAAGTTGGTAAAGTACATTACAAGAATCGATAAGAAGATATTGCTCACTTTAGGGTCATACCCTAAGGGCTTAATCAACATTTTCCAACGAATGGCTCGGCTTAAATGACTCAATAACCCCAATGTTACGGAGACCACAATCCAAAAGTAATTTGTAACGGCCAGACCATGCTTGAGAGTGTTCCAATCCAAATCTTTATATTGCCACCAGAACAATGTTGCTCCCAACAAAAAGAATAAAGAGTATATCAGAATATTTTTTAACAGTTTCATGATAATGTATAATGAACAACAAAAATAAAAATAATTACCTTTGTTCAGACGATGTTATCTTTGAGATGTTCAACTTTAATCAATTTAAGTAAAAAGCACTGGCTTTTCTGATGGTATATTAAATTAAATTATCAAATCAGCCAACTTAATCCATGATCAGAACCTTAAATTTCAAATTTATTAGATTATGCGCCGCAGCAACGTTCAAAATATTGGTGATGTGGTTAACGAACTACTTAAAAACCTAAACATTGACCATAAACTTAAGGAAGTTCGTTTAACAAACTCATGGGGCGAAGTACTTGGTAACAATGTTGCCCGTTCTACAACTAAAATTTTTATTAAAAACCGGGTATTATTTGTTTACCTGAAATCGTCCGTGATAAGAAGCGAATTATTGATGCTAAAATCAGGGATCATCAAAGCATTGAATGACAAAGTTGGAGAAAAAATTATTGATGATATTGTATTGAAATAATATTTTATAAATTTTAACATTGTGATTTTAGAAGGTATTCAAGAAATTAACGAAATTAAAACATTACTGATCAACAGGTCTAAGATTGTAATTACCACACACCAAAACCCAGACGGTGACGCTATTGGATCAACTTTAGGATTATTTTCTTTTTTTCAAAAGATGGGACACGATGTATGGGCCATTGTGCCTAATGAATACCCCGAATTTTTACAGTGGCTCCCTGATAACAAGGAAATAATAAATTTTAGCAGGCATAAAAAATCAGCAAATCGAATCATAACTCAGGCTGATCTTATTTTTATGCTCGATTATAATGATGTAAAACGGAGTAATGATATGATGGATGCCATTGTTTCTTCCAAAGCCCGCAAAGTCATGATCGATCATCATCCTTTTCCGTTACTACAGGTAGATTTTTCATTATCTTTCACTGAGGTAAGTTCCACTGCCGAGTTGATTTATGAATTTATCCTGGCACTTAATGGCCAACAACATATGAATAAGTCTATTGCTACATGTATATATACTGGGATTATGACGGATACCGGCTGTTTCAGCTATAACTCTTCCCGGACCCGTACATTTGAAATTGTATCGCACCTGCTAAGTTACGCGATAAAAAAAGATGCAATTTATCATCAGGTTTACGATAATTTCTCTTTACAGCGTATGCGCCTGCTTGGTTATAGTCTCAATGAAAAAATGCAGGTATTCCCCGAATTTCACACTGCCTTGATTTCCATTAGCCTGGACGAACAAAAACGTTATGATTTTGTAACCGGTGATTCTGAAGGATTTGTCAATTATCCATTGTCTATTAAAGGAATTCGGTTTTCCGCGTTCTTCATGGAAAAAAAGGACAAGGTCAAAATATCGTTCCGTTCTCGTGGCAGTTTTCCAGTCAATGCTTTCTCAGAAAAACATTTTTCAGGCGGAGGTCACTTAAATGCTGCAGGGGGCGAATCGCTCCTGTCGCTCAATGATACGATCAAAAAATTTATCGGTCTTCTACCTAAGTATATTCAAGAACTGAAAGCGTGACAAACATACAGAAATATCGATCTTTTGCCGGGGAAAAACTAATTTTGCCTTATATTTTTTCGTTGCTATTATTTGTATCCTGCGGAGAGAAAAAAAAAGAATTGTCGAAACAAGAACAGCTAAAATATCATGAAACACTGATCAAAGTAAACAAGTATCTTGTTGACGAAGATGCCGATATCATTCGCAAATATATTAAACGCAGAAATTGGCAAATGCAAACTACCGAAACCGGCCTCTGGTATATGATTTATGAAAAAGGAAACGGCGAAATTGCCCAGTCAAATAAAATGGCGACCATTCTTTATAAGGTCAGCTTACTTGATGGCACTCTTTGTTATTCATCCGAAAAGTCGGGAACAAAAAAATTCAGAATTGGGCAAGGTGGCATTGAACCAGGATTAGAAGAAGGCATATTATTACTTCATACAGGTGATAAGGCAAAATTTATAATGCCTCCGCACCTGGCACATGGCCTTATGGGGGATGGAGACAAAATTCCGCCCCGATCAACCATTCTTTATGAAATAGAACTCACTCAAATATCAAATTGATATGAAGAAAATTTTTAGTCTCACTTCCCTCCTAATTATCAGCCTGTTTCTGATAAGTTGCAACAGAACATCCGAATATCCAGGTTATAACAAATCCAAAAATGGATTTTTTTATAAATTAATAAAAATTGGTGATGAAAGCCCCAAGTGCCAGTATAATGATTATGTGACTGCCGACATTTGTTATAAAACTATGAATGATTCTGTCTTTTTCACAGGGAGAAGAAAATTCCAAATTTCGCGACCTGTTTTTCCAGGTGCAATAGACGAATGCTTTACCATGCTGGCAAAAGATGATTCGGCTAGTTTTATCATTTCAGCAGCCAATTTTTTTCGGAAAACACTTTCTTCCGATCTTCCATCATTTTTAAAAGAAAATAGTAACATAAAAATAAATGTGGTTATAATTGATATCCAGACACCCCAGGAATATTCCCGTGAAAAGGAAGCATTCCTAAAATGGATTGAAGACTTTGGGGAATACGAAAGAACTATTTTGAAACAGTATCTTGATGGTGCAAAATTAAAAATAAAACCCTTATCATCAGGCATGTATCATCTAATACTGAAACGAGGCAACACTAAAGGGGTTGCATTAGGCGATACGGTAATAGTTCATTATGAAGGACGGTTTTTAAATGGAAAATTTTTTGACTCCACACGTCAACGCAAAGAAGCCTTTCAATTCGTTTATGGACAACAATGGCAGGTAATAAAAGGTATGGAAGATGCAATTGGTATGATGCACGAAGGCGAAAAGGCCCTTTTCATTATGCCTTCCGAACTAGCTTTTGGCGAGACCGGTTCATCCACGGGTATAATTCCACCATTCACTTCATTGATTTTCGAGGTAGAATTAGTATCAGTCAAATAATTGTTGGTTTTCAGCGCAACCTTTAGTATGTTTGTTAATCTAACTAAAAAACAAGAGTAGTAAAATGAAGTATTGTGTTGGGAAGTTTTATATCTTTTTTATCTCACTGATATTCTTATTATCTACCACGTGTAAAAAAGATGATACCAGTTTAAAGTTGGCTGAAGAAAAGCTGCAGATCGACAATTATCTCCTTACTCATGATAAAAACATAACACCTACAGCTTCAGGGTTATATTTTGAATCGGTTCAAAATGGTACCGGTGAATCGCCAAAACTCGACGATTTCGTCGTGATCAATTTCAAGGAAACAACATTAGACGGAAAATTATTGGATACTAGCCATAAGGCTTTAGCCGATAGTAATAAAATAAGCACATCATCGGCGATTGATGGCCCTTTGAAATTATATATAAAAGGGATTCGTATCAAAGGGCTTATTGAAGGATTACTTCAAATGAAAGAAGGCGGACATGCATGGATGCTTATGCCTTCATCTCTTACATTTAGTGATTATATCCCAAGAATTTTTGAAGTTGAGCTGTTAAAGATTGTTCACGATCCCGTGGCCTTTGAAAATGAAAAAATAAAAAACTATCTGGATACCTTAAGTCAAAGACTTGCCCTCAATGTAAAGGTTGCCCCGGCTGATTCCACTCCTGAGGGTATATATTATATAGAGACCAAATCAGGAACAGGCAATAGCCCTACCGAGGGAGATAATGTTTATGTTACTTTTACACTTAAACTTATTGACGGACAGTTAATAGGACAAAGCACCAATTATGCATTCAGGGTAGGAGACATTAATATAATCCAAGGCCTTAGCGTTGGTATTAAAAAAATGAAAAAGGGAGGTAAAGCAATCCTTATTATTCCATATAGCAAAGGATTCGGTACGGAGGGCGTCACCCAACAAAATGTCATAATAATCCCCATGTATGCTACATTGGTTTATGATATAGAACTAAAGGGTATTGGCTCACTTTAGGAGGTTAGTTTTATTTATTCTGAATTATTGAGTTCAATCCTAAAAAAAATTTAATCAAATATTCATTTAATTGTTACCGACCAATCATAAAAATAGCTGGTCGTTTGTGCAATTGTGGCATTTGCTGTTTCCAATTTTCAATACTTTGGGTTTTAATAAATTCTGTATCAAGGCTTATGTCAACGGCAATACCAAGCATAGTTGAGGGGGTACATGTGTTCAATAAATCCTCAATTAGGTGCATGTTACGATACGGAGTTTCGATAAATACCTGTGTTTGGTTTTCGCTTAGCGCACGTTTTTCGAAAAATCTGATCTTATTAATCCGCTCTGATCGTTTTACCGGAAGGTAACCGTTAAAAGCAAAATTTTGTCCGTTAAGTCCCGACGCCATTATAGCCATCAAAATTGACGATGGGCCAACTAATGGTACCACCTGAATACCCTTCCTATATGCAAGCCTTACTATATCGGCTCCCGGATCGGCTATTCCCGGCACACCTGCTTCGGAAAGTAACCCAATATCGAAATTTTGAGCAGGATCAAGATATGAAAAAATATCAGTAGAAGAAGTATGTTCGTTAAGAGTAAAAAAAGTCAACGAATCTATGGCCTGATTGATTCCTACTTTTACAAGAAATCTTCGGGCTGTTCGAATGTCTTCAACAATAAAAAAACGAAGTTGCTTTATAATCTTTATCACATTGGGCGGAAGCATTTCGTCCGGAATTCCCTCTCCCAAAAGGTTAGGAATTAAGTAAATTTTCCCTTTCACGTCGTTTTTTTGCAAAAATACATTTAAAAAGTGAGTAAGTAAATAGGTGATGAGTGATGAGTGATAAAGACAGAAGACTTTCGACTAAATTTGGTAATTTTGCAATAATTGAATAAAAATAAATCATTTTGAAAGTTACGTTTTTAGGAACAGGAACATCACAAGGGATTCCAGTTATTGCCTGTCCGTGTCCGGTTTGTCATTCTCCTAATTCACATGATAAACGCTTACGGACATCGGTTCTAATCGAGATTGGTACGCACAATATCTTGATTGATTCAGGCCCTGATTTTCGTCAACAAATGCTAAAAGCCAATGTTCAAAAACTCGATGCCATCCTGTTCACCCATGAGCATAAGGATCACATTGCAGGTCTCGACGATATACGTGCATTTAATTATGTTCAGCAAAAGCCTATTGATATATATGCTGAAGAGCGTGTGCATTGGGCGCTTAAACAAGAATTTGCTTATATTTTTGCTGAACAAAAGTATCCAGGTGTGCCACAAGTTACCATGCATCTGATCGATAACCAACCGTTTGAAATTGGTGAAATTCAGGTGGTTCCCATCCGTGTCATGCATATGCGTCTGCCTGTGTTAGGTTTCAGAATTGGTGACTTTACCTATATTACAGATGCCAATTATATCTCTGAAGATGAGAAAGAAAAAATTTTAGGATCTAAATATTTGGTTATAAATGGATTAAGAAAACAGAAACACATTTCACATTTCTCGTTGGGCGAGGCTTTGCTACTGATTGAAGAAATAAGCCCAAAACGGGCCTATATCACTCATATTAGTCACCAGATGGGCTTTCATGACGATGCCCAGGCAGGGCTTCCTCCTAATGTAATGCTGGCTTATGATGGTTTAGAACTTACAATTGATTGAGCAGCTCACTTAATTAATTACAATATATTCAACTCTTTGAAATTCTTATACTCAAAATCAAAATCAATTTCAAAACAATCGACAAACTGTTTTTTCATTGCATATTTTAATGCAACAGTATCTTTGCAATAAAAAATAAAAGCGCCACCACCACCCGCTCCACAAATTTTACCTCCATAAGCACCATTTTTCTTAGCAAATGCATACATCTCATCAAGATATTCATTAGATGTGGCAGGTGCTAGTTTTTTCTGGGCTTCGAAATTTTTTTCCATAATGGCAGCACAACCCAAAAAATCATTTTTCATTAAAGCCTCACAAAATGCCTTCCCGTATTCACTTATCTCATCCAAAGCTGCCTTTCCTTCTAGTGTGGTATGGTTCTGATATACCTGTTCAACAGCTACCTGGGCATTCCTAGATACTCCAGTATGAAGCAGTAAAAGATTTTGCCGAAACGCTTCCAAAAGCTCTACTGAAATTTCGCCATTGATAGGTTTTGCATAATTACTCCCAAATTCAAAACAATTGAAACTGCCAAAAACTATTGAATACTGATCCTGTCGCCCAATAGCCCAGTTAAGCTCCTTATTTTCGAGATTGAATAAATCTTCAGCAATAACAGCAAGAGACTTATTATCTGCATTATAATTCTTGGCGCTAATCATTTCAAGAAGTTTGGCTGCAGTAGAAGTACTCAACCCACTGCCACGAGGATAACCGGAAAAATTAAACCTTCCTGCCTTGTATTCTATTAAAGGTTTAATAGCCACATTCGATACATATCCTAACTTCCCATGCATGATAAAAGGTACATCTGCCCAACCACCAGCAAAGTCAATTCGCAGAGGAGCCTTAAAAGAAAAATTAATCTTGTCGATAATATTTGTGGTTGAAGTGGGTTCCAATTCCTCTGGCACTATACGTGGAACAAACTTTATTTCCACACCATAAAGGTTGCAAAGCTCTCTTTTAGCTTCTAAACCGGTGTCGTCCTCATTAAGCACAAAAATATCGGGTCGAAGTTTTTCGACTATATTCTCAAAATCAATCTTTCCGTCTTTTATTTCCTCGCTGTTCAACACTGCATAATCTACATCGGACATTGCAGCAACGAGGTACACGCGGTTATTTTCGGGATTTACCGGACGACCATAGCCCTTTAAACTTCTAATAACCGAATCACGACCTACCCCGACCACCAAAATTTCTCCAAGTTCTTTGCATTGACTAAAAAATACTGCATGGCCGGATTGCAAAATGTCATAACAGCCGGTACAAAATATAATCTTTTTATCCGGATGTTTTCTTCGAACTTCACTTAACTTGTTATCTGTTAATACTTTTGTTTTAATTCTTTCAAACATAATAATCAGATTTTAACTCCAGAATAACTAAAAGCAAAAAAATATTTAAGGAGGTTAAAATAAATAAATTCTTTCATATAAGCCAATGAACCTATTGAGTGCTTTTAAGAGAACTAAAGTTTTTTATGAATAACGATTAACGAACAACGATTTTCGATTTTAGAAGTATTTGTACTTCTGTATTCTAATATCGTTAATCCTTGTTCGATATTCAAATTTATCTTAGTACATGACAAAAAATTTATAACATGTTTATTGTTAGTAAAATGCACGCTTTTTGTTAATAAAAAAACGTGCAAAAACTTATTTATATCTTTGATATTCAATTGGTTAGTATCGTAAATCAAAACGATTCTTACCATGAAAACAAAGATTGAATACAAAGTAAAAGAAAACAAGAAGCCAATAAAATTAAGTGTTTTAAAAACTATGACCTGTTTAAAAATGATTACAACTTATTACAACTGCATCGCTGCTTATTTTTCATTGATTTTCAATATATTAGCAATAGTTTTAAAAACTTAATAATGAAATTTTTAGTTAAAATATTGATAATGAAATTTTTAATTATTGTCAAAAACTGATTTTATGCTATAAAACATGTGTTAAAAAAAGTTAATTTAAAATATAAATCGCTTACTTTGGTGACGTCAAAAAAAAATTTGACACGCGAGTAATAATAAGGAAATAAACCCGGTGGCACATTATGACTACTAACTAACTACACCTTTTCAGTTTATACAGCCTAACCAAAACTTCCGGGTTTTTCCTTATTATTCGTTAGACGCCTTCCCAAGAAAAGCTAAAATTCCACCATCCACATATAAAATATGGCCATTTACAAAATCTGATGCTTTGGAAGCTAAAAATATTGCTGCTCCCTGAAGGTCATCAGGATTGCCCCAGCGTGCAGCAGGTGTGCGGCTAATAATAAAATCATTGAAAGGATGTCCGTTTTCTCTTACCGGAGCTGTTTGAGCTGTAGCAAAATATCCTGGCCCAATACCATTAACCTGAATGTTATATTTAGCCCATTCAGTTGCTAAGTTTTTGGTAAGCATTTTTAATCCACCTTTTGCCGAAGCATAAGCGCTAACCGTATCGCGACCCAATTCGCTCATCATCGAACACATATTGATGATTTTTCCGGATTTCCGCTGAATCATTCCTTTAGCAACATTTTTCGACATGATAAAAGGACCGATTAAATCTATTTTAATTACCTGCTCATAGTCTGACACTTCCATGTTAATAGCAAGAGTTCGCTTGATGATGCCTGCGTTATTTATTAAAATATCAATGGGGCCAACTTCTTTCTCAATTTTTTCAATACCAGCCTTTACAGCATTTTCGTCCGTAACGTCAAAAATATAACCATGAGCTTTCACTCCACTGGCGCTGTAATCCTTAATAGCAGCATCGAGTTTGGCTTTGTCAATGTCGTTTATAATAATTTCGGCACCTACAGATGCTAAACCTTTAGCCATTGCCATACCTAAACCATGGGTAGCACCTGTTACAAGTGCACGTTTCCCTGTTAAATCGAAAAGTGATAGTGACATAATTTTATAATTTTAAATTGTTCATAATTTTCATATTGTTACGAGTTTCTGGTTACTGGTTTATTCAACAAGTAACACGTTAGCTAGTAACCAGTAACATAATTTTTATTTCAGCTTATCTGGTGTGGATGAATCCATATCGCCGTAGTCAAGATTTTCACCAGCCATACCCCAGATAAAATTATAATTGCTGGTACCAGCAGCCGAGTGAATAGACCATGAAGGTGACAATACAGCCTCTTCGTTGATCATCCAGATGTGGCGTGTCTCATCCATCTGTCCCATAAAATGACAAATTGCCTGACCTTTAGGAACCTCAAAATAAAAATAAGCTTCCATGCGCCGGTTGTGCGTATGTGGAGGCATAGTATTCCAAACGCTTCCAGGTTTTAGCTCAGTCAAACCCATTTGTAACTGGCAAGTTTGAATGACTTCTCTAACAAGAAGTTTGTTAATTTTTCGTGCATTGCTCGTTTCCAGTGATCCCATTTCAGCAACAACAGCATCGGCAAGGGTAACTTTTTTATCAGGATAAGAATGATGCGCGGGTGCAGAATTAATGTAATAGTGTGCAGGTTTTGATTTTTCAACAGAACTGAAAAATACTTTCTTCTTGCCAGCACCAATATAAAGGGCTTCTTTATAGCCAAGGGAATATTCCTTATCATCAACTTTTATGATTCCTTTACCACCGACATTAATAACGCCAAGCTCTCGTCGTTCAAGGAAATACTGTGATTTCAACGGATCGATAGTTTCCAGTTCAAGTGATTTAGATACAGGAACAGCACCGCCTACTATATAGCGGTCGTACATCGAATAAACCAAGTGGATTTCATCATTTACCATGATATTAGGAACCAGAAATTCCTTTCTGATTCTATCGGTATCATATAGCTTTGCATCAGAAGGATTTGAAGCGTACCTAATTTCGTATTTTACTGACATATTTATTAAACTAAGGATTAATAATTTAGTTAAAATTTAATTGTAAACACATTTATATAATAGTTTTAATTTCTGAAATTTTAGTGATTGAACAATCGATTGTATAAATGTATGAAAAGTTTAATGACTACAACAAAAATCTATAATTTTTTTAGGATAAACAAGTGCGTTAATTATAAGTGATTAATTACTTTATTTTTCATCGACGAACCCCTGATATGTAATTCCGGATTTAGGATAATTCTTTTGGGTACCAATACAGCTTGTGGATTAGAGACCTCTTCAAGAAATAATTTTGCAACATTATGACCCATTTCAATACTATGTTGATCTATAGAGCTTAAACCGGGATTTAGCATATCATCATACGGCTCGTTTGCAAAACCAACAATAGCAATATCCAGGGGTACCTGTAATCCGAGTTCTTTCAATTTTATAATTGCACCCAAAGCCGAAAAGTCACTGGCAGAAAAAATACCATCAGGCAAAGGCTTCATCTGACTAATTATCATTGCTGATTGCTCACCTGAATCACGCGTGATAATATCGTTGAATACCAAACCTGCATCAAAAAAAAGCCCGTTTTTAAGCAGGGCTGCTTTATATCCTTCAAAACGGTTTCGGTAAACACTTACATGTTGTGGGCCGCAAAAATGAACAATACGTTTACATCCTTCAGCTACAAGGTGATCAACAGCTTTAAAAGCTCCAGCAAAATCATCTATTTCAACTTTGTTAACATCCATATCATTGGGTATCCTGTCGAAAAATATTAACGGAAGTTCTTTACTTTGAACTAATTGGAAGTGTTTATAGTCTTTTGTCCCGGTTGCAAGTGAAACCATTAACCCGTCAACTTTCCCGTTAATAAGCGTATCCACAATTGCCTTTTCACGTTCCCATGAGTCGTAACTCTGGCATATTAACACATTGTATCCCGATTCATAAGCTACATCCTCAATTCCACTAATTACTGAGGAAAAAAAATAACGATCGATTCGTGGAATGATAACGCCAATGGTATTTCCTTTACCCTTGCGAAGGCTGGAGGCTATTGAATTTGGTTGATAATTTAATTTTTTGGCTAAATCCCATACTGCAGCTTTCATGCTTTGGCTAATCCGTGGATGATCCTGCAGCGCCCTGGATACAGTCGATGCCGTTGTATTCAACTCATGGGCAAGATCGTGGATAGTAACCCTGTGTTTTGTCATGCAACCTGTTATAATTCGGCTTCACTAATCATGCCATCTGCCACTATGGTATTTTTTAAATTAGTTGCATCAACGGTAATTACTTCTAACAAAATTGAAGGTATATCTTCTTTTCCATTAAATATTTTGCTTTTAGAATAATCATCGATGTTTTCACCTTTTGCCATTTTAATTGATAATTCAGCAGCTAGTTTGGCCATCTTTTTTACAGGTTTATAAATAGTCATAGCCTGATATCCTTTTAAAATATTTTTACAGGAGAATAATTCACCATCCTGTCCGGTAATCAATACTTTACCTTCTAATTCAAAATTTTTAAAAGCATTTAATGCTCCTAAAGCGAGCTTATCAGTTGAAGCTATAACCACATCTGGTGCATCCTGTGATAAATTTAAAAATCGCGTCATTTCGTATTCCGCGTCATCAGTAGAGTATTTCTCTATAAAAGTTTTATAAACTATATTGATTTTGCCGGATTTAATGGATGGGGACAAAGTTTTTTCAAGCGCATTATCAATCATAACAGCATTCATATCTGACTTGTCGCCTCCTAATATAAAATACTTGCCTTCAGGTACTTTATTAAGCGCATATTGAGTCATTTGATTTCCAATGGCAGATGCATCGAAAGAAATAAATTCATCAACATCGCAATTAGCAATCATTCGATCATAAGAAATTACTTTAATGCCGACATTATGGGCAGCTCTGACCATTTCTGCCCTAAACCTGTTCACGGGATCAAGCACAAGAATATCTATGTCTTTACTTAAAATTTCGTTAACCTGGGCTATTTGTTTTTCTTCGTCATTGTCAGCCGACATAAAAATGACATCCGCACCAAGTTCGCGTACCCTCGCGGTAAAAACATCCCTTTCAATAGAATATCTTTTTCCATTCATGTGTGGAAGCATGAAACCTACCAAAGGGCCCGATTTATGTTTGCACGATACGGCTAATATATTAACGAGAATAATAGTAATTACGAAAATTGCAAGGCGTGTGTTTTTCATAAATAAATAATATGATCCATGATGTAATTTGTCAACAATATATTACTGAATTTGAATGGTGTCATAAAAACTTCAAATGAGAAATTACTTATCTAAAATTAACAAATACTTTTTAATTATGACAAGGATTCCTATAGAAATCTTATGTTTGTTGTTTAACGTAATTGATCATTTTTAGTTTCTATATCGTTGTTAAATTATCAACTCTAAGGCTTTGCGCAATCGATGGTACAAATTTTATTTTTAAAATTTAATTCTTATTATTTTTTTTAATTTTGAACCTGAATTATTTTTTATATTAATATGAAAAACAAAGTAGTAACATTTGGTGAGATTATGCTTCGCTTGAGTACACCTGGATATGAACGGTTTGTCCAGGCTACCAAATTTGATATAAATTTTGGAGGAGGAGAAGCCAATGTTGCTGTATCGCTTGCCAACTATGGCATACCTGTGGAGTTTGTGACACGCCTGCCTAAAAATGATATAGGACAGGCATGTGCTATGACACTTCGCAAGTTCAATGTGGGTACCAATTTCATTGTAAAGGGTGGCGAGCGGCTTGGTATTTATTTTCTCGAAACCGGCGCTGTTGCCCGTGCAAGCAAGGTAATCTACGATAGGGCTTACGCATCTATCGCTACCATTGAGCCAGGTATGATTAACTGGGATCAGGTATTTGAAGGTGTTACCTGGTTCCACTGGACAGGGATTACTCCTGCTATTGCTGAAGGAACAGCTAAAGTTTGTTTAGAAGCCATTAAAGCCGCAAATAAGAAAGGAATTACTGTTTCTACAGATCTCAATTACCGTAAAAACTTATGGAAATATGGTAAAAAAGCTTCAGAAGTAATGCCGGAACTAGTGGAAGGTTGCGATATAATACTTGGTAATGAAGAAGATGCTGAACAAGTTTTCGGCATAAAGCCCGAAGGTGTTGACGTAACCAAAGGTCATGTTGAAGCTGGCGCTTATGAATCGGTTTGTAAACAATTAATGAAACGCTTTCCGAAAGCCAAAAAAGTAATTATTACACTTCGCGGATCCATCAATGCTAATCATAATACATGGTCAGGCGTACTTTGGGATAGTAAAAAGCTTTACCAGGCACATGAATACGACATTACTCACATTGTTGACCGCGTTGGCGGGGGAGATTCGTTTATGGGTGGTTTAATTTATGGCTTGCTTACTTATTCAGGTGATGATCAAAAAGCCCTGAATTTTGCGGTTGCTGCCTCATGCCTCAAACACACTATTCCGGGGGACTTTAATATGGTTACTGTGGATGAGGTTGAGAAATTGATGGGAGGCGATGCTTCAGGAAGGGTATCGAGATAATAAAAAGCTACAAGCTTCAAGCTACAGGCTTCAAGCACTTATTATAGTAGCTTGAAGCCTTAAGAATAAGTAACTATTAAATAATTAGATAATGGCTCGTTTTACAAGAATACAAGTAGCAGTGAAAATGCAGGAAACCGGGATGATCCCAGTTTTCTATAATAAAGACATAGAAATTTGCAAAAAAGTTTTAAAAGCTTGCTATGACGGAGGTGTACGGGTATTTGAATTTACCAACCGTGGCGACTTTGCTCATGAGGTATTTACCGAATTGAATAAATATGCTGCCAAAGAGACACCGGAAATGATACTTGGCGTTGGCTCGGTCGTTGATGCAGGAACTACTTCGCTATACATTCAGCTTGGCGCTAACTTCATTGTATCGCCGGTTTTGAACGAAGATATGGCCAAAGTATGCAACCGTCGCAAAATTTCATGGTCCCCAGGATGCGGTTCGGTAACTGAAATATCGAAAGCAGAAGAATTAGGTGCGGAAATCGTTAAAATTTTCCCTGGATCGCAGGTAGGCGGCCCTAAATTTGTTGAAGCAGTGAAAGGCCCACTCCCATGGTCGAGTATTATGCCCACTGGTGGAGTTGATACTTCGGAAGAAAACCTGGCCGCTTGGTTTAAAGCAGGGGCTACCTGTGTAGGGATGGGGTCGCAGCTTGTTGGCAAAGATATAATTGAAAAAAATGATTATCAAAAGCTGACTGATACCTGTAAACAAGTATTGGAAATCATTAAAAAATTTAAAAAATAAATATACCTCAGTGCTATCATTTGTCTAATATTAATAAATCTAATACATGACTTTTAATACTATTAATGAAAAGGTTGGAAACTACAGGTGGACTATTTGTGCACTTGTGTTTTTTGCCACCACTATTAATTATCTCGACCGGTCGGTTATCAGTTTGCTTAAACCTTATTTGGAAAAAGAATTCAGTTGGTCTGAAATAGACTATTCAAATATAGTAATATGTTTTCAGGTTGCGTATGCACTTGGTATGCTTGCTGTTGGGCGTTTTGTTGACAAAATAGGAACAAAGTTAGGATATGCCTTGTCACTTTTAGTATGGAGTCTCTCTGCAATTGGACATGCACTTGCAAAAAGCACTTTTGGTTTTGGCGTTGCCCGCGCATTTTTAGGATTAAGTGAAGCTGGAAATTTTCCTGCCGCCAACAAAACTATTGCCGAATGGTTCCCGAAAAAAGAACGTGCTTTGGCTATAGGAATATACAACTCCGGCACCAATGTTGGAGCAATTGCAGCTCCCTTAGTAGTGCCCTGGATTGCTGTAAACTGGGGATGGCAATGGGCTTTTATTATTACTGGTGCCCTTGGATTAATTTGGTTGTTTTTTTGGCTTATAATGTATGAAGTTCCATCAAAACACAAAAAGCTTGCGAAGGCTGAATTTGAGTACATTAATAGCGATGATGATGAAAAAATTGAAGAATCTCAATCCCAAAAAAAAGTTTCATTACTCAGACTATTATCTTATAAACAAACTTGGGCTTTCTTTATTGGAAAAGGACTTACTGACCCTATTTGGTGGTTTTGGTTATTCTGGTTACCAGCATTTCTGGATGCTCAATATGGATTAATGGGCATGCAGGTTACAATTCCTTTAGCTGTTGTGTATACCATGTCCACTTTTGGCAGCATTTTTGGAGGCTGGCTTCCAATGTGGTACATAAAAATTGGCTGGGATGCCAATCGTGCACGTAAAACCTCTATGTTTATTTATGCTCTTTTCCCCCTTCATGTATTTTTTTCACAATATTTAGGGACGTACAATATGTGGTTTGCCATTATTTTGATTGGCATTGCTGCATCGGCACACCAGGCATGGTCTGCGAATCTTTTTACTACTGTATCTGATATATTCCCTAAAAAAGCGGTTAGTTCAGTTACCGGTATCGGAGGTTTGGCTGGTGGAATAGGGGGTATTCTTATTGCAAGGTTAGCTGGTGGGCTTTTCGATTACTATAAATTACCAGCCATCAGACATTCATTTGAAGTTGCTAAAGAAAAAGGTCTGGGAATGGTTGTTGAAAAAATTCAACAATTAGGTATCGATGATTTAAACAAAGTTGAACTTCGAAAATTAAAAGACGTATTCGTAGATAAAATTAATGCTTTGGATATAGGTAGTGGTTTCGAGCAACTGAAAGCAATACAAAAAGAAGTTGTAATGCACCAAATGAGTAAAGCTTATTTGATTATGTTTATTATTTGTGGCTCTGCATATTTAGTATCATGGGTAATCATGCATTTCCTTGTCCCTAAATTCAAAAAAATTGAAGATTTATAGAGGAGAGTAAAGAGTTTTGATTTAATGCTATAGCATTGTATGATATCTTTTTTCAAAAATCCCCATCACCAAAATGTTGGAAAGGGGTCTTCATTCATTTTATCATTACCTTTACATGCCAACTTTTGAAGAATTATAAAAAATGCCTTTGAAAAAATATTTACGATTTCTATATCCCATCGACCTCATCACCCTTGCCTATATCCTTTTGACGGGTATATTTATTATTTTTAGCAGTGGTAAACTTCAAAACGAATTTGCTCATTTATCAGTACGCATTTTCTTTATAATCATCATTGGTCTGCTCATTTACCTTAATCATGTTTTTCCCGAAAAACTGATACAATTTCTTCGTCATTTCTATCCTTTGGCTTTATTGTCTTATTTTTATCCTGAAACTGACTATCTGAACAATATTTTTTTCCCGAATCTCGACCCCTTTCTGGCCAACCTCGAAGTAACAATTTTTGGCGGGCATCCAAGTATTTGGTTTGCTGAATATTTTCACTGGAGATGGTTTAGTGAGTTAATGAACTTTGGCTATTTCTCTTACTATTTTCTCATCTTTATCGTTTGTTTCTGGCTCTATTGGAAATCGTACGAAAACTTTTCATACGGAATATTTATTGTTTGCATGTCGTTTTACATGTACTATATTTTGTTTATCCTGTTCCCTGTGGCTGGGCCTCAATATTACTTAACCCCACCTGATAATCAAGTGCCAGATGGTTACGTTTTTAGAGAAGCTGTAAAATTAGTTCATAGCATGGGTGAAGGCCCTACGGCTGCATTCCCAAGTTCGCATGTGGGCATTTTACTTATACTAATATACCTTGCTTACAAATTTGCACGGAATTTACTTAAGTGGCTAATTCCAATTGGTATCCTGCTTTTTCTATCAACTGTTTATATCAAAGCCCATTATGTAATCGATGTCATTGCTGGTATTCTTTCATTTCCCACCATGTATTGGGTAAGCTCCCACACCTATCTTGCCATTAAAAACGGTTTGTCGCAAATAATTAATAATCAAGATATTTAAATTCATCTAACCTCTTAAATGGATGACTTTACAAAACGAAAAAAAAATAATTATCTTTCATTCAAAATATTATTTTTGTACAATCTCTTTTACAATGCAGTTTATAAACTAATTAACTTACTTAATATATGACTATTACACTAAAGGAAGTTAAAACGAAGAAAGACCTAAAAGAATTCATTTACCTACCCGAAAAAATACATAAGGATCATAAGAACTGGCTTCCTCCTATTTATATGGATGAAAAGAAATTTTTCAATCCTGAAAAGAACCTTTCTTTCAGAGGATGCGATTACCGTTTTATACTTGCATATAAGGACAATATCCCGGTTGGCCGTATTATGGGGATTATCAATCATCAGCATAACGAGTTTTTTAAGCTAAAAAATGCACGCTTTAGCTATTTGGAATGTTATAACGACCCCGAAGTTTTTCACACGCTTATTAACGAAATTGAAAACTGGGGCAAGCAAAAAGGGATGAATAAAATTATAGGCCCTTTTGGCTTTACAGACAGGGATATTCAAGGATTTCTGATAGAGGGATTTGAATATGAGCCAGTGATTGACAGTGCATGTAATTTCGAATATATGCCCGAAATGATGGTTAAAGAAGGGTATGAAAAAGAAATTGATTGTGTCATCTATCGGTTTCCTTTAACAATCGAATTACCTGAAATATATCAACGTATATTTCAAAGGATTACATCGAAAAAGGATTACCAGTTTCTTGAATTTACTACACGCCGGCAATTAAAAAAATATATTGTTCCTGTATTACGCATGGTGAATGAATCGTTCAAGGATATTTATGGTTTTATGCCTATGGACGAAAAAGAAATGTTTGAGCTTGCTAAACGTTATTTACCGGTACTCGATCCAAGATTTATTAAAGTTGTGACCAAAGGAGATGAGGTAGCAGCATTTCTGATTAGCATGCCCAATATGTATCGGGGAATAAAAAAGGCAAAGGGGCGTATATTACCGTTCGGAATTTTCCATATTCTTCATGCAATGAAACATGCAAAATCGGTAAATACCATGCTTGGAGCCGTAGCACCAGCTTATCAAAAACAAGGATTAGACATTTTTCTCTCCATAAAAACTATTGAGTCCACTAAAAAGGCTAATATGACCAGCATTGATACCCATGTAGTGATGGAAGATAATGATGATATGATGGCCGAGCTTAAGAGATACGGTGCCTTCTTACTAAAAAAGTTCAGGGTATTTCAGAAAAAACTTTGATAACAGGGAATTGAAAGTAGCCCTGTCAAGGACGTCTAAAAATCTAAATCTCACACGAAGACGCTAAGTCGCAAAGAAAAATAATTCTGATTTATAATACTTTGCGTTTTTACGCCTTTGCGTGAATAATTTTTTCAATACATTTTGTTGCCAACCGCAATATTAAGTTTATAAACGCTAACGTTATAATCAATATTTGATTTCAAAAGCAATAAACGACTTTCTGAGACTGAGGTTTCTGCATCCAGTAAGTCCAGATTGGTAATAGCCCCTGACTTAAAATTTATCTTAGCTAATGAGAAAGCCTCTTCGGCCTGTGCAAGCTGCAATTCAAACTGACTGATTTTTTGCCTGGCAGCTATGCAATAGGCTTCGTTTTCCGTTACTTCGTTTGAAATGTTTCGCCTTGCGATTTCTGTTTCAAATGCCGAGTTATTAATTGTCGATTTAGCTTGTAACAAATTATTTTTAAGACGGGTTCCATTCAAAATAGGAACCTTTAATCCCAAACCGACTGAATAATTTGCCTTAAAGGTATTTAAATCAGGAATGTATCCGTTTTTACCACCGCCTGAAGCAAAAACGTCAAGCATAGGATTGTTCTGCGATTTTATTACCTGGTATTGTAAACCTGCAAGTTTTTCTTTTTCTTTAGCCATAGCCATCTCAATTCGGTGGTCAAATGCATAAGAAATAAGAGAATCTTCAGGCACTGCTGGTCTGGTCAGGGTAACTTCTTGTTTTACATTTAGGCTGGTTATTGCAGGCATACCTATGAGTGTATTCAAAACCGAACGTTGTATTTTTTGCATAGTTGTCAAATCCAGTTTCTGACTTTCAGTATTCGAAATTTTAACTTTAGTTGACAAATACTCATATTGTGTGGCTGATCCGGTTGCTTTTTTCTTTTCAATAAATTCCAGGTGCTCTTTTAAGGTTGCCAGTTGTTCATCCTTAATACGGATGGCTTCCTGCAGGTAAACCAACGAATAAAAAGTACTGACGGTTAATAACGCCAGTTTTTGTTTAATTAAGTCAATGCTTTGATTGTAAAGCGTTTTACTTTCTTTTGCAAGCGTGACATTTTTGGCTGTCTTGCCAAAGTCGTACAGCGTTTGCTCATAGTTAAGCGCAGCGGAATAATTGTTTTCAGGATACAATTGAAAAGATCCCAGGGATGGAAAATCTATTGATGGAACCGGCCCAATCCTTACAAACGAAGCGCTAACATCGACATTGGGATAATAGCCGGATTTGGCCAACCCGATCCTGGCATCGGCAGTATTCAGAGCCTCTTCAGCCTCTTTAATGGAGGGATGGCTTTGCATAACATTTTGTAAAACCAAGGAAAGAGCCAAAGAATCTCTAGGAATATTACTATTCTTTACTGAATCATTTGATTGTCCGCTCATATTGATAAACGAGAAAATTAAATAAAGGCAAATGATGGGCAAATATAATACTGATCTCATATTCATTTTTTTATAATAAAAACAATTCCATTATTCGTTTAAGATAGGTTTAGGAGCTGGTTTACCTTGTTGCTTTTTCTTTATATGAAGCCAGAAAACCGGCAAGGCACCTACCAATGTAATTAAAGCCGCTATTAGAAAATTATCATCAATACTTTGAATAAATGCTTCTTTATTGAGCTGTGACTGAATAAGCATTTTCCCCAGAATAGGAGCATTAGCTGCAGTACTGCCACCTTCGTGTTGAAGATAAAAACTAATGTGGGCCGACACTGATTGAAAAGTTTGTGAATTGGTATTTACAAACGCGCCAAACATTTGGGTGTGATAATTAACCCTTGTGGTAAGCAATGTAGCTAAAAGGGCTACTCCAAAGCTACCGCCCAATTGCCTGATTGTATTCATGATGCCTGAAGCCTGGGCCATTTTTTCACGAGGTATTTCCAACAATGCTAATGCGCTGATGGGTGTGAAAATAAGCCCCATAGCAAATCCCCTTAGGTAAAGCGTAACCATGATATAATTATGCTCTGTAAGATAAGACAGGTATGAATTCAAAAAGAAACTTGCAGCCAACAGAATTATACCGATAAGAATAGGAATTTTAGGATTGGCCTTATCTCCCAAAAGCCCGGCGATTGGCGACATGATTCCCTGGATGATCCCCACCGGTAAAAATACAGATCCGGCCATGATAGCGGTATAGCCCAATGAATTCTGCAAATACAGAGGTAATAAAAAGGTACTACCAAACATTCCCACGCTAAAAATAAACATGATAATGTTGCTGATGGCGAAATTATGGTTTTTGAGTAACCTCAAATCTATCAAAGGTTCCTTTACGGTGAGCTCGGCAGTAAGAAAAACCGCAAAAGCTATGGCTGATATTGCAAAGCATGCCAATATATATGGGGCCGTCCATCCAGCCGAATTGGTTGCCGCATTTCCCTCGGTTAAAGCAAACAGGACTATTGGTAAAAAAATACTGACCGAGAAAAACCCCACATAATCAAAACTCCGAATTTTAGGATTAACATATTCCTGTTGAATTATAATAGTTGCTACCATTCCAAGTATGCCAATCGGAACGTTAACATCGAAAATCAATTGCCATGTAAAATTGTCGACAAGGTAACCTCCGATAAGGGGTCCAAAAGAAACCGAAGCGGCGGCTGCTATTGCCCAGAAACCAAGTGCAACACCCCGTTGTTCGGGAGGAAATTCCCTGGATATAATGGCCATACCAAGCGGCATAAGACACCCTGCACCTAAACCCTGAATTACACGGGAAAAAATGAGCATATTTTCATTTCCCGAAACACCGCATAAAAATGAGCCAAAAGTAAATAGCAGCAAACCCCAGAAATACATTCGTTTATATCCGAACCGGTCGGCCATCCAGCTCGAAGTTGGCAGGGCCACCGCCAATGCTAACATATAAGCAGTAAGTACCCATTCGATTTTATCGATGCCTACCCCAAAGGATGCCATGATTTTCGGCAAACCCACGTTTACAATGGTGGCATCCAGTACGGCCATAAACGTACCAACCATGATGTTGGCCAGCAACCACCACTTGTAACTCGAATGATTGGGATGGAATGCCGAATCGCGCCTACGGATAAATCTGCGGATACGATGGGATGGTGTTATTTTAGCCATGCCATTTATTTAATAATTTTCACAACTGCCGACATCCCTGACAATAGTTTCACTGTTTTAACCCGGGATTTATTATTTTCAATCTTATCAATGGAAATTTTTACCGGCACACGCTGGGTAATTTTGGTAAAATTGCCTGAAGCATTACTTGGAGGAATGAGCGAAAACTGAGAAGCCGTATTGGAACCTATGAAAAATATTTTGCCGCTAAAGGTGATGCCCGAAAAAGCATCTACTTTGAATATGGCAGGTTGGTTCAGGTATATCTGCGAAAGGTTTGTTTCTTCCAGATAAACGATTACCCATAATTTACGATCATTGGTCAGGGTAAAGATCGATTGACCGGCCTGCGTAATATCGCCAGGTAAAAGAAACCTTTTGGCAACTACCCCGTCAAATGGGGCATAGAGTTGCGTATTTTTTAATTGGGTTGTGGTTAACCCGATCTTTGCATTGGCATTTTCTATGGAGGCTTGCGAGCTTGCTATTTTTGCCCTGGAAATTGCAAGTTGCTTATTGGCTTTTTCAAGTTGGGCCTTGGCCGATTCGAAGGCATTTTGAGTATGTTCGAATTGTTCCTGGGTCATTACACCACCTTCGTGTTGAGTTTTAGCCCTGGACATATCGTCTTTTGCTTTTTGAAAATTGATTTCCTGAACTTTAATATCTTCCTGATTATATAAATAAGTAGCTTCATCTTGCTTTTCCGAAGCTATGGCCTGATTTTTTGCCGCAAGGTCCAGTTTTTTCTGGGCAATAAGTTCAGCACTATCGATCTCTGCCAGCAGCATTCCTTTCTGAACCGAATCGCCCTCCTGAACATAAAGTTTAGAAATCCTGCCCGGTATTTTTGAACTTACGGCCACACGATCCGCATCAATATTTGCATCATCGGTAGTAATATACCTGGAGTATTCATGATACCAATAAATTACTCCTGCCAAAACCACCAAAACGACTATCATCAAAGGGATATAGACTTTGTTTTTCTTCTTTTTACCGGGTTCCTGATTATTATTATTATTATTTTCCATCGAATTAAAATTTCAATAAATTGAACAATATGATATTTATAAAGCTTTGTTACACATTAATCCCCGAATAAAAATATCGGTAATTGCATTTAATTTTTTTGTAAGAAGGTCGTATTCTTCCTGCTCAACGTAAAGTAATTCCTTGTTGTGCAGGGCCAAATTCCTTACCCCTCCGATCACTTCCAGAAAAAGTGATGCTACATCATAAGAATCGTTAATTTGAAATTGTCCAAGCTCTATTCCCCTGGCTAGCATGCGCTGCACAATTTCCGTTTCCCTCACGCTGAATTTAGCAAAGGCTTCGCTTAACATGCTTTTCACAAACCTGAATTCTTCAAATCTTAATCTGCTCAGGTTGAAAAAAGTTTTGAAATGGTCTAATCGGATCTTTACAAATTCTTTCAGCATAATAGCCGGATCGGCATTAGCCTGAATGGTAGCCTCAACCAAACTGAAAAATACTTCCTGCTCCATTTCAACCACGGCCTTAAAAAGATGCTCCTTGTCCGGGAAATAATAATACAGCGAAGCTTTTGATATCCTCAGGTCGGAAGCGATTTCCTTCATGGTGGTTTTTTCCAAACCATAAAGACCAAATCTTTTTTGGGCAACCGTTAGTATATTGTTGAGCTTGTCAACATTTTCGCCGCTGTGGGTGATGTAAACCATAAATTATAAAACAAGCAATTTGACCTTTTTGTTTGAAGGGTCAAAAATAATATAATTTTCTTCGCTGGTTTAATATCTTTGAAGTTTTATTTATAAACAGATTTTAGTAAGAAATTTCATGGCTACATCTGTATCACACGATACGAATATTGCCTGTGGGCAATGAACTAATCCTACCACGGAACCCATTATGGCGCATACCCTATGTATTAGTAGCCGTGTATTTTATTCGATTTTAAGTCCTTTAATCCTTTGAAAATGGCCCTTATTTGTTGTCTTTATCGGCAAATTATGAATCAAGCAAGTTGCTGCTATAAAAATATCACGAAACTCTATCATTTTGTTTGTTTTCCGTAAATCATGGTAGATTTCGGAAGCCTTAATACTTACTTCTTCATCAAACGGCAGAACAATTATATCTTCGGTTAATAAACGAACATCTTCACTTTTTTGCACATTTGTGGCTCCCATCAGAAGCTCATAGAGTGTCACAGATGATATGGAAATTCTTTTGCTATTTGGAATTGCATATAAATCTGTATTTTTCTTATCCCTGGCTCTGAGATAATCAATGAAGATGCTTGTATCAACTACCACTCTTGAGCTTTCCATTGATTAAGCTTTTGTTGATTTTGAATCATTAAGTCAATATCCGAATCACTCCAAACAGAAACCTTTAATATTTTCTTCTTATAAGCAGCTTTAAGTGGTTTCTCTGACTTGGTCTCCTTTGTCAATAAAAAGTCCATAAAATCAAGAACCTCTTTCTTTGCAGCAGTATCCAATAAATTATACTTCAATGCTAAATCAGTCATAACCTTAATTTTTTACAAATTTAATCAATCTATTCAAAAAATACAATGCTGCTACGAAGCTGTTACATGGCTAATAACGTTACGTAGAATTATCCAATCCATATTTCAGTGGAATCAGTCAATTGGTACTACTTCCAATGTCATTCGAAGGTTCTCCAAATTTTGCAACAATTGAATCATAAGTCATATCAGGTTTTAAATTATCCTTAATAACACACAAAAGCAATAAAAAAAGCCCTGCGATTTGACCACAAGGCTTTTTTGCAATTATTTCAAAAGAGTTTGGCTAATTTTCTACCTCTGCCAAATTTATTTTACTTTTTCCAGAGTTTTTCCATTTCTTCCAGGGTTTTTCCCTTGGTTTCAGGAACCATTTTCCAAACAAAGATGATAGAAAGAATACTCATTATTCCATACAAACTGTAGGTAAAAGACATACTAAAATGTTCCAAAGATGGGAATGTTGCAGAAACTATAAAGTTAGCAATCCATTGTGCAGCAACAGCAATAGCAACTGCTTTTCCACGAATAGTGTTAGGAAAGATTTCTGAGATTAATACCCAACAAATTGGTCCCCACGACATCATAAACGAAGCCGAATAAATGATAATAAAAATCAAGGTGCTTACGCCGATTACTTTATAAAATGCCAATCCGCCTATGGCAAACATACCGATAGCCATACCCACAGATCCAATGATTAAGAGAGGTTTACGTCCAAATCTATCGACGGTAAAGATAGCTACCAAAGTAAAGATGATATTCACAAAGCCCATAATAACTGTTTGATACATAGCTGCATCATTGATAACTGTTTGAGACATGGCAGCATCGTTACTCGCCCCAAGAAGACTTTTGAAAATGGTTGGTGCGTAATACAACACTACATTGATTCCAACAGCCTGCTGAAAAACAGATAGCAAAATACCAATAATCAACACAGTCCAGCCGTATGTGAGCACTTTTTCGACTTTTACATGGTGGGCCGTTGTTTTAATGTCTTCAAGGATAGAATTCGCAATCTTTGATCCATTTATTCTGGTGAGGATTTTTAATGCTTTTTGATCGTAACCAGCCAAAGCCAAATAGCGTGGGGTTTCAGGAACAAGAAAAAGTAACATTCCAAACATGGCGGCAGGAACGGCATTTGAAGCAAACATATATCGCCATCCCGTAGCGTTTACCCATTCAGTAGGCTCACCCTTGATTATAAAATAATTCACAAAATAAACCACCAACATACCAAAGATAATGGCAAACTGGTTCCACGAAACTAATTTACCGCGAATGCCAGCAGGAGCAATTTCGGCAATGTACATGGGGCAGATGGCTGAAGCTAATCCAACGCCAATTCCACCCAAAATACGGTAAATATTAAAGGCTATCAGAACATTGATTGATCCGCTGCCTTTTGCAAAAAATAAAAATTCAGGGAAGGCTGCCCCTAACGATGAAACCAAGAATAGTAAGGAAGCCACAAAAAGTGATTTTTTACGGCCTAAATAGGAAGCGAAAAGCCCGGAAAGGACACTCCCGATAATACAACCAATCAGCGCACTCGAAACTGTAGCCCCATGGTAGAAGGTGGCTGCAGCGCCAAATGTCGCCGTATCCAAATGAAAAAATACTTTTAAAGAATCAACGGCCCCTGAAATAACAGCCGTATCGTATCCAAAGAGCAAGCCACCAAGCGTTGCCACCATGGTTATGCCAAAAATGTAAAATCTACTTCCGTTTTCTGAATTCATTATAAGTTAGTTTAAAGGTTCGTTAATATTTAGTGTCAGCAAGAAAACACCAATTTCTTCGTTATGCTCGTCAGAAAAATGCTCATTTACGAAAAGTAAACTCCGCTTTTTCTGACTTCGCAAGCCTCGAACTTGGCGTTTTCTTATCTGACACTGAGTTTTCTTGCAAGCACTATTTAGGAGATAACTTTTATGGATATCTCCTGCTATCTGAAACTACATATACAAAGTCAAAAGTTGTTCATACAATTCTTGTTTACCACTGATGATCTTTGGCTCGCCGTTTTTAACAGCCAGATTTCTCAAATCTTCGAGGGTTAATTTGCCTTGTTCGTATGCGGCTCCATCACCACTATCGAAAGAAGCATAGCGGGCTTTACGCATTTTTTTGTAATCCGATTTTTCGAGGATATCGGTGGCGATCGTTAAAGCATGTGCAAAGGTATCCATACCAGTGATATGTGCAATAAAGATATCTTCGAGGTCGGTTGAGTTACGGCGTGTTTTAGCATCAAAGTTAATACCACCGGTAACAAATCCACCTGCTTCGAGGATTACCAGCATAGCTTCGGTAAGTTCATATAGGTTGATAGGGAATTGATCCGTATCCCAACCATTCTGGTAATCGCCGCGGTTAGCATCGATACTGCCCAACAGACCTGCATCGGCAGAAACCTGAAGGTCGTGCTGAAATGTATGACCGGCGAGGGTTGCATGGTTTACCTCGATGTTGAGTTTGAAATCCTTATCAAGTCCGTACTGACGTAAGAACCCAATGACAGTTGCAGCATCAAAATCATATTGGTGTTTGGTGGGTTCCATTGGTTTAGGCTCAATGTAGAAACAGCCTTTGAAACCTTGCTTGCGGGCATAGTCGCGGGCAACCGTTAGGAACCTTCCCAGGTGTTCGAGTTCGCGTTTCATATTGGTATTCAGCAAGCTCATGTAACCTTCGCGTCCGCCCCAGAATACATAACCTTCGCCACCTAACGAAATGGTAGCATCAATGGCATTCTTTACCTGGGTTGCTGCGCATGTAAGCACATTAAAATCGGGGTTCGTTGAAGCGCCATTCATGTACCTCTTGTTGGAAAATACATTTGCAGTACCCCAAAGCAATTTGACGCCCGAAGCCTTTTGTTTTTCTTTTGCATACTCAACCATTGCCGACAGATTTTTTTCGTATTCTGCAATGCTTTTACCTTCGTCAACCAGGTCGATATCGTGGAAGCAGTAAAATGGCATACCAATCTTGGTCATGAATTCAAATGCTGCATCCATTTTGTTTTTACCTTCACTAATGGCATCGTTACCTGTTGCCCATGGGAAGTCCTTGGTGCCGGGGCCAAACGGGTCGCCACCTGTTCCGCACAGGGTGTGCCAATAAGCCATTGCGAAGCGCATATGCTCTTTCATGGTTTTGTTGCCAATTTTTTTATTTTCATCATAGAACCTGAAGGCTAAAGGATTCTTTGAATCTTTACCTTCGAATTTTATTTTTCCTATTCCGGGAAAAAATTCTTTGTTACCGATTAATACTGACATGGTTTTAATTATTAAAGTATTATTATTAATTGTTTGTTACACACCAAAAGCAAAAAGCCATTTTATATGTTATTTAGAAGTACTTTCTTCCAAGTTTCGTAAGCATCAATGCATGCACTCTGTTTTGATTTGTCTGGCTCAATTACTGCAAGCTTTTTCAATGAACTGAATGCTTCACCAAATGATTTATAAATACCAGCTCCCACACCAGCCCCTTTTGCAGCGCCTTGTGAACCATCGGTATCGTACAATTCAATTTTTGCGCCACTTATATTTGCCAAAGTTGACCTGAACACTGGGCTCAGGAACATGTTTGCATTCCCGGCACGAATAACCGATGGATTTATGCCAATCCCTTTCATTACCTCCATTCCGTATTGGAAAGAGAATACAATTCCTTCCTGGCTTGCTCGAAGAAGATGAGACCGGTTATGAATGTTAAAATTCATACCTGATACAACAGCTCCAAGCGTTTTATTTCCAAGCATCCGTTCTGCACCATTTCCAAAAGGTAAAACTGATAAGCCATCCGATCCAATAGATATTTTTTCTGCAGCAATATCCATTTCGCAATATTTCATGCTTTCAGGCACAACATTTTTCTTGAGCCATGAATTCAAAATACCGGTTCCATTGATACAGAGCAAAACGCCAAGACGCGTATCTTTGGATGTATGGTTTACATGGGCAAAAGTATTCACCCGCGATTGCGGATCGTATTTAACAACATCACTGACACCGTATACAACCCCTGAAGTACCTGCAGTTGCTGCAATTTCGCCGGGATTAAGCACGTTTAACGACAATGCATTATTGGGTTGATCGCCAGCGCGATACGCTATTACCGTACCTGCTGATAATCCTAATTCTTCTGCTGCCGAAATACTTAATTTTCCTTGTTCCGAGAAAGTGGGAACCAGGTCAGGCATCATGCCTTGAGTGATACCATAATAGTCTATTAAAAACTTTGCTAACCCATTATTTTTAAAATCCCAAAACATACCTTCCGAGAGACCTGATATGGTGGAGTTAATCACTCCGGTTAGCCGCATGGCTATGTAATCGCCCGGTAGCATCATTTTATGAACCTTATCAAACAAATCAGGTTCGTTTTCTTTCACCCATTTAAGCTTAGAGGCAGTGAAGTTTCCAGGCGAATTGAGCAAATGTTCCAAACAATGTTTGTCCCCAATTTCGCTAAAGGCCTTTTCTCCAATGGATACTGCACGGCTATCGCACCATATAATAGATGGCCGCAGTACCTTTTGATTTTTATCAACAAGCACCAGACCGTGCATCTGGTAGGAAATACCTATAGCTTTAATCTCAGCCGATTTAATACCAGGCTTGCTCAAGACTTCCCTGGTTGCAAGTTTCAGGTTTTGCCACCACATGTCAGGATCTTGTTCTGCCCATCCAGCTTTTACAGCCTTTATAGTCATCTCTTCCTTAGGGTAAAATGCACTTACCACACATACCCCTGTTTCGGCATTGACAATACTGGCCTTTACCGATGAACTTCCTATGTCGTATCCTAATAAATACATATTATTAATTTTAAAGTTTAAAATTCAATGTTTCGAGTTACTGGTTGCTAGTTGATGTCACTTGTAACCTGTAACCTGTAACTTGTAACCAGTTATATTACAAACCCCGCATCTTTTCTGTTTTTGGTAAAAACTTTCTTATCAAACTTATAGAGCTGCGCAGGTTTATGGTTAACACTCTCTTCCTTTTCGGGCAGAGCGACAAAATATTCTAACTTTCTAACTTTCTTCCTAAAATTTCGGTTATCTAAATTATTTCCAAGAATCACTTCGTAGAGACTTTGAATTTGACGGATGCTAAACTTCTTTGGTAAAAGCTCGAAGCCAATGGGTTCAGTCCGTAATTCTTTACGCAGTGCTTCCAATGCTTCAGCGATGATTAGGTTATGGTCGAAAGTCAATTGGGGCAAGTCTTTTACAGGCATCCAATTAGTTTTAGCTAACAGCGACTCAGTAGGATTGCTTTCATTTATTTTCACTAATGAATAATAAGCTACAGTAACTACACGTTCAATGTGCAAACCGCTTGTGGAACGAAGCCATGCAAGATCGTTTGAGCTATTTAAACGATTCGGGTTACCAAAAACTGCAAATTGCTTCAAAAAAATATTATCAAGCCCTGTAAGTTCTTTTAATACCCGATAAGCTGAATGGTCAAGGTCCTCAGTATCGCTGATGAGATTTCCGGGAAGCTTGAGAAGACCTGATGACGAAGCCTTGTTTTCTTCGGATAGCTGTTCGCGTTCGATCAGCAAAACTTTCAATTGCCGGCCATCAAAGCCGAAAATAACACAGTCAACTGATATATGAGGGTTTAGACGATTCATTCAGATCACATATATGCAGCTAAAATATGAATTTCAAAATCAAAAATCAAACTTAGCGTAAAAAATACGCTAACTATTTTTAAATAATTTGAAAAGAAGTATTAATTTAGAGGATATATATCAATAAATGAATACATTTGGTATTCAATTTCATAGATTATGAACAGTGATGTAATATCAAGACGGGAATTTTTGGAGAAAACCGCTGCTGCAACCGTTGTTTTAACGCTTGTTCCTAGTCTAGTTCTGGGAAGTAAAGTTGGAAAAATAGCCCCTTCCGATAAATTGAACATTGCAGGTATTGGCATTGGAGGCAGAGGTTTTGATGTTCTTAAAAACATGGCTACTGAAAACATTATTGCCCTTTGTGATGTGGATTGGAAATATAGCGACAAGTGTTTCAATAGCTTTCCCAAAGCCAAACGATACTGGGATTGGAGAAAAATGTTTGACGAAATAGGCAAAACGATTGATGCCGTTGTAATAGCCACTCCCGATCATACCCATGCCATTATTGCGGCAAATGCTATTACTCTGGGTAAACATGTATATTGCGAACAGCCCCTTACCCACTCTGTTTATGAATCGCGATTGCTCACCAAACTGGCTGAAAAATATAACGTTGCTACACAAATGGGCAATCAGGGAAGTTCAGGCAATGATGTGCGCACTATTTGTGAATGGATTTGGAATGGCGAAATTGGCGAAGTAAAAAAAGTTGAAGCTTTTACAGATCGTCCGATCTGGCCGCAGGGCTTAAATCGTCCCAAGCAGGGAACATTGGTGCCTGATACGTTGAATTGGGATTTATTCATTGGCCCAGCGCCTATGAGGCCCTATCACGAAACATACACGCCTTGGAACTGGCGTGGATGGTGGAATTTCGGCACAGGCGCTTGGGGCGATATGGCTTGTCATATACTTCATCCCGTATTTAAGGCTTTGAAATTGAAATATCCAATTAAAGCACAGGGTAGTTCAACCTCATTAATGGCTGACTGTACACCAAATGCCGAGATGGTTCGTATTGTTTTCCCCGAAAGGCAGGCCGGGGGAAAAATCAAATTTCCGGAAGTGGAAGTTATTTGGTACGATGGCGGTTTACAACCACTGAAACCTCAGGGGTGGCCTGCCGGTAAAAATATGAATAATGCAGGTGGCGGGGTGCTCTTTCACGGAACCAGGGATACCCTCATTTGTGGCTGTTATGGTAAGGGCCCCTGGTTATTATCGGGCCGTGTACCTGATGTCCCCAAAACACTGCATAGAATAACTGAAGAAAAACACGAATTAGACTGGGTTCGTGCCTGCAAAGAAAGCCCGCAAAATAGTGTAGAAACTTCGTCTCCATTTAGTGAAGCAGGCCCTTTCAACGAAATGGTTGTAATGGGGACACTTGCTGTTAGATTGCAAGGATTAAACCGCGAGCTCGAATGGGACGGCAAAAACATGCGTTTCACCAATATTCCGGACGAAGAAATTAAAATATGTACGGAAGACAGATTCTCTATGCAAGACGGTCACCCCATTTTTGAAAAAAAATGGGGTGACCCGATCAATGCGCAACAATTTGCACGGGAACTTATTAAGCACACGTATAGACAAGGCTGGTCATTGCCTGAAATGCCTGATTGAATTAATTACATTACGAAACAATCTAAGATCATTTTATCAGGCAAATTGTTAATCTATACCATAATTCTGCTTTTTTCACGAGCTTTCACAAAGGCATCCACCGAACGGTAAAGATCTGCTACTGTAGTTCTCCAGGAACATACACTAATTCGAATAACCGGCTGTCCATTCCATATAGTTCCACCGCACCAGCATTCACCCGATTTTTGAATATTTTCAAGGGTAGCTCTTGTTTGCTCAGGTGTATCGCATGAAACAAGAACCTGGTTGAATACAACTTCATTTAAAACATGAAATCCTTTGGTACGCAATTGTTCGGCAAATTGCAACGCCCGGTCACATAATCCGTCAACCAATTGTTCAATCCCGCTTTGTCCAAGAAATTTTAATGTAGCCCAAAGCTCAACAGCCCTATTTCGTCTGGACATTTCAGGCGTATAAAGCATGCCATCACGTTTTTCGCTATATTGAATATATGAGCCACTTGCCTGCATGGCAGTAGCAAGCGCTTCCCTGCTTTTGCATAAAATAATACCGCAATCATAAGGTGCGTTCAGCGTTTTATGGGCGTCAACTGACCAAGAGTCTGCACCTTCAATACCGTTTGTGAGATATCTCTTGTTTCCGGATGCGGCACTCCATAAACCAAATGCTCCATCAATATGAACCCATGCCCCTGTTTTATTAGCGCAATGACATATCTTATCAAAGTGGTCAAATGCCGCTGAATTTACATTTCCAGCCTGTGCAATTACAATGGTCCGATTATCCAATTCAGGCAATTGCTCAACAACCATACGCCCTTGGTCATCAACAGGTACCATCTCAATTTGTTCTTTCCCAAAACCCAATAATACCAAGGCTTTAAATACAGAAGCATGTGCTTGTTCCCCAAGAACAATGCGGAGTTTTGGTGCACCAAACATGCCTTTCTCAACCACATCCCAATTCAGGTTCTTTAATATTTTATTACGCCCGGCTGCAATTCCACACATTGTAGCAGTTGACGTACCACTAACAAAGCCCGCAACTGTTCCAACCGGAAGCCCAAAAAGTTCAACTAACCACCTTTCACATATAGACTCAAAGTGGGAAACAATTGGAGACATCACATACAACCCGGAATTTTGGTCCCATACGTCAGATAACCATTTTGCTGCTAAGGCTACTGGGTAAACACTCCCGTTCACAAAGCCAAAGTATCTGCCACCCGTTTGTGCAACAGTTGCCGGAGAGCCGTATTCATGCAACAAACGCAATATTTCAACTGCATTACAAGGGTTACCTGGCAATGGCTCGTCAAAAACAGTAAGACTTTCGATAGCACATTCAGTTGGAAAAACAACACGATCATATATGCCATCCATATAGGCATAAGCATAGGATTTAGCTTGTTCAAATAAATCCTTGCTGGCGGTTTCCAAATGAATCTCATCTTGTAAAGTTTCTTTTTTTATATCATTCATATTTTACTTTTTCTTTAATACGTAAATTATCCATGTAGCCATTTATTTTCTTCTTTTATTCAATTATTTGTTGCAAAAAATTTCCATCAATAATCAATAATTTTACTCCGTTTTCTGTAGTTGAACGATGCGAACTTAATTCATCTGAAACCACATAGGTCATCCCTTTTGTTAAAATAAATTTTCCTTCATCTTCGAGTTCGCTCTCAAAATCTCCTTCCAAACAATGTACTATATGCCCTTTTTTACACCAGTGGTCAGCGACATAGCCCTTAGAATATTCAACTATTCTAATCCGTAACCCTTCAAATTGAGTGGTCTGCCAATACGCAATTCCTTTTTCGCCTTTGTGTTCTGTCTTAGGAATGTTTGTCCAATCTATGGTTTGAAATGGAATGTTTTTATTACTCATTTTTATAATCCTTAGTTTTGTTAAACTATTTTAATCAAATATTTAGAAATAAATGAACACTAATTATATAATGCCATAATTTCTTTGTCCTCTGCCAATAAGTACCCGCATATTTTATCCATTTTCATTGAGTTCCAATAAGAGAGTTTATTATGTGCGCTATAGTACTTCAATGGTATTGGATGTGTGCCAATCACAACAGGAATTTTATAATGACTCTCAACGAACTCTTTAAATTGATTTATATATTGACATGGAAGATATCCAACAACCATTCCTGTCGCAAAATGAATCACCTCTGCACCATTTTTAATCATTTCTTCAGGAACGTATTCAATATTTCCACCTGGGCAGCCGCCACAATTTGAGAATCCAACTAACTCTAATGCTTCCTCTTTGGGATACTTGGCAAAACCTCCGGCATGTTCTTTTAATGCTCTCAGACATTTGCCTCCGCCACAGGTTATATAACGTCCACAAATGATTATTCCAATTTTAGTCATTTAAACCTCCTTAGTATAAAGTCAATTTTATTATTTTAAAAAATTTGCTGAAAAAGCGATCTAGCCCGCATAATACCATTCGAATTTTTATAATTCTTTGTTTTTCTTAAATCTATTATTGTATTCCATTTATACTTATCGGTTTGTACACCTAAGCGGATATCATTCAAGAGCTTATTTGCTTTATTGATAAAGTTGTTATATGCA
>Ga0182027_10001120_pt1 | contig 45045 bp, 46 predicted proteins | sample 712E1DmetaG_FD_121300 | JGI IMG/M metagenome (GOLD analysis project Ga0182027, IMG submission 121300) | Permafrost microbial communities from Stordalen Mire, Sweden - 712E1D metaG (Illumina Assembly) | ecosystem: Environmental > Terrestrial > Soil > Wetlands > Permafrost | place: Sweden...
ACTGTCTCCTGGTTCCAATAAATAATTCTGTCCTTCGATGATATAAGTCAACTGCCCATCCAAACAGTAAACGAATTCGTGGCCGGTGTGGACGATTGGCGTTGGCCCGCTATCAGCTTGTGGCTCCAGAACAACAATCAAGGGTTGACCGCCTCTCAAGGTCATCCCAGCGCCCAAGTCTTCCATCATTCCATGGGAAAAGTCAGCACGGGGCCGCTGTCCGGCTTTCTGAAATACAATATTTCGACGAGGAACTTCGGCCTCGAAAAAGGAGGTTAGGGGGACCTTCAGCGTTGTAGCCAATTGTTGTAAAGTGCTCACGCTGGGTGATGTTTTATTATTTTCAATCAAACTGAGTGTATTGATATTCAAGCCACTTGCCTCTGCAAGCGCGCGCATGGACAACCCTCGCAACGCTCGAATACTACGTAGATGCCGGCCAACGCTGATTTCTTGATTATCCTCCTTAGCCGTAAATGGAATGCTCTGTTTCGGAACCTTACTTTTTTTGCGAGGCATGGCTTTTTCCTTAGGAAAGGGATTGTTTGACATATTATACTAATATTATAGTACAAAATAATTAAAAAATCAATATATTTACTAATTTAATGTTTAGTTGTTTAAGAATATATCATGTGTGGTACTAACTTTGCACATTAAGAATTTGATAGAGCCAATTGAGTGTTGATCTGCTCGATGCCGCTTATTCCTTACTTTTGCGTGTTCCCTAATCACCTAAACTTTCTCATTTCATTCCCCCTCTCTAACTACATGATTCAATTTATCCATGCATGAACCTCCCGCCATTTTCTTATCGGATTTGGGGAGTGACCTGACCTTGCCCTCCCACATGAGTTTGTCTTGGTTTCTGAATCCTTTGTGCAGATTGGCGCAAAGTCATAATTGCCCTTTCAGCCTTGTTCACCCCCGTAACTTTGTCCTAGTTTTGGCGACTACCTAGACAGTAAATCTTGTAATTTAAGGAGTTGTCATGAGAAAAAGTGCTTGGTTCCTTGCGGCGGCATTGACCGCCTTCATCGTCACGATGTTGGCGGGTGTGGTCTATGCCTATCACGGGATTTCATTTACAGAACCCTTGTCCGCCCAACCTGTTCAGGCTGCCCCCCTGGCTGTCCAACAGCCCGATCCCACGCAGGCGCAAGCGCCTGCGCCTGTCCAACAGCCTGTGAATATATCACCAAACCAGGCGGCTGCGATTGCCGCCAAATCCTTGAATCGAACCGATCTTTATTCCGTTCAACTTTCCACCGTGAGCGGCTTGAATCTCTATAAAGTTACTTTTGCCTCCGGCGATATCGTCTACGTCAGCATGGATGGCCAGGTGGTTCTAACGGTCCCGGCCCCGGTTGCAGTCGCGACGACTGTTCCTCCAGTTCCACCCTCGACCTCAGGTGGTTCCTCCTCAGGCGGTGGTGGTGGAGGTCATCATCCCGGTGGTGGGGGTGGTGGAGGTAGTGGGGGTGGCGGAAGTGGTGGGGGTGGAGGTGGTGACGATGGCGGTGGTGGCGGCGATTAATAACTTCATTGTTCTTTGAAATTGGCCTGAGCCAAATCCTGCTAAGAATGAATTAAATCACGTCTTATCCTCAGACGAGAAGGTTGTATCTTGCCATCCCATGGGCGACTGCGTGTAGTTATCGTTGGAATAGTCTCCTTTGGGCTGAGAATCTGATCTTCCTTCAAGGAAAATAAAAATGCAAAATAAACCCGCTTCAAACAAACCGGCTTCAAAGAGTTGGCACGAAATTGAAGTCTTGCTCTCTGCCATTGCAATTGCTCTCACCCTTGGCCTTTGGAATGTGTTCGCCTCGTCTAGCAAATCGGCGGCCGCGTCCACTGATTCGGCTGCGAATCCGCCTCCTCCGCCGGATACACCTACAGTGATCTCGGTCGCACCGACTCCTTCGTTCTCACTATTACCGGGTCAGGTACTTTTACTTGGCGGTGTAGTACCGACGGCGGCAGCCGGCCTGCCTACACCCGGGATAACCACTTCAACTAATCCTAACCCAGGAGGCGGTGGTGGCGGAAGTGGAGGAGGTAGTGGCGGAGGTGGGGGAGCACCGAAACCTCCCAAACCGCCGCCTACCCATTCTTCTCATCCATGATCCATAACTTGGAATTTCGCGCCATGGGAAGTCGGATGCAGGCCATGCTGGAAAGTCCTGCATCCGAACCGCCGGGCGATTTGGGGCAGGTCCCTGTTTGGTTTGAAGAATGGGAACAGGTCTTGAGCCGATTTCGTTCGGATAGCGAACTGTGCCAGCTCAACATCCATACCGGAGAGAAAACGCGGGTCAGCCAGGTGCTGTGGGATGTTTATCAGGAGTCGTTGGAAGCTGAACACCTGACGAATGGCCTGGTTACACCTCTTGTCCTCGAAGCGTTGATGCATGCAGGATATGACCGTAGTTTCGACGTGTTGTTAAATTCCGGTTCGTATCTCCTTCCGGATTATGAGACTTCCGAAGTTTCCTTGAATGACATCCTGGTTGACGCGCGTACCCGCTCCATCACTTTGCCGCGCGGCGCCCGCTTGGATTTTGGAGGCATCGCCAAAGGCTGGGCCGCGCACCAGGCCGTGCAGAAACTTAAGCAGGTCGGCCCGGCTTTGGTGGACGCGGGAGGTGATATTGCGGTCACCGGGCCTCTACTGAATGGCGAGCGATGGGAAATTGGAATCGAGAATCCTTTCGATTGGAATTCCAATTTGGGGATTATCCATCTTGATTCGGGCGGGGTTGCCACCTCCGGCAAGGAATACCATCGCTGGATGCGCAATGGGATTATTCAGCATCACATCATTGACCCCCGCACCGGCTTCCCGGCGGAAACCGATGTGCTGACGGCCACGGTCATCGCGCCGACGGTGATGGAGGCGGAAGCCATGGCCAAGTTCGTTTTGATATCCGGCAGTCAGGCTGGTTTGGAACGCCTGAACGGCGACGACCATCTGGCCGGCTTGATCGTTCTTGAAAACGGCCAGTGTTTGACCAGCCGTAATTTTTCCCAATATCTTTAAGACCTCTTCAACTTGTAAGACCTGTAAGACCTGTAAGACTTGTAAGATCTCTTATGGAGTGTTTGAAAATTCGGATTCACCAGAGATGAACAGAGATGAACAACGATTTTGGGTCGCTTTCGTTCTTGAAAAATAGGTTTTTCGGTGTTGATCGAACCCCATCCACGTTTATCCTCGTTCAACGCCCTGCGCCCTTTCAGGATCTCCGGTTAAAATTTTGATTTTCAAAACACTTTCTTCGACCTAAAGGACTTTTTATGTCTTCTCAAAACCCGCAAAATGATTTTGACCATTCCTCGCTCGGCTTGATGTCCTTCGTCAGCTTGTTCCTTGCCCTGGCATTGGGCATCTTTGGCGCTTTGATCCTGGCACCCAATTGGATCCCGAATTTCGCCCAAACCATGGTCGGCGCCGACCCAAAAGCCTATTGGTATCTCTCGCGTGGTTCAGCCTTTGCCGCGTTGGGTTTGCTTTGGCTTTCGATGATGCTCGGCTTGCTGATCACCAATAAGGTCTCACGCTATTGGCCGGGCGCCGCGGCCGCCTTTGCGATCCATGAATATGTGAGTTTGCTCGGACTGGTTTTCGCTCTTTTTCATGCCTTGATCCTGATGGGCGATCATTACATCAATTACTCTCTTGCGCAGGTGCTTATGCCCTTCGGGAGCGTCAACTATCATCCCTTCTGGGTGGGGATCGGACAGCTTGGCTTTTATGTTTGGGCCATTGTGTCCTTGACCTTCTATATTCGCAGAATCATCTCTTCCAAGGCCTGGCGTCTCATTCATTATGCCAGCTTCCTCATGTTCCTGATGGCGATCCTTCATGGCGTTACCAGCGGCACGGATACCTCAACCACTTGGGCGCAGGCCGTCTATTGGTCGCTGGGCGGCAGCTTTCTATTCCTGACCCTGCTTCGTATCGTGGTTCATGTCGGCTCGAAATTGATCAAGCCTGCGCCGCGTCCAGCCCCGCGTGTCCAGCCTCAACCCTCTCCGGCTAAAGAGAATTGATCGTTTCCTACAACATCCAAACTTCTGTCGGGAATAAGCTTTTTAGGGGTGCAACATAGCGCATCGGAATCAATGCGTCTAATCCCGTTCGAGCTTGAAATAAATATCTAGAATCAAAAAACGCCCTGATCGGGCGTTTTTTATCATTTCCGAATTATTGCGGTCGCAGCACGCAGGTGTTCAGCCACACGTTCAGGCGTCTCACTTTTACTGATAAACAGATCTGCACCTGCCGACAGTGCAGCTTGCTGACGAGATTCTAGACGGCCAATTAGAAGAATGATCAGCGCTTTCGGACACGACTTTCGCATTTCATGCAGCCGCATGTTGGACGAACCGAGGAGCAATTCCCAATCCACAATGAGTATATCTGTATGACATATTGGCGTTTCGGCTAAAGCGGTTGCCCAGTTGTCAGCTTCACCTGCGATTTCCATATTCATATCCAGCAACATAAGGCGCAATGCTGAGCGCTCATGGAACATTGCATCGGCAAGATATACCCGGATCATGCACCTAGCCTACCACCAATACTTCCCAATTCTAACCATCAAATGGGGAGTATTGCTCTCCGCCACTTGGGGGAGATGGGCACTTTCCCACTGTTTTCTAGTCTTATGTCTCTTTTTACTGTTCTTGTGTCCCTTAAGGGTTCAAGTTTACGAAGGGTATCTAAAAAGGGTGTTTTTTGTTATTGGTTTATGTAGCACTTTCCAGGGTCAAAAATAGTATTTCGATAGCATAAGGAATCTGACGTGTTGATTCCTGCGCACTATATTGCGCCCTTAGCGATCCATCACTTCCCTTTCTTATGGAAAGTGGCTAATTTCGTGGGCTTCTGAATCGTTCACCACAGAGTCCACTGGCGCTTTGCCTGCTTCGGGAAGAACACAGAGTTTTTTCCTTTTGTTTTTCTCCGTGATCTCCGTGGTGAGGAAGCAATTAGCCCACCATTTTATCCACTCCCTTCTTATGAGCCATCCTCAAACATCTCATTTTCGTTGTACAATTGGGGGCAATGCCGGAAAACCTGAACGTCTTATTTTTAGCCGCGGAAGCGGAACCGTTCATCAAAGTGGGGGGTTTGGGGGACGTGGCAGGCGCTTTGCCGCGCGCCTTGCATGCTCTGCCGCTGGAATCCACCGGCGGCACTACCCTGGATATCCGCCTCGCTTTGCCCATGCACTCCGCCATCAAATCGGAGGGTCTTCGTCCGTTGATGATCTTTCCGCTGTCATACAAGGGTGGTGATCTGCAAGTCCAGGTTCACGAAGCCAATTTGAACGGCATGATCGTGTATTTCATAAGCGGCCAGCCTATCTCGTCCAGCGGCTCGGTCTATTCCGCAGACTCTGCCTTGGATGCCGAAAAATATGCTTTCTTTTCCCTGGCAGCGCTCGAATTGACGCGCCAATTGGATTGGAAACCGAACATCCTGCATGCCAACGACTGGCATACTGCCCTGGCTTGCTACGCACTTTTGATCAAGCGTTGGGAAGGGGGCTTCCCCGGCATCGCCTCGGTCTTGACCCTTCACAACCTGCCCTTTATGGGTGCTGACGTTTCAGCGCTGGTTGAAGCTTATGGCTTATCAATTGCCCAGACCGGCCTGCCGGAATGGGCGCGTGCTCTTCCGCTTGCGCTGGGGCTGTGGGCCGCTGACTCGCTCGTCGCGGTTTCTCCGACCTACGCACGCGAAATACTCACGCCTGAATTCGGCTGTGGACTTCAGGATTATATTCATGCGCGCAAAGATTCCTTGAATGGGATCTTGAACGGCATTGACGCCGAATCCTTCGATCCGGCCGTTGATCCTGCCCTTGCCATCAATTATACAGGCGCCACCCTGGATAAGCGTCCTGGGAATAAGGCCGCTTTGCAGGTGCGCCTCGGTCTGCCGCAGGATGCGGAGGTTCCCTTGCTGGGCGTGGTCTCGCGCTTGGATCCCCAAAAAGGGATTGGCCTCATCCCCAAGGCTTTGGCCAAACTCAAGGATCTTCACTGGCAATTTGTCCTCCTCGGCACGGGCGACCCAAAACTCGAGGCAGCGATTCGCCTCCTGCAATCCGAATTCCCTGACCGCGTGCGCGCCGAATATAAGTATGATGCCGTGTTGGCGCGTCAAATTTATGCCGGTGCGGATATCTTTTTGATGCCGTCGCGTTATGAACCCTGCGGCCTTTCGCAAATGATCGCCATGCGTTATGGCTGTGTGCCGATTGTCAGCGCGGTCGGCGGTTTGAAGGATACCGTTTTCGATAACGAGACCGGCTTTATGATCCAAAAACCGACGGCGGGCAGGTTGGGAACGGCCATCAAGAAATCGTTGAAGGTCTACTCCGATCATGCCCGCTGGGATGCGATCCAGCAAGCAGGCATGTCCCAGGATTTTTCCTGGAAGAATTCCGCCAAGCAATACTTCCAATTGTATCAACGGGCAGCCTCTCAACTCACACCACACCCATCAATCCCAAATTCCTAATCCCTTCTCCCACCTCACTTCTCCCTTTCGACTATTCCCTTTTCCGATTTCCCAATGCACTATTCCTCATCCATCATTAACCATGATCCATTAACCATCCACCATTCATCACCAATCCCTATTCTCTATTCTCTATTCACTATTCTTCATTTCCTTTTCCGATTTCCCCATGAACTATTCCCCATCCATCATTAACCATGATCCATTAACCATCCACCATTCATCACCAATCCCTATTCTCTATTCACCATTCTCTCCTACCCAAGGCCCTCGCATGAACTTTCCTCGCTCCAGCGGTATCCTCTTGCATCCTAGCAGCCTGCCCGGTCCCTATGGCATCGGCGATCTCGGCCCTCAAGCCTATCAATTTGTTGATTTTCTTGACCGCTCCGGTTGCAAGCTCTGGCAGATTTTACCGCTCGGCCCCACCGGCTACGGTGATTCGCCCTATCAATGTTTCTCCGCTTTCGCCGGCAATCCCTATCTCATCAGCCCCGAATCTCTTCTCCGCGATGGTTTGTTGCTTGAATCGGATTTGGCGGATAAGCCGGACTTTTCCGCTGCGCGCGTAAACTTCGGCTTGCTTATTCCCTGGAAGTTGAAGCTTCTCCAGAAAGCCTTTGATCGTTATCAAGCGAATCCGGGAACCTTGCGCACCGGTTTTGATTCCTTCCGCGCTGAAAACTCCTCCTGGCTGGATGACTATGCCCTTTTCATGGCGCTGAAAGATTCCTACGGCGGAGGCGCCTGGAATGGCTGGCCGGCTGAGATCAAACAGCGCGAAGCAAGCGCCCTGGAAAACGGGCGTCGTTCTCTGGCCTCTTCTGCTTTGCGTTTTTCGTTTTATCAATTCCTCTTCTTTAAACAATGGGACGCACTGCATAAATATGCCAATCAGAAGGGTGTCCAGATCGTTGGCGATATTCCCATCTTCGTGGCAGGCGATAGCGCCGACGTGTGGGCCAATCCCCAATTATTCTTTCTCGATGAACAAGGCAACCCGACGGTCGTTGCCGGTGTTCCGCCGGATGGCTTTTCTCCGACCGGCCAGTTATGGGGCAATCCTCTTTATCGTTGGGATGAACACAAGCGCACGGGTTATGCCTGGTGGATCGAGCAGGTCAAGTCCACACTGAAGACGGTGGATATTATCCGTCTCGACCATTTCCGCGGCTTTGCCGGCTATTATGAAATTCCAGGCCAGGCTAAGACCGCCGAGCATGGCAGGTGGGTGCCCGGTCCCGGTGCGGATTTGTTCCACGCCATTCGCTCAGCGTTGAACAGCGGGATGCCGGTGAACTCTGATAACACTTTGCCCTTCATTGCCGAAGACCTGGGTTGGATCACGCCGGAGGTCGTTGCCATTCGTGAAGAGTTTGGCCTGCCGGGTATGCGAATTTTGCAGTTCGGATTTTCTGATCCGTCCAATCCTTTCCTGCCGCATAACTATATCCGCAATTGTGTGGCCTATACCGGCACGCACGATAACGACACCTCCATGAGTTGGCTGGCAACCACCTCGCCAAAAGAACGTGACTTCGCCCTTCGTTATCTTCATTCCGATGGTCATGACCTCGCCTGGGATTTGATCCGTGCCATCTGGTGCTCGATTGCCATGTTTGCCATTGCCCCCATGCAGGATATCCTCAGCCTGGGCGGTGAGGCGCGCATGAATTATCCCAGCCGCCTGGGAGGCAACTGGGAATGGCGTATGGGCGCCGCGGACATGAATGACGCCCTCGCGGAAAAATTATGTGATCTGAATTTTATCTACTTGCGCGGTGCGGATTCTAAATAACTGAAATCAGCCATCGGTGGTTGAGTAGATTCTGTCCAGCAGCCTTAGAGAGTGTTTTGAAATTCGTTTTTTAACCAAAGATACGTCCTGGTTTCAAACGACAAAAACATATCCTTTAGGTTGTGTTAAACTTTATTGGTCTTTTCCTTCCATTGAATGGTGTCTCACCTTTGCCATATATGAATAAAAGTCGTTCCATACCTGCTTTTCTATCAAGTGATATTGGGATTCTGATATTGCTCGCGTTAGTGCGCGTTCTGCTGCAGGTCTTTACCAATGGGCAGTACGGCTTTCATCAAGATGAATTGGTCACGTTGGATGCAGCCGCACATCACCTGGCCTGGGGATACGTAGCCTGGCCGCCGGTCACGCCTTTTCTGGCGCGCATCTCGCTAACCATATTCGGGCTATCCCTCATTGGCCTGCGCTCCTTTGCTGTCCTGGCGGAAGGCATAGTAATGCTGCTAACGGGCCTGATGATCCGCGATCTGAGTGGCAGCCGTTGGGCGCAGATCCTCGGCGCAGTGGCCGTTACCACTTCACCTATTGCCATCGTTCAAGGCGGCCTGTTCCAGTATGAAACCTTTGACTATTTTTGCTGGGTGCTGCTGGCCTTTACGGTCATTCGCCTGTTGAAGTCAGAAAATCCGCGTTGGTGGCTGGGGATTGGCGCAGCCATCGGTCTGGGCATGATGACCAAATACACGATTGCCTTGTCGGTTATAGGATTGGTCGTGGGAACGCTGGCAACCCGTAACCGTCGTTATCTTAGCAGTCCTTGGCTGTGGGGCGGTGCTCTGCTGGCACTGGTGATATGGCTGCCCAATCTGCTTTGGCAATTTCAGAACGGCTGGATTTCGCTCTTTTTCCTGGCCAGCATCCATACGCGGGACATCCAGGCTGGTTTGACCAGCAGCTTCTTGATAGACCAGATCTTGTTCAATTTTAACCTGGTGATGTTGTTTTTGGTGATCGCCGGGTTCTATTATTTCTTCTTTGCACCTGCCGGGCAGCGCTACAGGATGATGGGTTGGATGTACATTGTGCCTTTCATCCTGCTCATTCTCATCCAGGGAAAAGGCTATTATCTGGCGGCGACCTACCCGATGCTCGCGGCAGGCGGCGCGGTGTGGTGGGAAGGACGCCTTGCCCGCTTAGCGAGCCAACGATGGAAGCGCGCATGGCGCTGGATAACCTGGAGCGTCTTGAGCCTCTTCGCCGCTCTGTTGATCGCCACGGAGCTGCCGGTCGCTCCTCTAGGCTCTGCCTGGTGGGATATGATCAGTAAGAGTAACGATCAGTTGAAATCTGAAGTCGGTTGGCCGGAACTGGTAGGACAGGTTGCAAAGGCCTACAATTCATTACCCGATTCAGAAAGAGCGCATGCCGCCATCCTGGCTGCCAGTTCCGGTGAGATCGGAGCGATTGACCTGTACGGCCCGGCCTACGGCCTGCCCAGAGTCATCAGCGGCTTCAATTCGTACTGGCAGTATGGTTATGGAAATCCGCCTCCCCAGACATTACTTGTGATTGGCTTCGATTCCGACCTTCTGGAAAATTTTCACGACTGCACCTTGATCGCACCGATCACCACGCCTTTCAACATTCAGAATGATGAAACAAGCGATCACAGGTCCATTTACCTGTGCCACAATCTGCTTCTGCCTTGGCCCCTTTTCTGGCAGCATTTCCAGTATTTCGGTTAGCCGAGGCGGCCTTTTTCTTTCCGCCGCTGTCCTTCTTCCTCCATCTTACTTCTCACTTCTCACTTCTTACTTCTTACTTCTTCACCCGCCTTTTCTTTATCTTCTTCGGCTCCAGCATCGTTCCTCTGCAGGTCTTCGCCCCGCACCGGCACTCGAATTGTTTCTCCGTTTCCGGCGTTTCGGTTCCGTCGCGTGTCAGGTTGTAATCGTAGGCCAATTCCTCACCTTTTGCGATGGTCTTTATGGCCTCTACGTACACCCGCCTCTTCTCGATAACTGTTTTGCAGTTCGGCTCGCAGGAGTGGTTGATAAAACGCGCCTCATTGCCTCCCACGCCCGCATCAATGACCGTGTGCTTGTCCACCTTGAACAGTAGCACATGCGGATGTTCCGCCAAGTTGCCAGCATATCGCTGGTCGCCTTCCTCGGTTGTGATCCGCTCACCGATGTACTCGATGATGCGCGTCCCCTTGCGGATGCGCTGCGTGGCGAACCCACCGAATCCATGAATGGGCGATTTGCGCACTTCAAAAAATGATTTGCTCATATGCTTCAATTTCTATCTCTCACTTCTCACTTCTTACTTCTCCCTTTTCACTTCTCACTTCTTTCTTTTTTTACTTCTCTCTGATCGTTAAGTTGACCACGATTGCCTTGCTGGCTTTGATTAAATTCTCCGGCGTGATGAAAATCTCCTCACCCCATTGTCCTGCGCCCACTCCCAGCCTCGGTTCGTTGACCAGTGACGCTTCCAGGAACGAACGAAAGCCTTCCCTCTGCCAGCAAAAGGGCGGGATCGAGCCGATCACATAACCGGTGGTTTCCTTCACCGCTTCCGGCGCAGCCATTTGGATGTTGCGCGAGCCGATCGCTTTCTTAAGATTGCCGGACACCGCGTTCTGATCGCCGCCCAGCATCACTAGCACGCGCTCGCCGGTATCCACCTGGAAGATCAATGTTTTGACGGCTTGTCGTTCCGGAAAGCCCAGCGCGTTCGCCACATTCGCGGCGCCCTTCTCAGTCTCCGGCGGAAAACTCTTCGCTTCATATGGAATACCGAGCGAGTCAAGATAAAGATGGGATGGTAGTTTCATAATTCCTTTCATGTGTAGGGCTTTTTCCCCTCCCTAAATATCGACGAACCCAACTTCGAACCTTCATCCCAAATCCCATCGTCGGATTTGGCTAGCCGAGGCGACCTCCAGTCGCCATCGGCTGTCTCTGCATCGTGAGATGCAGAGGGAGGGTCGCGTAGCACTTCCGTCGGTCGGCGTTCTCCCGACCAGGAAGCAGGGGTAGGGCCTTCGTCCCAATTTTACATCAGCCTCACACCTTCCATTCTTTTCGGATCAAGTCAACGATTTCTTGCGGCGTTCTCGCTATATCCACTCTCAGCGCATCTTCCGGTTCTTCCAAAATCTCGAACTGACTTTTCAGCATCTCCGTCTTCATGTAATGCCCTTTGCGCTCTTTCATGCGCGCCTCGATTTGTGCATAAGTTCCCTGCAAATAAATGAATCGTACGTCTTCATTGACCCTCAGTGTCTGGCGATAAGATTCCTTCAACGCCGAGCAGGCCAGGATCATATTTTGCTTCTTCTCGATATATCTTTGGATCAGGCGTCTCAATTTCCTCAACCACTCTAAACGGTCTTCATCGGTTAATGGGATGCCATTCATCATCTTCTCGCGGTTTTCTTTTGTGTGGAAATTGTCTGCGTCATAATACATCCAGTTCAGCCGGATAGCCAGCAGTGAACCGACCGTCGTCTTGCCCGATCCAGAAACGCCCATGACGATGCCGATGATGGGTTTCCGGTTGCCTTTGAGTGTGCGCTCGGCCCACTTCTCATGTGCTTTAAGATCGTATCCAAAGCCTGCCCACATCAACACATCGCGCCAATCACGCTTCGCCAGGTCAATTGCTTTCCGTGTCTCGGCCATATCTCCAATGCCGATCCGCAGCACCGCAACGCGTATCCGTTCAAGTTGGGATTCATCCGCCTCTTTCATGAACGGCAGGTTCTGCCCGCATTCCTCGACCAGCATTTTCCCGGCGCTTTCCTGTTCTTCCGGCTTGAAAAGAAACTTAACCAATTGCCATGTACGCGAACTGAGTCCTTCCATTTACTTTCATCTCACTAAAAACCTAGAAAACTCTCGTTCTCTCGAATCATATTACTGTTTGGGTTTTACGTTTTCTCCTTGGTGTCCTTTGTGTCCTTGGTGTTTGATTTCTTATTGTTTCCCCTCGTTGCAAAATAAATCCCAACCAAAATCATTCCTCCTCCTGCGATGACCGTAAAGCCCGGCGCTTCCTTCAAAATGAAATACGCTAGCACAGACGACCCGATCGGTTCGCCCAGTGTCATTACCGCCACGAAGGCTGCCGGCAGATAAGCCAATGCCCAATTGTAGGTGGAGTGGCCGATCAATTGCGGAATCAGGGCCAATAATAAAATCCAGACATATGTAAGCCATGAGTACCCAAAAAGATTTTCGTGTGCGATTGCGACCACGATCAACAAACACAACGCTGCCATACTGTAGACCAAAAAGATATACGGCATCAGCGACATCTTCACGCGTAATTTTCGCCCAATGATCAAATAACCCGCCACCATCCACGCGCCTGCCAGCGCCAGGAAGTTTCCGAACAACATCCGCCCGTGCATGATCTGACTCAGTGATGGGCAGACCAAGCCGTTATTCCACGTACACGCATCCGCTAACCCGATAATGATTCCACCGACTAATGCCAGGCTCATCCCGATCAATATCGGACGGGTAAGCGGCTCCCTCAGAAAGATGGGCGATAGCAGCGCTACCCATAGCGGCCCCGTGCTGACGAATACGACCGAGCTTGCCACAGTCGTATATTCCAATGATGAAATCCATGTTGCGAAATGCGCCGCCAGGAACAAGCCGGATAACAATCCCAGCAGTATCTCCCCGCGGCTGAGCGCCTTCAGTTCTGCGCGGTGACGCGTCAGGGCAATCGGCGCCAATGCCAGGCTGGCAAACGTTAATCGCAATGCGGCAATGACCAGCGACGGAGCCTCCGATTGCGCGAAGCGGATGAAGATCGAGGCAGTGGAAACAGCCAGGATCGCGATAAAAAGCGCAATCCCCAGCCTGCCTCCGCCAATTCCGACGGATTTTGGCGTGACATCTGTGGAGGGATTGTGAGGCTCAACGCGTTCCTGGGTCGTATCTGATTCTGTCATCGCGTGGTGATCTTCTCAATTGGATAAATCGCATTGAGTATAAACGATTTGTTAGAGTCGGCGATTATGTCTTGACATTCACCTCGCGCCTGAATACAATCCTTCCACCAACTAAAGGAGAGAAAATGGCTTTTGAACTTCCTAAACTTCCGTATGCAGTGGATGCGCTCGAACCCTATATTGATGCGCAGACCATGACGATCCATCATGATAAGCATCATCAGACTTATGTGACCAATCTAAACGCCGCACTTGAGAAGCACCCCGAACTGGCCGGCAAATCGCTCGAAGCATTGTTAAAGGATCTGAATGCCGTTCCCGAAGACATTCGCCTAGCGGTGCGCAATCACGGCGGTGGCACTTGGAATCACTCCATGTACTGGGAGATCATGGCTCCCAAGGCCGGCGGCGTGCCGAAAGGCGAGCTTGCCAAGGCCATTGATTCGAGCTTCAAGTCCTTCGATGCCTTCAAGGACGAGTTCACCAAGTCTGCCAATGGACGCTTCGGCTCCGGCTGGGCCTGGCTGGTTAAGAAGGGCAGTGGCTTGGCGGTCCTCTCGACGGCCAACCAGGATAACCCCATGTCCGAGGGCATGACCCCCATCCTCTTAATTGATGTTTGGGAGCACGCTTACTATCTCAAGTATCAGAACCGCCGCGCGGACTATGTGACCGCCTGGTGGAATGTGATCAACTGGGATGCGGCCTCGAGTCGTTTCGCCGCCAAGTAACTGAAATTGTTCCGGTGAGTTAATGCAAAGGAGAAAGAGGTCGCCTCTTTCTCCTTTATTTTATCTGTGAAGAACGAGGCAAAGAATTTATTGGAATTTACGGACTGGTTAATTTATCCAAGCACTGGAAAACTTGCCGTTGTGGGGCAATGGTTTATGAAAGTATCTTCCAACCTGATCGTTAGAGTGTTGGAATTTCCACGCGTCCTTCCTGCTCGACTTCTGACATTCCTGCGCGTAGCCATATTTTGACCATCCTGTACTTATCTATTCTTGAGCAAATAACAACCCTCTTATCCTGAGTTTTCAAAAAGCCTGTTCGGCTAATCGGCGTAAAAAGGTATGCCAATCATCATATTCATAATAATGAATGTATGGTACAATATATTCGAGATTATGAATATGAAGAATCAAACCCTGCCTGAAGTCGCCAAACAAATAGCGTCACCTCTGGAAGCCATAGCATCGCCGGAGCGCATCGCTATTCTTCTCGCCATCGGCAAAGGCGAAGCCTGTGTGTGCCACCTTGAAACCGCGCTGGGTTGGCGGCAGGCTTATATATCACAACATTTGATGGCGCTTCGCAAAGCAGATATCCTGCAGGATAGACGCCAGGGCCGCTACATTTACTACAAGCTGGCAAACGCATCCATTCTAAATCTGGTGCTGGCGTCGGCCCGCCTGAGCGGACTCTCCGTTGAATCTGTTTCGACCCTGATCAACAAGAAGATGAATCCCTCCTGCGAATGTCCGCAGTGCATCGCGGAATCTGAGTAAATCATGCAGTGCCATTACAGCCGCATTGTTTTTTTATTTTTTGACAACCAAGGAGATTTGAATGACCACTACCAATCCATCCGCAGCTTATTTTGAAAAAGTCGCAGACCAGTGGGATGATCTGCAGACCGGTTATTTTACGGAAGCCGTGCGCGCAGCCGCTATTGCGAAGGCATATTTGCATCCCGATATGATCGCGGCGGATGTGGGCGCGGGTACAGGTTTTGTAACTGCCGGTCTTGCGCCGTTGGTTAAGCAGGTGCACGTGTTGGATGGCTCGCCTGCCATGTTGAAACTTGCCAGAGAAAAGTTATCCGCTTTTCAAAATCTGGTCTTTCAAGAAGCAGATGGTCTCTCTCTTCCGTTACCGGATGGTGCCATTGACGCGGCTTTTGCCAATATGTATTTGCATCACTGCCCCGATCCACAAGAGGCAATCCGTGAAATGGTGCGGATCCTGCGGCCCGGCGGCCGCCTGGTCATCACCGATATGGATGCACATACCAATGAATGGCTTAAGACCGAGATGTCGGATATTTGGCTGGGCTTCAAACGTGACCAAATCCACATGTGGTTTGAGCAAGCCGGTCTGGTCAATGTGATCGTGGATGACACCGGTCAAGCCTGCCAGGCAAGCTGTCAGGAAGATCAAGAGACACGCGCACACATCAGCATCTTTGTCGCAACCGGCACAAAGAAAATTACCGCGCGCGATTCTGTCCAGGCGAATTATGCCGTCCGGGCGTTAGGGTCAAGCAGTGGGTGTGATCCGGCCTCGGGTTGCTGTTCGCCCGGAGTTATTTCGCTGGAGGAAGTTGGGACCGTCACTTGGGATAGCGGTTACACATCCACTGAAAAAGCAGAGATCCCGGAAGAAGCCGCGGAAATCTCGTTAGGCTGTGGCAATCCGACTGCCATGGCAGGCCTGCGGGAAGGTGAAGCCGTGCTCGATATTGGCTCTGGCGGCGGCATTGATGCGTTCCTGGCCGCGAAGCGGGTTGGACCGACTGGCTCAGTCCTTGGGGTGGATATGACCCCCGCCATGCTCCAGAGAGCCAGACGCGCCGCTGAAAAAGGCGGCTTCACGAATGTCAAATTCCGTCACGGCTATGCTGAAAAGCTGCCCGTCAAAGACGGAACCGTGGATGTGATCATTTCGAATTGTGTTATTAATCTGACCGAAGACAAAGGCAAAGTTTTTCGTGAAGCCTACCGCGCCTTGAAAAATGGCGGACGATTGGAAGTCAACGATATGGTTTTTGGCGGGGCAATACTGCCATCCCAGCGGACATCCGTCGCCGGATGGTCGGAGTGCATTTCAGGCGCACTACCCGAAGGCGAATATGTTGATCTGGTCAAACAGGCCGGGTTCAAAGACATATCGGTTCGGAGAAGTACAAGTTCGGGAACATCCGCCGGTATGCCTGTATATAGCGTTCAGCTTTCCGCACGAAAATAAAGTACTGGAAGTCTTTTCACACGAGTACATCAATAGCCCGAAGGAGATAAATCATGGAAAAACAACGAGTTATTTTTCTGTGCACGGGCAATTCCGCTCGAAGTCAAATGGCTGAGGCATTCCTGCGTAAGGCTGCAGGAGATCGCTTTGAAGTTTACAGTGCGGGTCTAAAGCCCAAAGGCATCCATCCTTTGACAATTCAGGTCATGCAGGAGAAGGGTTTTGATTTAAGCGGACAGAGTTCCAAAGGCGTGCAGGAGTATCTTGGCAAGGTGTTGATCCAAACCCTGATCACCCTATGCGATGAGGCCGAGAAAAACTGCCCTACCGTATGGCCTGGCATTAGCACTCATCTGCACTGGTCGTTTGAAGACCCTTCCGCATTTGAAGGAACCGAGGCTCAGAAGCTGGAAAAGTTCCGCCAAATCCGTGACCAGATTGAAACAAGAATCAATGCCTGGCTGAAAGAGCAATCGTGATGTTTATCATGGCTCATTAGTGACGGCCGTCTCTGACAGTCGTCACTTTTTCGGCTTATACTATATTCAGAATTATGAATATAGGTGAACATAACATGGACGCGTATGAAATCCAAAGCAACCTTTTGAAAGCCCTTTCTCATTCCACCCGTCTGGCTATTCTCGATATCCTGCGGGATGGGGAACAATGTGTTTGTCATATGGAAGCTACTTTGAACCTGCGGCAAGCGTATATCTCCCAACAGTTGATGATCCTGAAAGAGGCAGGGCTAATAGGATCTAGGCGCGATGGATTGAACCTGTATTACCATGTGATCAAGCCGGAGATATTCCATATTCTGGACACAGTTCGTTCTGTCACCCGTGTTCCTGTAAAACTTCCCAAACACAGCCATGCGAACGCAGACTGTCCCTGCCCGAAATGCAACTCGGTGCAGACTATTCCACTCAAGCAAATTTCTATTCGAGCATAAGAAATCATTATGACAACCCTACCCGTATTCTCTCCCCCATCCTCTTCACGACGAAGCTATCTGCTCGTTGCACTCGCCGTAATCGGCTGGATCACCGCTTACAACCTCATCCAGCCGTTGGCGAACTGTATTGCTTACAGCGTGTTGGCGCAGGCACAAGGCTCGCATTTAGGCGACTCGCTGGCCTTCTTTTTCTACGATGTTCCAAAAATTATTCTGTTGTTGGGCGGCATGATTTTCGTGATCTCATTCCTGCGCACTTTCTTCAGCGCCGAGCAAACGCGCGCCTGGCTGGGCGGCAAGCGCGAAGGCGTGGGCAATGTGTTGGCGGCTATGCTCGGTATTGTTACGCCGTTCTGTTCGTGCTCCGCCGTGCCGCTCTTCATCGGATTTGTGGAAAGCGGCATTCCGCTCGGTGTGACTTTTTCCTTCCTGATTGCCGCGCCGACGATCAATGAAGTGGCGGTCGTGATGCTCTTTGGTCTGTTCGGTTGGAAGGTGGCGGGGCTGTACATACTCTCCGGGTTGGTTATTTCCATCATCGCCGGGGTTATCATCGGGCGGCTCAAGATGGAGCGCTATGTGGAGGATTTCGTCTGGCAAATGCAGAGCCAGGGAAATGGCGTCATCGAAAAGTTGACACTCAAGGAGCGCATTGAGCGTTCATGGAACTCGGTCAAGGACATTGTTGGCAAGGTCTGGCTGTACGTAGTCGTTGGCATCGCTATCGGGGCGGGCATTCATGGCTATGTACCCGATGCGGCGCTGGCAGGCATCATGGGGAAACAGGAATGGTGGTCCGTGCCTGCGGCTGTATTGGTCGGCATACCGCTTTACTCTAATGCGGCTGGCGTTATCCCCATCGTGAGCGCGTTGATGGAAAAAGGCGCTTCACTCGGCACGGTGTTGGCTTTCATGATGTCCGTAGTGGGATTAAGTCTGCCCGAGGCTGTCATCTTACGCAGGGTTTTGAAATTGCCGTTGCTCATCTCGTTCTTTGCAACGGTCGCTGTGGCGATCATCATCACAGGCTATCTATTCAACTTGATTCTTTAGGAGATAAAATGCTTACGATCAAAATTCTTGGTTCGGGTTGTGAGAATTGCAAGAGACTTGCGCGGCTGGCTGAACTCGCGGTCAATCATCTCGCCGTCGAAGCGCAGGTCGTCAAAGTGACGGATTATCCTGAGATCATGAAGTACAACGTCATGTCCACACCTGGACTGGTTGTCAATGAAAAACTGGTTTCAGCTGGACGAATCCCAAGCGAGGCGGAGATCACTACTTTCATAACTACGGCTTTGATGGAGGCATAGAGTGGTCAGGGTTTATGTCATGAAGTTGTCGTCAATCCTCCATCGCTTCGTGACCGCATACGACGCCGGGGCATGGGCGACGAGGAACGGGCTGGGTCCTCTTGCTCCGTTCACTGACCTTGCCCTGACCGATGACTGAAGTGTCTATCGAATCGTGAAACCATAAGACCTAAGAACTTTCAAACTACATCATTCGAGGAGTTAATATGTCTGACAAAAACTGTGATTGTGGGAACGAAAATTGTGACTGCGGGTGCTCTGGTGATTGCGACTGCTGCGGAGGCGGGAACAATTTTCAGCGCCGTTACCAAACCAAGTCCGAGCAAATCACCGAACTGGAAGCCTATTTGGCTGAACTCAAACTGGAGGTCCAGGCGGTCGAGGAACACTTAATTGATCTGAAAAAGTAATCTACGCCGTCTTTCCCGATACAGGTTACTTGCCTGGAGCGGCCCTGTTCGGGAAAGACCCTGGCCTTTTATTCTTACTCTATTCCTACGCTGCTTGTAACGGAACAACTTTTTGCGTTGGTAAAAAACAGATGAACCGATGCGCAGGAATGGACGTCCCTTGGTATTAAGATCGGTTCCGCTTGTAGAAACCACATGGATCGCCGACTCGTTGGAGAAAGTATAAGATGACTAATTCAAAATCCACCCCCATTGTTTTACCCGTTACACAACGGCTTTCCTTCCTTGACCGTTATCTCACGCTCTGGATTTTTCTCGCCATGGCTTTCGGCGTGGGACTGGGATTTCTGATTCCCGATGCAGTCAAATCCTTCAATGAGGCATTTTCTGTTGGAACAACGAACATCCCGATTGCCATTGGATTAATCCTGATGATGTACCCGCCGCTTGCCAAGGTTCGTTACGACGAATTAGGCAAAGTATTCCGCATCTGGAAGATACTGGGTCTATCGTTGATCCAAAACTGGATCATTGGTCCGATCCTTATGTTCGCGCTGGCGATCATCTTCCTGCGCTCCTATCCTGCCTATATGACCGGCTTGATCCTGATCGGTTTGGCGCGCTGCATCGCCATGGTCATTGTTTGGAATGAACTGGCGCATGGCGATACGGAATACGCCGCGGGTCTGGTGGCTTTCAATAGCGTCTTTCAGGTATTGTTTTATAGTGTTTATGCCTATGTATTTATTACCATCCTGCCAACATGGTTTGGGATGAAGGGCGCACTGGTTCAGATCACGATCGGTGAAATTGCCAGAACCGTATTTATCTATCTTGGCGTTCCTTTCCTGGCTGGCTTCCTGACGCGCTGGGTTTTGGTCAGCATGAAGGGCAAAGATTGGTATTACACCCGGTTCGTTCCCAAGATCAGTCCCATCACTCTAATTGCCTTGTTATTTACAATTGTCGTTATGTTCAGTTTGAAAGGCAACTTGATCGTAGCCATTCCGCTGGATGTGATTCGGATCGCAATCCCCTTATTAATCTACTTTGTGTTTATGTTTCTGGTCAGCTTCGGAATGGGCAAACTGGTGGGCGCAGACTATCGTCAGACGGCTACGCTCTCTTTTACAGCAGCAAGCAATAACTTTGAACTTGCCATCGCGGTAGCTGTGGCTGTATTTGGTATTTCATCGGGAGAGGCATTTGCCGCTGTCATCGGGCCGCTGGTGGAAGTGCCGGTGATGATCGGTTTGGTCAACGTGGCATTCTGGCTGCAAAAAAGACTATATGCATAGATAATTCTTCATGGAGTCGCAGTGCGCGAGGATCGCAGATGCCGAGTGTCCTTCTCGGTGTGCAGCCCGTCCGAAGTGATGGATGGCGAAGCGTTGCGTAGTAATGGATCAGGACTTCTGCTCCTGATTTTTTGGACCCGGGATCAGCACATACAATCCAATGACGATCAAGACGATGGAAAAGAATGGCAGATCGAAGGGCGGAATATTCAATATAGTGCGGAACATGGCTACCAGCCCCAAAACGAAAGCCTGGCTTCCAAGGGTAATGGAAAAGACACTGATCGGGATCCCACTTATGGCCCGCGCCAGATTTAAACCCAGAAGAATGACTCCGGCACCCAGCATGAAAATGGGACTTTGATTGCCCGGGAGGATCATTAGGATGCCCAGCCAAAGGAATAAGGATCCCCACGCGAGGGCTATGTAACGCTTGTTCAGACTCTTTTTGTCGTTCATGGTTTTCTCCTTTACAAGTTTTATATGAATTGACATCCGCATTCCTGGATCGCACAACCCGCGGCCTGGAGAACGACTTCTCCCAGGTTGCCTGCATACGTATCCATTTTGGAAGCCGCCCCTGCCCTGACAGTTTTTCCGATCTCGATCGCTTCTGCAATCTCCTGGTCGGTGGCCCCGCTTTCCCGGGCCTTGGTGGCATTGATCAGCAGACATGGTTGGCAATTCGCGGCGACCGAAGCTCCAACCGCAATCAATCGAACGGTGCGCTCATCGAATTTCATGGCAAATGATCTCCTTTCTAACTATATAGACGGAATTCCTACCGGCAAAAGTACACTTTGGGGTGATGGGTTTTTCAGAATCGCCTTCTCAAATCCCCTTGAACAAAAAACCTCCGCCAGTGAGACGGAGATTTTTCTATTGTGCGTGGCTGCCCTATGAGGGCGTAGAGAGACCTAGGATGGTGAAGATTACGAGATGATCTAGAGCCATTCTTCCGGCTTGCAATGATCTTTGAGTTCCTTCAAGAGCCTTGTCCGCCCGCGGTGCAGGCGGATCTTGACCACATCCTGACTCAAGCCAAGGATGTCTGCAATCTCATTACAGGTCATTTCTTCCATCTCGCTCAGCATGACAATAAGCCGATAGTTCGCCGGAAGGTCTTTGACAAACCGCGCGTAGCAGTTGTATCTTTCTTTTTGCAAAAGGATCTGCTCAATTGAAGAAGCTTCTTTATCAACCCATACTTCATGGTCCAGGGTTTCAGGCGATTCGTTCAATGACCCCGTCTGCGCACCCTGGCGATAAGCAGCGCTGCGCATCCGGTCAATAGCTGCGTTGGTGGCGATTCGATAAAGCCATGTGGAAAGTTGCGAATTGCCCCTGAATGTCTTCAGATTTTGATTGACTTTTACAAAGACTTCCTGAGTCAGGTCTTCGGCCTCCTCAGCCCCGATCAGGCGGATCAGGTAACGAAGAGTCCTTGGCTGATAGGTATCATAGACTTGCTGGAATTCCAATTCATCGGTGTTCAACATATCTGCATCGGATTAGAATGATATAAGCGATGATTTGGAGTATACCACCGTGAAAGAATCCAGGCTTATCGGCGGGTTGTTTATCATAGGAACAGCTTTTCTCAAGTTCCTGCCCTCTTGCTGTTTGAGATCATCCTCCTCAAGGGTCTCCTTTCCCTCTTCTCTGCCTATTGCTTCAAGAAATATGGCTTCCTCGCCTCGGTTGGAATTCACTTTTGGTCTGACTTACTCTGGCATGTCATGTATGGACTTTTATAACGGAAGACGAACTCGACCACTTGAACATAAGACCATGTGACTGTCCGATCACTCGACCACCTGACCATATGACTACCCAACTACCCAACTACCTAACTATCCAACTACTTTATCCTCCTCTTCATCTCCAGCATCTGCTCCTCGCTCATCTCAGGCACATGCTCGACCTCCGTTATGCCCAGCGCCTTCCTCTGTGCCTCGCGCCACATCTCCAGCCGTGCCGTGACCTGTGCCTCGTACCCCTCGTGTGATGGTGAATAAAAATAGGTTCCCAGCAGCCGCTTGGGCAGATATTGCTGAGGTGCAAAGTGTCCTTCATGTTCGTGAGGATAAACATAATCCTTCCCGTGGCCCAGTGCCTCCGCGTCGCGGTTGCCGTCCATCAAATGCCGCGGCACTGAGATTTGGCCTTCCTCTTCGATCTTTTGCATCGCCTTGAAGTACGCCCCCGCGCTGTTCGACTTTGGTGCGGTAGCCAGGTACAGCGTCGCTTCGACCATGGGATACACGCCTTCGGGCAGTCCGATGTAATCAAAGGCCTGTGCCGCCGAAGCCGCCACAACGAGTCCCATTGGGTCGGCCAGTCCAATATCCTCCCCTGCCAAAATGATCAACCGCCGGATGATGAAGCGCGGGTCTTCACCTGCGTAGAGCATTTTCGCCAGCCAATACAGCGCCGCGTCCGGGTCGGATCCGCGCACCGACTTGATGAAAGCCGAGATCGTATCGTAATGCGCGTCGCCGTCCTTGTCATATAAGACCGCCCTGCGCTGGATGGATTCCTGTGCCACCTCCAGCGTGATATGGATCGTGCCGCTCTCCTCTGGTGACGTGGATTCCACCGCCAGCTCCAGCGCGTTCAGCGCGTTGCGCGCGTCGCCTCCCGCCACCTCGATTAAATGAGCGCGTGCCTCTGTGTCAAGCGTAATGTGTTTGTTTCCATAGCCGCGCTCCTTGTCCGCCAGGACGCGATCAATGATGATGCCGGTCTCATCCTGGTTCAAGCTTCTCAGTTGAAATACGCGCGACCGCGAGATCAGCGCACTGATGACCTCAAAATACGGATTCTCAGTCGTCGCCCCGATCAGCGTCACGGTTCCGTTCTCCACGTGTGGCAGCAGCGCGTCCTGCTGGGCCTTGTTCCAGCGGTGGACTTCGTCCACGAACAGGATCGTGCGCTCGTTATGCAGGCGCCTTCGTTCCAGCGCTGCATCCACCACCTTACGCAGTTCCGCTTTGCCCGCCAGGATCGCGGAGATGGTTTCAAAACGACTCTTCGTTGTGTTGGCGATTACCTGTGCCAGCGTGGTCTTGCCGGTGCCGGGCGGCCCCCATAAAATGATGGAGGAGAACAGCTTATCCGCTTCGATGGCGCGTCGCAGGAGTTTCCCCTCACCGATGATATGTTCCTGCCCCACGAACTCATCCAGCGTGCGCGGCCGCATGCGCGCCGCCAGCGGCGCTTCGCTTTTCATCCGTTCCTGCATGGCGTGGTCGAAGAGATCAGGCATGAAAGGATTCTACCATTACATCTACCAGAGCTGTCTTAAGGCAGAAGCAGTTAAAATACCCATGACTGTTCATCGGAATTTTAGGGCCAATTTTTCCGTGAAAGAACAGTCATGTATGTTTTATATACGTGGAGAACATATTTTATGTGGAATAGAGCGGATGCGGTGTGTCGTTCTGAATTGAAAAACACATATCAGGAATAGCTCTTGAAAAAAGCCTCAGCTGTAAATTTCACAAACTCGTCCCTCCGATTCTGACCACGGGCAATCACTTGTCCGGGTTCAAGGTGGGCAATTTCTGTTTGAAGATCTCGTGCTGTTTTGTTGCTAGAACCAAGAATTTTTTGAACAACAGGAGCCGTAACACCGTCGCATTGAAAAATGTAAGCAAACTCTAATAACTCTTGAAAGTCGAAAAAATCTTGTTGATAGTCAGATGGTGATTGACTGGCGAAAAATACTACAATTCCCTTTGAACGACCCTCTCTGATAATTCTTTGCAAGAATATATTCTTTTGACTTAGATAATTGTGAGCTTCGTCGACAACAAGGATAGTCCGAATGGCTCGATTACCTTCATTGATTGGGCTGTCAGGCAATAAAGCCATTTCTTTATAAAGACGTTCAATCACAAGATATGCCACTAATTCTTTCAAGACTGGCATCGCATGAACATCAATCAGTATAGTTCGATTTGATAAACGATCAATCGGTGGTGTTTCTGTTCCATGTTTCCAGAATAAATCAAAAGTTGCCAAGTCACGAAGGACTTCAATTAAGCTGTCATCCTTTTTACTATCATCTTCATACATTTTCACAGCAATTTGAAATACATCATTGAAATCTGGGTACGGTGCAGGAGAATCTTTTCGCTTGGCGTAAGCAGCACGAATAGCTTCTGTTAATACCCCCTTCTGAACAACTCCAAGTTTACTATTTATTGAGGCAAAACTTTCAGCTTTTTCTCGAGCAGAGATATTTATGGTCTGATCATCATAAGATGGAAGAACAAATGGGTTTACGGGAAGAGTCTGACCAACTTGTAGTAATCGGAATGCTTGAACCTTGGCCAATTCTAAAAATCTTGCGTTCTCCACTACATCGCCTTTGTAATCGAAGTAGATAAAATGTGTTTGGTAATGCGACTGCGCCCTTATGTCTGTGAGAATTTTAAGAAGGAATTGAGTTTTTCCAACGCCTGGTTTTCCCATTACAGCCAGATGTGAATTGGCATGTTTAATCGTGTTGTTAAACTCTACAACAAGTTCTTTTCGATCCAAAAGTGTGCGGCCTACAAGAATTTCTAGCCCATATCCAACAGATTCTTTCCTTCCGCTAAACTCAACTTCTGCAGCTAATTTGCTTAATAATCCATCGACACTTCTGCCACACTCCTGGAATAGCTGTGCTAGGATTGCGGCCCCGCTGTCAATATGGTTCTTGGCAATAGATTTATTGGAGAAAAACTCCTCCTCAGTAATATCGGATCGCTTATAAACAAAGCAGATTAGGGAACGTAAGAAAACTTCATCTTCACCAACAAAGGTTGGCCTCTTCATTTCGTTGCCGCTAAAATTCGTGCTTTGAGCAACTTGCGCTCCATCTCTAGTCAATGAGAGAGAGAAGGCAATACGAGCAAGTGTGGCTTTTTCCAGTTTGGTCTCAGAGCGAAGAGCACTAAGAATCTCGTCAGCTTCGCTTGATGTATATAGTCTGTCTGCCACGTCTTATTTCTCCCAGAAGTACCCTTCGCGAAAGGTAGTGCGTTCCTGGCGATGATCGTAATCAAGGCTTGCGGCTCCACTTAGCCTCGGCTTTAGCGCTTTATAATAATTTGTGTCAATTTCAGTATCTGTCGAAAGAATTATCACCTGCTCTCCTGCATTAGGGAAATAGTTGTTCACGATATTGTCGCGATGTGTGCTATCTAAGCGAGATAAAGGCGTATCAATAATAATGGGAAGTTTAAGTTGGCTAGTTTGTGCCAAGCCCCATAAAAGCGAAACAGCAAAAACCTCTTTTTCACCTGCTGACAGGGCCGATTTTCTTATTTCGTGACCATTTCTATCGACAATACGCACTTCATAACTTGTATCATCAATAGTGATATCTTTGATCAGACCGCTTCTGCTAGAGAGCAGTCGATACATCTCAAATGTTTTTTCCTGCAGCATGTGGACTTTGTTCTTTCGAAGTCTTACAACAAATTGACTTAGAACATTTGCAATTGCATCACATTCTTCAATAAATCTCGCTCGGTCTTTGGAGATATTATGTTTCTCGTAAAGCTTCTCAATTTCTAATCCAATTTCGCTAATACGTTGTTTCATAACGAGTATCTCATCATCCAATACCCGGAGTTGTTCTGATTTGCGTCCAATTTGAGTAGCGCAACTTTCCATTTCCGATTGAAGTTGGCCGTAGAGATCGCGTTCCGATTCAGTCATAGTTCCAATTTGCGACGTTGATTCTAAGGAGTGGATTTGGTTCATCGTTTCGCGTTTTTCTTCAAGCAAGGAATGCAACTGGAAGATGTCACTGGTTTCCAAGGATTCCATTTTATTCAGAACGCGTGCTGCGTCACGATCTGATAAATCCAGCACTTTAACCACACCTTTTTTAGAATCACCTTCTTTGAGGAGAAGATAGATTCGGCGTTCAAGTTCAGCCATTTTTTCAGGTGATAATTTTTCTCTGTATATGGGTTCTGGCTCTTCGACAACGCGGACTATTCGCTTTGCCAACCCAGTTGCGTGTTGTTTAATTGCTTCCCCACTTGCTGATTCGCGCTCTGTTTCAATTTGTTGCCGAATACCCTGGAAAAGTTTTCCTGCAATTCCAAAAGGAAGAACCTTTTCACATAAGGTTCGAACTTCAATTTCGACTTGAGCCAGCCGATTTTCAGCACGAATTCGAATTTTTTCCTGTTCGCGCGTGACATCGCGGGTTTCTGGCGCAGCATTGAAGGCTGCTTGAAAACGTTTCTTAGCATCTCCCAGTTGGGATTTGAATTGGTTGAGCTCACTTATAGTGTCATCACGTTCTTGGGTTTTACGAGTTAGTTTTGTTTTCTCGCGCTTTAATTCGCTTTCTTTATATTCCAGGTCCTCATCCGTAATTTCGACATATCCCTTTCGTTCCTCCTGTTTTATGTACAGGATGTCGCTTGAAAGGTGATTTATATATTGGATGCCAAGGGCAGCTTCGAGTGATGACTTTAGCCTCACTTCCGAATGATCATCTGCTGCAATCTCTTGTATTTTTTCCCCGTCAAAAAAGAAGAATTGAGTTATAGCTGGAGGAATAGTAGCGCGAATAAAATCTTGCCACATTTCCTGACTCTGTACGGAAACACGCTTTCCATCTTTTATTACTACCAATCGTTCGGCGAGATCCTTTGATTTGGGGTCATTGGTGACCCCTGCAGACCATGAACGTTTCACAATTAATTCTGACAAGTCGTCCATTTCCATAACTAACTCAAAACTAACGCTGGCATTGCCCAAGGCTTTTTGACGGCGATTAATGTTTCTGAAAATATCTTCCGCTTTTCCCCCGTAAAGGCAGTAATTTATTGCTTCCATAATCGACGATTTGCCTGCACCATTCATGCCACCAATAAGGAAGATGCTGCGCCCATCTTCGCTAACCGGAAAATTAATCTCAGTGGGAATTTGCTGGAATGATTTGTAATTCTCGATGGTTAGTTTTCGAAATTTCATACGTGTTCCTTATAATCATCGGTGAGTTCCCAGTAGCCGCGGCGGGAATCGGCTTTAAGAAGACCGTCTGTGACCATGGCAAACCGCTCCCACGAAGCATTATTCTGCCAAACATAATCTTTGGATGTGTCACGCCATTCAAGATCACCGGGGAGCAATTTTCCCTCCAACTTTGTGCCTATGTATTTAAGGATTTCGTTTTTGTGGGCTGAACCGCCTTTTTGCTCAAGGGCTTCAACAATAAGATTGCGGAAAACACTTTTATCGGTTCTCTGTAACTGCGAATGTTTGCCGCGTTTTCTTTTTGTTCCAGCAGGTACATCACGACCGAGACGCGATTTTAGATCTGAGAGAATTTCGTCAAGTTCATCTGTTAGTTGATTTAGCACCTGTACGGATTCAGCTTTTATGCCGAGTGCATTGGCGAGCCGTGTTTTTTCTGCGCGGAATACATCAGGAACGACTACGCCTTGCTTTTCAAGTTTCTCAACCGCTTTTGAAATCGCTCGTAATTGCGCATCCATGGCTGCCATTTCTTCTTCGGCATTTTCATCTTGAGCATCAAGGTGATCGATCACTTCGCGACACAGGTCAGGCAGGAGGCTTGGGTCTTTTACATAACGCTCCAGATCGGGGTTAGGATTCATATACTTCTTTCTCCTTTGTTGCAGCAGCTGGTTTACTTTTGAGGATTTCGCGCAATGCGTCATAGACGCCTGTCCGGCGGTCTTTGAATTCGTATTCTTGAATAACTTCTAGGAGTTTCAAAACTTTTTCCAGACTCACGCTGTTCTGTTCACAGAGTTCTTCCAAAAGATTTTTGTCTTCAGAGGATAGATTCATGATTGCACCGCATCCTCAATTATAGGAGATGTGTTTGTGAAGTTCGTCTCTGGCTGCCGACCCAAAAAGCTCAAGGCGAGTGACCTTGAAAGATTGGATTTCTTTATTATGTTTGGTCAATCGCCGAATGATGTCAGCTCTATTTCGAACGGACGGCAGTTTTGTTGTTTTTTTGTTCATCCTGTTTCTCTCCTCTTCTTTTATGTTCCGAAGTGAGAATGGTGTCATCTTGGTTACATGGGTAATTTATCTGCTTGGATTATACAATGCAATTGTATATCTGATAATGATTATTCTTTAGTGCGTGATTTGCAATGAAATAGGTAGTCTTTCCCGTTCCGGGCGGACCCCATAAAATGATGGATGAGAACAGCTTATCCGCTTCAATGGCGCGCCTCAGCAGTTTCCCTTCGCCGATGATATGTTCCTGCCCCACGAACTCGTCCAGTGTGCGCGGCCGCATGCGCGCCGCCAGCGGCGCCTCGCTTTTCATGTGTTCCTGCATAGCGTGGTCGAAGAGATCGGGCATGAAATGATCATAGCACGCAGAAAATGAATAAAAAACGACGCGGGGTTGAAGACGCCTATGCTCTCTATGCCTCGCTTCTTTTTTCAAGTATTTCGAGGATTTTGAATTGCTGCTCGCTAATTTTATAAACCTCGGCGGTTAGGGTATGGATGGAGTTGAGCGTTTCGTGATCGCTTTCAGCTCTTGCATCGCTCGCTGCGGCCTGGACATTTTGCCCGACGATGATGATGGGGAGCAGCACTAATTGCAGGAATGTCTGCGCGATCCAGCTAATGATGACAATCGAGCTGCCGGTCTTGATCGCAGATGGCAGCGAGATCAACGCCAGCACTGCGAATGCATACGCACACCACATCGAGCCGATGGACTTTGTGACCATTACAGCCACACGCGTATTAATAAGACCGATCGGGCTGTCGCCATGGACTGTTTTGTGCGCATGACGGGTTAAGACCAGTCTGGGTGTGTGAGCAATTGATGCGGTGATTGCTGATCTGTCTGACATAATCGCCTCTTTGGAATTGGATTTCTGATGATTATACTAGCCGAGGCGGCGTCATGCCGCCATCGGCTGCTTCTGCGCCATGAGGCGCAGAAGGTTAGCCGAGGCGGCGTTCGCGAAGCACTTCCGTAGGTCGGCGTTCTCCCGACCAGGAAGCTATGCCGCCAACGCCCTGCGCTCGCTTGCCCTGTGTTCGCCTGCCCTGTGTTCTTCAGGGTCAGGGTTCAGGGTCGGCTGCTTCTAGACGAGGTGGCGTCATGCCACCCTCGTCTGCTTCGGCGCTAAGAAGCGCCGAAGGTAGCGCCATGAGGCGCAGAAGGTTAGCAGAGGCTTTTACCCTCTTCCCAAATGTTTTCTTCCCACAACCCAAATCCATCGCCTCACCCTACAGGAACTTGCCCATCCTGGCCTCCGTCTCATCCCCCAAAATGTTCATTTAAATACATTCAAGGGCACGTCGCCGCGCCCTTGAATGTGGTTTCTATCAAACAATATTATCCTACCGGACTATCGGTAGGCGCTGCTTGCGTCTGGTTGTTTTGGGACGCGCCTTGCGAAGATAGGGTTTGTGTGGATGCGCCTGCCGAACCGCGCATATTGACCAGCCTGTTCAAGAGATTGAACCAGAACGGCGAACCTTGTGCGGCCGCCAACCCGGTGATCAGGATGCCAAGGAATTTGATAAGCCAGCCTCCCAGATCGTTCATGGCGGGCAGGTTAACCACGATGTTGCATTGATTTCCAACCAGGAAGCCCGGATGCACGTTTTGCCCTGGTATCCAGCCGCACTGGATGGCCTGGATGGCCGTCGGGTCGGCGACCGGCGCAGTTGACCAACCGAGCGGGATCGCCAGACTGTCGGCATAATCCTGCGAGTTTACTTTCGCCAGTTGGGATAAGGTGTTGGTTGGCGCAGCGCCGTTGGCCGCCGTTGTGCCTGCCTGTGCCACCAGTGCCTGTCGGATGGTCGGCGCTTTCCAAAGTTGGGTTGAAATCTGGATCGAATCAACATTGAACATCGTTGCCAGGATAAAGCCGAGCACAAACGATATGATCATCGCCCGGCGTGTATACCAGCCCTTGACGCGCTCTTGTACTGAGTTGTACCAGTTTTCCAAATTGGCTCGCGCCTGTGTGGCGGATTTTGCGGTGTCAATGGCTGCATTCGCCAGGTGCGGAAAGTGCAGCTCAACGATCTGATCATAGCCTGGATATTTCTGTCTGAAATTGGTAATGCCATCGTTGACTTTTTGAGAGAATGTCGGAGTGTTTGTTGCCATGACTTGCTGGTCAGGTGTATTCGCCTCTTTCATGATGAGGTCCATCATGACCGACGCGAAATCTGCCGCCTGGATGTAGGATGGCTTTCGGATGGTGCTGGGATTCTTTTGGCCCTCTTGATCCTGCCGCTTCGAAATCTGACCCGCTGGTTGCGGCGGCGCCATGATGCTCTTATCCGGCTGGCTCAACGATTGGATCAGTGGGTGATCGTAGAAAGCCTTCACCAGGTCGCCGTTCTTTAACATGTTGGCGATGGCCAATTCCAGCATTTTCGCTCGCAGACCCAGCCAGGAGCTGATCCACTCCTGCACCTGGCTGACGGCCACGCTCAAAGTTAACCACATGACCACCAGGCCCATCGCGACCTCGAGTATTGCATCAAAGTTCATAGCGTCCTCCTTAGGTTGGTTTTACCAAGTATATAAGAATTTCCCCACAAATACAAGAACGAATCCTGACCAGCGTCTGCTTCCTTGCCCTGTATCTTCTCACTCCGGGAAAGCAGCCAAGGCCTCGATCTCCCTGAACATTCCTCGGTCTTCCATCTACGGTCTACCCCATTCTCCGCCCTTGTTTTTCCTTTTTACTTCTCACTTTTCTCTTCTCCCTTCTCCCTTCATCCTTCATCCTTCCGCCTTCATCCTTCAAACCCTCTCCGTTTGTGCATGTGACTGGTTGACAATGTAGATCCCCGCCAGTGCCACCAATCCGCCCAATGCCTGGACCAGGCTCGGAACTTCTCCCAACAGCGGGATGGCCAGGATCGTGGTCATGATGGGATGGCCGATCAGCGTCGGTGAAACCACTCGCGCCGGTAAATGGCCCAGCGCGTAAGAGATCGAGATATAACCGACGATCTGCGAGATGATGGCTGTGGCCAGAAAGATGACCCACGTGCGCGTATCATAGCCCGCAAAAGAATTTCGCAGGAACAAATTGATGACTCCCGATCCGATCGTAGCCGAGACCCCCGCCACCCATGTGTACCGGAACGCGTCAATGTGTTGCCTTCCGCGCTGCGTCGCAAGCATGTACGACGCGTAAAAGATGGCCGCGCTGCTCGCCATCAGATCCCCGATCCCCAACCGTGGGTGCAGGAGAAAATCCCCTCCCAGGATCAGCAGCGCGCCCGTCAATGTCAGCAGCAGACCCATCCAAAATACACTGCTGATTTTCTCGCGGAAGATCAGCCAAGCACCCAAGGCTACCCACAGCGGCGCGGTATTACCGAGCAGGGTTGCATTCGCCGCAGTTGTGAAAGCAAGCGAAGAATTCCAAAAAGTAAAATCGCAGGCTGTGAATAAACCCGCCAGGATCGGAAAGATCAGGACCGAACGCGGAATGAGTGCTTCATGCTTCTGGCGTTGGATGAAGAACGGTGTCAGGATCAAAGTCGAAAAGAGCAGGCGATAGAAACCGGTGATCGCGCCCGGGGCATTTGCCCAACGCACGAACATCGCCGATAGACTCAAAGCCAATATCCCTGCACCCAGTGCGATGTAAGGCAGCATTTTGTTGTTCATATTGCGATTCTATCATGCTCATTTAGCGTTTGCTCTCTCCCCGCTTGTCGGGGAGGGTTGGGGTGAGGGCTTCAGCGATTGTTTCTCTGCATTCTCGGCGACTTTGCGTGATTATCCATCCTCGAAGCCATCTCCTATTACCCGAATCACGATTCTCGAATATCGAATAACGAATATCGAATTTCCGTTTTCCCCTCCACGATCTACCGTCCACCCTCTTCGGTCAACCGTTATTCCTGACTCAATTACCAATTCCCAATTACCAATTCCCAATTCCCAATTACCAATTAGCAATTACCAGTAACTCCGGTATCTCGCTCAACGTCGAAACCACTGCATCCGGCTTGACCATGATCTCCTCCTCTTTTTTAACTACGCGTCTCGTGATCCAAATGCTCCTCATCCCCGTCTGGTGCGCACCCAGTATATCCGTCTCCATCAAATCCCCGACCATCACCGCCTGGCTCGCCTTGACTCCAAAATGATCCAGCGCGGCATTGAAGATCGCCGGGTGCGGCTTGCGTTTTCCGAAAGCCGCAGAAGAAAGGATGAATTCGAGATACGGGCGGAAGCTGCCCTTGTCAATTAGGGTCTGCGTGTTTTCGTCATCCGCCGCGTTCGAGATCAAACCCAGGTGGAAGCCGTGCCCCTTCAATAGTTCCAGCGTTGGGATGGCGTCTTCTTCCGGGAACCAGTTGCTTTGCGTCACGGCATACATCGTCCGCAGTGCCGTTGCGATCACTTCGTTGCTGATATTCGGGTTGCCTTGTTCTTCCAATAACTGTCGCAACAGGACGGTCGTTGTCTCTTCTTCGATATCATCCCCGCGCCGGTCATAGTATAGATCGAGCAGCCCGCGACGGCCGTGAAAAAAAGCCTGCGGTTCGATTGGGTATCCCGCGTTTTGTAAGGCTTCAAGTAATGCCAGGTCCGCGCGACGGTAGATTGACGGCCACACATCTTCATCGTAGATCAGTGTGCCGCCGAGATCGAAGATTACAACCTGGATATCCGGGATCGCTTTCTCAAAATTCATCGTAAACCTATGCTTCATCACTTATTCAATCTGCCGTGCGCTATGAAAATAGATACCTTTGCGCTCGTATATCCTCGTTCTTCGAGGGCGGTGTCCTCCGTGTTTCTTTCTCCAACTCCGGGAAGAACCATGATCCATGATCCATGATCCATTTACCAATTACCAATTACCAATTACCATTCCCTATTCCCCTTGCATTCTCCCAACCCGTGAGCGTGTATAAAGGTGGATCAGGATCGCACCCAGTGCCAGCGCCGGCAGGACGATCAATCCCGCTTCGGGTCCGAACGCGCCGCCTGTCCATGCTTCCGGTCCTGATACGTTGATATGGATTAATGGGTAGGTCGCCAGCCCGCTGACCGGGAATCCGAACACGATACCTTCGAAGAAATTCCAGCCGAGGTGCAGGCCTATCGAAAGCCAGAGCTGTCCGGTGCGGACATATCCGTATGCCAGGAAGAGCCCCGCGAAGAAGATTCCCACGGCGCTGACCCATGTGGCATTTGGATTGCTGAGATGCAGGCCCCCGAAGATGGCCGAAGAGATCGCCAGTCCCCAGTATAGATTCAAACCGCTCGTGATCGTTTGTAGATGGTAACCGCGCGAAAGCAGTTCCTCGTTGAATCCAACTAGGATAAAGATTGCAAAGAACAGGAGGGTCTGCCCGGCCACCACCGGGATCGGATCTGTATTCCATGCAAATGACTCGAAGTGGAGCCATCCTAGTTCTGTCATTGCCAGGAATATCAGACCCATCATGATGAATGTGATCACGATGCCCGTCACTATATCTCGGAGGATTACTGACGGTTCCCATTTGAATCCCAGGCTGGCGAAGGAACGTTTATCAAGGTACCTTCTGGCGATGTAGACCGAAGCCGTTACGGCGATTAGCTCATCAATCAGGCTCGCGATGAAGAATGTGGTGCCGGAGGCGTCGCCTTGGATGCTGTAAGCGAGCATCCCGATCGGTGCGCCGAACAGGATCAACAATACGACGAATAGGATGGATTGAATGAGCAGCCTCCATCCCGCCCTCAGCCGCGGCTCGGAAGGGGAGATGAAGATTGCTTTCAAACGGGGTGATTTACTTTCGGTCATGGGAGTATGGAAATGTCAGGATCATATTTTGTAATGCTGGCTTCATTTCGTAAGGCCTTCGTAGTAACGACTTTAGTCGTTCTTCTTCAATCTTCTTCATCCTTCATCCTTCATACTTTATCTAACCCGTCTGGTGTTGATCGGGTGCGGCGAGCGGCGCACGCCACTCCGCGATGATCTCCAGTTCGCCGTTCATGAACGCCTCGCGGCTTGCATGGCGCTGGATCTTTCCGCTGGTCGTTTTTTGGATGCTCCCCGGCCGGATTAAGGCTACTGCATAAGCTCGCAAACCGTGATCCTTTGCGATTGCTGATCGGATCGCGTTTAAAACCTCGTCGAACTTTTCACCGTTGCGATATTCGCGGCGGATTTCCTGCACAATGGCCAGACGCTCGACGCCTCCCATCGTCACCGCGAACGCCGCACAGCAGCTGGGCCTCAAGGCCTCATGACTTTTCTCCACCGTGAGTTCGATGTCCTGCGGATAAAAATTGCGGCCCTGGATGATGATCATATCTTTGATTCGCCCGCCGATATACACCTCACCGTCGTAAATAAACCCCAAGTCGCCGGTTCGCATGAACGGCCCCTCATGGGTATTGGCGGTATAAGCCTGGAATGTATCCTGGGTTGCCTTGGGCTGGTTCCAGTAGCCTTGAGCAATACTGTCGCTCTTGATCCAAATTTCCCCGACTTCATCCTTGGCGCAGACATTCTGTGTATCCGGATTGACGATTCGGATATCGGCGCCGATGTGGCTTACCCCGCACCCGACGATCCTGTATTGGTTCTGTTCGCTTCCATTTGCAAAGGAGATTTTATGTTCCTCCAGGTCGGTCGTGTTTAACGTGAGGATAGCTGGGTCCTTGGATAAATCCTTTGTGGAGGCCTTGACTGTCGCTTCGGCTAATCCATACGCGGGGACAAAGGCATTGTATTTAAATCCGCGCTCTTTGAATGTTTGTGTGAATTCTTCGATTGTTTCGGCGCGTACCGGTTCTGCGGCATTGATCGCCACGCGCAGCGTGTGCAGGTCAAGTCTACTCTTTTCCTCTTCGGAAACCTTTCGCACGCATAAACCGTACGCGAAGTTGGGCGCCGCCGTGATTGTGCCTCCGTATTTGGTAATAGCCTCCAGCCAGCGTGCCGGTCTCTCCAGGAAGGAGACGGGTGACATGATGTAGCAGGGAAAGCCGGTGAATAGCGGTGAAAGGACTGCCATAATTAATCCCATATCGTGAAAAATGGGCAGCCAGGTGATGATGACATCGTGTTCATCTTCCTTCAATCCAATGACTATGTCCTCGATGGTTCGTATTAGATTGAAATGGGAGATCATTACCCCTTTAGGCGCGCTGGTCGAACCCGATGTATATTGCAAAAAGCAGATCGCATTCTCGTCTAGGGCATATGGCTTAAATTGCTTCGATTGTTCCAGGGGAATGGCTTGGTTCCTGATCCACTGCAGGCTGCTCAGTTCCGGTTCGCTGGCAATGAAAGGTTCGATGTTGGCATATACTTCGTTGGTTGTGCAGGCCACCTTTGCGCCTGCGTCTGCCAAAATTGCCTTTAAACGCGGGGTCGCGCGTTTGAGATGGGGTAGAACGGATGGCACGGCAATCACACCGGCATACATGCACCCCAGGAACGTCGCAATGAATTCAAGGCCTGATGGATAAAGCAGCACCGCCCTGTCACCCGGTTTCGTGACTTTCTGTAATTCTGCCGCCACCGCGCGTGCGTGTTGGTCAAGTTCGATATACGTCCATTGAGTTTCCGCTTTTTCACCCTCAGCCAGGTAGGTGTAGGCTGGGGCATCCGGATGCTTCTCGACGTGATACTTGATCACATCCACCAGCGTGTGGGCCTTTCCGAGCAGGCTCATGCCGGCAGGTCCTTCTTGATGCGCGCCGCCATTTGGTTGACTGTATTCATCCCGTCCACGGTCAAATCCGAATCTGGTATGTAAACGTTGAATTGGATCTCCGCAAAAACCCCGATCTGTGCCAGTGAGAATGAATCCATGAGTCCGCTGGTGATCAGCGGTTCCTCGTCCTGCAGGGGATAGGCAGGATTGTTTAAGAGTTCCTTGCAGATAAAGGTTTTTAATTTATCCTTGATTTCTTTTAGTTCCATGGGTGATATCCTTTTCAAGACAAGGGTGTGGTGCAGAATTAGATACCGGCTTCCGCCGTCTGGTCTATTCCTCTAGAATCCTTGATAGATGAACTGTTGGGCCGGTTCGGCATGTAATGCCAGAAAGATGATCAGGACGCACAGGGCCAGAAGCACCGATTGTACTATAGGCTTCCAGCGGATAAAGATCAACTCATCGTGTTTGCCGAATTGAATCCAGTCAATAAAGAAGGCAGGAATAAATGCGATCAGGGGTAACCGCCATCCCAAAAGACTGGGCGGCAGGAACCAGTTCGTGACCAGGCTTCGCCAGAACACGAACGAATTGGCGATGTCGAATTTAAACGGGATCGCGATCAGGAATATGACGACCAGGAATCCGGCCCAGCTGAAAATCCTCTTGGCGTGCCACGGAGGCAGGTTCGCCAGGTTTTCTCCTGCCGGACGGTACACTGTGCGTATCCGCTCGGCCGCGATCCATATTCCCATTAAAGCGCCCCATAGCACGTAATTCCAGCTTTCGCCGTGCCATAACCCGCTCAGCACCATGGTCACCAGTGCCGGGACGATGATGTTCGGAAGGAAGCGGCCGCTTTGGTTGAACCTCAGCATGAAACGGGTGAGCGGCAGATATACATAGTTTCTCAGCCATTGGGATAGACTCATGTGCCAGTGGTTCCATAACTCTGTAACGCTCGTGCTAAAGAATGGGTTGTCGAAGTTCGGTGAAAGGTTGATTCCGAACAGGCCGCTCACGCCGCGCACGATGCTGGTATATCCCGCAAAATCATTATAGAGGCTGATGATGTATGTGATCCACCAGAAGATCAGTTCAATCGAGGAAAATTTGGCGGGGGAACTGAAAAAATTGGTCGGGATGCGCGCCGCCAGCACATCCGCGATCACGATCTTTCGCACCAGTCCGATCAGGATTCGGGTGATGCTCTCTGTGATCTGTTGGTTATCCACCACCACGCGTTCCGATAGCTTGGGCAGGAATGATCCTGCCCGTTCGATCGGGCCGGAAAGCACCTTTGGAAAGTAGGCCAGATACAGGGCCAGGTCAATAAAAGGTAACTCCACCGGAATCTGGTTTTGATGGGTGTCCACCAGGTACGATATTGCCTGGAGGATGTAAAACGACATGCCCACCGGCAGGATGATTGCCAGCGCGCTGGTTTGATTGGGAAAACCAAGCCGGTTGAGCAGCGCTTGAAATCCATGCAGGAAAAATCCGGATTGCTTGAAAAAGAGCAGGGCCGCCAGGTTGATCGCGATTCCCAGCCAGAGCAATCGCTTCCCTTTTTTCGGGCGTTCACCCGCGGATTGTGCGGTTTCTTGGCCGCGCAGCTTGTGCAGCCTTCTGCCGATATAAAAATTGAAAATGATCACCAGGGTAAGGGTGATTGCAAAGCGCCAATCCCAGCTGATGTAGAAGATGGCCGATGCCGCCAGCAGCAGAAGTTTTTGGCTCTTCCCCGGCAGTAGATAATAGAGGCAGAGGACGACCAGTACAAAACCCGCAAAGACTAACGAAGTAATGCTCATGGATTAGGTTGACTCCATTCTGGCAGGATAAGTGAACCATCCTTCACGGATTTCCCCAATTGCTCTCCGACCCACTTGCTAAAGATTTCTGCTCCGTCAACATTCAGATGATTGCTTTCGATCCAGCCGCTCTCCGGGATTAAATTCAAGTCTTGTGTGAGCCATATCTGACTGCCGCTGCCTTGCAGGACGAAGTTGATGCCATCCTCGAACTCATGACGGTATTCCGCCGCATGAGGCACGGCTTTGAACGTGCTCGTTCGGAGCGGGATTTCGAGGAAAAGGATTTGTGTGTTTCCTTTTTTTATAGCCAGGATGCTTTTGACCGGGCGTGTGGATTCGACCGTTATTTTATAATGGACGTTCAGGTTGTTCCAATTTTGCATGTTGTCTGTCTTGTGGCCTATTAGTGGAAGAAATCCATTCGGCTTGGTTATGTTGTACCCTAGATAATTATATTCGTCTTGCGCATTATCAATAGCCAAATAACTCACTTCTGCCAGGTAATCCCGGAACGCCAAAGACCAGGTGGTCACCCATCCATCGAAGTTGATGTGGCCTGAATGTTCGCGGACGAAGGGGCTGTCAACAATTGCTTTGTCAGGCAGACCCACCCCAAAGTCTATAAAGTTGGTGCCGATAACGATCAACCTTGGATGATATAGGTTGGCCAGCATGGTTGCCGTCCCGGCTGATCCTTGAATGCCCATCCCTAACACTCCAAAGTTTTGGCATTTGAAATCATTGCCTGTGATATTGGCATAGGCTTTTTCTACGGCCTCCGGGTCCAGCCCAACAAGGACTCTGGAGCTTCCGATGAAAACGCAATCAATGTGCTCTCCGTGGTCAACTCTGGTATTCAGCCGGTCGAGCTGGATCTCGAATGTCCGGTTTGGATTCCCCACCCCCGGCGCTAATAATTGGGATTGGACGGGCTTGAGATGTACCGCGGCCTCCGCCGCTCCGATAAAAAACAGTAGCCATAGGAGAGCCAGTATTCCTACTTTGCCGAACGGCCGGCTGATTTGGAGGGTTTTTCTCATTTTGCTCATCGGAATCTCTCTGATAAAGGGATCATGAACATCTTAATTGGGAAGTGCCAGCGTCCCGTTTTGGACTGCCTTGCCCAGTTCGTTTCCGATCCAGGTGCTGAGGATTTGGGCCCCAGCCGCGTTCAGGTGAATAGGATCATAAAAGCGCTCATCCGGTATCAGGTTTAGATCCTGTGTGAACCAAATCTTTACCTGGCTCTTGTCGAAATACGTATTCATCGTATTCACGAACTCGCTTCTGTTATTTTCGGCCAGCGTGTTATTGTCGTACACCGCCGGGCTGATTGGCATTTCCACGAAAAGGACTTGCGTATTCTGTGACTTTTCTTTCATAAAGGTCTGGATCGCTTCGATGCTCTCGGCCTGGACAATATAATTTTGCGTGCCGGGCTTATCCATGGATGCTTTCGCATCGTGGCCGGTCAGCGGGTGGAAACCGTCCGGCAGGATGGTTTGCCAGGTTAGAAAGTCCTTTTGATCCTGCGGGGTGGCTGTGGTCAGGTAACCTATCCCTGCCAGGTAATACCGGTAGCTCAGGAATGAATTCGTGACCCAGCCGTCGAAGTTGAATTGGCCCAAATTGTAACGTACCCACGGGTTTTGGGAGATCATCTGGTCAACATCGCCGGAATGGATATCCTGAAATCCGGTTCCGAAAATAATAAGCCTGGGTTGGTAAATGTGGTCCAGCGCCAATGCCGCTTGCATTTCGCCTAGCGTCCCCATTCCATTGATGCCGAAATTCTGGCATGCCAGCGCTTTCCCGGTTTGCTCTTCATAAGCCGTTTGCATCGCCTCCGGGTCGAAGCCGTCCAGAACCTTTGAGCTTCCCAGGAAAATGCAGTCCGGTCTTCCATTCTGTGCCATCCTCACTCTCAGCCGGTCTACTTGTATCTCGAATTCACGGTGGGCGATTCCCACACCCGGCGCGAGGATATGTTTTTGGATGACCCTTACACGCGCTAAAGCTTCTGCGCATCCCACCGAAAGCAGAATCCAAAGCATGCCTAAAAGGGCGATTTTTCCAAAAAAGGGCTTGAGTTGAAGCGTCTTAATACCTGCCATATCTTAATATTACAATTATACTGCCAACATCCTCGCTAATCTTGTTTTCGCGCTCACCGCGCACACTCTTTGCTGGAAAAAGAAAACACCGTCCTCTGCTTTTGGATTCAGTCTGACGGTGTTTTCTTCATGGAGCGGGTGATGGGACTCGAACCCACGATATCTTGCTTGGGAAGCAAGCGTTCTACCACTGAACTACACCCGCATGGGAAGGAGACTTGTTGCCTGAAAGCTTGTTCAACCTCTTGCGCCCCGTATTATATTAGTGTTGTTCTGAAAGAGCAAGTAGGGCGAGCCTTGCTCTGCGCCATGTCGAAGACCTATATATTTGCTTGTATACAGACTATAGCGATAAAAATTGATCCTATACATGCTATAATAGCCCCTCATGTTGACCCTCCAAACCAAAGTGATTATTCCCAAGGATGTGCTGTTTCACAAGGTGGATGATGAAATGGTCCTATTGAATCTCGTTAACGGCAAATACTTTAGTTTGGATGATGTTGGGGCGGATATCTGGTCCTTGATTGTCGAAAAAGGGGACCTGGACGCTGTTCATCAGTCCTTAATACAGCAGTATGAAGTCAACTCGCAGGATCTCGAGCACGATCTGTTGGAGCTTGCCGGCCGCTTGGTTGAAAATGAATTACTACAAATCGTTGAGCCATAAGGTTCAAACTGCACGTGCCTTAAGCTGGAGTGAATGGGGCATTCTGGTCAAGGCCTGGATTTGGTTGTTATACATTGACCTCCTGTTACGCAACCGTTCTTTTCCTCGTGTGCAGCAAGTCGTTGGGTATCAACAAAGCGCTAGACCACAGGTTCCTGCGGGGCAGGAATGGAATGCCATTTACCGTTATCAGCGTTTTACAACCCTTGCGGCACGCTATCATCTTTACCCGATGACCTGCCTGCGCCAGGCGCTGGCCTTGCAGGTCCTCTTGGGGGGACAAGGCATTTCCACCAAGCTTCGTTTTGGTGTACGAAAAGAATCTGTAAAATTATTGGCGCATGCCTGGCTGGAATACGAGGGACAATCCATTGAGGTAACCGGTCCTCGAAGTGAATATTTTGAGCAATTGGCAAGCCTGGGGGAGATTGCATGAGCGGCATTTGTGCGGTCGTTAATTTCGATGGCGAGCCTGTTGATCCTGATGTTTTGCGCCTCATGGCGGAGCAATGCTCCTATCGCGGCCCGGATGGCATTCGCTATTGGGTCAAAGGCAATGTAGGTCTTGCCCATCTGGCTTTGCACGCCACTCCCGAGTCGCTTCGGGAGGTCCAGCCGCAGCTTAGTGAGGATGGGACCCTCTGCCTGACCGCCGATGTCCGCGTGGACAACCGGCCTGAACTGATCGGCTTGCTCCAAGCCAAAGGGCAGCCCGTTAATAGGAATTCCACCGATGCAGATTTGGTGCTGGCGGCTTACCGGGTATGGGGTCTGGAATGTCCCTTTCAAATCATTGGTGATTATGCCTTTGCCATCTGGGACGCCCGCGAGCAACGCCTGTTCTGTGCCCGTGATGTTTACGGGGTCAAGTCACTGCATTACTCTCGCGTTGGCTCGACGTTATGTGTGGCCTCCGAGGCCCAACAGATTATCCAGCATCCCAAAATTCCACGGATCTTGGATGAGGTGACGGTTGCTGATTTCCTCGTGAGAAATTTCAATGGTGAGGGTCGGACGATGTTCGAGGGGGTCTGGGCGGTCAAACGTGCGCACTATCTGGTCGCTGACTTCTCCGGACAGCGCATGGAACGCTACTGGGATATCGATCCAAACCATAGGATTACTTATCAGAGTGACGCGGAATATGCCGCTCATTTTTTGGAGATCTTCCAGCGCGCCGTAGCCGACCGTCTGCGTACCCCGGATGGAACGACCATCGGCATCACCATGAGTGGCGGCATGGATTCCACTTCCGTGGCGGCTGTTGCCCAAAAGATCATTAACAACCAGGCTGGTCAGCCTCATCTCCTGGCCCGCTCGTATGCTTTTGATCAATTGCAGGAATGTGATGAGACCTACTATAGCCTCACCATGGCAGACGAACTGGGCATAGACCTAAACTATGTACTTGCCGAAAGTTTCTGGTATCTGGATAACGATGAATCCTTTACGCCCAGCCTGGAGACGCCCTTCATGGCCGAAGAATCCATTATGAGGCATATCCTTGGCATCTTTGAAAAGCAGAATGCGCGCGTCTGGCTCACGGGTCACGGCGGTGACAACGTAGTAGCAGGTAGTCCGTTGGTTTGTACAGACCGGCTGAGGCGCGGCGACCTGAGTTCATTATGGGAAGTTGCACAATATTGGAAACAACTGGATCTGCCATTTTCAAGATTATGGTGGGCTTATAAAGATTGGTTTATAAGACCCATGATTCCTGAATTTGTCGGAAAACTGGTTAGCAAACTACGGAAATCACCGCTTCCTTCCGACTGGCTGCAGGCTGATTTTGTACGCAGAGCTCACATCCTGGAGCGCCTGTCCAATCCTGGTACCCCTCGCCGTTTTTCCGAACGCGCCCGGCAGGCTAATTACGAATCCGCAGTTCAGATTGACCCAATTCAAATGGCCATCTATTGGGCGGAACGCATGGGGGCTCATTTCCATTTGGAAGCTCGCCATCCCTTTTTTGATCGCCGCCTGGTGGAATTCCTGATGGCCATTCCGCCAGAACAGACTTTCCATAAGGGTCTTCAGAAGTTTATTTTACGGGAGGCCGTGCGCGGGATTCTACCGGAGGTCGTGCGAACGCGCTTGGATAAAACCGAGTTTTCCAGCTATGTGAGCTTGGGATTAAGATATAAAGAAACAGAAAAAATCAGAAATTTGCTCCAGCCCTCCTTGCAAATTGGACAAAATATGATAAACTTAACAAGATTGAAAAGTGTTTACGTAAACTATGTCTCTGAAGGCAACATATTTGATCTGCGCACAAGCTGGTCTTGTATTTCACTCGAGTTGTGGCTGAGAAAATATAATGAAACTATGAAAGACAGGTAACCATGGATAAATCTCAGGTTGATATTTCTTCAGCGAAAGCCGAGCTCTTCAAAGGGACAAGAAAAGCCTACCATACTCCTCATCTGGGTGAACATGGAAACTTGCAAGATTTAACCCAAGGCTACGGTGGAACGTACGTCGATGCTGTTGGCTTTGATGCTACTTATAGTCAAAATCAAGCTCTTGTTATTATCTACCGACCTCCTCATAAAGCCCAACTACCCACCCCTTTGCCGTAAAAGATTTTATGGATGTTGTTGAAAGGATTTCCGAAAGAGAGAGCTCGCGAATGCAGCTCTCTCTTTATTATAAATGAGATAATATTATCGAAGCTAACGCGTAAGAAAGGTATTGGAAAAGATGAAAAACGATCGCACACTGGAGGAATCCAACTTGGTGCAATACTGGATCTTTGGACTCAGTTTAATCAGTGATTATCCTTTTACCAGCAGGCTTTATAAAAGTACAACTGAACAGAATTCAACCACATCGTCCTCGGAATTGTTCTTTACATGTAATCACTTTCCCCCTCCATATCTAAGCACGGAGGAGAGAAATATAGTTTTTTCCACTCCCATCCCCTCTACTGAGCTTGAACCGCAAGACAAACTCTACCGTTTCAACGATTATGAGGTATTTCAATTTTCTGCGGGAGTTGATTTTTATCTGAGTCCTGGAAAGATTTATTGCCATTTGCGTAATCCAGCCAGCAAGTATTTGGTGGAACTTTTTTTGCTGGGTACCGTTCTGGCTTTTTGGTTGGAACGCGATTTGGTTCCGGTCTTGCATGCCTCGGCAGTGGAAATAGATGGCCGGATTGCTGTCTTCCCTTCGCACAGCGGAAATGGCAAAAGTACTCTGGCCGCCGCCTTCTTACAGCAGGGAGCAGCCTTGCTCACCGATGATATTCTTCCGCTTGAATGTCAAAGAGATGGATTCTGGGGCCGCCCGGGTTTGCCCCAACTCAACCTATGGCCCGATCAGGGTGCAAAAAATATAACGGATGACATTGAGAAATTCGATGCAGTCGTCCCTGATGAGTCCAAAAAACGCGTTCCGGTGGAAGCCGTTAAGAACGGCGCATTTTGCCATGAGAAACAGCCGCTGGCTTGTATTTATATTCCAAGTAAATTCGATCAGTCCTCCTCTACCCAATCCAATATTGAAATCACGCCCATTTCAAGTGCCGAGGCATTGATCGAGTTGGTGCGCTACTCATATTTTCCTCCTGCAATTGCCGAGCAGATGGGCTGGCAGGCGCAGCGCCTGGATTTTTTTTCCCGCCTGGTGGAACAAATCCCCGTCCGTCGTCTCCGTTATCCGGTTGGCTTCGAACATCTGCCGCGCGTAACCGAGGCAGTCTTTCAAGACCTGAAGAATTTGCCCTCCCAACCGTAAGCCAAATCCTATTAACGATTATCTTTTAAGGGATTATCTAAAGCCGAAATGAAATATCATGATGTCATTGTCATGATGTCATTGCGACTAGCCGAGGCGGCATCCAGCCGCCATCGGCTGTTTCTGCATCGCGAGATGCAGAAAGGTGATCTCCCCGACGTGGCAATCCCCAGTTCGCATGGTGTCATTGCGAGATCGCGAAGCATATCATACTCGTAGAGTACGCCGGAGGCGATGGGTTTCTCGTAGCTGTCTTTCCGCGAGGCGGTGATCTTCCGCCGTGGCAATCCCCTGTAGGATTCAGGAATTGCCTCGCCTTCTGGCTTGCAATGACATTTGATTTACTCTGATTTAGGAACTTAGAAGTTAAATCCTTGCACAAAAAGCAAGAAATTCTCATCACAGAGATCACGGAGATTTTTTCAAAGGTTTTCTCAGTGGACTCTGCCTGCACTGCGCCGCAGGCACACGTGTGCGCTCTGCCTGCACTTGGTGCAGGTACAAGTGTGGTGAAATCCTTTAAATATAGAAGGGCCAGTGCCTCCCCAATGGGATATTCACTGGCCCTTTTTCTTTAAGTTCTCAAAAGATGCTAATGATCCATCTTCTGATCAGCTCTTTCCTTACTTCCGGATCAGGCCGGCATCGATCGCATACTCCGTCTGACCGGCTGCCACCGTGATGGCCTTTATCAATCCTGAGCCATTCTTGGTTGTAAACTTATAACCGGAAGGCGCCATAACCTCTATATAATACTTGCCCGCCGGCAGGTTTGAGAAGCTGTAATGGCCGTTGGCATCCGTTTTGGTGGTGGCAAGC